>Ga0299913_10005593_pt1 | contig 10751 bp, 6 predicted proteins | sample RVTome_9_FD_201360 | JGI IMG/M metagenome (GOLD analysis project Ga0299913, IMG submission 201360) | Soil microbial communities from uranium-contaminated site in the Upper Colorado River Basin, Wyoming, United States - RVT155D38 (version 2) ... | reverse complement strand
GAGGAAGATCCCCGGGGTGTCGGCAGGGGCGGCCGGGGGCAGCTGGTCGTCCCCGTTGGGGCCGTTGGCGTCGTCCACCACCGCGGCGAAGAGGGTTTGGAAGGCCTGCGTCTCGGGCTCCGAGGCGGCGGCAGGGCCGCGGTAGGTCGGGTCGCAGGCGTCGGTCGAAGAGCCCTCGCAGCAGCCCCAGAGGAAGCTGTGGTTGCGGTTGAGGTCGATGCCGCTCTGCGCGCCGGGACAGGCGTCGGCGTTGGTGTTCTTGCGCCGGAAGGCCCCGGTGCTCTGTTCGTTGTCGGCGTGCCCGTCCGGGTTCTGCATGACCAGCACGTACGCCACGTGGCGGTCGACCATCCAGGTCGCCAGGGGATCCCCGCCGTGACCGCCGGCGCCTTCCCAACCGTCGAGCAGGTAGTGGGCCCAGCGCAGAGCCAGCTCGGCGGTCATCACCTCGCGCGCATGGATGGTGGCCATCAGCACGAACGGCGGCTTCTCCTCGATGGGCCCGAGGGCGGGGTCTTCGTTGGTGATGCGGAGCACCAGCATGTCCCGCCGGTGCCCGCCGTGGCTCGCCTCCCAGGCGTCACCCGCGTCGACGAGCTCGGTCAGCTCCGGGTAGGACGCGGCCAGCGCCATCAGGTCGTCGACCAGGTAGCGGCTCTGCGTGTTGTTCACGAAGTCGTCGAAGTAGTGGAAGCGGGGATCGAGCATCGCGGCGGGCGCCTCCGGCGCCGCGTCGAAGGCGGCTGCCGGAAGGATCGCCACCCCCTCGGCGGCGAGCCCGGCCTTCTCCTCCGCGCTGAGGCGCACGATCGCCATGCCCGCAAAGCGGTCCACCGCCCAGAGATCCGTCTCGCGCGCCAGCCGGTCGAGACGCTCCTGCGTGCGGTAGAAGACCGCCTCCAGGGTCGGCTCCTGCGCCGCGGTCGCCGCCGCCGCGCAGACGCCGAAGCAGACGAGAACGAGGGCCGCGCGCTTCGGCACGGGTCGTGGAGACGACCCGAACGGCCGAGGAGCGCGGAACCGCGTCGTCATGGTCAGTGCACCGCCGGCCGGTGGCCCGGCTGCTCGTCCTCGGCCAGGCCATGGGTGAGGACGAAGTGGTAGCAGGCCACGCGGTCGCTCGCGGTCTCGGCGATCGCCTCGAAGAGGTGCTCGCCCTCACCCTCCTCGCCCGCCTCCTGCACGTAGGAGATCTGCTCGCCGTCGAGGACCAACTCGCCCAGCAGGCGCTTGCCGCGGATGGCCTGGACCACCAGGGCCCCCCGGTCGGGACCGATGTACCAGTGCAGGTCGTCGTCGTCGAAGAGGGACACCTCGGGGGTGCCCACGCGGATCAGACAGTTGGGATGCTCCTGGAGCCAGGCCCAGAAGTCCTCGAAGGAGAGCGTCGTCATCGGCCCGCGTACCGTAGCAAGGCTGGGAGGGAGCGGCTAGTAGGTGGCGAGGTCGACGACCCCGACGGTGCTCGCGAGCGGGGCGATCCGCCCGGCCGGTCTTGGCATAATCGACGCCCCGTCGACAGCGGCGATTCCCGAGGAGGCTCGACACGATGGATCCCAGACGCACGTTCCCCGTCCTGTTCTTGACCGTAGCCCTGCTCGCGCATCCCCTCTCCGCGGAAGAGAACGAGGACGTCTGGAGCCCGAGCGCCTTTTCGGGCCTCGCCTTCCGCGAAATCGGCCCGGCCCTGATGTCCGGCCGGATCGCCGACATCGAGGTCGATCCCGAGGACGGAAGCACTTGGTACGTCGCGGTCGGCTCCGGGGGCGTCTGGAAGAGCGTCGACGCCGGCACGACCTGGGCCCCCATCTTCGACGATCAGGGCTCCTACTCGATCGGGGACGTCGCCCTGGCGCCCTCGGCGCCCTCGGTCGTGTGGGTGGGCACCGGCGAGAACGTCAGCGGCCGCCATGTCGGCTGGGGCGACGGCGTCTATCGTTCGGAGGACGGGGGGCAGACCTGGAAGCACACCGGTCTCGAGGCCTCCGAGCACATCGCCAAGATCGTCGTCCATCCGGACGATCCCGACGTGGTCTGGGTGGCAGCCGAAGGGCCGCTCTGGGCGAGCGGCGGCGAGCGCGGAGTCTTCAAGTCCACCGACGGCGGCGCGACCTGGACGCTGGCGCTGGACCTCGGCGCCGACACCGGCGCCACCGATCTCGAGATCGACCCGCGCGACCCCGATGTCCTCTACGCGGCGGCCTACCAGCGACGACGCCATGTCTGGGCCCTTCTGGCCGGCGGCCCGGAGTCCGGGATCTGGAAGTCGACGGACGGCGGCGAAAGCTGGAGCGAGCTCGCCAACGGCCTGCCCACCGGCGACATGGGCAAGATCGGCCTGGCCGTCTCAGCCGCGGATCCGGACGTCGTCTACGCCACGATCGAGGCCGACGAGGAGGAGCGGGGCCTCTACCGCTCCCGCGACCGCGGCGGCAGCTGGACGAAGCGCAGCGGCTACGTCTCCGGCGGCACCGGCCCCCACTACTACCAGGAGCTCGAGGCTTCGCCACGCGACGCCGACCGGCTCTACCAGATGGACGTCTTCCTGCACTGGAGCGCCGATGGGGGGAGCACCTTCCAGCGCCTCGACGAGCCCGACAAGCACAGCGACAACCACGCCCTGTGGATCGATCCCGAGGACCCGGAGCACCTCATCGCCGGCAGCGACGGCGGCCTCTACGAGACCTTCGACCACGGAGGCAGCTGGCGCTTCGTGCCCAACCTGCCAGTGACGCAGATCTACAAGGCCGCGGTGGACAACGACACGCCCTTCTACAACGTCATCGGAGGCACGCAGGACAACGGCACTCAGCTGGGCCCCGTGGCGACCACCAACGTGCACGGAATCCGCAACGAGGATTGGATCGTGCCCCTCGGTGCCGACGGCTACTCATGCGCCATCGACTCGCAGAGCCCCGACATCGTCTACGCCGAGATGCAGCGCGGCACTCTGATGCGGTTCGACAAGCGCAGCGGCGAGACGCTGGACATCCAGCCGCAGCCGGAGCCGGGGGAGCCGGCCGAGCGCTGGAACTGGGATGCCCCGCTGCTCATCAGCCCGCACGATGCGCAGCGGCTCTACTTCGGCTCCCACCGTGTCTGGCGTAGCGACGACCGAGGGTCCTCCTGGCGCGCCGTCTCGGACGACCTGACGCGGAACCTCGGCCGCTACGGGCTCGCGGTGATGGGGCGGGTGTGGAGCGTCGATGCCCTGTGGGACAACGGGGCGATGTCGTGGTACTCCACGTTGACCGCGATCGACGAGTCGCCGCTGGTCGAAGGCCTCCTCTACACCGGGAGCGATGACGGGGTGATCGCCGTGTCGGAAGACGCCGGCGCCACCTGGCGTCGAGTCGAGAGCATCGATGGTGCGCCGGACGGTGCCTTCGTCAACGAGATCAAGGCCTCGGTCGGCGATCCGGACACCGTCTTCGTCGTTCTCGACGATCACAAGCGGGGCGACTTTTCCCCCTACGTCGTGGTGAGCCGCGATCGGGGCCGCAGCTGGAGCTCGATCGCCGGCGACCTGCCCGCGGACGAGATCGTGTGGTCGATCGAGCAGGACCACGTCGACCCGGACCTCCTCTTCGTCGGCACCGAGCACGGGGTCTCCTTCTCGCGCGACGGCGGCCGGCGGTGGACGCGCCTCGACGGCGGCCTGCCGACCATCGCCGTGCGCGACCTGGTCATCCAGCGCCGGGAGGGCGACCTGGTGGCCGCCACCTTCGGGCGCGGCTTCTGGGTGCTCGACGACTACGCCCCGCTGCGCGGCCTGACGGCGGCGGCGCTGGGTGAGCCGGCCGCCCTCTTCCCGGTGCAGGACGCCTTGCGGTACCTGCCCTCGATGCCTCTGGCCGTGCGCGGCACCGGTTACCAGGGGAGCAGCTACTACCGGGCCGAGAACCCGCCGTTCGGTGCCGTCTTCACCTACCACCTGGCCGCCGAGCTCTCGCGCACGGCCCAGGAGCGTCGGCACGAACGGGAAGAGGAGCTGCGCGAGGCGGAAGAGGACGTGCCCGTACCCGACCTCGAGGCGCTGCGCGCCGAGCGCCTCGACCACGAGGCCGGGCTCTGGCTCCAGGTCTCGGACGCCGAGGGCCGGCCGGTCCGCCGTCTGCCGGCGCCGGACGGAGGGGGCTTCCATCGCGTCGCTTGGGACCTGCACCACCCCGCGGTGGACCCGATCAGGCTCGAGGCCCCGGGCTGGCAGCCGCCGTGGGCGGAGCCCAGCCGTGGTCCGCTGGCGGCGCCGGGGGCGTACTCGGTAAAGCTGGAGCTGGTCGAGGGAGGTGAGGCGCGGACCCTGGCCGGTCCGCAGCGCTTCGAGGTCGTCGCCCTCGACAACCAGGCGCTGCCGACCCTCGACGCAGGGGGGGTCGCGCGGTTCCACCGCAGGGCCGCCGACCTGGCGCGCCGCGCGCAGGGCCTGGGCGAGCGGCTGGCGGCGGCGGAGGGGAAGCTGCCCTACCTGGAGAAGGCCGTGGTGGAGACCCCCGGCGCGGCGCCGGAGCTCCTCGGGCGGATCCGTGCGGCCGAGAGGGCTCTCTACGACGTGCGGACGGCCCTGAGCGGCGATCCCGTCCTCGCCGAGCTGGACGAGCCGCGGCCGCCGTCGGTCCTCGACCGGGTCTTGCAGGTCGCCTGGGGCGCCGCCGGCACGCGTCAGGAGCCCACGGCGACCCACCGGCGGCAGCTCGAGCTGGCGACGGACGGCCTTGCCGACGCCGCCGCGGGCCTCGACGCGGCCTCGGCCGAGCTCGAGCGGATCGAGGCGGACCTCGAGGCGGCGGGCGCCCCCTGGACGCCGGCGCGCGGGGGCGGGTGAGGGGGCGGCGCGGCAGCGGGCATCCGCAAGCCGCCCGGCCCGGGTCGGACTACCGCGCGCGGGCAGTGAAGACGTCTGGCTGCAGGAGGCCGCGCGCGCGGCGGGTGGTGTCGACCCAGAGGGCGTGGAAGGCGGTGTCCGATCCCGCCAGGCCCATGTAGTCGCCGAGGAAGTAGCCGCCGGCCTGGGCAGCGTGGCGGATGTCGAAGCTCCTGCGGTTGGCGCGAATCGGTGGGCCGAAGGTGTCGCCTCCGTCGGTCGAGATGCGGACGAAGTGATCGACCAGGAAGCGGCGGGCCGGGTCGTTCTCCAGGCTCATGTAGGAGACCGCGACGTCCCCTCGCGCGTTGACCGCCACCGACACAGTGAAATTGGGCGCGTCGGGCGGCGAGGCGCTCACCCGGCGCACGGGGCCCCAGGTCTCGCCACCGTCCTGCGAGGTCATCAGCACCGCCTGGTCGACGCCGTGGAACCGGGCGTCCTCCCAGGCGACGTAGAGGCGCCCCGACGTCGGGTCGAGGTCGAAGGACGGCAGCCCCGAACCGCCCCGGATGGCGGGAACTCCACGCGCTCCCAGGGTCTCGATCCGCCGTGGCGGCGACCAGCGACGCCCGCCGTTGTGGCTGCGCGAGAAGACGAGGTCGATCGGGGAGCCCTGCCCCTGCGATCCGGTCCGCCCCGCCCAGACGAGGTACACCGTACCGTCGGGGCCGACGCGCGGGACGACGCCGACGTTGACGTCCGAGCGCCGCACCCGCTTGGGTCGCTTGAAGCCCCGGCCGTCGGCCCTGCTGCGGGCCACGACGAGCTTCTGGGCGACGAAGCCCTGACCCGAAGGCCCCGTCAGGTTGATGTCCCAGGCTGCGTAGGCCCGCCCGTAGAACGGGCTCTCGGGGTTGGTGTCGACGGTGATCGACTCCTTGTCGTTGAAGTCGAGCGGCGCGAAGCCGACCTCGATTGGGGGCGCCCAGGCGAGGCCGCCGTCGACCGAGCGCGACACGCCCACCGCGTTCGAGGGGTCGCTGGCGTTGAACAGCAGGCTCGAGCACCAGACCTTGCCGTCGGGCCCGAAGGCGACCCACGGGTCCGAGGCGCGCTCCCAGCGTCCCTCGGAGGCCAGCGTCAGCCCCGGCAGGAGGCCTTCGGTCCAGGTGGCGCCGCCATCGAAGGAGGCCGCGACGCCGATGGCTTGCGCGCCGCCGTCGGGGAAGCGGTTCTCCTGCCAGGCGGCGACCAGATGCTCCGGGTCGCCTGGGTCGACGTGCAGGTGGGGCTCCGCCTGGGTGCCAGGTTGGGGGTGGCCGCTGCCTGCGAGCAAGTCGCTCGACAGACGCCGTCGCTGACGGGCGCGGCGTGCCGTCGCCGCGAGAGCCTCCGACTCATCGGCCGGGGCCGGGGCGAGCCCGGTGCCCGGCAGCACGCCTCCGGAGAGCGGCACGCGGCCCATGTGCCGCGCGATCCACTCGAGGCGCGGCGACGCGGTCGCAGGAGCCCCCTCGTCGGCCGGAGAGGGGGCCGAGAGCGCGGGCGGGACCGTCAGCGCGAGGACGAACGGCGACAGGAACGGGGCGAGCCGTGGGCGGGTGCGCATCGATCTCCCTCCGGCGGGGACGGGGCTCGGAACTGCGGGCTTCCGACCGTACGAGACCGGTCGGGCCCCGAATCCTTCGCTCGCGCCGACCCGCGCGGGGCCGCGCGCTTCAACCGGTAGTCGAGGTCCAGGCGCTCGTGTCGCCGGCCTCGAAACCGTCGGCGAAGATCGTGACCGGGCCGGCGCCGCCGGAGAGGACGTGGACGACGACGTTGGTCGTGGTGTCCTGCGTGCCGACGGCCACCTCGGGCCGGCCGTCCCCGTCGAGGTCGCCGACCGGCGCCACGCTGAACACCCGGTTGCCGGTGTCGAAGGCCCACAGGACGTCGCCGGTCGTGCCGTCCATGGCGTAGACGTGGAGGTCGAAGGAGCCCGCGACGACGTCCTCATGACGGTCGCCGTTCAGGTCGCCGATAGCGCGAGCGCTCCAGACGTCGCCGCCGTTCAGGGTCCCTACCTCGCTGCGCCAGACGCGGCTCCCGTCGGCGCCGTCGAGCAGGTGGACGGCGTTGTCCCACGAGGAGACGACGACCTCGGGCACGCCGTCACCGGTCACGTCCTCGAGCAGGTCGACGAGCATCCCCGAGGTCGGGACGTCGGTCGAGGCCCACACCTCGGTGCCGCTGGCACCGTCGACGCAGCGGACGCTCGAGCCGTCGCTGGCCCAGACCGCCGCCAAGGCTTCGGCGACGCCGTCGCCCGTCGTGTCCGGCATGACGCCGACGGCGAAGACCGATGCACCGCCGGTCGGGTAGCTCCACAGGAGGTCCCCGGCGGGATTCGAGGCGCCGCCATCCAGTGCCAGCATCGCGTCGCCGGAGTCGAGGAGACCGGCGAGGACGTCGTCCACGCCGTCGGCGTCGGCGTCCCCGAGGTTGCGCACCGAGCCCACGGCGTCAGCCGCCTGGTAGCGCCACAGCACGGTGGCCTGGCCGGAGCTCATGCCGTCGACGTAGTAGATGCCGTCGTTGTCCGAGCCGACCCCGAAGGCGGCCTCCGGCACGCCGTCGTCCGTCGAGTCGTCCATCTCGTCCAGGGAGTAGATCCAGCCCGAGTCGGTCTCCTCGTAGGTGTCGAACCGCCAGAGCTCCGCTCCCGCCTGGCCGTCGAGGCGGTAGGCCGTCCTCCCTCCCCAGGCGGTGCCGAGGAGGATCTCCGGGCTGCCGTTGCCGTCGCTGTCGGAGGCCGCCTCGATCGACTGGTCCCCGTACGCGGAGCCGCCGGAGACGCCGCCGTTCGTCTCGAGGCTCCACTCGACCGTCGCCGCACCGGAGCTCGCTCCGTCGAGACAGAAGACGTTGTCCGTGCCCGATTCGCCGATCCCCACCAACACCTCGTCCCGCCCGTCCCCGTTGACGTCGGGCAGCGCCCTGACCACCTCCCCGTTGTCGCCGCCGATCATGAAGAAGAGCTGGGCAGGGGAGGGAATTCCCTCGAGGTCGGGCCGGGCCACCCTCTCCTCGGCGGGCCGCCCGGAGCGCTCCGCGAGGATCTGGGCGGAGCTCACGGGAGCGCGTCCCGCCGGGGGCGGGAGCATCGCGGTGATCAGCAGCAGGGAATCGATCGGCAAATGCATGCCCCGCACGAGTATAGGGGCCTCGGGCGCGGGGGGCCAGGGCGTGCTCGCCGCCGCCGATCCGGGCGGCGGGCGAAGCGGTGTGCGCGGCCGGGGGTCAGTCCGAGACCTGGATGCTCCGCAGGTAACGGACCAGCTCGTCGATGATCCGGGCCGAGCGCTCCTCGGGATCCTCGGGCGTGCCGGAGGGCACGAGCGGGGTGCGGAAGATGTCGCCCCAGATCGGCATCTCGCGGCTGCCGTGTGTCCGAACCTCCTGCCTGCCGTCGATGATCTCGCGCACCCGCTCGGTGGGGAACTCGCCGTAGCGATCCGCGATGACCGTCAAGTCCGCCGGCACGATGCTCAGGTACTGGGCGACCGGGCCGCGACCGTCGGCTTCTTCGCCGTGACAGCTGGCGCAGTAGGTCCGGAAGGTCGTCCGGCCCTTGGCCACCGCGAACCCGTCGTTCTCCTGGGCGCCGCTCTGTGGCGCTATCAGAGCGAGGGCGACGAGCACGGCCATGCCCGCCGTGGTGGTGGTAATGGAACGTCGAGTCACGGAGCACCTCCTGCGGGCGAGTCTACCGAAGCTCCTTCGGCGGGACCCGCACGACCAGGGTAGGCTCGCCCCGTGGCGAGCGCACCGCGTGGCAGGGTGGCCCACCTCCCGCCCCGGTGGGCGGCCGCGCGCACGGGCGCTGGAACTTCCAGCGCCATCCCTCGTACTGTCTGGTCGGGTCGCCCGTGGAGGGCCGACCGCTCCCTGCCCCGAGATCGGAGGAAGCCCCGATGGTCCACGCCGCCCGACGCTGGTCGCAGCTCGCCCTGATTCCCGTCCTCGCCGGCGTCCCGCTGAAGAGCCAGGAGCCCGACTGGGTCACTCGCAGCGACGCCAACTCCGCGGTCCTGCTCGAGGTGCTCGCCCGCTTCGCCCCGGAAGGCGCCGGACGCTTCGGCGTGGACGGTCTCGACGAGGAGGTCTCGCAGCTCCCGCTCGACCTCAACGACCTGACGGTGACGGCGTTGGAGGCCGCGATCGGGACTCTGGAGGAGAGGCGCGCAGCCGAGACCGATGCGGCCGTGCGGCAGGACCTCGGCATCCTCATCCAGGCGGCCGAGGAGAACATCGAGGGCACCCGCGTCTACGAGCGCAACCTGCTGCCCTACTTCGACGTGGCCACGACGATCTTCTACGGCATCCACGGCCTGCTCGACGAGCAGGTGGCGGAAGAGCGGCGGCCGGCGGCGCTCACCCGCCTGCGCAAGTACGTCGGCGAGATCGATGGGCCCGGCCCGATCACCGAGCAGGCCGAGGCGTTCATCCGCGCCCGTCTCGACGAGCCCGGTCTGCTGGGCCCGTTCCGCGACGAGGTCGAGAGAAACCTCGGCAACACCCAGCGGTTCGTCGACGGCATCGGACAGCTCTTCGAGGAGCACGGCATCGAGGACTGGGAGGAGCCGCACGCCCGTCTGCGCGAGCAGCTCGCCGCCTATGACGCCTTCGTGCGCGACGAGCTCCTACCGCGGGCGCGGGAGGACTTCCGCCTGCCCGCGGAGGTCTATGCCTACAACCTGAAAACCGTCGGCGTCGACATGCCCGTCGACGAGCTCGTCAGCCGCGCCAAGACCTCTTTCCGCGAGATCCAGAACGAGATGCAGGCGGTCGCCGAACAAGTGGCCGCCGCGCGGGGGTTCGAATCGGCCGACTACCGCGACGTCATCCGCGAGCTCAAGAAGGAGCAGCTCGTGGGCGAGGCCATCCTGGCGCACTACGAGGCGCGGCTCGAGGAGCTCGAGCGCCTCGTCCGCGAGCACGACGTGGTGAGCCTGCCGGAGCGCCCGGCCGTGATTCGGCTGGCCAGCGAGGCCGAGAGCGCCGCCGTTCCGGCGCCGCACATGCAGCCGCCGCGGCTGATCGGCAACACCGGCGAGCGAGGCCAGTTCGTGCTGCCGCTGACCATCCCCGGAGAGGACGGCGAGGAGGAGGTGGGCTTCGACGACTTCACCTTCGAGGCCGCCTCCTGGACGTTGACCGTGCACGAGGCGCGCCCCGGACATGAGATGCAATGGGCGGCGATGGTGGAGAAGGGCGTGTCGCTGGCGCGCGCGCTCTTCGCTTTCAACTCGGTCAACGCCGAGGGCTGGGGCCTCTACGCCGAGGCCGAGATGAAGCCCTACATGCCGCTCGAGGGCCAGCTCGTCTCGCTGCAGCACCGGCTGATGCGCGCCGCGCGGGCCTACCTGGACCCGGGCCTCCAGCTGGGCGAGATCTCCCGCGACGAGGCCTTCCGGGTCCTCGAGCACGAGGTGGTGCTCTCGCACGCCATGGCGCGGCAGGAGGTCGAGCGCTACACCTTCCTCGCACCGGCCCAGGCGACGGCCTACTTCTGCGGCTACCAGCGCCTCATGGAGCTGCGCACCGACGCCGAGCGCGCCCTCGGCGACGCCTTCGACCGCCGGGCCTTCCACGACTTCGTCCTCTCCCAGGGGCTCCTGCCGCCGGCGCTGCTGCGCAAGGCGGTGATGGAGGACTTCATCCCCGGACAGGCTCCGGGGGTCGCGACCGGGACGGCCGAGGGCTAGCCTGACCGTCTCACCGGGTTCCTACTGCGCCGCCGTATGCACCTGAATCTGCGGGACTTGCCTCGGTCGGGCGTCCTCGACGTACGGACAGTACGCCTGCGGCGCCCTCGGTCGCCAAGCCCCGCATCTTCAGGCACCTACGACGGCTCGCGACGAAACCCGGTGAGAAGGTCAGGCTAGCCCGGAGGGGCGGC
>Ga0299913_10005592_pt1 | contig 10751 bp, 9 predicted proteins | sample RVTome_9_FD_201360 | JGI IMG/M metagenome (GOLD analysis project Ga0299913, IMG submission 201360) | Soil microbial communities from uranium-contaminated site in the Upper Colorado River Basin, Wyoming, United States - RVT155D38 (version 2) ... | reverse complement strand
GATCGACATCGCCAGAGCGCAGATTCACGGCCACGCCCATTTCTCCCACAAATCGCCCAGGACAGCCGGGAGACACGCGATTCGTGCGACAGCCTCCGGTCTGCCGGGGACACCACCGAGCCAAAACCCACGGCGGCTGGGTCTACCGGTTCATCAGACCCGGCGCCTACCTCTGGGTCTCCCCGCACGGCTACTGGTACCAACGCGACGGGCTCGGCACCACCGACCTCGGCCACCAAGGACCGGCCGGCGACGGGTTCGGCGACCCACCCCACCCCTGAACCACACGCCCCACACCCCGCCGCCACCGGCGGGGCCACTGGCATGTGACCCGAGGGGCCACCTAGTCAGTCGTTAGTAGTCACGGCTGACCGATCGTCGGGTCTCCATGTCAGGGCGTCGGTGTGAAGGCGATGCTCTGGACCGTCCCTGTCATGCGCTCCGATGCGCCGGCCTCGCACTGTTCGCAGAACTGCTGGACGACGACCCGCTGTCCGGCGACGTCGAGGATCGTCCACTGGCCCAGGTAGCCGGGCGGCACGTTGTTGTTGCAGCCGGGACTTCCGGGCAGACCTGTCGTCCGCCTTGTCGTCGGCGTCCGCCTCGTCTTCGGAGCAGGCGGCCCGCAGGCTGCTGACCGCTGCCAGAGCGATCGGCGTGCGGAGGTTCGGATTCGTCGTGACATGAGAGGTCTCCTCGGGAGTGCGGAGGAGGACGCCGAGTCGGACCGCCATGACGAACAACCAGGCACAGGTAACCTCACGCCCATGAGCTGGGCCTTCCTCGTCACCTCGCTGGTCATCGTCGCGACGCCGGGGACCGGCGCGCTCTACACGCTGGCCGCCGGTCTCGCGCGCGGCACCAGAGCCAGCATCCTCGCGGCGTTCGCGTGCACGCTCGGCACGGTGCCGCACCTGGTCGCGGCCATCACCGGGCTCGCCGCGTTGCTGCACACCAGCGGCGTCGCCTTCCAGACCATCAAGTACGCCGGCGTGGCCTACCTGCTCTACATGGCCTGGGCGACCTGGCGCGACAAGGGGGCGCTGGCGGTCGACGACGACGGCAGGCCGAGCTCCTGGCGGAGCGTCATCGCGGCCGGCATCACGCTCAACCTGCTCAACCCCAAGCTGACGATCTTCTTCTTCGCGTTCCTGCCTCAGTTCGTGCCGGCGGGGGAGCCGGGTGCGCTGGCGCAGATGCTCGCACTGAGCGCGGTCTTCATGGCGATGACGTTCGTCGTGTTCGCGGGGTACGGCGTGGCGGCGGCCGCGCTGCGCGACAAGGTCCTGTCCCGCCCGCAGCTGGTGGCCCGGATCCGCAAGGCGTTCGCCGCGACGTTCGTGGCGCTCAGCGCGCGCCTCGCCGTCGAGTCTCGGTAGCGAACCCGGAGTCCCGAACAGAAGGCAGGGCCGCGAGCCCGTTGACGACGGCCGAGAACACCAGGAACGCCAACGCCCACCAGTAGTCGCCGATGTCGCGGATCGCCAAGAAGGCGGTCGCGAACACCAGGACCTTCACGATCGGCCGGGCCCGGGGGCCGCCGCGTGCTGCCTTGGGAGAGGCGTACCGGCCCCACAGGACGACCCCGACGAGCGGCAGCAGCCACACCAGCAGCCACCGTGGCGAGTCCTCCCATCCCCACAGTCCGAACGCGACCATGGCGAGGACCTCGCTCACGAAGACCAGGGTCAGGATCAGGAACGCCCAGGCGAGCCGCATGGCGTTCAGTCTGCCTGGATAGGGTCGCCGCCATGACTGCTGCGATGCACCTGCCGATCTTCTACGTCAAGCAGAAGTTCGCGATGACCACGAACCGCTACGAGCTCGTCGCCGCCAACCCCGACGGCAGCTTCGGGCAGTCGCTGGGCCTGGCCCAGCAGAAGCGGATGGCGTTCAAGGAGGAGGTGACGTTCTACGCCGACGAGTCCAAGGCCCGTCCGGTCTTCAGCTTCAAGGCGCGCAAGCGGATCGACCTCAACGCCGGCTACGACATCTTCGACGAGGCGCAGAACCAGATCGGGTTCTTCCGCAAGGACTTCGGCAAGAGCCTGCTCCGCTCCACGTTCCACATCGAGGGCCCCGGCTACACCGGCACCGGCCAGGAGCGCAGCCAGGCGATCGCGCTGATCCGCCGGTTCGCGGACATCCCGTTCCTGCCCATCCACTTCGACTTCGTCACCCCCGAGGGCCAGGCACTCCTCGGCGTGGAGCGGCAGGGCTCGGTGCGCGACCGCTACACCGTGCACGTCCCCGACCCGCGGGTCGACTTCCGGGTGGCGGCGGCGGTGGCCGTCGGTCTCGACGCTCTCATGCAGCGGTAGTCATGGCTCGATGAGCCCGCAGGAGCCCACGACCGAACGGCCGCACCTCGCGGGCGTCGTGGAGGATCGGTGGAATGCCGCGCTCGCCAAGGTGCTGGCCCGCCGCGGCTGGCGGCACCTCGTCCTCCCACACGTGGGGTACGGCGGAGCCGGGTTCCTCCGGGTGTTCGCCCGAGTCGTCTACGCCCCGGCCGGCACCCGCCCGCCCGGCACGGACGCGGCCCTGCAACGCCGCGGCTGGCGCAACTTCCTCACCGCCGAGGCCCTCGGCGTCCCGGTCACCGTCACGGTCGGGCGCGAGCGACACGAGGCGGTCACCGACCGGTCGGGCAACCTCGACGTCCGGCTGCCGAACCCGGGTCTCGGCCCGGGGTGGCACCAGGTGACCGTCGAAACTGCGGTGTCGGTGGCCGCGCCCGCCCGGGTGCTCGTGGTCGACGAGAGCGTCGAGTTCGGGATCGTCAGCGACATCGACGACACCGTGCTGCGGACCCTGCTGCCCAGGCCGCTGCTCGCGGCGTACCACACCCTCGTGCTGCAGGAGCAGGCCCGGAGCCCGGTGCCCGGCATGGCGCACCTGTACGCCGAGATCCTGGACGCCCACCCCGGCGCGCCCACGGTCTACGTCTCCACCGGAGCCTGGAACACCGCCGGCACCCTGCGCCGCTTCCTGGCGCGAAACGGGTTCCCCGAGGGCCCACTGCTGCTCACCGACTGGGGGCCGACCAATACCGGCTGGTTCCGCTCCGGCCGGGACCACAAGCGCGGCTGCCTCCGCGACCTGGCCGCCGACTTCCCCCGGATCCAGTGGTTGCTCGTCGGCGACGACGGCCAGAACGACCCCGCGATCTACGGCGAGTTCGCGCGTGCGCACCCCGACCGGGTCCGCGCCGTCGCGATCCGGGAGCTGTCGCTGGGCCAGCAGGTGCTGGCGCACGGCACCCCGATCCCTCGCGCCGGCGTCCCGGACGACGGACCGGGCGTGCCCGAGGTGCGCGGGCCCGACGGCGTCGCCCTGGCAGAGCGGCTCCGGCCGCTGCTGTGACCAGACCTAGTGACAGAATCTGGCGCCATGCGCGTCCACCTCGGCTCCGACCACGCGGGCCTCGAGCTCAAGGACCACCTCATCACCTGGCTGACCGAGCACGGCCACGAGCCGGTGGACCACGGGCCGTTCGTCCACGACGCCGAGGACGACTACCCGGTGTTCTGCCTCCGCGCGGCCGAGGGCGTGAGTGCGGACCGGGAGGCCGGCCTGGACAGCCTCGGCGTGGTGATCGGCGGCTCGGGCAACGGCGAGCAGATGGCCGCCAACAAGGTGGCCGGGGTACGGGCGGCCCTGGTCTGGTCGGAGGAGACCGCGGTGCTGGCCCGCGAGCACAACGACTCCACCGTGATCTCGGTGGGCGGGCGGATGCACTCGGTGGCGGAGACCACCCGGTTCATCGAGGTCTTCCTGGCCACCCCGTTCAGCGGCGAGGTGCGGCACATCCGCCGGATCGGGCAGGTGACGGCGTACGAGACGACCGGCGAGCTGCCTCCGCTGCCCGACTCCGCAATCCGCGGATCCGATGCCTGAGGGCCACACCCTCCACCGACTCGCGCACGAGCTGACCGACGCATTCGCCGGACGACGGGTCCGCGTGGGCAGCCCGCAGGGGAGGTTCGCGGACTCGGCCGCCCTGATCGACGACCAGCTCCTGGTCGGCGCCGAGGCCTGGGGAAAGAAGCTGTACGTCGAGTTCCCGGGCGACCGCTTCGTCTACGTCCACCTCGGCCTGATCGGCGGGCTCGACGTCCACCGCGACGTCGAGGAGGTGCCCGCGCCCGTCGGGCAAGTGCGGCTGCGGATCGCCACCCCGACTGCGTACGCCGACCTCCGCGGCGCGACCGCCTGTGAGCTGGTCACCCGCGAGCAGCGCGACGCCGCCGTGGCGAAGATGGGCCCGGACCCGCTGCGCCCCGACAGCGACCCGGGCCGCGCCTGGGACCGGATCCGGCGGAGCCGGCTGCCGATCGGTCGGCTGCTGATGGACCAGGGCGTGCTCGCCGGCGTCGGCAACGTCTACCGTGCCGAGCTCCTCTTCCGGCACCGGATGCACCCGTTGCGGCCCGGCCACACGCTCCGGGTCGGCCAGTGGCGGGCGATGTGGGAGGACCTGGTCGGGCTGATGCACGAGGGGGTGCGCACCGGTCGGATCGATACCGTCCGCCCCGAGCATCTGCCCGAGGCGATGGGCCGGGCGGCACGGGTGGACGACCACGGCGGTGAGGTGTACGTCTACCGGCGCACCGGCCAGCCCTGCCACGTGTGTGGACGGCCGGTCCGGACGGCCGTGCTCGACGGCCGAAACTTGTTCTGGTGTTCGCATTGCCAGCCCACTTTCCGCTCCCGCGCCGTAGGCTGATCCCATTCTCGGACCTGAGCAGAAAGCCCTTCCCATGACCACGGCCAGCCCCGCGTCGCGGCGTGCCCGGACGTCGGCCTCCCGCCGACGGCTGTGGTTGGGCGTTCGCCGGGCCGTGACCGTCGAGTACCGACTGGCCTTCGCACTCGCTGCCGTCGCCGGGCTGCTCACCCTCGCCGTGGCGATGTATCCCATGCAGGTACCGCTCAGTGTCCTGATGCTCCCGCTGCTCCTCGGCAGCCTGATGCTGGGGCCACGCGCCCTCCCGTGGTTCGTCGTCTTCGTGATGGTGATGCTCACCGTCGCCGTGGCCAACCAGGACAAAATCGACTGGCGGGTCGCCGTCTCGACGGTGGTCCTGTTCCTGATGGGGTTCGTCGTGCTGGTGACCAGCTTCCAGCGCTCCAGCCTCGGTGTGGCCGGCGCGCGGGGCGAGTCGATGCTGGTCGACCTGCGCGACCGGATCCTCACCCAGGCCCGGATCCCCGACCTGCCCGACAACTGGTCGGTGCAGTCGGCGCTCTACTCCGCGGGCGGTACGCCGTTCGCAGGCGACTTCGTGGTCGCGAGCCGCCCGCTCTCCAGCACCCGGCTCGAGGTCACCGTCGTCGACGTCTCCGGCAAGGGGGAGGACGCCGGCACCCGCGCCCTGCTGCTCTCGGGAGCCTTCGGCGGACTGATCGGCGCGATGCGCCCCGAGAAGTTCCTGCCGGCGGCCAACGACTACCTTTTCCTCCAGGACTGGGACGAGGGCTTCGCCACCGCGGTCCACATCTCCCTGGACCTGGTCACCGGCGCCTTCGAGGTCCGGACCGCGGGCCACCCGCCGGCGGTGCACCGGCAAGCGGGGTCGGGTCGCTGGCAGGTGCTGCGCAGTGAGGGTCCGATCCTCGGGCTGATCGAGGACGCCGACTTCTCCTCGGTGACCGGAAGGCTCGGTCCCGGCGACGCGGTGCTTCTCTACACCGACGGGATGGTCGAGGAGCCGCGCCGCGACATCGATCTCGGCATCGACCGGATGCTCGGCGAGATGGAGTCGCTGCTGCGCGGGACCTGGGACGACGCCGCGAACCGGCTCGCCGTCTCGCTCGGCACCCGGGACGACGACCGGGCGATCGTCGTGGTGCACCGCCGCTGGTGATCAAGCGAGCAGCAGGCCGCGAGGGCCGAGCGGGCTGCGTCGTGAGACGAGGTTGAGTAGCCGCGCGACCGAGCCTGCGAGGTCGCGACCGGCGTATCGAAACCCGCCGTTTGGGGCGCGAGCGCCGCTCTGTGGCACCATGAGCCCGCACAAAACCGTTGCGGATGTAGCTCAATGGTAGAGCCCCAGTCTTCCAAACTGGCTACGCGGGTTCGATTCCCGTCATCCGCTCCAAGGAGCCTCCCGGACCGCTTCGGAGGGCCCCTTGGCGGGGCGTAGCGTAGTGGCTAGCGCGCCTGCTTTGGGAGCAGGAGATCGCAGGTTCGAGTCCTGTCGCCCCGACGTACGGGACTGATTTGTTGGAAGCAATCCATTAGAGGAGAACAGTGGTGAAGAGCGCCGTCGAGACCTTGAGCCCGACCCGGGCCAAGCTGACCGTCGAGGTGCCCTTCGAGGAGCTCAAGCCGAGCCTCGACGCGGCGTACAAGAAGATCGCCCAGCAGATCAACATCCCCGGTTTCCGCAAGGGCAAGGTGCCACCGATGGTGATCGACCGCCAGGTGGGTCGCGGCGCGGTCCTCGACGAGGCCGTCAACGAGGTGCTGCCGCAGAAGTACTTCGCCGCGCTCGAGGAGAACTCCCTCACCCCTCTGAACCAGCCCGACATCGAGGTCACCAAGTTCGAGGACAACGAGACCCTCGAGTTCACCGCCGAGGTCGACGTGCGCCCGGAGATCGAGGTCCCCGACTACGACGGGCTCGAGGCCCAGGTCGAGGACATCGAGGTGAGCGACGCCGACGTCGAGGAGCAGGTGGAGGCGCTGCGTGAGCGGTTCGCCACGCTCAGCGACGTGGAGCGGCCGGCCGCCGAGGGCGACTTCGTCGTCATCGACCTCACAGCGGCGCGCGACGGCGAGCCCGTCGAGGGCGCCGAGGTGTCCGGCATGTCCTACAAGGTCGGGCGCGGCGGCATGATCGACGGCCTCGACGAGGCCCTGGCCGGCATGTCCGCCGGGGACGAGAAGACCTTCACCACCCAGCTGGTCAGCGGCGACCTGGTCGGTGAGGACGTCGAGGTGGCGGTGGCCGTCAGCCAGGTCCAGGAGCAGGAGCTCCCCGACCTCGACGACGAGTTCGCCCAGATGGCCTCGGAGCTCGACACGATCGAGGAGCTCTCCGCCGACGTCCGGGAGCGGCTGGGCCGCGGCAAGCGGCTCGAGCAGGCGTCGGCGGCCCGCGACGCCGTTCTCGAGGTGTTGCTGGACAAGGTCGAGATCCCGCTGCCGGAGACGGTCGTCACCGACGAGCTCAACTCCCGCCGGGAGAGCGTGGAGCAGCAGCTCGCCTACGCCGGCCTGACGATGGACAAGTACCTCGAGGACGAGGGGCAGACGCTCGAGGAGTTCGAGGCCGACCTGGACCGGCGGGTGCGCGACGCGATCGCGGCGCAGTTCCTCCTCGACGAGGTCGCCAAGCGCGAGGGCATCGGCGTCGAGCAGGACGAGCTCTCCCAGCACCTGGTGCGGCGCGCCCAGCAGTCCGGGCAGGACCCGCAGGAGTTCGCGAACCACATGTTCCAGCACAACCACATCCCGGAGATGGTCCAGGAGATCCTGCGCGGCAAGGCGCTGGCCGCGATCGTCGAGTCGGCGCGCGTCACGGACGCCTCCGGCAACGCGGTGGAGCTGAAGAACCTCCGCCCGGACGGCACCATCGGTGAGCCGGAGGTCGAGGCAGAGGCGGAGGCCGAGGCCGAGGCCGAGGCGGCAGCAGAGCCTGCCGAGGACGAGACCTCAGCCGGCTGAGTCGGGGCCCCGCCGGTCGCCGTGCTGCTCGAGCGCGGCCACGAGCTGGACCCGGCTGTTGATCCCGAGCTTGGTGTACACGTGTCGCAGGTGGTACTCGACGGTCTTGGGGCTCAGGAAGAGCGCCGCGGCCGCCTCCTTCGTGGTGCTCCCGGAGCCCAGGAGCTGCGCGATCTGCAGTTCCTGCGGTGTGAGTCGGTCCAGGTCGCGGTCGCCGCGGCGCACCGGGTGCTCCCCGGTCGCGGCCAGCTCCGCGGCCGCCTGATCCCCCCACGGCGTCGCCCCCAGCCTCTCGAACGTCTGCAGCGCCTCCCGCAGCCGCGGACGCGCGTCGACCCGGCGCCGGAGCTTGCGGAGGGCGACGCCGTACGCCAGTCGGGTGCGAGCCTCCTCGAAGGAGTCCGGGCTCGACGCATGGAGGTCGAGGGCGGTCTCGAAGTGCGCCGCCGCCTCGGCGCCGCTCGACGCCATCGCGACGGCTCGTTCGGCTCTGGCGCGGGCCCAGGGCTGCCCCTTCGCAACGGCGCGGGCCAGGTACTCCCCGGCGACGTCGACCGCAGCGGCGACGTTGCCGAGCCGGAGCAGACACTCGACCCGCTCGGGGCCGGGCGCGACGTCGACGTCCGCGAAGCCGATCCGGGTCAGGAACCGATCGAGCCGTTCGTAGCAGTCCAGTGCCGCCCCCGGTCGTCCCGTGCCCAGCTCGAGGTCACCGAGGGCGAAGAGGGACCAGGCGCGGGCGAGGTGGATGTGGTGGCCCCCGGCGAGCTCGGAGGCCTCGTCGACCAGGCGCCGGCAGGGCTCTTCGTCCCCCGTCCGGGCCAGCAGCCAGCCCAGTCCCGAGGCCAGCATGGCGAGCTCGTTGGTCTGTCCGGTCTCGCGCGCCAGCGCGATGCCCTCTTCGTACCCGCTGCGCGCGGCGTCCCAGCGGTCCGATGTGGAGGCGTCCCGAGAGATGTGGAACAGCAGCCCGGGAAGCGCGCCGATCGCGCAGCGTGCCCGTAGCTCCCGCTCGGCGTGCTCCACGAGCTCGCGTCCGGTCCCCGCCTCGCGGAGGAAGAGGGTGCCGACCACCATCCAGGCCGGCCGTAGCTCGTCGTCGGTCGGCGGCCGGTGGGTGCGCAGCGCCCGGACGGCGCGCCGGACCAGCTCGATGCCGGACTCGCCGCCGAGCACCCGTGCGATCCCGATGGTCAGCTCTGCCCGGATCCGGACCTGCTCGGACCCGGCGTGGGTGAGCAGCGGCTCGATCCGATCCGCGGTCGCCAGGCACCGAGCGGCGTCGCCGAGGTAGAAGCAGGTCGTCACCAGGTCGTAGGCGAGCGTGAGGGCGTGCTCCGGGTCGTCGGCCCCCTCCACGTGTCGCATCGCCCGGTCGAGCAGGTCGCGGGCCCGCTCGAGTGATCCGGCCCGCATCTCGATCACTCCGCGGAGGCCGTCGATCCGAGCCTGCAGCGGCACCCCCTCGGTGACCTCGGCGGCGTCGTCGAGCAACTGCAGCGCCCGCCCCGCCTGACCCGCGAGCCATGCGGACTCACCCGATGCGGTGAGCCGCTCGGCCCGCACCCTGGGATCCGACGCCAGGCGTGCCGACCGCTCGAAGGCGCGGGCCGCCACGGTGTGCGCGCCGCGCTCGGCGCTCCGGCGCGCCATCGCGGCGACATCGCCCGCCACCTCGTCGTCGAGGCCCGTGACCGACTCGCTCAGGTGCCAGGCCCGCCGGTCCTCGTCGATCGACGTGAGGGCGTCAGCGACCGCGGCGTGCGCGCGGCGGCGCTCGTCCGGAGTGGCCGCGCGGTAGGCGGCCGCCCGGGCGAGCGGATGCCGGAACGCGAGCGCACCTCCCGTGAGGGTGACCAGCCCGGCCCGCTCGGCCTCGTGCATCCCGGACGGCTCACCGCCGAGGCTCCGGATGGCCTTCTCGACCGCCGTGACATCACCCTCGGCGATCGATGCGACGAGCAGCGCCGTGCGTGACGGTGCCGTGATCGCCTGGGTACGGCGCACGAACTCGTCGAGCAGCCGGTCCGGGATGGTCACCGGTACCGGAGGCGCGAGCCGTTCGATGGTCCGGATCGAGGCCGACAGCTCGATGATGGCCAGCGGGTTGCCCGAGGTGGCCTCGTGCAGCCTCGCTGCGACCTCGGCCGACACGGGGTCGGTGACCTGCCTCCGGAGCAGCTCCCGGACCGAGGCCTCGGAGAGGCCGGAGACGGAGAGGCGGGGAAGGCCGGAGTCGACCAGGGTGCCCGGGACCGGCCGGCTGGCCGCCAGCACCACGACGGGGTCGGCCACGATCCGGCGGGCGGCGAAGGCCAACGCCTCCGCCGACGGGTGGTCGAGGTCGTGGGCGTCGTCGACCACGATCAGCAGGGGCGACTCCTCCGCGGCCCGGCTGATCAGGCTGAGCGTGGCCGAGCCCACCGCGAACCGGTCGGCACCCTCCCCGTGCCGCAGGGCGAGAGCGACGGCCAGTGCCTCGGCCTGTGGTGCCGGGATGGTGTCCAGCAGGTCGAGCAGCGGGTTCAGCAGCTGATGCAGCCCGGCGAAGGCCAGGTCGCGCTCGAACTCGCTCCCAGCGGCGCGCAGGACCCGGACGCCCTCCACGGTGCCGACCAGCCGGTCGAGCAGCGCGGTCTTGCCGATTCCGGCTTCACCGACGAGGACCAGCGACCCGCTCTGCGAGACCCTCGCGCCACCCACCAGGCGGTCGAGCGTGCGCATCTCGGCGTCGCGGCCGACCAGCATCTGGCGATCGTACGGCTGATGACTAGGTGGGGCACCGGATTCGCCATGGTCGGCCGCCGGTGGAGGCTCCGGGTCACGTCACCGAACGAAAGGAACGACGATGACCACGATGCATGAAACCCGCCAGGTGGACCCCGACAAGCTGATGGCGTTCGTGTTCCGCGCCGTCGACGAGGTCGGCTCCGCGCTCAACGCCGCTCTGGTCGTGATGGGCGACCGGCTCGGCTACTACCGCAGCCTGGCCGAGCACGGGCCCACGACGCCCGCCGAGCTCGCGGAGCGGACCGGCAGCGACGAGCACTACGCCCGGGAGTGGCTCAACTGTCAG
>Ga0299913_10005591_pt1 | contig 10752 bp, 1 predicted proteins | sample RVTome_9_FD_201360 | JGI IMG/M metagenome (GOLD analysis project Ga0299913, IMG submission 201360) | Soil microbial communities from uranium-contaminated site in the Upper Colorado River Basin, Wyoming, United States - RVT155D38 (version 2) ... | reverse complement strand
TTGCGCCCGAATCCGTCGTTGTCCACGTGAGTGGAATGCTGCCGGTCGTTGTGAACGTCGGAAGCACACTCACGGCACCCGTCGGACTCCCCGTGTCGACACGGAAGCGATGATACTTCGTGTTCTCCGTGTTCCCCGCGCTGTCCGTGGCCCAGAAGTTGAACGTGTTGTCGCCACCAATGACCGTGACGGCGGAAACGTACGTCGTCGTTTCAGACGCATTAGATGTCTTGTAGAACCTCGACGCGACGCCCGCATCACCCGCGTCGTTCGCACTCAGCGTGAACGTCGGCGCGCTGCGGTACCAATCGTTGTCGCCATCAGGCGTGGCGGGATTCGGAGTAAGAGTCGTTTCCGGCTCCTGGTCGTCGTAGACCAACATCATCTGCGCGTTGATGCTTCCCCCGTTCGTGTCGTTCGCAAAGAACGAGACTGTGTAGGTTCCTTGGTCATCATAGGTGTGTGAGGGTGCGTGGGTCGCGTTGCTTGTTTTCCCAGCAGTCGTACTGTCTGCTGTTCCGTCACCCCACACGACGACGTACGTCAAGGTGTCGCCACTGTACTCGTCGCCGTCGCTCGCTGCTACTACAGGCACAACGGAACCATTCACCGTGTACGTCCCGAGGGTGATGGTGGCATCCGTGGGTGCGTGGTTTGCTGCGACGAGGTTCAACTGAGTCATCGTTCCTGGTGTGAGCGCATACATCTCGTCGCTCTTTCGCGTGCCCACGGTGAAGAAGATGAACTCGCCTGCTGCCCCTGGTACACGGAGCGTGTACGTGCCATCGCTGGCACTCGTCGTCGAAGCCACCAAAGTGTTCGCGATGAATGCCTTCGCGGAGAGTGCCCCCGTCACGATGGACCCGACCCTCGTGACGCCTGTGAACGTCTGCGCGTGCGTGTTGAGGTTCAGCGCCAACGGCTCCGCGTCGCTTGCCGCGATTGTCTTGGACTCGTCCGCAGGATAAGCGAGTCCACCATACTCCAACCAGAACGTCAACACGTCCCCGTTGTTCACGCCTGATAGCGTGACACGGTATGTGCCCTGCGTCGTGACGGGCGTCATCGTGCTCGCCACTTGGACCGTGTCGCGGTAGACGCGTACGATGGTGCCATCCGGCACCGCCACCCCATCGGTGTATGCCAGCCCCTGCAGCGTCATCGACTTGGCACTCGCCGTGGGGACGAGCGTCAACCACCCGCTGCTTGCGAGCAGTGCCACGATGAGCAAGACCTTGAGTTTCATGGCTTTCTCCGTACTGCAAGGGCCGACATCCAGGCGACCAGGAACATCCACCCGCTGCTCGGGATGCTTCGCCCTGACTCCTCTTTGCTCGTCACCTGTTCCCCCTCATCCATATCGGTGCCCGGCCATGTGACGTTCACCCACGGAGCATCCAACGTCAGGTTCACGACTTCCTCAGTAGCCAAACGAAGGAGACGGACCTGACCCGGCCAGGCTGGCACGCTCACGTGCACCCGACCGTCCGGCGACGCCGCTGCCGTAGCCACGACTTCCCCCTCCGTCGTCAGAACGCGGAGCACTTCCTGCACCGTCGCATTCGGCAGCGTCGTCGACACTTCCACGCTGCTTGGCGGCGCGGCCGAGGGCGGCGCCGGCGTCAAGTTGACCAAGTAGGTGCCCCCGGCGACCGGAAGCACGTACTCGCGCGCCGATGCCCCGTCGACCGTGAAGGTGACCAGGCCCGTCGATGCAGAAGGGAGTGCTACCCGGTACACGGCCCCCCCATCACCCGCCTGCTCCAGGTGCGCGTGCGCCACCGCTTCGCCGCCTTGCCAGGCACGCACGTCTCCGGCTCGGCATTCCATCGGTGCATCGCCCCCACCCTCGACGAGGCAGGGCCAACCGGTCACGAAGCCCGCGACCGTCGCCGATGGTTGCGCCAACGCCGCCGGAGTCGCTGCAAGGACCATCATCAGGACAAGGACTGTAGCCCTCACGCGTTGGTCACGCTCCATAGGGTCGAGCCCGTGGGGCGGATGATGTACGCCTTGCCGGGGTCCATGCTCGTGAGGGTCTGAATCCCCTCAGCATCCGAATCGTACACACGGTATTGACCCGTCTCGGGCTCATAGGTCTCGACCACGTAGGTCGCCGTCCCCAACTGGTCCGCCAGGAGGCTTGGTGACTGGCTCGCGACGCCTGGGTACGCGACGTAGTTGTCCGCATCGTCCACAAGCACCACACTCGCCGCGCTGAGGTAGCCCGTGTCGATGGCGTCGGACGCGTCCGTCACGAAGTGGACCCACAACCCCATGTCCCGGTTCACCGTCACCAGGTTGTTGAGGCCCAAGGGGTCGCCGCGTTGCCACACGTGCGGCACGCCGGCACCGTCGTACCATTTCACCACATCCACGTTCCAGGCCCCGAGCGCGTGCTCCACCGTGACGTCCCCCACAAGGTTGGGTAGAGCAAGGAAGCGCCAACCACCGGCAAAGCTTCGCTCCTCGTACTTCGGCACGCCGAAGACCCCTGCCTTGGCCACGCTCCACGCCACCGGCGTGCTGCCCTGCAAGAGCGAGATGTTCACGCTTTGCGCCCCCCCCTCCGGCAGAGCCTCGACCTCGAAGACCACCGGCACGGCGTACGTGGACGCGTCGCTCCCGTACGTGACCGTTGCGGTGCCGTCCCGCGCGACTCCCGCCACCGTGATGCGCACTGTGAAGGCCTCCTCAGCCTCCCTGCTGAGCCCCGTTGGTGACATCGAGAGGTTCGCGTACACGGTCGTCGAGGCCCCTGCTACGAAGAACCTGGGAAGACTCACCGTCGCGTGGAGTTGAGCGTCGCGCCCCGTGTTCCAGTAGCCAAGCGTCACGTTCGTCCGGTTGCCATAGGTGCTCGTAGTCACGTTCTCGAAGGGCACAAGCTCGACGCCCAACCAGCGGAACCACCCGTCCAGGCGCTCTGTCGCGTTGTCTTCGAACGCGCTCAGCCGGGATGATAGATTGCTCTCAGTCAGAGACAATGCGCCCCTGAGGCTGGTGTTGAACAGCGTGAAGGATTCGTTCCAAGCATCCCACGTGCTGTTCGTCCGACCCTCGAATCCGACGAAGCTCGCGTTCCACGCCCCCCACGTGCCGTTCGACGTCGCCCAGAATGAGGCAACAAACGCGTGCAAACTCGTGTTCGCCCCTCCCACGTCCCCGTGGATGCTGGTCAAGTTCTGCATGATGTCGAACTCCGCCCAGAACGTCCCCGACGCGGATTCCCAGCCACCTGAATTACCCGGCGTCGTGACGCTGACCCGGTACTGGCCACGCGTCGTCGGCGTGAAGTTGTAGATGTACTGACCGTCACCGATTTCATCCGGATTCGCCGCGCTCACGAGTACAGTCATATCTGGGCCACGCACCGTCACGTAGAGACTCGACGCTGCACCCGTGCGCGCCGTGGCGTTCAGGTACGCGGAGTGGATGTCGAAGCCCACGGGCTGGTCAAGGTACACTTGAGCCGGGAACGTCACTTTCAACGGGTCCGCCCCACCAAGCGTATTGACGACGAACTCCTCCACCCACGTAACATTCTGGCCGTAGAACTCCGCCGCATACCAGACGTAGAAGGTCTTCCCACTCAACGCACCTGGTGGCGTCCAGTTGTACGTGTACGTGAACGCGAAGCCACCGGCCCCATCGTTGTACCTGGAGTCCTTCTCCATCTCCACGAGCCTCGGATTCACGAGGCTCGTCCCATCGTTGACGGGATTGTTCGGGTCGTTGTAGGTCGCCCAGCACTCGCACGCAGGATTGATGGCCTTGATGACCATGCGGACCGTACCCTGCTGGTCTCCCACGCACGCCGTCGGACTCGTTTCATAACTCGTTCGACACGAGTCGGGGCCAAAGGCAATCGGCCCCAACACGGGGTGGTTCAGGCTCGTGCGCACCTGGAAAGCTGTCTCCTTTCCCGGCCCCACGACTTTCTCGCTCGTCGACGTGATGCGCGCCAGAGTCTGCGTCGGTGCGATTTCCAGGCTCCCGTGGTAATCGATGCTGATTCCGTTGTAGACGGTGTCGACGCGGAAGCCGATGCCCCGGTTCAAGTAGAGCGTCAAGTCCATGGGAATCGAGAAATTCGCCCACGCAAGTGCCTTGCGCGCCCCATAGAGAGCCTGAGCACTCGAATCATCGCTCTGGAACTCCGTGAGATTCATCACCTCGCGCGTCGTGAGGTTCGTCAACGTTGCGTTGTTCAAGCTCTTCGCAAACCACTGGATGTACACGGGTCGCGTCGGCTCCACAGGAGTCACTTGGCCATCCGCCTGCTTTTCCAGGAAATAGCACGACATGTTCACCATCATGCCCACGCGATACTCGGGCGCATACCCCGTGCACCGGAAAGCCCACGGCGTGACGGGCGAGTTCACTGTGAGAGTCTCCGTGCGCGTCGCGTTGTTCCCAGCCCCGTCCGTCGCCGCAGCCGTGTAATGCCACGTGCCCGCGGGTGCGATGGCCGCGACGCTCGTGTACCCCGTCCGGATGTGCGGCAACGTAGAACCACCATTGAGCGCCGGCTCGCTTCCGTGGTTCGAACTTCGCGTGGCGGGGTCACTCAAGTTGAGCGGCGCGTTCTGCGCGATGATGACGCCGCTGGACACGTTCGTGTGCGTCCACGTGTAGTTTGCAGGCTTGTCGTACGGCTCACCCCGCGCATTGAATTGGTTGGCGAACACCCACGCAAGGTGGGCACCGCTCACCAGTACATCCACCTCCTCCGTATCCGTCGGCGTGAGCGCGTGCCACACGTTTCCGATGGTGAAATTGCTGTACAGCTTCGCCGGCGTCGGAGGCGTCGAGAAGCCCGAGTAACCGTTGAGCGTGTACCCGATGCTCGGCCGATGCTCCGTTCCGTACTCCGCCGTCGTGGTCGTCGGCCACGTCCAGATGGCGTAGAACTTGTTGTCCACGCTGTCGTACAACACGTTCGACGTCAGGACAACATCATCCACGTCGTCGGTCACCGCACCCCCACTCGGTTGGAACGCCCCCGGGTTGTTCACGATGGGCACCTCAAGGCGAACTTCCTCCCCACGGTGATGAGACTGGGCTGCGACAAGTCCTCGGGTCGAGTTGCTGTACTGGCGCGCGAACCACTCCGCTTCCCCGAGCAGAGCGCCCACGGCAAAGTTCGCTCGCTGGTCCGTTGTCGTGTACGTGTCAGCCGAGACGGCCCACGGGGAGCCGGCTTGGGCAATCTGAGTTAACGTATAGCGATGAGTCACGTGGCCCGTGCGGTTCGTCGTCGTGTTCCACAACGTGTTCTCGTCCACTTGCGACGGCTTCACACCGAGCGTCTCATTCGGCATGAGTAGCCTCGTCCGCAGGTTCGCGTAGGACTCATTCTCTGGCGTCGCCGACGATGCGGCATACGTGTAGGTCACGACCGCATCGACCGTCGCGTCCGTGTCCAGCGTATAGGTTGGTCGCTCCAGTGTGACTGTGCTCGCGACAAGGTCATCCAGACGCCATGCACCCATGCCGTCGCTCAACCCCGTTCCTGCCTCGGGCGCGTACGTCACACGGCATTCGGAGACCGCTGCGTCGTCGCCAGTCAGTACGAAGGCCAGGCGGTTGAACCGCGCATCCTCCAAGCTGGCCAGTGTCATCATGACGCTCGATTGGCCTTCGCTGCTGCGCGTACTTGAGGCAGTCGCGAAGGAAGACACGGAGGCGAACTCGTTCGTGCTCGCGTTGAGCCACAAGTCAAAGGTGCCTCCTCCTGACCCGGTACTGTATGTGCACACCACCTCCGTGGGCTCGGATTCTGTTGCCAGGTCGCGAATGTGGCTTGACCAGTGCGCGGCGCTCGCGCCGCCCGCAAGGCGTACAGACCCTGCCTCCGACGCCGTGTCGACGCCCGTGGTGAAACCGTGGCGCTGCCAATCCGATTGGTTCGTCAGTCTCCACACGACGCCTTCCGAGGTAGATGCGATGGAGGCGAAGCGCTCGTGATGCCCCGTCCCCCCGCGGCTGGACACCCACTCCGTCCCTCGAAGCCGTCCATCCACCCCTGCACCCAGGGTGAGCCTCAGGTCCCGGAAACCCGTCGGCTCCTCTGCCCCCATGGCTCGCGTGAGGGTGATGGGTGAGGATTCTCCGGTGAACGTGTTCGAGAGGAGCACGGAGGATGCGCCGTCCTCGAACTCTGCCCACGCACCTTCGATGGAGGCATCCACGATGACGCCACTGGAAAGGTCGAAGAGGCCGTTGTCTGCATAGTCGCTCAAGCTGTCAGCTACAGTCACGCTCAGCACTTGCGTCTGGCTCCGCAGCACGTGCGTGTCCAGGATTTCGGTGCGCGCGACCAAGTGATGTGCTTCCCCGTTCTTCGTCGTCGCGGCACTGTCCGCGTACACATCCGTGTTCCCGTTCGAGTCCGCGCTGCTCAGCGCGTAATCCACAACCCTGTTCGTCCATAGTGGCCACGCGCCCCATGCGTACCTGTAGATAGGGCCCACAATGCTGGTCGTCTGCAACGTTGGGGCCTCTGCCAAGGTATACGGGTCTGTCAGCGTCCGCGTCACGCTCAGGTTGTCAAACTGCGTCGTCGCGTCGCCGCGCACGTTCTTCACGTAGATGCGCGAGAAGTCGTTGTCCGCATCCATGACGCCATCAGTGCCCGTATTGAATTCCAGGTCGTTCGTGTCCGTGTCGTTCCTCCCCTGCCAGTACTGGTCCACGTACACGCCTGCATCCACGCTGAACACGTTGATGGTATGGCCATTGTTCCCCGTCTCGTCGCTCGTCGTGTTCCCACCCTCATCGTAGACGCGCACGCTGTACGCCAGCGACGGGGCCTCAGCCCTCGACGTCGTCGACGCGTACGAATCCACGGCATCACTCGGCACACTCAAGATGGCAGTGAACGCACCCGTCTCTTCATCCACAGCCACCATCGTCTCCTCGAAAGCACTCGTACCGTACGATGCGTTCGTCGTCCCATACCAGAGTTGCACGGTGATGTTTCGCACATACCTGTCGTTCGTCCCATTCGGATTCTTGACGCGGTACGGCCCACCGTCAGCATGCGCGAGCGTGCCAGCGACGATAACACTCTCTCCACGGTTGTAGACCTTGTACGTGTCTGTCGACCCCTCCGGATTCGTCTCAACGCTCGACATCCCAATGACGCGGTCGACGATGAAGCTCGAATCCGTCTCCAGGGCATCCGTCTCCAGCATGCTGTTCCCCAAGTTGGCGCTTGGTACGTCGCTGATGAGATACTGCGTCTTCCCGAGCCCCGTCTCGGTGTCTGGTCCAATCTTCCAGTCGACTGGGATGAAGTACTGTGCATCCGTGACGTTCCCGTTGCTCGTGACGGCATCGTAGGTCGTGTCGAGCGCGCCTTCGCCATCGTACCATCGCACCTCGACGATGGTGTCATCGGGAACATGCTCGCCGCGCGCGTTGATGAACGTGGCATTCACGCGCTGCGTGTCCCCCCGCATCATGGGCGTGGTGAAATAGAGCACATTTTCCGCCCAGTAGTAGTTCGCATCGACGTCGAAGAGGTCAGCCACGACTCCATTGTTTCCATCGACCCCACTCTCTGAGGATGCTCCATCCCACACGCGCAGGTCCCAGTTGTAGCCGTCCGCATCGATGGACCGTGCAACCGTCTGATTGAACGAATCGGCCGCAGTCGTCGGCACATCCAGAGTGGTGCTGAACTCGCAAGTCGACGGTCCGACGACCACACTATCCTCTGCATAGTGACCAACCACCCCGAAGTTGTTTAGGTGGAGTTGGATGTTCACCGTCCTGCTGCTGTCGCTCGATGGAGCCTTCGTCCTGAACACCCCTCCATCTGCATGCCTCAGACACCCAGAGACCTCAACCGATTCCCCCCGATTGTAGACCTTGAACTCGTCATCCCCTCCAGTGATATTGGTTCCTGCGCTCTCCACCGTGATGACGTTGTCAAGCACGTACTCCTCCATCGCGCTCGTCTCGCTCAACGTGTTCCCCATCGCCCCGGCTGCGCCCGGTGGCACGGCGAAAGTGAAGTATGCAGTCCCTACGGCCGCAGACACGGGGATTTCGCTGTCGACGCGCGCAGATTCGCCTGACGTCGTCGTGCTCGTCTGCTCATCCCATTCTACATCTGCGTCATCGTACCACCTCGTCGTCACCGTGACGCCATTCGGCACGCTCGCCCCTCGCACGTTCACGAGTTCGACTGAGGCCCCTACCGTGTCCTCGCGCATCATCACGCCTGCTGGAAGCTTGGACGACCCGCTGACGTAGTAGTTCGCATCCACGTCGAAGAGGGCAGTGATGTTCACGTAATTCCCAACGAAGCCCTCAGAATTCGCTGCGAAGGCGGAGTCGAACACCACGCCCCTCCAGTCCTTCGTTTCACCCACTTCTGCCACGGACGATTCATACGTATCCGTTGCCGTCGACGGAATCACTACGTCGGTGCTCGACGCCGTCACAACTCCTCCCGAGGAGACGCTCGCCGAGCCCGTGATAAACGACCCCGTCTCACCCGATGCGCTGAAGTAGTAATCGACTTTGACTGACTTGTTCGTGACACCTACTCCATTCGCACCCAGGTGCCGATACCCAACTCCTGAAGCGTGGTTCACGGTCAGCGTCATCCGTATTGTCTCATCGACGTTGAAGTAATCGTCCGTGGTGCTTCCTGCGACATCAATGTCGACGCTCACTACCACAAGCTCGCTGGCCAAGGTGAAGGTACTGTCGAGCGCACCCATCGTGTTTCCCTTTGTCCCCTCCCCGGCCGCAGCACTGAATCTGTACTTCCACGTTCCCACGTTTGCAGTCCCGCCTGGACTGTAGTCGTACGGTACAGTTGTTCCGTTCGACGCATACACGAGTCGCATCCCGCTTTCGACGACTTCGGTGGGGTTCCACACACTCACCGATATCTCGGTGTTCTCGGGCACGAATTCGCTGCGCGCGTTCCGGACTGTGACTTTTATCCGCTGCACGTCGCCGCGCATGATGGTCGACCACGTCTTCGTGGTCGACGTTCCGTAGTAATCGTCATCGTAGTCGTAGAAGTTTGGACTCTGACCGTAGCTCCCCGATTCTCCGAAGGACTCTGACAATGGCGTCGTCACCCGCAAAGCGTTGGCGCGGTTCACTGGCGACTCGTCCGTCGACGAGCTACCAAGATACGTGTCATCCGCGACACCTTCTCCGCTTGTGACCATCGACACGTCGAAGCAGGAGGTGCACGTGAAGACGCCATTCGCATCCGTCGTCAACTCCACCGACGCCCCTGAGGCAAGCGCGCCCCCTGAAGCGTACAGCGTCGTGACGTTCATTGACATACTCTTCATCAACGCGCTCCCGCCGTTATCGCTGGTCGCGTTCCACTCATCGTACACGATGCAGGTTGCACCCCAGGATTCTCCTCGATTGTACACGGGCCTCGTCGTCCCGGCCGTGCACGATGGGATGAGCAACTCTTCCTCGATGAAGAGTCCGCCGTCCGCGTACGTTCCCCCATCCGGGTCCGTGATACCACTCACGAGGTACTGACGCTCCACGGGTGCGCTGCACGTGGCCGTGCACCCCAACGTCATCCACGGTTGCCGCGACGCAGCGTGGTAACCCATCGTCTGCACCTTGACCGCATACTCATCCAGCCCTGCAGTCGCCGGCACCGTGAAGGTCCAATTCTTCGACCCCGTGTTCATCTCCTCCACCTTGCTCGCAAGGACTGTCGCGCCCTTCGACACCGTCGTGTTCAGAGCCTCGTTGTAACCGAGTTGCACGACTGCAAAGTCGCGAGCCGTTGCCAGGAGGATGACTGTACTGTTTTGCGCCCCCCTCAGTGGGCTTCCGGCACTGTGTGGACCCACCGCCGTACCAACTGGATTCGGCACCGGGAGAGTCATGTTCTCACTCATCGGACGGCCCGTTGACACGTCGTAGATTCTCCCTGTGATATCCGCAGTCGCCGCAACGCCTGCGAGCACGTAGAGACTGTTGTTGTGCATGACCGTCGTTGGCACGTTCGTGCCCGTGCCGAAAGCCGGGTAGGGGTGCGGCAACTGCGCCGTCTGCCCCGACAAGGCCGTCCCCGCATCATACACGCGCATCGCCGTCTCCGGCGTCGCACGCGTCAACGGGTCGTCGAAATGGTTGTAGAACCACCACATCCTCGACCCATCATGGAAACAATGCGCCGGATGGTTCGTGCCCTCCGTACCTGTCACAGACACTTGTTGGCCGGCGTTGAACGCCCAGGTTCCGGATGTACGCACCAAGCGCCCAATCCTTGTCTCCGTACCGCCTACGCCATTATCCGTCGTGTACGTCACGCCGAACGCGTTGCTCGCTGTACTCCCACAAACGAACGCCTGCAGCGCGGCATCCGTCTGACCCACACCACCACCGTTGAGGTCGGTCGAATTGAACGCGCCTGACGTGGCGCCGGATGCCGGGTCGGCAGCCGTGATGTCTTCCCACACCATGCACGCAACCTGCGGCGAACTCCCCGTTGGCGCAGATGCGGCACTTGCGCACGCGGCAAGATAGTCGCCGGTCGACCCCCCTTGAGCGAGTGATAGCTGCACGAACGTGAAACCATTCCCAGTCCCATCCCACACGCGGCGGTTCTGGTGCACGTTCGTGAACGCGTCCAATCCGTGGTCGTACGTCCACACGCTCTTGTACATCGATGCACCGCTCGTACCGACCGCTGCATCATTCTGCGTGTACAGAATCACCAAGTGGTCGGCGTACGTCCCGCTCGGA
>Ga0299913_10005590_pt1 | contig 10754 bp, 14 predicted proteins | sample RVTome_9_FD_201360 | JGI IMG/M metagenome (GOLD analysis project Ga0299913, IMG submission 201360) | Soil microbial communities from uranium-contaminated site in the Upper Colorado River Basin, Wyoming, United States - RVT155D38 (version 2) ... | reverse complement strand
ATCACTGGATGCATTCATGCCCCGATATCACAGGCTGATCGGTGCCTGATTCTCTCCGTCTCGCCCTGGTCATCGCGGGTAAGGACATCAGGGGGGAGCTGCGCAGCCGCACCGCGCTGCAGTCGGCCCTGGTTTTCTCTGCTCTGGTGCTGGTGGTTTTCAACTTCGCGCGAGATCCGACCGCCCTCTCGGCCACTGATCTGGCGCCCAGCGTGCTGTGGGTGACATTTGCTCTCGCCGCCATGGTGGCGCTGAACCGCGCTTTCACGGTTGAGCGCGAGAACTCGGCCCTCGATGGGCTGCTTCTGGCGCCGGTGCCTCGGGAAGCGTTGTTCCTGGGAAAGTTGCTAGCCAACCTGGCCTTCGTAGGAACGGTGGAGCTGGTAACTCTGCCGTTGTTCGTCCTCTTCTTCAATGTGAGCCTGGGCCACGCACTACCCGGTCTCCTTGGGGTCACGGCGCTGGCTACCATTGGCTTCGTCGCGGTAGGGACGATTTTCAGCGCCATGGCAGTGCGTACCCGCTTTGCCGAGCTCATGCTGCCCGTACTGCTCCTGCCATTCATGGTGCCGCCGCTGATTGCGGCTGTACAGGTAACATCGCGCTTACTGGCCGACCGTCCATTGAGCGAGATGTGGGGCTGGCTTAGGTTACTCGCCCTCTATGACATCGTTTTCGTGACGCTCTGCATGCTGGCTTTCACCGCTGTGGTGGACGAGTGACCGGGGAAGCGGCGCGAGCCGCCGGCATCGTGCGCAGAGGCATAATCCTGAGCGGGTTGGGTCTGGCCGGCCTGGCCGGCGTATTCGTGCTCGCCCTGGGCTTCACTCCGGTCGAGGCCCGTCAGGGCCTGGCCCAGAAAATCTTCTATTTGCATGTACCGGCCGCGTGGGCTGCGCTGCTTGCGTTCTCACTGGTAGGGGTCGCCAGTATCCTGTATCTCTGGCTCAAGGATCCGAGGCTGGACCGCTTCGCGGCTGCGTCGGCGGAAGTAGGCGTGGTGTTCAGCGGGGTGATGCTCACCACGGGGCCCATTTGGGCCAAGCCGATCTGGGGAACGTGGTGGACCTGGGATGCTCGGCTGACTCTGACCCTTTTCGTCTTCTTCCTGTTCATAGGATATCTGGCACTTCGCGCCGCGGTGCATGATGCTGCGGAGCGGGCCCGCTTCAGCGCGGTTGTAGGAATACTGGGACTGTTGCTGGTGCCTTTCATTCATCTCAGCGTCTATCTCTTCCGAACTCTCCACCCGCAGCCCATCGTCCTCAAACCCAGCGCTCCGTCCCTGCCTCCCGAGATGCTGACTACCCTGCTGGTCTCCACGCTGGTCTTTACGGTGCTGTACGCGGGTTTCGTGACTGCCCGCTATGGCTTGTCGCTGGGCGATGAAGCCAGAGAGGAGTCGCGCGATGCCGCCTGAGCCTCCCCAGAACGGTGAGTACCTGGTGGCCGCCTATATCATCACCAGCGTGATCCTGATGGGCTATTGGGGAGCGCTGTGGAGAAGAGCAAAGAAGGCGAGTGGCAAATGACTCACTCAGCCATCAGCGTGACACCGCGGCTCTTGGCAATAACGCGTACTGCCACAACAGCGACGCCAGAACTGCCCCCAGGATCGGGCCTACCCAGTAGACCACGTGTCCCAGCCAGTGTCCTGCGACCAAGGCTGGGCCAAACGCACGCGCTGGATTCATGGCTGCACCGGTCAGAGGACCTCCAACCAGAATGTCGAAAAGCAGCACCAGGCCGATGCCAAAGCCTCCCACCCGGGGTGCCTCCGGAGACACGGCTGTGCCGAACACCGCCGACATCAGGAAAAAGGTAAGGATCAGCTCGATTCCAATCGCCTGCCCCAGGGTTACGGAGCTCGCAATGACCGGGACGCCGAGCAGCGCCGCCCTTGAAGCAGTGGCGGGGAGCAGCAGCTTCACCACGAGCGCAGCGGCGCCTGCGGCGGCGAGTTGCGTCGCGATGTAGGCACCGGCGGAGACCAGATCGATCCGCCGGGTCACCAGCAGCCCGATGGTGACGGCTGGGTTCAGATGCCCGCCCGAGATCGCCATGGTTGCCGTGACCATCACCGATAACGCGATGGCGTGCGCCAGCGATATTCCCAGCAGCCCGATCCCATGGTTAGGGAATCCGCCGTTCACGACAACTACCGCGGCCCCCACGAACACAAAAGCGAACGTGCCGAGCGCCTCGGCCACCAACCGACGAGCCAGAGAAGGCATGGGAGATCCTTTGAGAGGAGGCGCGGCGAATCTAGGCGGTAAGGTGGTAGCGCGGTAGGGAGGTAGATTCGGCCATTCGGAATCAAGTCCGACGAAAGAGCAGAGCCGCGTTGATGCCACCGAAGCCGAACGAATTACTGAGAAGGTAGTCGGGTGTGAGCTCACGCCCCGGGCCGGTAACATGGTCGAGGTCGCAGGCGGGATCGGGTGAATCGAGGTTCACTGTGGGAGGAAGCCAGGCACGCCGGCTGGCAAGCGCACAGATCGCCGCCTCGATCGCGCCGCTCGCTCCGAGTGCGTGGCCGTAGTACCCCTTGGTGCCGCTGAAGGCCAGGCGATACGCGTGCTCTCCGAAAACCTGCTTGACCGAAGCGGTCTCGGTGGAGTCGTTGAGCGGGGTGGACGAGCCGTGCGCATTGATGTATCCGACCTCGTGCGGCGCCACCTTTGCCTCGGCCAGAGCGTTCTGCATGGCCCGTGCAGCCTGCCGCCCGTCCGGACGGGGAGCCGTCATGTGGTAGGCATCGTTGGTGAGGCCGAAACCGCAGACTTCCGCGTACACCGGCGCGCCACGCGCCAGAGCCCGCCCCCGCTCCTCGAGAACGAGAACCGCCGCACCCTCCGCCATGACGAACCCGTCTCTTCCCTGGTCGAACGGCCGGCTGGCGCGGCCTGGATCCCCGTTGCGAGTCGACATCGCCCGGATGATGGCGAACGCACCGAAGCAGAGGGGAGCCAGCGGCGCCTCGGCCCCTCCCGCCACCATCACGTCGGCGTCACCGCGGATGATGGCGCGAAAACCCTCGCCGATCGCGATGGCTCCCGATGCGCAGCTCATCCCGTTGGTCGAGTTGGGGCCGCTGAAACCGAACTCGATGGCGATATTGCAGCTTGCCGCTCCGGCGAAGACGGTCAATGCGAGCGCCGGATCGACTCCACGGGGCCCTGTTTCGAGGAAGTTCCGGTACTGTCTTTCCCCGTGCGCGACTCCTCCCAGCGCCGTGCCCATCATGGCGCCGACCCGCTCCGAGTCCTCGCGGGCCGGATCCAGGCAGGCGTCGGCCAGAGCCATGCGCGTGGCCGCAACGCTGAACTGGGAGAAGCGATCCAGCCGACGGCTACGCCGCTCTTCCATGTGGTCTCGGGGCCAGAAGTCGTCCACTTCACCGGCGATCCGCGACTTGAACATGGACGGGTCGAACCGGGTGATGCAGCGAACCGCCGACTCCCGGCGTTGCAGGCCCTGCCACAGCCCCTCGACTCCCAGGCCAATTGGCGTAACCGCGCCGATTCCGGTTATGACGACTCTTCTTTGTTCGAGCATGTAGAGATCCTTCGCCTCGCTCAGGATGACAGCGTCGTTTGGCTGCCCGCTGCCCCGCTTACCCCCTTACCCGCCTTCCTCCACGTGCCGGGCCAGCCCGGCGAGCGTGCGGGACGCGATCCCGTGGATGAAGACTGGGCCGATGATCCATGCCGCTGCCGCCGGCCCCACCAACGGCCAGCTCGGACCGGTCCACTCGTGCACGATCGTAACCTCGGTTTCCGTCCCGATCGGCTTCAGCTTCCAAACCACCTCCATGCCCCGGGTAATGCCCCGTACATGACGATAGTGCACGGCGGGGGCGGTTCGATCGATGCGCATCTCGGATACCCACCACGTGGGGTACCTTAGGATGCCGAAGGGCCGCCACGCGGCCATTTCGACCAGACCACCCTGATCGTTCCGCTCGAGTATGCGAACCCAACGGTAGTGACCGAGAAGGTTGGGCCATTCTTCGACGTCTATCGCAGCCTTGAGCACACGGGCGATTGGCGCTCGGATCCGAATAGTATCGACGGTGCGCATCACTGTGCTCCCGGAATCCAGGTAGCGACCAGGCGGAAGCCGAGCCGCTGGTTAACGCGGCCATTGACCCCGGCACGCGCCATCAGCCCCAGCAGCTCCTTGCGGCTGAAGCCGCGGCGGATTGAGGTCATCCCGTCGGCGACAGTGATCCGATCGAAGCCGAGGAGGTGGGCCCCACACCAGAACGCCGGTCCTGCGAGGCTGCCGCGTCGCAGGTCGGCGATGATTACAGCCCGGCGTGCCAGGCGGTCGCAGATGCGGAGCAGGCGCACGATGGAACCGCCGGTCAGGTGATGCGCCACCTGACTCACGAGGATTACGTCCACGCCCTTGTCACGAATGGGGGGCGCGCCGGCGCAGGCAAGCACCGTCGGTATGCCTGCTCGAAGGGCCAGGCCCGCGGCAACCCGGCTGAGCTCGATCCCGGCAGGCCGGAAGCAAATTCCTCTAGCCGCTCCCCAGCGAACCGCCGCAGCCGGGAGATCGCCCAGGCCGGTACCCAGGTCCAGCAGGGAAAGCGTAGAGCCAGGTGGCACATCGGGGAGAGTTTGGTTCAGGCCGAACCTGACGGCCGCGGCACCACCAAACCAATAGTTGGCGCGTGCCACATTGCGGAGGGATTCTGCCACCGCCTCGGGGTCCGCTCCGGGATCATCGAGCAGTTCCGCGCCGAGTGAGGTGATGGAGAGGCCGGTCATCTGTTACTCGAGCGCGGCGTAGCCGCCGCGGTAGTAGAGCAGCGGGCGCCCTTTGCTCGTGGCGCCGCCGATCACCCGCCCAAGAACGATCGTGTGGTCGCCCCCGGGGTATTCCGCGTACCGCTCGCAGATCACGTGGGCCAGGACGCCGTCGAGGAGAACCAGCCCCTCGGGGCTCAGCTGGTAGCCGATGCCATCGAAACGATCCTCGTGCTTGTCGGAGAACCGCCGCGCCACCATCTCCTGAGGGCTGCTCAGGACGTTCACGACGAACTCCGGGGCGCTGACGATCACATCGTGCAGCTCGGCTTCGTGATCGATGCAGATCAGGATCAACGGAGGGTTCAGCGATACTGACGACAGGCTGCTTGCGGTCATGCCGTGGGGCTTTCCTTGTGGGGTTCCCACCGTCACGACTGTCACTCCGGTAGCGAAGCGACCCAGCAGCTGGCGGAACTGAGCAGCGTCTATCTCCGAGGGGCTCACACCAACATCCGCGCCAAAAACACCGGATTCATCACCTCCCGCGTGGGCACGAACCCCCCTGCCAGGCCGATGATCGTGTGGGCCATCCCCTCGCGCCGGCCGATGCGTGATATCGCCCGATCGAATAGCCAGGGAAACCGGAGCGCCTGGTCTATCAGACGTTCGACCACCCATTTTCCTTCAAAGACTCGCCGGCGCATGCGCTCGTATTCGGTGAGGCGGTCTACCGTGACAGCTCCGGGTTGACTCAACGCGAACCCAGCCGTCTCAGCCGCGAGCTCGGCCCCCCGGAGCGCGCAGTGGATTCCATCTCCAGTAGCGGGGTCGAAGAAATCCGCGGCATCGCCAACCAGCAGGGCTCCCGGTGCGATTACTCGCGATGACCGGATCGCGAAAGGGCCGGTAGCGAGAATCGGCCGGACCACCTCGCCGGCCTCGACCCGCTCACGAATTCCGGGGAACCCCGCGAGCGTGTCGCTAAAGAACCGCTTCAAGCCGCCCCGCGCATCGCCGACCCGCTCCGTGGGAACGACCACGGCGACATTGGTTTCACCGTGCCCGATCTGGTTCAGACCAATGTACCCCTCGTCCCGAAAGTGGAGCTCTGCGGAGGGCCCCATGCCGGCTACGCCGGCAACGTGGGCAACGAAGGCCGTGCGACGAGAGCTGCCCTGTTTGCGATGGCCGAGGCGCCGGGCCACGACAGACCGGAGTCCGTCGGCTCCCACTGTCAGCCGGGCCCAGAGACAACGCCGTTGCGAGGCGTGGTCGCGAACTACTGCTCCGGCAACTCCTCCATGCTGGTACAGCAGCTCTTCGACCCGGGTCTTCTCCAGGACGGTCGCGCCCGCGGCCCGGGCAGCCCTAAGCAGCTCATGATCGAGGATACGCCGGGAGATCGAGAGACCGGTGGGTCGGAACGGATGATGGCCCCCCAGGGCGAACTTTCCGTGGGCGGTGGAGCCGCGGGGGCCGGTCACCTTCATGCCTTCGAGCGCAAAAGCGCCAGCCTTCTCGAGGATTTCTACTACGCCGAGCTTCGCCAGGATGCGAACCGCTTCGGGGCTCATGTACTCGGAGCAGGCCTTGTCTCGCGGAAACGAGGCGCGATCAACGACGAGAACAGAATGGCCTGCCCGTGCCAGCAACGTCGCGGTTGCGCTGCCGGCTGGGCCGGCCCCCGCCACGAGCACATCGACCTGGCTAACTGGGGGGGACACGCTACGTCAGGCGGAGGGGAGGGGAGAGAGCCAGTACCATGCGACCAGGGCGGCTGCCGCCGCCAAAGTCGTGCTCAGGAAGTTCACGCCGTCGTTGTTCAGCCATGCCATCCCGCTTTCTCGCGTCGTCAGCGTGCCACAGCGGTGCACCCGCCACTCACTGGCTGTCTTGCAGGAAGGGCAGTGAAAACGGCCCTGAACCCACGCGCCCAGCATCGAATCCGTGGCCATCCCGAAGAAACCTATCAGTGTTCCTACCGGTAGCAGGACGAGCAGACCAGTCAGGGCGGCTCCGGTCGCGGCGATGATCAGCGCACCGGCCGCGGCCCCCACCGTCCCTGCTGGCGTCGTGCCCCCGCTGGTCCCGGGTGGTACGACCTGGCCGGACCAGACCACCCGGGGCGAGACTCTGCTCCGTCCGCCCACCGCAGTGGCCCAGGTGTCTGCATTGGCGGCGGCTAACGTACTGGTTATCAGCCACACTCCGAGGACAGGATCGCTGAGACCGATCACTCCTCCGATCGCTGCGGCCGCTCCGTTCGCGTATACCTGCCAATGGTCCCGCCTATCGCTTTTCGGGTCGAGGCTGCCGGCGGGCTCAAAACTGTCAATTCGTGATACCAGGTTGCTCAGCACGAAGAAGGCGGCCAGCACTGCGCCGCCTTGCCACCCCGTCCCGTATAGTACCGTTACTCCGATGCTCCAGCCGGCAATTGCGCCAGTGATCGTCAGCGTCCGGGCCCGCCACGCCGCGAGGGCGGCAGCCATCGAAACCGCGGCCGCAAGCGCGAGCGGGATACCGGTCAGCTGTCTCTTGCCGCTGCCCGGAGGGCTGCAACGATCCGGGCGCGCACCTCGTTGGGGCAGGTCTCCTTGTGAGCCCGATTCTCGAGCATCGAGAGGAAGCTTTGCTCGAACTTGGCGTAGCCTTCGCAGTCGCGGCAGCGTTCGAGGTGAGTTCGAACCTCCCCGACCAGGTCGGGGGTGAGCTCGCGTTTCAAGTAGTCGTGAAGACGGGCCAACGCCTCTTCGCAGTCGAGGCGACTCATCGGGCGGGCTCCCTTGGTTTGATGTACCCCATCTCGACTGCGTGAGCGTAGAGGCCGGCCTGCAGCTGGCGGCGAGCCCGGAAGAGCCGGGACTTCACGGTTCCGACCGGGATCTTGAGCGTTTCGGCGATCTCGCCATAGCTCAGTCCTTCTATATCACTCAATGCGAGGACTTCCCTGAAATCGGTCGGCAACGAATCGATCGCCTCGATGACTTTGGCATCCACTATCTGGGAGAAGAAGGTGCCCTCAGGGTCGGTGTCCTGGATAGATCGGTACAGGGCATGAGGCTCCACCGCCTCGAGATCCATGGCCACGGGCTCGTGCTTTCGCCGGCGGTAATCATTGATGAAGGTGTTGCGGAGAATCGTAAGCAGCCAGCCTCTGGCGTTCGTGCCCGGCCGATACTGCTGCCAGGAGCGATATGCCTTGAGCATGGTGTCCTGCACCAGGTCCTCCGCCAGAGTCGGGTCGGCGGTGAGACGCAGAGCAACCCGATAGAGTGTATCGAGATGGGGCAGGGCCTCCTGATCGAACAAACGCCCCGGGGCAGACGGCTCGGCCATAGGGAGTGAATGTAGCCGCAGAGCGCGAGTCATTGCGAGAGCTTGCCCTGAGCCTGTCGAAGGGTCTCGAAGAGTCCGAAGCAATCCAGCGGGAATGCTTCGGCGCTGCGCGCCTCGCAAGACCGAGGTGGCCCCCTGGCTGTGAAACAACCGGCGGGCTATGTTCTGGCCCGACTCCCGTGCCGAAACCCACCGTAGCCGCACTCATCCCGCTCAGCCTGCTCGAGGCCCTCCGCAACCTGGACACTCCTGTCGAGGACGGGATGGACGAGCTTGCCGAGGAGATCGTGGTCCGCCGCCTGGGTCTGAGCCCGACGGTAGCCGCCCAGATCCAGCGCTATCGCCAGTCCGCCGAGCGAAACAGTACCGTGGAAACCGACGAGGTTCTCTCGGTGCTTCGCCTGATCGGGCGCAGGCCGGACGCGCCCCTGGTCTTTGCCGACGCTGGACGGCGCGCCGCCCGCTACGCGGCCAGAGCCCGGGGACGATCTTCCCGAACCCTGGTGAAGATGTCTCCTACCGGGGTGGCGCGGCGGCTCGCCCTGCGCGGGGTGACGCGTCTGGCGCGCAACGTCTTCGACGGCGAAGTCACCGATCGAGAAGGAGCCCTGGAGTTCAGAATGAGTGCCCCGCTGTCCATCGTGGCGGCGCCGGGGGGCGAAGCCTGTCTCTTTTATGGATCGGCTTATCTGGAGCTGTTGCGTGGCTTGACCGGATATGAAGGGGCGCTCCTGCACGAGGAGTGTCTAGGCCGCGGCGGCAGCGCCTGCGTGTGGCGAACCGCTGCGGCCGAGGTGTACGAGTGATAGATCAGGGGGCCCTTCGCGATGCCCTCCGCGAGGCAGGGGTAGACGGTTGGCTGCTGTTCGATTTCCACGGCCTCAATCCAGTCGCCGGCCGGGTCCTCGGACTCACCGGAATGAACACCCGGCGTCTCTTCGTGCTCCTGCCGCTCGAGGGTGAGCCGACCGCTGTCGCCCACAAGATCGAGCTGCAAGGTCTGGAGAGTTTTCCCGGACGGGTCATTCCGTATTCCCGGTGGGGCGAGCTTCACAGCGCGTTGAAGCCGTTGGTCGCGGGCCGCCGCTTGGCCATGGAGATATCTCCGGATGACGCGGTGCCGTATCTCGACCGGGTCCCTTTCGGTGTCGTGGAGCTGCTTCGCCGGCTGGGAGCCACGGTCGTGCCGTCCGGATCGCTCGTGTCTCGCTTCGCGGCCCGCTGGAGCGCGGCCGAAGCGGAAGATCACCGGGCCGCGGCTGAGATTCTGGCTTCGGTCGCGCGGACCACATTAGGCCGGGCAGTAGGCGAGACGGATACGGGGCTCACCGAGTCGGCGCTTCAGGCCAGGGTAGTGGCCGCCGTCGAGGCTCAAGGGCTGGTGTTCAACGAACATCCCATCGTTGCCTTCGGCCCCAATTCGGCCAAGCCACACTATGAGCCCCGTCCCGGAAGCGATGGAACACTCCGCGCGGGCGACGTCATTCTCCTGGACCTCTGGGCCGGTCGAAGCCGAACTACCGTGTTCGCCGACCAGACCTGGATCGGTTTCGCGGGGAGCCGGCCACCTGCGCGAGTCGAGGAAGTGTGGAAGACCGTCAGCAAAGCGAGAGATGCGGTCATCACGATGCTTCAGGTCGCGGCAGGTGAGCGCCGCCCCGTGGCCGGTTACGAGGCCGATCGAGCGGCGCGCGGTGTCATCGAGGCGGCGGGCTTCGGCGACGCGTTCGTGCATCGAACCGGGCATTCGATCGATCGCGACCTTCACGGTTCCGGACCTCATCTCGACGACTATGAGACTCACGACGACCGCCTGCTGGTCCCGGGGATCGGCTTCTCCGTGGAACCGGGGATCTATCTCCCCGGAGAGTTCGGGATGCGCAGCGAGGTCAACGTCTTCTGGGGTGAGCAAGGGCCCGAGGTGACACCGCGGGAGCCGCAGGTTGAGCTGATAGTCGGGAGCTAGGAGTCGGGAGCTGGGCTAGCAGTCATTGCGAGGGGCGAAGCCCCGAAGCAATCCAGCTGCGACGCACCGGGATTGCTTCCCCGCGGAACTTGTCCTGAGCCGCGCGAAAGGCGGCTCGCCATGACCACCACTTCCCAGCCGCAGCTCCCAGCTCCTAGCTCCTAGCTCTCCTCACTTCACCCTTCCGAACTTCTCCCCCTTACCAAACTTCCCTCTCCGCAGTATCATCGCGACCAGCAAATCAGGTTACGAGGACGCGACAATCTTCGGTGGCTGCTGGAAGTCGTAACCGTTGGCGCCCGTTCTTTCGCACCATGCAGATCACGTTTCATTCCGAGAGTTGCCGGTCTGGTTCCGCTCGTGTTTCATTGGGCAACCTTCTCGGTTTCAGAGAGTTACATAGGCACCAGAAAACACCGAGGCCCGCGTGACCTTTCCTTGACACCAGATTTTAGTCACCTCATATTAGGCTCCCGACCGGGCCGCGGTCGACGCTCACGCAGTTGGTCTCACGCCGTTCCCACAGACAATGCAGCCTGACATCCCACTCACTCGTATCCCGGTTTAGGCCGTTGGCCGAAAGGGGAGGCGTGTATGCCTCCCGCTCCAAGCTGGCAGTAATCGCAGGTCCACGCCTTTGGAGGACGTATCCATGAAGCAAAGCTGTGTTAGCGCCTTCGCACGCG
>Ga0299913_10005589_pt1 | contig 10754 bp, 3 predicted proteins | sample RVTome_9_FD_201360 | JGI IMG/M metagenome (GOLD analysis project Ga0299913, IMG submission 201360) | Soil microbial communities from uranium-contaminated site in the Upper Colorado River Basin, Wyoming, United States - RVT155D38 (version 2) ... | reverse complement strand
TCCTCGATGGAGCCGATGTCTCCGTCCATCCCCAGGTAGCGGGCGCCGTCCAGGGTGGCGGCGCGGAGCGCCTCGAGCTCGCTCATGCCGCCCTGCTCGAACATCCAGAGCTCCCAGTGGGCGCCGAGGCCTTCGCGCTGGCCGTGGGCGCCGAGCTGGACGGGGACGCCGGCGTCGAGGAGCTGCTTGGCCGTGCGGGCGTTGCGGAAGTGGCCCCACTCCTCTTCGGGGGCGATCGTGCGGCGGCGGGAGCGGGCGTCGATCAGCTCGCGGGGGACGAAGGTGAGGAGGCGCTCGTCGGCCCAGACCTCGGTGTTGGCGTACCAGTACTCCTCGCCCCAGAGGCCGCCGTAGCCGACGACCAGGGTGGGGGTGTAGCCGACCTCGGAGGCGCCCCAGAACTGCTCGACGTCGTCGTAGACGGCGGCCGCCGGGATCGAGTGCTCGATGCCGGTGTGGCCGTCGGCGACCATGGACAGGTTGTGCTGGAGGAGCGAGCCGCCCTCGGGGACGACCATCATCTCGAGCTCGCGGGCGGCCTGGATCACCTGCTGGCGCTGGTCGCGGCGCGGCTGGTTGTAGCTCTTGACGCTCCACGCGCCGACCGCCTTCATCCGCCGCAGGTGGGAGCGGGCGTCCTCGAGGCCCTCGACCTCGGCCTTGAAGTCGCCGGCGGCGCCGTAGAGGATGGTGCCGGTGGAGAAGACGCGGGGGGCGACGACGATCCCCGCCCGCGCCAGCTCGCTCGCCGCGAAGACGGTCGAGGTGTCGTTCGACGGGTCGTGGAGGGTGGTGACGCCGAAGGCGAGCGAGGCGTAGGCGACCCAGTTGTCCTCGGGGACGATCTCCGCCGTGCCGAAGGCGCCGTGCCAGTGGACGTCGACGAGGCCGGGGATGATCGTCTTGCCGGTGGTGTCGACGACCCGGGCGCCGGCCGGCACCTCGACCTCGCCGCGCCGGCCGACCGCGGCGATGCGGTGGCCGCGGACGACGACGACGCCGTCCTCGATGACGCCGTCGGCGAGCGGGACGCCGGAGGCGAGGGTGATCACCCGGCCGCCCACCAGCGCCAAGGTGCCCTCCGGCCGCGGGCTCTCGACCTCGAAGCCCAGTCTCACGCCCTCGGCCGGCGGCTCGGGCAGCTCCTCGGGGGCGCCCTCGAAGAAGGCGAACGCCTCGGGGAGCTCGCGGGCGAACAGCTCGGGGCCGAGCGACCAGCGGAGCGTCCGCGAGTCGCCCGACCAGTGGAGGTAGACGCCGGCGTCGCGCGACACCCGGGCGACCGGCAGCGCCTCGGTCTTCGGGCCGATGTCGACCGCCTTGCCGGTCGGCACGAGAGGTGCCACGTAGGCGTTGAAGCGCTCGGTCCAGGCGATCCAGCGGCCGTCGGGCGACACCCGGTACTCGGTGGCGTTGAGCGAGACGAGGTGGGTGCGCTCGTCGCTGCCGTCGAGCTCGATCGAGCGCAGCTCGCGCTTCGGCCCGTCGTCGCCCTCGCCCTCGAAGACGGTGTAGTACATGCGCTCGGAGTCGGCGCCGAACTGCGGCTCGACGCCGCGGACGGTGACCTTCTCGGCCTCGCCGCCGGCGGCGGGTACGCGGTAGATCCCCGGCTCGTCGCCGAAGACCTCCGGGCGCAGGAAGCCGCCGCCGATCTTGCGGTACGCGATCGTCGCCCCGTCCGGGGTCGCCGCCGGCTCGACGTAGTGGCCGGGCTCTGGCGTCACGACCCTGCCGGCCGCCGCCCCGCCCGCGCGCGCCGGCGCCACCCGCACCGCACCGAGCTCGGCGTCGTCCCACGAGACGTAGACGACCGACCGCCCGTCGCGGGTGAAGGACGGGTAGAGCTCGAAGTGGTCGTCCTGGGTGGTCAGCCGGCGGGCCGGGCCGTCGGGCAGCGCCTGGACCCAGAGCTTGCCGAGCGACTCGTAGACCGCCTGGCTCCCGTCCGGCGACACCTCGACCCAGCGCAGCATCTTCGTCCGCCAGCGGTCGGGCGCCACCTCGACGGGAAAGCGGAGCACCTCGGTGAGCTGCTTCGTCGCGCGGACCCGGAACGGGATCTCCGCGACCTCGCGGCTCTCGACGTCGATGCGGCGGATCTTCCCGCCGGCCCAGAAGACGAGCGAGCGGCCGTCCGGGGTCCACGCCATGTCCGGGTAGACGCCGTGGATCGCCCAGGTCTCCTGCATGTCGCGGTCGAGCCCGTCGTGGATCTGCCACTCGGCGCCCGACGCCGTGTCCTGGAGCCACAGGGTGGTCGCGCCGCGCACCCGGCGGACGAAGGCCACCCGCGAGCCGTCGGGCGAGGGCGTCGGGTCCGCCGCGCCGCCCGCGCCGCCGATCCAGTCGGCGACCTCGCCGGTCGTGCGGTCGAGCCGGCGGACCGTGTAGATGCCGGGGTTGGGGTCCTTGTTGTACTCGAAGACCGGCCCCGGGGTGGTGTCCTGCGAGAAGTAGACGTAGCGGCCGTCCGGCGAGAAAACGGGCTCGCCGACGTCCTTCTGGTCGTTCGGCTTCTCGGTGAGCTGGAGGCCCTGCGACCCCGAGCGGTGGTAGAGCCAGATCTCGCCGGCGCCGAGCGAGCGCTGCGAGGTGAAGTGCTTGCGCGCCGCGATCCACTCGCCGTCCGGCGACCAGGCGGGGGCGTTGAGCAGGCGGAAGGTCTCCGAGGTGACCTCGGTGGGCTCGCCGCCGCCGCGCGGGATCGTCCACACGTTGTCGCCGCCGCCGCGGTCGGAGGTGAAGGCGATCCGCGAGCCGTCCGGGCTGTAGCGCGGCTGCATGTTCCAGGCGAAGTCCGAGAGCAGGGCGCGCGCCTCGCCGCCCTCGATCGGAACCGTCCACAGGTCGCCGAGGAGGTCGAAGACGATCTCGCGGCCGTCGGGCGAGACGTCGAGGCCGATCCAGGTCCCCTCGTCGACGTCGATCGTCACCTCGCGGGCCGGGCCGGGCGGGGTCAGCACGTCCCACTCCGGCTCCTCTTCCTCGTCCTCCTCCTCGCCGGCGTCCTCGGCCTCCGCCTCCGCGGCCGCGTCCTCGCCCTCACCCTCCTCGCCCTCCTCGGCCTCGTCCTCGGCGACCGGCTCGGGTACCGGCGGCTGGTCGGCCGGGTCGGGCTCCTCGACCGGCAGCGGCCGCTCCTCGGGCGGCGGCTGCGGAGGCCGCTCGTCCTGCGCCGCGGAGGCGGCCGGCGGGGCGAGGAGCGCGGCGGCGAGCAGCGCGGCGAACGGGCCGGCGAGCGGAGCGGACGAGAGGCGGCGGTGCGTGCGGCGCATCGGGAATCTCCTGTCGAGTGGACGGGACGGAGGATTCTGTCATCCCGCGGACCGGACGTGCCGGCGACGTGACAGCCGCCGGAGGCGCGGCTATCCTTCTCGCCCATGAAGCCGACCCCCTCAGGCGCCGTCCCCGCGGTGCGCGGCGGAGCGGCCCGCGACGGGTGGCGGGACCGGCTGAGCGGCAGCGCCCTGCGCTGGTGGACGGGCGTCTTCTGCTCGTTCGTCGGCGCCTTCATGGTCGTGGCACCCCAGGAGTTCCGCGGCGCCGTCTACCGCGCGATCGAGCTGCGGCCGGTCCCGACCGGGTTCGCCTTCCTCCTCGCCGGCGGCGCGATGCTCGCCGCCGCCGCCATCCGGCCGCGCCGGCCGCTACGGATCGTCGCCCATCTCGCCGCCGCGGCGGTGCTCTCGCTGCTCGGCGGCGGCTTCCTCCTCGCCGGCGGCTGGGGAGGCGCGGCCATGTACTTCGCGCTGGTCGCCGGGCTTCTCGCCTCGGCCGGCGAGCCGACCCGTCCGCGCGGGCCCCGCGCCTGGAAGGGCGACCTCCTCTCGTTCGTGCTCGGGATCGCCGGGACGCTCGCCGGCGTGCTCCAGCTCTCGATGGCCGCCGGGCTCTTCGCGCCGATCGTCCCGGCCGATCGGGTCGAGCTGCTCCTCGTCGGCAGTGCGATGCTGCTGACCTCGCCCTACCTGGCGCTCCTCCAGCTCCGGCGCGAGCCGGCGAGCACCGCCTCCGAGTGGGCCGCCCACTCGCTGGCGGGCGCGGCCTTCCTCCTCGTCACCTTCACCATGTCGCTCCCCAGCCGGGCGTGGACGGGCCTGGCGATGTACGGGTCGGGCGGGGTGGTGGTCGCGCTCCTGCCCTGGCTGCGCCGCCGCTTCCGGGAGTTCGACCCGGGCGCCCTGCGCACCCGGCTGGCGCTCGCCTTCGCCGCCGCGACGACCCTGGCCCTGATCGCCACCGTCGCCGTGCTGACGGCGGAGAGCGAGCAGGCGACGCAGGCCGAGGCGGCGGAGGCCCGGCGGGAGAGCGCCCTGACGGTCGCCCGCAACGTCGCCGACTACCTCGAGCTCGTCGCGGCCCGCAACGCGTCGCTCGCCGCCGCGGCGAGCCGCCGGACGATCACCTCCGAGCAGATCGGGGAGCTCCTCGTCCAGGCGGCGCGGGACCACCCGCGGATCAGCGCGCTCGGGGTCTTCACCCCCGGCGGCGTGCCGATCGCCCGGACCGGGCGGCGGACGATCCCGCGGATGTGGGCGACGGAGATCATCGGGTCGCTGACCGCCGAGCCGGAGGCCGGTCCCGTCCAGCGCCTGTTCCGCGATCCACGGGGGACGATTCTGCTCGCGGCTTCGCCGATCTACGGCGCCGAAGGGAGCCCTACGGCCGTGATGATCACCGGCTACGACACCCAGGCGGTGTTGCGGCGACTGTCCCAGGAGGGTCTGGCGATGCGGTTGCTCGACGAGGCCGGCCGCACGATCGCCAGCGAGGAAGGGTCGCCTCGGGGAGACGACCGCGAGCCGGTGATCGTTGCCACGGCACCGGTCGCCGACCTCGGCTGGACGGTGGTCGCCGAGCAGACCGAGACCGCCGTCCTCGCCGGAGTGCGCCGCGAGCGGCTCACCGCCTTCCTCCTGCTCGTCGGGATGGTCCTGCTGTCGATCGTCCTCGGCTCTGTCGCCGCGCGCTACATCGCCCGCCCGCTCCAGGGGCTGGCCGACGCGGTCGACCGGGTTGCCGCCGGCGACGAGTGGCGCCCGCTGATGCCGACCGGGATCAGCGAGCTCGACCGCCTGTCGGCCAACTTCCGGGACATGCGCGACCGGCTGACCGCCCGCACCGCCGAGCGCGAGCGCCTGGCCGAGGAGCTGCGCGCCCGGGCCGACGCCCTGGCCGACTCCGACCGGCGCAAGGACGAGTTCCTCGCCATGCTCTCGCACGAGCTGCGCAACCCGCTGGGCGCGATCTCCTCGGCCGCCTACTTGCTCGAGCAGGTGTCGTCCGACGATCCGCGGGTCCAGCGGACCACCGGGGTGATCCGCCGCCAGATGCGCCACCTGATCCGCATGGTCGACGACCTCCTCGACGTGTCGCGGATTACCCGCGGCAAGGTCGGGCTGCGGCGTGCCGAGGTGGAACTCGGGGAGATCGTCGAGCGCGCGGCCGAGACCGCCCAGCCGCTGATGAAGGCAGCGGGCCACCGCCTCACCATCCGCCGATCCGACGAGCGGGTCGTCCTCTTCGCAGACTCCACCCGGCTCGAGCAGGTCCTCGGCAACCTGCTGCGCAACGCGGCGAAGTACACGCCCCACGAAGGCCACGTCGAGCTCGAAGCCGGCCGTGAGGGGGACCAGGCGGTCCTCCGCGTCCGCGACGACGGGATGGGCATCGCGCCCGAGCTGCTGCCCCGGATCTTCGAGCTGTTCGCCCAGGGCGAGCAGACGCTCGACCGCGCCGGCGGCGGGCTCGGGATCGGCCTCACCCTGGTCCGCCAGCTCGTCGCCCTCCACGGCGGCACGGTCGAGGCCCGCAGCCCGGGCGTCGGTCGCGGCAGCGAGTTCACCGTCCGCCTCCCCCTGGGCGCGGACGCCGCGCTCGACGAGACGGCCGTCCGCCGCGCAAGAGCCGTAGCGGTCGGCCAGGAAGCCGATTAGCACGGTGTACTAGCAGGAAGAGGAAGCAGCCTCTGAGAACGAGCCCGCGGGCTGGCAGCACGAGAAAAGCGCGCAGCGTGCCGGAGATCCGGCGACCCGGACCGAGGAGTCGAGCGAAGCGCACTCAATGTGCGCTGCAGCGAGCGACGAGGGAGGACCGCCGGCCCAGCCGCGGAGCGGCTGCCGCGGTGCGATCCGCGCTCTTCTAGCGGGACGCGGCTGGGATGCGGAGCACTTGCCCCGGCTTGATCCTCGACGAGCGCAGCCCGTTGGCGCGCTGGATCGTGCGGGTCGACGTCCCGTGCCTCTTGGCGATCGACCACAGGTTGTCGCCGCGCCGCACGCGGTAGCTGGCCTCGGCGGCGGTCCCGCCCCCGCCGGAGCCGCCGGCGATCCGCAGCACCTGGCCGGGCCGGATCGCCGAGCCGCGCAGGCCGTTGACTCCCTGCAGGCTCGCCGTGGTCGTGCCGAAGCGCCGGGCGATCGACCAGAGCGTGTCGCCGCGCTGCACACGGTAGGTCGCGGGCGCCGCGGCCGTCGAGGCCGCCGAGGTCGTCGCGACCGCCGCGACGGCCGCGACCGCCGTCCCGCCGCCGCCGCCGGGGATCGTCAGCACCTGGCCGATCCGGATCGCCGAGCCGCGCAGCCCGTTGACGCTCTGCAGCGCCGAGGTCGTCGTGCCGAAGCGCCGGGCGATCGACCACAGGCTGTCGCCGCGGGCCACCCGGTAGCTGCCGCCGGTCTCGCCGAGCCGGGGGCTGCGGTGCGCGGCGACCTGCGTGCCGGTCTTCTGCGCCACGTAGTCGAGGTATTGATCGGGGAAGAGGACCACGTGGTAGTGGGGCGGGTAGCGCTCGCGCGCCGCTTCGAGGACCCCTCGCGACTCCAGGCCGACCAGCGCCCGCTCGAGCCAGCGGCGGCACGAGGCGTACTCGCTGACCCGCAGGTCCATCGCCATGCCGGTCGGGTGGACCGACAGCGCCGACGCGTTGCGCGGCTGCCGGTTCTTCGGCCGCACCAGGCTGGTCACCACCAGCCGCTTGCCGCAGGCGTCCCGGTACTGCGCCGACAGCCGCTCGACGAAGAGCTTGACCTCGGGGCGGGCGTACGGTTGGCTCACCCCCCACTTGACGACGTGGTTGGCGTCGCCGGTGATCCGCACCAGCGCACCGCGGTCGAGCATGGCGCGCACGTCGGCGTCGTGCTGCGCGTAGGCGAAGCCGTGGTCGCGGGCCGCGCGCACCTGCCGCAGCAGGCCGGGGCGGGAAGGGGTGAGGCTCGCCGCCTCGAGCGAAGAGACGAGCAGGGTGGGGGAGGCGAGGGCTACTACGAGAACGAAGCGGAGGATCCTGTCCAAAGTCCGAGACTCCCTGGGGCTTTGGGCACTCCGAGGGGCCGCGAGGGGCCCTCCGCAGCGCGCGCCGTGAACGATCCGGGCCGGAGCGTCGGACGATCCTCGCCGGCCCGCGTTTTCTCCCGTCGTCATGGGAGTTTACCTTACTGACGCCGGAATCAACAAGCGGCGCGGCGGGCGAATTCCTCCGGGACGGTGCGGCGAAACCCGATGGAGTCCAGCGGTGGGGACAAAAAACGAGCCCGGGCGGCGGAGGGTGAGGGGCCTGCTGACCACCGCCCGGGCTGAGAGGCGTTTCCAGTAGTTGTAGTGCTCCGGGGACGCGAAAGCGGGACACGCCGAGGAAAAAAGATTCTCTCGGCTCCAGCCGGAAGGGGTTGGCTGCTCCTCTCGCCGCCGCCGCTGCGCTTGCCGCCCTTGCGGGAACCGAGCAAGGGGTGCCGGGCGTCGGGGATCGGGGGTAGGCTGCGGCGGATGAGCCCCGACAGCCCCCGCTACACCTGCCCGATGCACCCCGAGATCGAGCGCGAGGAGCCCGGCGCCTGCCCGAAGTGCGGCATGGCGCTCGAGCCGGCCGGGGTGCCCGAGCCGGCGGCGCGCACCGAGTGGACCTGCCCGATGCACCCGGAGGTCGTCCGCGACGCACCGGGGAGCTGTCCGATCTGCGGCATGGCGCTCGAGCCGCGGACGGTCGCGGCCGAGGAGGCCGAGAACCCCGAGCTGGTCGACATGACCCGCCGGTTCCGGGTCAGCGCGGTGCTCACCGCGCCGCTCGTCGCGCTGGTCATGGGCCGGCACCTCGTCGGCGGCGGGGTCGAGTCGCTGATGGCCTCGGGCGCCGGGCCGTGGATCGAGCTCGCCCTGGCGACGCCGGTCGTCCTGTGGGGCGGCTGGCCGTTTTTCGTCCGCGCCTGGCAGTCGCTCGTCCACCGCAGCCTCAACATGTTCACCCTGATCGGTCTGGGGGTCGGGGTGGCCTACGTTTACAGCCTCGTCGCCACGGTCGCCCCCGGGGTCTTCCCGCCGTCGTTCCGCGAGGAGGGGGGGCACGTCGGCGTCTACTTCGAGGCGGCGGCGGTGATCGTCACCCTGGTGCTGCTCGGCCAGGTCCTCGAGCTGCGGGCGCGCGGCCGGACGGGGGCGGCGATCCGGGCGCTCCTCGGCCTGGCGCCGGCGACCGCCCGGCGGATCGAGCCGGACGGCGCGGAGCGCGACGTGCCCCTGGAGGAGGTCGCGGCCGGCGACCGGCTGCGGGTGCGGCCGGGCGAGAAGGTGCCGGTCGACGGGGTGGTCGTCGAGGGGAGGTCGAGCGTCGACGAGTCGATGGTCACCGGCGAGCCGATCCCGGTCGAAAAGGTGCCGGGCGACCGGCTCGTCGGGGCGACGGTCAACGGCACCGGCAGCCTGGTGATGGAGGCCGAGCGGGTCGGCGCCGACACCCTGCTCGCCCGGATCGTCCAGATGGTCGCGGAGGCGCAGCGGTCGCGGGCGCCGATCCAGCGGCTGGCCGACCGGGTCGCCGGCTGGTTCGTGCCGGCGGTGGTCGCGGTCGCCGCCGTCACCTTCGTCGTCTGGTCGCTCGTCGGCCCGGCGCCGGCGATGGCCTTCGGGATCCTCAACGCGGTCGCGGTGCTGATCATCGCCTGCCCGTGCGCCCTCGGGCTGGCGACCCCGATGTCGATCATGGTCGCCGCCGGCAAGGGCGCGACCGCCGGCGTCCTGTTCCGGGACGCCGAGGCGATCGAGCGGCTGCGCGACGTCGACACCCTGGTCGTCGACAAGACGGGCACGCTGACCGAGGGCCGGCCGAAGCTGGTCGAGGTCGTCGCCGCCGGCGATCTCGGCGAGGACGAGCTCCTGCGCCTCGCCGCCGGCCTGGAGCGGGGGAGCGAGCACCCGCTGGCCGCGGCGATCGTCGAGGGAGCGTCCGAGCGCGGGGTCGCGCCCGCCCCGGCGGCCGAGTTCGACTCGGTGACCGGCAAGGGGGTCGTCGGGACGGTCGACGGGCGGAGGGTCGCACTCGGCAACCGGCCGCTCCTCGTCGAGCTCGGCGCCGACCCCGGCCCCCTCGCCGAGCGGGCCGAGGCGATGCGCGGCGAAGGCCGGACGGTGATGTTCGCCGTGGTCGACGGCGAGGTCGCCGGCCTGCTCGCCGTCGCCGACCCGATCAAGGCGACGACCCCCGAGGCGATCCGCGACCTCCACGCCCGCGGCGTCCGCGTCGTCATGCTCACCGGCGACAGCCGCGCCACCGCCGAGGCGGTCGCCGCCCGGCTCGGCATCGACGAGGTCGAGGCCGAGGTCCTGCCCGACGAGAAGGCCGCCGTCGTCCGCCGCCTGCAGGCCGAGGGCCGGGTCGTCGCGATGGCCGGCGACGGGATCAACGACGCGCCCGCCCTGGCCGCGGCCGCGGTCGGTATCGCCATGGGCACCGGCACCGACGTGGCGATGGAGAGCGCCGGCGTCACCCTGGTGCGGGGCGACCTCCGCGGCATCGTCCGCGCGCTGCGGCTGTCCCGGGCGACGATGCGCAACGTGAAGCAGAACCTCTTCTTCGCCTTCGTCTACAACGCGCTCGGCGTGCCGCTCGCCGCCGGCGTCCTCTACCCGGCCTTCGGGCTGCTGCTCTCCCCGGTCTTCGCCGCCGCCGCGATGAGCTTCAGCTCCGTGTCGGTGATCGCCAACGCCCTGCGCCTGCGCCGCTTGGAGCTGTGAGCCGGGGAGCGTGCGAGCGAAATGCGCCGTCCCTTCCGCCAGGTCGACGTCTTCTCACCCGAGCCGCTCGCCGGCAACCCGGTGGCGGTGGTCCACGACGCCGAGGGGCTCTCGGCCGAGGAGATGCAGCGCTTCGCCCGCTGGACGAACCTCTCGGAGACGACCTTCGTCCTGCCGCCGAGCGACCCGGCCGCCGACTACCGGGTGCGCATCTTCACCCTCGCCCGCGAGTTGCCGTTCGCCGGGCATCCGACGCTCGGCACCTGCCACGCGTGGCTCGAGGCGGGCGGTGCGCCGCGGCGGGAGGGCGTCGTCGTCCAGGAGTGCGCGGCGGGGCTCGTCCAGGTCCGCCGGCGCGACCCCGCGGACTTCCACCGCGGGCTACTAGCCTTCGCGGCGCCGCCGCGGGTGCGCACCGAGCCGGTCGACGTGAGCTACCTGGGCCAGGTGGCGGCCGTCCTCGGCATCGGCCGCGGCGAGGTCGTCGACGCGCAATGGGTCGACAACGGCCCGGGCTGGATGGCCGTCCTCCTCGCCGATGCCGAGGCGGTGCTCGCCGTCGAGCCGGACTTCGGACGATACGCGGGCGAGGGCACGCTGGAGATCGGCATGGTCGGCTTCTACCCTGACGGCTCGGAGTGCGCCTGCGAGGTGCGTGCGGTCCTCAGCGACGAGCGGGGCGGCATGATCGAGGATCCGGTGACCGGCAGCCTCAACGCCTCGCTCGCACAGTGGCTCCTCGAGAC
>Ga0299913_10005588_pt1 | contig 10755 bp, 11 predicted proteins | sample RVTome_9_FD_201360 | JGI IMG/M metagenome (GOLD analysis project Ga0299913, IMG submission 201360) | Soil microbial communities from uranium-contaminated site in the Upper Colorado River Basin, Wyoming, United States - RVT155D38 (version 2) ... | reverse complement strand
ATCGCCGCGGCAGTCGCCACCATGTGCATGAGCTCTGCCTCATCGGCGGCGGCCATGACCACCATGCCTGGCAGACAGGAAAGATAGGCGACGTCGAAGGACCCGGCATGGGTCGGGCCATCGGCGCCCACCAGTCCGGCCCGGTCGATGGCAAAGCGCACGGGGAGTTTCTGCACGGCCACGTCGTGCACCACCTGGTCATAGGCGCGCTGAAGGAAGGTCGAATAGATCGCGGCGAATGGTTTGTAGCCTTCAGCGGCAAGACCCGCCGCGAAAGTGACGGCATGCTGCTCGGCGATGCCGACATCGAAGCAGCGGTCGGGAAAGACTTCGGCAAACCAGTCGAGGCCCGTGCCGGACGGCATGGCCGCGGTGATGGCAACGATCTTGTCGTCGGCGCGCGCCTCGGCGATCAGGCTCTTGGCGAAGACCTTGGTGTAGCTCGGCGGGCCGCCAGGCACCGCCTTCTCCTGCGCGCCGGTGACGACGTTGAAGCGGCCGACGCCATGGAACTTGTCGGCCGAGATTTCGGCCGGGCCGTAGCCTTTGCCCTTCTGGGTGACGACATGGACCAGGATCGGCCCGTTCTTCATGCGCCGCACGTTGCGCAGCACGGGCAACAGGTGATCGAGATTGTGCCCGTCGATGGGGCCGACATAGTAGAAGCCGAGTTCCTCGAACAGCGTGCCGCCCGTCCAGAAGCCGCGCGTGAATTCCTCGGCGCGGGCCGCGCGCCGCTGCCAGCTCTTCGGCAGGAGCTTGGAGGCGGCTTGCTTCATCCAACGGCGGAAGCTGCGATAGGTGCCGCCGGAGATGATGCGCGCAAGGTGGGCGCTCATGGCACCGACAGGCGGCGCAATGGACATGTCGTTATCGTTGAGGATCACGATGAGACGCGAGTCCATGGCGCCCGCGTTGTTCATGGCCTCATACGCCATGCCGGCGCTCATGGCGCCGTCACCGATGACGGCGACTACATGGCCCTCGCCATCGGCGAGGTCACGCGCCACGGCCATGCCGAGGCCGGCGGAGATCGAGGTCGAGGAGTGTCCCGCGCCGAACGTGTCGTACTCGCTCTCCGCGCGCTTGCAGAATCCCGACAAGCCGTCTGCCTGACGGAGAGTGCGGATGCGGTCACGCCGCCCGGTGAGAATCTTGTGCGGATAGGCCTGATGGCCCACGTCCCAGACGAGCTTGTCGCGCGGCGTGTCGAATACGTAGTGCAGCGCGACGGTAAGCTCGACGACGCCGAGACCGGCGCCGAGATGGCCGCCGGTGACGGAGACCGCGCTGATCGTCTCCCGCCGCAACTCGTCCGCGAGCTGCTTCAGCTCATGCTCCTGAAGCGTCCGCAGATCCTCAGGCGTATGAACGCGGTCCAGCAGAGGCGTGGATGTCTCAGCGCTCATTCGGTGACCTGGCGGATGTTGCGGATTTGAGGAAAAAAATTCGGAAGATCAGCACGTTATTGCACCTTTATCGGCCAGGGGTCCCGGTGGCAACCGTTCCGTGGCCTCCGCGGAGCGGCCGGGCACCTTGGGCGCGGCCTTGGACCATAGCGGAGAGACCGCCCCGACCCAAGCGGCGTATGGAGCCCTGAGGCGCGCCGAGTGGGGCTTACTCCTCGACGTCGAGAGGCTCGGTCCCGGTAGGCTCGCCGTTCTGATTGAGGGAGATTTTCTCCACGCGGGCCTCCGCTTTGTGCAGGAGCCCGTCGCAATGTGCGCGGAGCGCCTCGCCGCGTTCGTAGATCACGATCGAGGCCTCAAGCTCGACGTCGCCCTTCTCCAAACGGTCGACGATGGTCTCGAGTTCCTTCAACGCCTCCTCGAAACTCATGGTCTTGATGTCGGAATGGTCGGTCTGATCAGCCATGGCTTGGCTTAGCCCTTTCGGATGGACTCAATCAAGCGCTCATCAGCGCCTTGACATGGACGCCGGCCGAGTTCGCCAGCGCATCGAGATCGTATCCGCCTTCCAGCGTCGATACGAGCTTGCCGCCGCAATGCTTTGCCGCCGCCTCGAGCAGCTTCTCGGTGACCCAGGCGAAATCGGGTTCCAGCAGCCTGATCTGCGCCAGCGGATCTCTCAGATGCGCGTCGAAGCCGGCGGAGACCAAAATGAAATCCGGCGCAAAGGCGTCGAGCGCCGGGAGAATACGGTCGCCGAAGGCCGCGCGGAAGTCCGCGCCATCGTCCCCGGGCGCAAGCGGCGCGTTCCAGATATTGCCGACCCCCGTCTCATCCAGCGCACCGGTGCCCGGGAAGAGCGGCATTTGATGGGTCGAACCGTAGAACAGGTCCTTGTCGTCCCAGAACGCGGCTTGCGTGCCGTTGCCGTGATGGACGTCGAAGTCGATGACCGCGACCCGCTTGGCGCCGTGCTTGGCGCGGGCGTGGAGCGCGCCAACAGCCACGGAGTTGAACAGGCAGAAGCCCATGGCGCGCGACGGCTCGGCGTGATGGCCAGGCGGGCGGACGGCGCAGAAGGCATTGTCTGCATCGCCGGCGGCGACCTGATCGACGGCGTAGACGACAGCGCCCGTGGCGCGCAGCACGGCCTCCCAGCTCCCCGGCGACACGACGGTGTCGGGGTCGAGCCAGTTGTGCAGCTGCTTCGGGATCTCGGCGTGGATCATCTCCACATAGGCCTTGGGATGTAGGCGCTCGATTTGGCTGAGATCGGCGCGCGGGGCCTGCTCACGCTTGAGGGCCTTGAACGCGTCGGCCGAAAGCGCGGTCTCGATGGCGCGCAGGCGATCGGCGGACTCGGGGTGTCCGAAGCCGGTATCGTGCTCCAGGCAGGCGGGATGGGTGAGAAGCAACGTGGTCATGCGTAGGCGCGGAGTCCGGTTCACCTTACTTTGCGGAGTCTCGCTTGACCGGCCTGTGGTAACACGCGAAACGAGGACCGGCCATGCCCGTCGTGCCCGCCACAGAAGACGCCATTCACCAAGCCGCGCAGGCGCTGGCCGAGGGGAGACTGGTAGCGTTCCCCACGGAGACGGTCTACGGGCTCGGGGCCGACGCGCGCAACGCGCAGGCCGTCGCCGCGGTCTTCGCCGCCAAGGAGCGGCCGCGCTTCAATCCGCTCATCGTGCATGTCCCGGACCTCGAGGCCGCGGCCCGCTACGCTCGCCTCGATCCAAGAGCTCGCAAGCTCGCCGAAACATTCTGGCCGGGCCCGTTGTCGCTCGTGCTGCCGAAGCGGGCCGACGGCGGCATCGCCGATCTCGTCACCGCCGGGCTCGAGACGATTGCGCTGCGGGCGCCAAATCATCCCGTCGCGCAGGCGCTTCTTGCGGCTGTAGATCTGCCGATCGCAGCGCCGAGCGCCAACCGCTCGGGCCGCGTCAGCCCGACCGCGGCCGCCCATGTGGAAGCCGAGCTTGGGGACCTTCCGGCCATGATCCTCGACGGCGGCCCCTGCCCGCTCGGCATCGAGTCGACGGTGGTGAGCCTGGCGGGGCCGGAGCCTCTTCTTCTTCGGCTTGGCGCCACGCCGCGCGAGGCCATCGAGGAGGCGCTCGGGCATTCGCTTTCCCTGCCGAACGACGCTGCGCCTATCGCTTCGCCGGGACAACTCGAGCGGCATTACGCGCCGAACACGCCGCTGCGGCTTGAGGTGACGGATATTCGTCCAGGCGAGGCTTTGCTCGCCTTCGGGCCAGACGTCCCGTCAGGCGCGGCTCGGATCATCAATCTCAGTACCGCGGGCAATCTGGCGGAGGCGGCAGCTAATCTCTTCGCCGGCTTGCGCGCGCTCGACGGAGCGGGTGCCAGCGCCATCGCCGTCATGCCGATCCCCGATCAGGGCCTCGGCGAGGCCATCAACGACCGCTTGCGGCGCGCGGCCAAGGCGCGCTAGCCCTCACCCATGAGCGAGACCCCAAAGTTCGCGCCGCCTGGTCCGGACACCATCGCGGCGCTCGCCGAGGTGGTCGGCGACGAGCATGCCCTTCGCGATGAGGCGGACATGGCGCCTTATCTCACCGAGTGGCGCGACCGCTATCGGGGCAAGGCGGCGCTCGTGCTGAAACCAGGCTCGACGGACGAGGTCTCACGCATCCTCGAGATCGCCAATGCGACGCACACGGCCATCGTGCCGCAAGGGGGCAATACGGGGCTCGTGGGCGGGCAGATCCCGTCCGAAAGCGGCAACGAGGTGGTCGTATCGCTTCAGCGCCTCACCCATGTGCGCGATATCGACCTCGCCTCGAACACCATGACCGTGGAGGCAGGGCTCGTGCTGGCCCAGGCGCAGCAAGTGGCGGAGAGCGCCGGGCGGCTGTTCCCGCTGAGCCTCGCGTCGGAGGGGAGCTGTCAGATCGGCGGCGTGCTCGCCACCAATGCCGGCGGCATGGGCGTCGTCGCCTACGGCAGCGCGCGCGATCTTGCGCTCGGGCTCGAAGTGGTGCTGGCGGACGGGCGCGTGTGGCACGGGCTGAAGGCCTTGCGCAAGGACAACACCGGCTACGACCTCAAGGATCTGTTCGTCGGTTCCGAGGGCACGCTCGGCATCATCACTGCGGCGGTGCTGCGCCTCTTCCCGCGGCCGGTCGAGCGCGTCACCTGCATCGCGGGGTTGTGCGACCTGGAACGCGCGCCCGACTTTTTCGCCCGCGTGCATGGCGCGGCCGGCCCGATGTTAACGGCGTTCGAAGTCCTGCCCCGGATCGGCGTCGAGTTCACCCTCAAACACGCAAAAGGCGTGCGCGATCCGTTTCCGTCGCCCTATCCTTGGTATCTCCTGTTCGATCTGACCAGCCCGCGCGTCGGCGAGGAGCCGCATCGACTTGCCGAAGCGCTGCTCGAGGAAGCGATGGAGGCAGGCGAACTTGCCGATGCGGCGGTCGCGTCATCGTTGACCCAGGCCCAACAGCTGTGGCGCCTGCGTGAGCTGATGAGCGAGGTGCAGAAGCAAGAGGGCGGCAGCATCAAGCACGACATCGCCGTGCCCGTGGCGCAGGTGCCCGCGTTCATCGCCCGCGCCAATCAGTTGGTGGAGCTTATGATCCCGGGCGCGCGGCCGGTCCCGTTCGGTCATCTCGGCGACGGCAACATCCACTACAACGTGAGCCAGCCGCCAGGCATGGACAAGACCGTGTTCCTCTCGAACTGGGAAGCGCTCAACGCCGCGGTGCACGAGATCGTGCTCGATCTCGGCGGCTCGATCAGCGCCGAGCATGGCATCGGACGCATGAAGCGCGATCTTCTGCCTCACGCCAAGCAGGACGTGGAGCTTGAGCTCATGCGCAAGATCAAGTCGGTTTTCGACCCGAACGGCATCCTCAATCCGGGCAAGCTGTTATGAGCGACAAGGTTTGGGACAAGACCAGGGACGCGGACTGGGAGGCGATCGACGCCTATATCGCCGAGAATTTCCTCGAGGACGATCCGGCGCTTTCGGCGGCGCTCGCCGCGAGCGAGGCGGCGGGGCTGCCGGCGATCCAGGTGGCGCCCTTGCAAGGCAAGCTGCTCATGCTGCTCGCCGCTGGAATCGGGGCGCGCAACATCCTGGAGATCGGCACGCTCGGCGGTTACAGCACCATCTGGCTGGCCCGCGGCCTTGCCGACGGCGGACGGGTGACGACGCTCGAGCTCAATCCCGACTACGCGAAGGTGGCACGCGACAACTTTGCCAAGGCTGGATTGGACGACCGCATCGAGATACGCATCGGACAAGCGCTCGACTCGCTCGCCAAGCTGCACGCGGAGGGCTCAGGTCCCTTCGATCTCATCTTCATCGACGCCGACAAGCCGAGTACGCCCGACTATTTCGACTGGGCAGTCAAGCTTGCGCGCCGCGGCAGCCTGATCGTCGTCGACAACGTGGTGCGCGAAGGCGCCATCCTCGCCGCAAAGAGCGAAAATCCTCACGTGAAGGGCTTGCGTGGCTTCTATGCGCGCGCCGCCGCGGATCCGCGCGTCACGGCGACAGCCTTTCAGACCGTCGGCAGCAAGGGCCACGACGGGCTCGCCATCGTGCTCGTCACGGCGGAGCCGTAGGCGGCAGCCCGCCCCTATTTCTTCTCCGCGAGAAGCTCGGCGTGCGCCCGCTCGATGGCCTTCTTGTCGTCCTCGCTCACCTCGGGGAATTGCAGGTCTAGCGCTTCCATATGCTCGACGAGCGCGCCGGCGACGACGAGCCTGGCGAACCACTTCTTGTCGCACGGCACCACGTACCACGGTGCGTCCTTGGTCGCGGTATGCTGGATCGTCTCCTCGTAGACCTTTTGATACTTGTCCCACAGCTTGCGCTCGGCGACGTCATACGGGGAAAACTTCCAATTCTTGTCGGGGTCGTCCACGCGGGCGAGCAGCCGTTTCAGTTGCTCCTCCTTCGAGATGTTGAGGAAGAATTTGAGCGGCACGGTGCCGCTGCGCACGAGATGGCGTTCGAAGTCGTTGATGTCGTGAAAGCGCTCCTTCCAGATATCGTCGGTCACGAGTTTCGGGGGAATGTTCTGTTTCTCCAGGAGCTCCGGGTGCACGCGCACCACGATGGTTTCCTCGTAATAGGACCGGTTGAAGATGCCGATATGGCCGCGCATGGGCAGCGCCAGATAGCAGCGCCAGAGAAAGTCGTGCGCCAGTTCCAAATGGCTCGGCTGCTTGAACGAATGGACTTGGCAGCCTTGAGGATTGACGCCCGACAGCACGTGCTTGATGACGCCGTCCTTGCCGGCGGTATCGATGCCCTGCAGGACCATGAGGATGGCCCACTTGCCTTCGGCGTAGAGACGTTCCTGGAGCTTGGCGAGCTTCTTGACGCCGACCTCGAGGATTTCCTTGCCGTCAGCCTTGTCGAAGTCGACGTCCCCGGTGTCCCCGGGGTTGAAATCCTTGAGCTTGAAGTCATCGCCCTTGGTGACGCGATACCGCTCGATGATCTTGGCTGGTAGCATGATCCTCCCCTTGTCTCGCTACCGCTCCCTTACAGCAGAGAAAGCTGAAGCGGTTCTTGAATGCCGGGCTCGTCTTTGCGTGAATCGTTGATCTTCGGATGCAGCTCGACCGCCTCGAACAATTCGTCGGCAGCCGGTTTCAGGACAGCAAGCGCGTCCTCCGTCGTATTCGTCTTGACGTCGAGCCATGTCTCGTAGTGCTGCGGGTCTAGCACGACAGGCATGCGATCATGTAGCTCGGAGACGAGGCGATTGGCCGGGCAGGTCAGAATGACAACCGTGTCGAGCTCGCCGCCTTGCGGATCACGCCAGCGCTCATAGAGCCCGGCAAAGGCGATCAGCCGGGGTTCACGCGGGCGCAAGAGAAACGGGCGCCGCTTTCCTTTCGGTCCCGTCCACTCGTAGAAGCCGTCTGCCGGGATCAAACAGCGCCGCCAGCGCATGGCGTTGCGGAACGAGGGCTTCGTCAGCACCTCCTCCGAGCGCGCATTGATGAGCGTCGGAAAGCTCTTCGGGTCCTTGACGAAGGGCGGCAAAAGCCCCCAGCGCATCAGCCGGAACCGGCGGACGCCCTGCTTGTCGAGACACACGACGGGAATGGGCTGCGTCGGCGCGATGTTGTAGCGCGCGGGAAAATTCGGCGTATCGCTGTAGCTGAAATAGGCCCGCACGGCCTCAGGCGGCGTGGTCAGGTTATAGCGAGAGCACATGGGTCTTCGGTAACGCTTTGGCAATCATGATGGGGCAGCTTCTAGTTGAGAATTCTAGGTCCTACGTCGATGCCCCGTGACGAAAATCGTAACGCCCGGCGGGCGGAAATCCAGGAAGATGTGAGCCGGGAGGATATCGTCTCGGCCTTCCGGACGGCCATGGTCGGCCACTTCCGTTCGCATATTCCGGGCACCAACATCAACGAATCGACGCTGCTCGCCAGCGACTATCTCAACCACTTCCACGAGCTGGTGATGCTGTTCGAGGCGCTCGCCTCGGAGCCTCGGGGATTCGCCGACGACCTTCTGGCGTGGCGCCCGCTGACATACGAAGAGCACTTCACGCAGTCGGGCTTCCGCGACAAAAATCTGGCGATTGCCGCCTACCGGCGCGCGCCGCCCCGGATCCGCGCGCGCTTCGACGAGGCCGTGGCACGCTTGCACGGCGAGGCCCTCACCCTGGTGGCCGGCGTCGGCGCCGAACTCGACGGCGGCCAGAGTTTGGATAGGGCCTGCATGGACGCGGCCAACCGGCTGCGCCTTCTCATCGAGGAGGCCAACGCCATCGCCAACGGAGAGTTTCCGGCCGAGCGGGGCGACGGAGAGGGACAAGTCGAGGTCAGCAGCCAGGCGGACATCGACGCCCTGTTCGGCACCCGCTGATCCCAGGCTTTGCGGCCTCCCGTTCGGCTAGATTTCACCATGAATTGGGGGTACTCAGACCCCATGGGACAAGCAATCGCGCGCCTTTTATTGCTTGCTTTCGGGGCCCTTTGGCTTGCCACGGGGACCGTGACCTTTGCGACCCCCGCCAAGGCGCAGTTCTTCTGGTTCTTCGACCAGCCGAAGCAGAAAAAGCGCGCCGTACGTCCCGCGCGGCCGCCTGGCGACGACCTCCCCCCGATCGTGCCGCGGGAGAGCCTGGCACCGCCGCCGCCGGACGACCGGCCCTATGATAACAAGCTGATGCGGCTCGCCGAAATCCTGGGCGCGGTGCATTACCTGCGCCAACTTTGCGGCGCCGACGAAGGCCAGCTGTGGCGTGACCAGATGAAAGAGATCCTCAAGAACGAGGGAACGACGGCTGTGCGCCGGGCCAAGCTCGTCAACAGCTTCAATGATGGTTACCGCGGCTATCGCCGCACCTACCGCACCTGCACGCAATCGGCCACCTTGGCCACGCGGCGCTTCTCCGCCGAGGGGGCCAATATCGCCGCCTCGCTCGCGCATACTTCGGTCTTCGCCAGCGGGCCCCAGGCTCAGGTCGACGCCCCCCTGGAGGCGGAACCGCAAGATGTCGCACCAGAGGGCGCAGCCGACGGAGCGCCCGATCAGACAGGTGCCACGGCCCCTCCCGACGTACCCGACTCTCCCGATTAAGCGTAAAATTTAACCGTTAGTTCACTCTATCCGACATGGGGCTGAACGCGCGTGTAATGCTGACTCCTACGTTTTCTGCTGCCGAGAAGGGGCCGAAATTGCGGACGGCGAAACGAACTCCCCAATCCCGTGCAACCGAGGCCGAAAAGCAAGCGGCGCTGCGCTACATTCTCGATGCGTGGGAGGAAGCACTCCACGACGGCATCGAACCGGAGATGCTCGCCAACGCCGCCCTGTTCGCAGCTCTTGCCGATCTCATCGACGTCTACGGCGAAGACGCCGTGGCCAATATGACTTCGGGGCTGTCGCGGCGCATCCACCACGGCGAGTTCACGCTGAGACGCACCGCGCAATAGCCACGGCCGTTAGCGGAAATAGCGCAACAGTCCCTCGACAATCAGTGCCGCACCGAAGCTGAACAAGACGAACCCGGCGATCCTGTTGATCAGATTCAGCCGGCCCTCCGTCAACTTGTGTCTGATCGTGGCGATGAGTTCCGACAGGGCAAGCCACCACAACAGACTGCCCCCCATGATCGCGGCGACGAGAATGAGCGCCTCGATATTGGTGTTGAGGCCGCCGATGAGGGAGCCCAGGCCGCCGATCATCGCCGCCATGCCGAGAACGGCGCCCGGATTGGTGACGGTCAGCACGAAGGTCTGAGGAATGATGCCGGTATGCTCCAAGAGATGAGATCGCTCATTTACGGGCGTCATGAGCACGGGGCGGCATAGCAGTAACGCAAGGCCGAAGCCGACGAGCAGCACGCCGCCGACAAGCTGGATCGTATGGCCGTAGGCGACCATCACGTCGGAGATCGCGGCGACGCTGAAGGCGCCAATGGCGGCGAGAACGCCATCGCCGAGCACGGCGCCCATGCCTGCCGCCAGTCCGCCCCAGAAGCCTCGCGAAACCGCCCTTTGAATGACGAGCACGTTGACCGGGCCGATGGGGGCGGCCATCAACACACCGATGCCAAGCCCGGCAAGCACGAGCTGGATGCCGGACAGCACAATTTGCGCGCCTGCTTGCAACGTCCTTGCCTATTCGCGAATCATAAGACGAGTGGAAACGCCACTATAAGCCAGTCCAGGAGCCGCCCAGACTTGCGCTTGTTCGCCATTCTGCGAGATTGATCGAGCACCCATGGAGTGATGCATGCATCGCCGGAGAAACGTGGTCATGATCGCCCTGGCCGCATTGGTAGCGGGCGCTGCGGTGCTTGTCTACGCTCAGGACGGCGAGAAACCCAGGCTTTCCCAGGCCCCTGCCGGCGCCCCGGCCAGTTCGGAGCGCTTGCCCGAGCCGCCGGCCAAGGCCGCCCCCGGGGACGCCGACGCGCCGAAGATCCTGTACGACCTCAGCGCGTTGCCCGATCCCGTGCAGCGCACCCTGACCGAGATCATCTTCGCGGCGGAGAGCGGTAACCTGGAGGCGATGCGATTGGTGCTCGAGTCGAACGAGCTTAAGCCCATGGTCGCCGCGAAACATGTCAAGGACCCCATTGCCTATTGGCAGGCGGAATCTGCCGACGGCACCGGGCGCGACGTGCTGGCAGCGATGCTCAATATGCTTGCCTCGGGCTTCGTGCTGACCGGGAAGGGGTATGATGCCATGTATGTCTGGCCCTATTTCGCGGAGGTCGATCTTACGAAACTGACGCCTGCGCAGGAGGTGGAACTTTACCGCGCGGTGCCGCCGCAGCTCGCGGCATCCATGAAAAAGACCGGCAAGTACACCTATTACCGGGTCGGCATC
>Ga0299913_10005587_pt1 | contig 10756 bp, 7 predicted proteins | sample RVTome_9_FD_201360 | JGI IMG/M metagenome (GOLD analysis project Ga0299913, IMG submission 201360) | Soil microbial communities from uranium-contaminated site in the Upper Colorado River Basin, Wyoming, United States - RVT155D38 (version 2) ... | reverse complement strand
GGACACGCTCCGCGGGCGGGAGATCCGCACCTCGTTCCTGCAGCCGCTCGTGCGGCTGGCTCCGCTTCCCGCCCTCGCGCCGCTCCTGCCTGCCGCCTTCGCCCAGCTCGATCTGGCGCCCTACGACCTCGTCGTGTCGAGCTCGTCCGGCTTCGCACACCACGTGCGCGTCCGGCGTGACGCGGTCCACGTCTGCTACTGCCACACGCCGCCGCGCTTCCTGTGGGAGGCGGGTTCGTACCATCGTGACGAGCCCGTCCGGCGGCGCGCCCTCGGGCCCGGGCGGTCTCTCTTCCGTTGGGCTGACCGTGCGGCGGCCGGCCGCGTCGGCGCCTACCTGGCGGTGTCGGGCCATATCGCGGGACGGATCCGGGATGTCTACCGGCGCCCCGCGCCGGTCGTCCACCCCCCGGTCGACACGACCGTCTACCGGCCCGGCGCCGCTCGCTCCGGCCGCTTCCTCGTCGTGTCGCGCCTCCGCGCCTACAAGCGGATCGACCTCGCCGTCGAGGCCGCGAACCTCGCTCGCCTGCCGCTCGACGTGATCGGCGATGGACCCGGCATCGACCGGCTGCGGTCCCTGGCGGGGCCGACCGTCCGGATCCTCGGCCGGCGCCCCGACGCCGAAGTTCGGGAGGCCCTTTCGGCCTCTCTCGGCGTCGTCGTGCCGGCGGTGCAGGACTTCGGCCTCACCCTCGTCGAGGCCCAGGCCAGCGGCCGACCGCCGATCGCCTTCGCCGGCGGCGGGGCGCTCGAGATCGTCGCGGACGGTAGCACCGGCTTCCTCTTCGACCGACAGGCCCCGGACGCGCTCGCCACGGCGATGCGCCGCGCCATCGACGAGCCGCTCGAGCCCACCGCCCTCGTCGCGTCCGCGCGCCGGTTCGATGCTGCGACGTTCGGTCCGTCCATGCTGGAGGCCGTGTCCGCGGCCGTGGCCGACCGGCGGCTGGCGCCCCACTGGGAGGTGGGACGTGCAGGCTGAGTCCCCGGCCGTCGACGTCGGCCGGCGCTCGGGGGATGCCGCCGCCCATCCGGGCCGCGTCGAGGCGGCCCGCGGCGCCGAACGAGTGGCCTGGGCGGCGTTCACGACGCTGCTCGTCGTCAGCCCGTTCCGCGCCCACCTGGTGCTCGCCGAGCGACCAGTTCCACCGGTCTATCACGCCTACACGAACGTCGTCGTGACCTGGAGCGAGATCGCGGTCGCCGTGACCCTCGTCGCGTGGCTCGTTGCGGTTGGGCTGAGACCACGCCGCGTCGCGTTCGGCCCCGCGGCCGTCCGTGTCCCGTGGCTCGTCGTCCTCGCCCTCGCCTGGGCAACGGCTCCGTTCGCCGCCGATCCGGCTCTCGCAGTCTCGAACGCCCTGGGGCTGACGCTGGCCGGCGGGCTCGCCGTGTTCGTCGTGAACGCCGTCCGCTCGCTCGACCGGCTTGCGCCGGCGTTCGTCGTGCTGCTCGTCGTTCACGGGGCGATCGCGGCTGCCCAGGTGGCGACCCAGGGTTCGGTTGGCCTCGGCGCGCTCGGGGAACGCGCCGTGACGCCGGCCACGGCCGGTGCGAGCGTCGTCGCCGCGGCGGACGGGACGCGCTTCCTGCGCGGTTATGGGCTCGCCGACCACCCGAACATCCTCGGCGGCGTGGCGGTAGCCGCGGGCTTGCTCGTCGTCCTGGCCGGCCGTCTGCGGCAGGTCGCGCTCGCCACCATCGCGGCCTGGACGGCGGTCGCGGTGCTCCTGACCTTCTCGCGCTCCGCGTGGCTCGCCGGCGTGATCGGCCTGTTCATTGCGAGCGGCGCCCTCCTCGCGACGCGCGATCGGACGGGCATGGTCCGCCTCGCTCGCGCCGGCGCCCTTGCCGCCGCGTGTCTCGCGATCGCCGCCCTGCCGCTGTCTCCGTACCTCGCCACGAGGCTGGAGCCCGGGCGGGCGGACGTGCCGCTCGAGGCGCGCTCCGTCGACGAGCGGGCCGCGCTCACGGCGGCGACCGTGTCGGTCGTGGCCGACCATCCGCTGACCGGGGTCGGCGCCGGCGGCCTCCCGGTCGCCCTGCGTGACGCGGATCCCGACTTCGCCTTCAGCTATCAGCCGGCGCACCTCGTCCCGCTCACCGTTGCCGCCGAGCTCGGGGTCGCGGGCGGCGTGGCTTGGGTGGCGGGCGCCGCGGCCCCATGGTTCCTCCTCGCGCGGTCGCGCCGGCGCTGGACGGCAGAGCTCTCTGCAGCGTCGGCCGTGCTCGCCGCCCTGACGGTCGTCGCGTTGCTCGACTACTACTCGTGGACGTTCCCGGCCGGCCGGATCTGGTGGTGGCTGGCCATCGGCCTGTGGGTCGTTGCCTGGCGGAACGCGCACGAAGCTCCGACCGGCTCCCCGAGGACCGCCGGTGCCTGACGGGCTCGCCGTGCCCGACGCGCTTTTCGCGCCGGCTGCGGTGCTCTATCTGGCCGTGCTGGCCGGACTCTTCGCCTTCGGCCTCCAGTTCCTCCACCTGACGTGGACGGCCCTGCGCTCCGACCGCGTCGAGGTGCCGGACGACGCGGCCGGCCGATTGGAGCCGGATGACGAGGCGTGGCCGGTCGTTACCGTCCAGCTGCCCGTGTACAACGAGCGCTACGTGGCGGAGCGGCTCGTGGATGCTGCCGCCGGACTCGACGCGCCGCCCGGCCGCCTCGAGATCCAGGTGCTCGACGACTCGACCGACGAGACGGTCGATATCGTCGCCGCGGCCGTGGCGCATGAGCGGGCGCGCGGGGTGGACATCCGGCACGTCCGTCGCGGCGGGAGGGCCGGCTACAAGGCGGGCGCCCTGGCCCACGGGCTCGAGCGCGCTCGCGGGGACTTCGTCGCGATCTTCGACGCGGACTTCGTGCCGCCCCGGGACTTCCTGCGCAGGCTCGTTCCCCGGCTCGTGGCGGACCAGTCGGCAGCCTTCATCCAGGCGCGCTGGGGCCATCTCAATCGGCGCGAATCGCTCCTCACCGCGCTCCAGGCGCTGTCGATCGACGGACACTTCGGGATCGAGCAGGAGGCCCGAGCGGGATCCGGCGCCTGGTTCAACTTCAACGGCACGGCCGGCGTCTGGCGGGTCGCCGCACTGCGCGAGGCGGGTGGGTGGAGCGACGCGACCCTGACCGAGGACCTCGACCTCTCGTACCGCGCCTTCCTGCGTGGCTGGCGCGGGCTCTACGCGGGAGACGTCGAGGTGCCGGCGGAGCTGCCGGTCAGCGTCGCGGCCTACCGTCGGCAGCAGGAGCGCTGGGCTCGCGGCACGTTCGAGTGCCTCGTCCGGCATCTGCCCGCGATCTGGGCCGCGCCGGTGCCGCTCCGAACCCGCCTGCTCGCGACGTTCCACCTCGCGGGCTACGGCATCCACCTGCTCATGCTTGCCGTGTCCCTCCTCTACCCGCTGCTCATCGCTCTCGCTCCGCACCACCCCGAGGTCGTCGCGCTGTTCGGCATGACGATCCTGTTCAACGTCGCGGTCGTGGCGCCGACGGCACTCTTCGCGGCCGCTCAACGGCGACGAGGTCGCGCGTGGTGGCGCGAGCTGCCGCGCATCCTGCTCCTCTCGGTCCTCGGCGCCGGAATGATGCTCAACACGGCCCGCGCGGCGTGGCGCGCCGCGCGGGCCAGACCGACGGCCTTCGAGCGAACGCCGAAGTTCGGCCGGGAGGGCACCGCGGCCGCCGAGGGTGATGACTGGACGCGCCTGCGCTACCAGCTTGGGCCGGATCGGATCGTCGTCGCCGAGCTCGCCCTGGCGACGCTCAACGCGGTCACGGCCAGCGTCGCCCTGTCGCGCGGAATCTGGGCGATCGGGATCTACGCGGCCGTGTTCGCGTTCGGGCTCGCCTTCGTCGCTCTCCTGTCGGTGCGCCAGTGGGCCCAGACCCTCGGCACTGCCGGCGATGCGCTGCCGGCCACGCTCCCCTCCCCCGGCGAGGTGCCATGATCGACCGATGACCGACGAAGCCGCCTACGCCCTGCTCGACGTCGGCGACGGGCGGCGGCTGGAGCGGTTCGGCGAACGCCTCGTGGATCGGCCGGCGCCGGTCGACCTCGGGCCCCGCTCGGCGCCGGAGTGGGACGCCGCAGACCTGCGATTCGAGCGCGGGCGGGGCTGGGCCGGCGCTGACGCTGCCCTCCGACCCTGGACGGTTCGCCGGGCGGGCCTGACCGTGGAGCTGCGCCCGGCCTCCGGCGGCCAGGTTGGGCTCTTTCCCGAACAGGCGCCCGTGATCGACTGGCTGGCGGCACGGGTGACGGAGCGATCCGAGCCGCGCGTGCTCAACCTCTTCGCCTACACCGGGGCGGCCACCCTGGCCGCCGCCGCGGCGGGTGCGCGGGTCGTTCACGTGGATGCATCGCGCACGGCGGTCGCGTGGGCTCGCCGGAACGCTGCCCTGTCCGGACTCGCGGAGCGGCCGGTGCGCTGGATCGTCGACGACGCCGTGGCGTTCGTGCGCCGCGAGCGTCGCCGAGGGGCGCGCTACGACGGCGTCGTGCTCGATCCGCCATCGTACGGCCGCGGCGGCGACGGGGCCGTCGGGAGGGGCGGCGCCTGGCGGATCGACAGCGGGCTGGCGGATCTGCTCGCCGATTGCGCGGCACTGCTCGATCCAGGCGGGCCGTTCGCGGTCCTGTCGGCCCACACGCCCAGCTTCGGCCCCTCGCGCCTCGCCGCCGTGCTCGCTTCCGCGCTCGGAGTGGTCCCGGTGGAGATCGACGCGGAGCACCTCGACCTCATCGGACCGCCGGGCGTCGTCCTGCCCTCGGGGGCGTGCGCCCGCTGGTCCGGTTGACGCATCATCACCGACCATGGACCGGGTTCTCGTCTCCAGTCCGGCGAACCCGCGGATCCGTGCGGCCGCGCGCCTGCGAGACCGGCGCGAACGCGATCGCACGGGGTTGAGTCTCGTGGACGGTGCTCGCGAAGTGCGTCGGGCACTCGACTCCGGCGTCGAGGTCGTCGAGGCCTTCGTGAGCCCGGGATTCGCCGAGCGGCCGGACGGGGCGGCGATCGTCGAGCGCCTCGAGGCCGGAGGGACGGACTGGGTCGGGGCGACGGACCCCGCGCTCGCCCGTCTCGCGTTCGGCGATCGGAGCGAGGGGGTCGTCGCGGTGATTCGGCCGCCGGCGATCGGACTGGAACGGCTGATGCCGCCGGCCCATCCCCTCGTCGTGGTCGCCGAGGGGATCGAGAAGCCCGGGAATCTCGGGGCGATGCTGCGATCCGCCGACGGCGCGGGAGCGGACGCCGTGATCGTCGCCGACCCGCGGACCGACCCGTTCAACCCGAACGCGATCCGGGCCAGCCTCGGCACGATCTTCAGCGTGCCCCTCGCCGCGGCGTCCTCCGGTGACGTGCTGGGCTGGCTCGCCGAGCGAGGAATCCGCGTGCTCGCGGCGAGCGCGGCGGCCGAGCTCGACTACACGGCGGCCGACCTGTGCGGGGCCGTCGCGCTCGTCCTCGGCAGCGAGGCGGACGGCCTGTCCGCGACCTGGCAGGACGATCGGGTGACCGCCGTCCGGATCCCGATGCGCGGTGTCGCCGACAGCCTCAACGTCTCGGTCGCGGCGGCGGTCCTGCTGTACGAGGCACGACGGCAGCGCAACGGGCGGCCCGCGGAGACGGGTGACGGCACCGCGGTGGCCGAGCCCGCTCAGGCGGCACCGGGGTGACGGACGGGGTGGTCCGGTTCGACTTCGTGGTGATCGGCGCGGGGCCCGCCGGCGAGGCAGCCGCCCACGCTGCCCGCCGGCGGGGCGCGACGGTCGCGGTCGTCGACCGCGAGTGGTTCGGTGGCAGCTGCCCGCATGTCGGGTGCGTGCCCTCGAAGGCGCTCCTCCATGCCGCGGCGAGGCACGCGGCGAATCCGGCTGCGTACGCGTGGGAGCGCGCGTCCGACCGACGTGACTACATGGTCAACCGGCCGGCCGGTGCCGCCGAGCCCGACGACACCAGTCACGTGCAAGCGCTCGAGGAAGCCGGTGCGGTCGCGTACCGCGGCACCGCCCGAATCGTCGGTCGCGGTCGCGTCGAGATACGGCACGACGAGGCGAGGCATGTCGTCGAGGCACGAAACGTCGTCGTCGCCGTCGGGTCGACCTCGAAAACCCCACCGATCCCCGGCCTCGAGGCGCTTCCGACGTGGACGAACCGGGAGGCGACGCTGGCACGCGTCCTGCCGCGCAGCCTCGTCGTGCTCGGCGGCGGTCCGACGGGCTGCGAGCTCGCGCAGGTCTTCGCGCGTTTCGGCGTGCCGACGAAGATCGTCCAGTCCGGTCCCCGGCTGGCCCCGACCGACCACCCGCGCAACTCGGAGGCGATCGACGCCGCGCTCCGGCGCGACGGGGTGGACGTGCGCCTGGGCGTCCGTGCGGTCGCGGCACGGGCCGGGGGCGGGCGCGACGGGGCGCATGCGATCGATCTCGACGACGGCGCGACGGTCGAGGGGCATGCCGTCCTGCTCGCCGTCGGCCGGTCGTTCCCGCTCGACGACCTCGGCCTGGAGCACTACGGCGTGGATACCAGCGGGCGAACGGCGCTGCCGCGCGACGGGCGCCTCCGCCTGGCCGACGGCCTGTACGTCGCCGGCGACCCGGCGGGCCCGGAGCTGCACACCCACCAGGCCCACTACCAGGGCGAGCTGCTCGTCCGGATGGCACTTGGCGACGACGTCCGGCCCGACTACCGGGCTCTACCGCGGGCGACGTACACGGGCCCGGAGGCGGCCTCGGTCGGGCTGAGTCTCGACCAGGCGCTCGCCGAGGGGATCGACGCGTTCGAGCTCGTCGCCGAGTATCCGACGACAGCCAAGGGCTACTCCGTCGAGGCGCAGCTGGGGCACGTGACGATCGTCGTGGACCGGGCGTCCCGCCAGCTCGTCGGCGCGGCGATGGCCTGCCCGGACGCGTCGGCCGCGATCCACGAGTGCGTGCTCGCGATCAAGGCCCGCGTGACGATGGACGTCCTGGCCGACACGATCCACGCCTTCCCGTCGACGTCCCGGATCCTCAACGGGCTGTTCGCGGATGCGCTGGCCCGGCTCGACGAGTCGCCGCGGGACGCGGTGCCGGAGTGGCAACCGGGGACCTGACGGATCAGGCCTCGAATGCCACGGCACCGGCGACGAGGACGAGCCTGGGGCGTGCGCGACCGAGGGGCCCACCGGGCTCGACCGGCTCGTCGAGCGCCCCCGACGGCACGACCACGAGGTCTGCCGGTGAGCCCGGGACGAGGCGCCCACGCAGCCCGTCGCCGGCGATGGCCGGCCCGCCGATGCACTGGGCCCGGACCGCCTCGGAGAGCGTTATCCGCTCGTCCGGGCCGAACGTCGGCGTGCCCGGCGGCCAATCCGGGGAGCGGCGCGTGACCGCGAGCTCGAGCCCGGGCCAGGGGTCGATCGGCTCCACCGGGGCGTCCGTCCCGAACGCGACCGTCGCGCCGCTCCGGACGAGCGTGCCCCACGGGTAGCCGTGTCGCTCGGCCCGGGCGCCCCACAGGCGGCGGGCCTGCGCGGCGTCGGATCGCAGGTGGATCGGCTGGACGGACGCAGCGATGCCGGACGCGGCGAACCGGCCGATGTCCGCCGGGTCGGCGAGCTGGACGTGCTCGACACGCGGATGGAGCGCGGCCGCGCCCGCGGTGGACTCGAGGGCGTCGAGAGTGGCCCGGAGCGCGGCGTCGCCGATCGCGTGGACCTGGCTCGCGATCCCGTGCTCGCTGGCACGCGTGACCAGCTCGGACAGCCGCTCCGGCTCGGTGATCCACATGCCACGCTCGGCGCCGGGTGGCAGCGGCCGATCCGGCTCCTCCTCGAAGGGTTGGAGCAGGGCCGCCGTCCGCGAGCCGAGGGTCCCGTCGGCAAACAGCTTGAGCCATCCGAAGACGAGCCGACCAGCGCCGTCGTCGAGGCCGACACCGCTTCGCAGACCCAGCGCGACCGCGGCGTCGAGCTGCTCCTCGCGGATGGAGACGTGGACGCGGACCGGCAGGTCGCTGCGCTCCCGCAGACCGCGAAAGGCGGCGAACGCCCGCCCGAGCCCCTCACCGAGGACCGGGCTGCCCGGGTCGTGGACGCCGACGACGCCGAGCTCGATCAGGCGACGGGCGACGCCCCCAATCCCATGCTCGTACGCCTCGATGCTCGGGACGGGGACGTGGCGGTCGACGAGCGTCGCGGCGGTCTCGTGGAGGACGCCGCTGGGTCGCCGATTGATGTCGCGGCGAATGACGCCGCCGGCCGGATCTGCGGTGCCGACGTCGATGCCGGCCAGCCGCATGGCCGCCGAACTGGCCCAAAGGGCGTGGTGGTCGTGCGCCCAGATCGCCGCCGGCCGCCCGGGCGCTGCGGCATCGAGCAGGGCCGCCGTGGGCCAGCCGCCCCAGCGGTCGACGTCCCAGCCGTGGCCCTCGAGCCACGCTCCACGCGGGAACCGCCGGTGCGCCTGAGCGAGGGCGTCCCGCGCCGCGGCGCGCTCCAGCCCGGAGAGGTCGACGTGGGACGCGGCGATCCCCGAGTCGGCCAGGTGCAGGTGGGCGTCCGTCAGTCCCGGCAGCACGACGTCGTCCGGGCCCAGGCGGAGGCGCCGGGCAGATCCGGCGCCGGCCACGGCGTCGACGTCGGCCCGCCGCCCGGCAGCGACCACCCGCCCGGCAGCGACCACGATCGCTTCGACCCAGCCGAATCCGGCCCCCCCGGACAGGGTCGCGATCCGGCCCTCGACGACGAGCTCGGCCCGAGCGGTCATGGCGGCCCGGCCGGCGGATCGCCGAGCAGGCGCGCGAGCCCGTCCCGATCCAGCCCGGCACCCAGCCCGAGCGCGAGGGCGACCCGCGCCTTCGGCCCGCCGAGGTAGCCGGCGAGCAGCGCTCCGGCGCGGACCCACGTCGCCCCGCCGCCGGGGAACGCGTAACCGGCCCCGGCCCGCCCCGCCGGGCAGCGCGTCGTGAGCACGACCGGGAAGCCGCCGGCCATCGCCGGCTCGCACGCCCCGAGCAGCGCGGCCGACGTGTTCCCGGCGCCGGTCGCCTCGATCACGAGCCCGTCAGCGCCCGCGGCGAGAGCCGCCTCGACGAGCGACCCGTCCATCGCGACGTGGGCGGTGATGAGGTGGACCCGTTCGGCCGCCTGCCCCGTCGCAACGTGCCGTCGCCCGGCCCGCCGGCGCAGCACGACGACCTCGTCGGCCTCGACCCGCCCGAGCGGCCCGAGGTTGAGGCTGCGGAACGTGTCGAGTGCCGAGGCGTGGGTCTTCGTGACGTCGTCGGCCGCCTCGATCGAGCCGCCGAGGACCACGACGACGCCCTCTCGGCGCAGCGACCGGGAGGCCGCGGCGCGGACGGCGTCGCGCACGTTGGCCGGCCCGTCGTCGCCCGGGTCGCTGGCGGCTCGCATCGCTCCCGTCACGACGACCGGCTCCTGGCGATCGAGGACGAGGTCGAGGAAGAAGCTCGTTTCGTCGATCGTGTCCGTGCCCTGCACGACGACGACGCCGTCGATCGAGGGATCCGCCTGCGCGTCGCGAACCGCGTCGGCGAGGTCGAACAGCGCCGGGAAGGTGAAGTGCGACGCGGGGGTCCGTCCCCGATCGATCGGCACGATGTCGGCTGCCTCGTCGAGACCGGGGACTCGGGCGAGGATCGCGGCCCCGTCGAGGCTCGGCATCCGGCCGCCGGCCGCGGCGTCCGTGCGCATCGCGATCGTGCCACCGGTGAACACGACGGCCACGCGCGCCACGGCGATCCGCGCTACGGGCGGGAGGCGGCGGGTGGCGCCCCGTCGTCTGTCGGGTCGAACTCCTCGGTCGCGTCGGACTCGTCGCTCGCGCCGAGCGCTCCCCGCCCGTCCGAATCGTCGCTCGCGTCGTCCTCCCCATCCCTCGGATGCCTGTCGATCACGCCGATCAGTGCAGCCTCCGCGGTGCTCCGCGACTCCGACGGCCGCAGCGGCCCCCGGCGCACGACCGAGGCGACCCCGGACAACCCGATCACCGTCGCCACGCCGAGGATCACGACGGTCGTCCCGAACACGTCGGAGATCGGTCCCACGATGATGATCGGCAGGAAGCTCGACACGGACACGAGCATGTTGAGCACCCCGAACACGCGTCCGCGCGCGTCGGCCGGGATGTCCTCGTGGAGCTGCGTCTGCGATGGGATCGCCACGAGTGCGTAGGAGATGCCGGCCATGAAGGCGATGACGACCACGACCGACAGCAGGCTCGTGATGGTCGACAGGTCGAGCAGGTCGCTCGTGGCCTCAGCCCGCTGCAGGAGCCGGCTGATCGGGCCGGCCACGGAGAGGAGCGCCAGCAGGATGCCGAGCGCGATCAGCCCGCTCTCGATCACCCGCCGGCGGGGCAGGAATCGCCCGTAGGCGTTGAGCAGCAGGATGCCGGTCACGAGCCCGCCGCCGAGGGGGAGCACGACGACGACGAGGTCCTCCGTACGGAGGCCCAGGGTGGTCCGCGCGAAGTCGGGGCCGAGAACGCCGAGCACACCGAGCAGCGAGGCGGCGATCCCGAGGTAGACGAGGGACCAGCTGATCCCCGGGTTCGAGCGGATGTAGGCGATGCCCTCGCGCAGCTGGGTCACGGTCGTCTGCACGGCCCGCTCCGCGTCCGCCACAGCCTCACCCGCGTGGATGCCGCTGGCGACGACCGGCGGTGCCGATGGCAGCGTGATGCAGAACACCGTCGCGACGAAGAACAGCACGGCCACGAACAGGATCAGCACCTGCGGGCCCGCCAAAGCG
>Ga0299913_10005586_pt1 | contig 10756 bp, 6 predicted proteins | sample RVTome_9_FD_201360 | JGI IMG/M metagenome (GOLD analysis project Ga0299913, IMG submission 201360) | Soil microbial communities from uranium-contaminated site in the Upper Colorado River Basin, Wyoming, United States - RVT155D38 (version 2) ... | reverse complement strand
CCCCAGTCGACGAGCTTGCGGATGAGGCCGCTCTCCACGATCTTGAGCGGCTCCGGCGACGGGACGACGCGGCGCCAGCCGCGGCCACTGTCCTCCGCCATCCGCCAGCCCCGCTCGTCGATCAGGACCTGCGCCTCCTCCTCCGTGTAGGCGGGACCCACGAACTTCGTCGGCTGCTCGAGGGCGGGATCGTGCAGGTCCACCTCGACCTGGGAGAGCAGGGCGCAGACCGGCACCTCGAGCCCCCGGCGCAGCAAGTGGTTGCGCAGGACCCGCTCGATCATGTAGCCGAGCCCTCCCTGCAGGTCGGCCACGACGACGTCGAGCGGCAGGTCGGGCGCCTTGCCGCGGGCCAGCTCGACCCGGAGCATCTGGTTGCCGACCTGTGGCCCGTTGCCATGGGTCAGGACGACCTGGTGCCCGCCCTCGATGAGACCCACGACCTTCTCCATGCTGAGCCTCAGGTTGACGTAGTCCTGGGCGACGGTGCCCTCCTCTCCCTGGCGCGTGATCGCGTTGCCGCCCAGGGCCACAACGATCCGGGAAGAGCCGTCGTCGGGGAAGGGGGAGCGGGCGGAAGGCATCGAGTCTCCGGGAGGGGCCGGCATTCTACTCGCGCCGGAGACCGGGAGGAGCCCACGAGTCGGTTCACCATGCTCGACCAGCGTCGCAGGCTGCGACGGGGCCGCGGACCGCGGGTCCCAGTCAGGGCCCTCCGGCGATCTCCCGGCGCAGCGCCCGCGCCTCGGTCAGCAGCAGCCGTGCGGCCTCCAGGATCGGTCCCCCACACGGCTCCGCCGGGTCCGGCTCCTCGTCAGGATCGCCCAGCCCCGCGTCGCGGTGCCGACGCAACCGCTCCAGGACGACGTCCCGGATGCCCTCGGCGTCGGCGACCCCGCGGAAGGTGCCGAGGTGGAGATTCGCGCTCCCCTCGCCCGTCCCGGGATCCTCCTTGCCACCGCCCCCGGCGGTGCGGACCCTGAGGTCCGCGATGCCGAGCAGACGCTGCAGCGGCCCCTGGCGGACAGCCAGGTTCTGGACGTTGGCGAAGCTCATCGTCTGCTCCCTGACCCGGAAGACGCCCTCACGGATGCGCAGGCTGCGGTCGGTCACCACGTACCAGCGGTAGTCGACGTCGACCTTTACCAGGAGCAGGGTGAACGGAAGCTGGAGGAGGAAGGCGGCCACGCCCACGAGCTCCGCCCAACGCAACAGCCAGCCGTACGGGAGCTCCGGCAGCCAGGCGAGCGCGCTGAAGCCCGCCACCAGGCCCCAGGCCGCGCCCAGCTGGCCTCCTCCCCAGCGCAACAGCTGGTAGCGGTAGAAGCCGGGGGCCGCACGGAAGACACGGATCGAGTCGGGGCTGCCGGCAGGCGGACGGGGCGGTGGCGGGATGCGGAGCCACCGCTCGAGCCACGCCTGGAGGCCACCGGCGCTCACTCCTCCTGCCTTTCGGCGGCGCCCGCGCGACCCCCGCCCGCGCGGTCGCCGAGAACCTCGCGCAAGGCCCTGAGCTCGGCGGCCGTCCGACGCAGGAGGCTCGCCAGCTCCGCCTCCTCGGCGGCCGGCCGGCCGCGGACCTCCTCGGGCGCTCGGTCGCGCTCCGGGTCCGCGACGCCGCGCATCCGCGAGTAGAGGAAGTCGCGCAGCTCGTCGAAGGCGGGGACCCCTTCGATGGTCATCTCGGCCTTGGCGCTGCCACTCGCCGTCTGGATCTGGATCCGGGCAAGACCGAGCCAGCGCTCGACCGCGTTGCTCGACAGATGGATGTCCTGGATCCTGGCATAGGTGAGGTTGACCTCGCGCCGGAACAGCACTCCCCAGCGCATCGAGATCCCCTCCTCGTCGAGCCGGTAGCGCAGCGTCCGGAAGCGGAACCAGGAGATCAGCAGCAGGATCGGGAAACCCGGACCGGCGAGGAGCGAGCGCAGGACGTAGTAGCGCCAGAGCGCCGGGTCCGGCCGCTGGATGGCGAAGACGTCGAGGGACGGCGGGCGGGCTTCCATGAGGCGTCGGGAGTCTACCCGTCGCCGGTCGCGCCGCCGGGCGCCGGGCCGAGAGGGCCTGCTGCACCAGCCGCGCCGTCGATCCCGCGAAGGCGCGATCGATCAGGTCGCCGACGAGCCGCCGGGGCGGCGGCGAGCGTCAGGCGCAGCGGCGAGCCGGCCGCAGCTCGCGCCCTCACCTCGCCGATCCGGCAGGCGGTGCCGTCCCCTTCCTGGCGCAACCGCCCGACGACATCGTCGGCCCGCTCGGCCGCGACGCCGAACAGCAGCCCGCCGGACGTCTGGGGGTCGAAGCAGAGGGCGAGCGCCGGATGGGCCGCCGCGGCCGGGTCGACCTCGAGCCCCCGGCGCAGGCGCTCGTTCTCCTCGTGGAAGGTGCTGCGCACTCCCGCCGCCAACAGCTCGAGGGCTCCCGGGAGGGCCGGCAGGCGGTCCACCTCGACGACCGCGGTCACTCCGCTGGCTCGCGCCATCTCGGCGAGGTGGCCGGCGAGGCCGAAACCGGTGACGTCGGTACAGGCGGTGGCGCCCGACTCCAGAGCGACCCGCGCCGCCGCCCGGTTGGGCCGGGTCATCGCGGCGAGGGCGGACTCGAGCCACGGGCCGGCCAGCCGCCCGAGCCCGTCGGCGCGGAAGAGCACGCCGGTGCCGAGGGCCTTGGTCAGCACCAGGGCCTGCCCCGGCCGCAATCCGGACAACGGCATGAGGCGCTCGCCGGCCGGACCGTCGACGGCGAAGCCGATCTGCAGGACCGGACCGGTGTTGGTGTGGCCGCCCACGAGGCTCACGCCGAGCTCGTCGAAGAGCGACCGGGCGCCGGAGAGGAGCTGGAAGAGCAACTCCTCCCGCTCCGCGTCGACCGCCTCCTCGGGCAGGGTGACGAGGGCCTGGGCCCAGCGCGGAGTGGCACCCTTGGCGTAGAGGTCGGAGACGGCGTTGGCCGCCGCGACCCGACCCACCAGCCAGGGGTCGTCGGTGAACGGCCGGAAGACGTCCACGGAGGCGGCGATCTCCGGACCGGCCGGTCCGGCCCGCCAGACGGCGGCATCGTCGGGCCGACCGAGCCCGAGGGTCACGGAGTCGTCGGCCGGCGCCTCCGGCAACCGGGCGAGCGCCCGCGAGAGGGTCGACTGGCCCGCCTTGGCGGCGCAACCGCCGCAGAGCATCTCCATCTCCACGGCCATCGCCCGCTCGCCCTGGAACTCCTCGGTGACCGATCCGTCTCGCTCGAGGACCTGGAACCGGACCATGAACCGGCGGTCGATCCGGTCCTTCAGCTTCATCACCCAGCCGCCGTCGAACGAGAGCCCCCACTTCGAGCCCAGCGCGGTGCCGTCCCCCAGATTCAGCAGCGCCAGGAAGTCGCCCTGGGGCGTGTACCGGCGCAGGGACTCCCCGGCCAGCAGTGCCTTCAGGTTGTGGGTCAGGATCGGACCCTCGCGCACCGCATAGACCCCGGCCTTGGGCGTGCGCGGATGCTCGACGAGCGACGCGCAGTCGCCGACCGCGAACAGCTCGGGGTGTCCCTCGACCTGCAGCGTCGGGCCGACCCGGATGAAGCCCCGCTCGTCGACCGGCAGCCCGGCGGCGCGCGGCCACGGATGGGCGGCGGCGCCCACGACCCAGACGGTGAGATCGCTCGTCAGCCGCTCCCCGTCCTCGAGCCGGACCGCGTCCGCCTCGACCGCGGCCACCCGACACCCGGTGCGGATGCGGATCTCCCGCCGCGCCGCGGCCCGCTCCGCCCGTCGGCGCAAGCCGTCCGGGGACTCCGGCAGGATGGCGCTGTCCCCCTGCACGAGGGTGACACGGGGCGTGACGCCCGCGGCCCGGACCCGCGCCTCGAGCGTGAAGGCCAGCTCCACCCCCCCGGCGCCGGCTCCGACGACGACGATCGAGAGCTCGGCGCGATCCCTCAGGGAGCGCTCCACCCAGTCCTCCACTCGCCGCACGAAGCGCCCGATCGGCCGCGTCGCCAGCGCGTGCTCCTTCACCCCGGGCAGCTCCTGGCCGGCCACCGTCGAGCCGATGTCGAATGAGACCACGTCGTAGGGGATCGAGGCTCTGCCCTCGATCGTCAGGCGCCGCGCCACCGCCTCGAGACCGATCCAGCGCGCCAGGACGATCCTCGCCGCGGCCCGCCGGGCCAAGGGGACGACGTCGATCTCCAGCTCGCGGCTCTCGTACTGACCGGCGACGAAGCCCGGGACCATTCCGGAGTAGACCGCCACGGGGAGGTCGACCACCACGGTGACCCGGGTGCCGGCCGGCGGCATGGCCGCGAGCGACCGCAGGACCTGCACGTGCGCATGCCCTCCGCCGACGAGCACGAGGTCGCGCAAGGGACTGATGGAGTTGTGGCTCACGAGGGAAACGCCGAAACGATCAGGTCGCGTGCGCGACTGGAAGAGGAGTGGCTCACGAGGGGTGCCGAGGCGATCCGCGGGTCGGAGTCGCGTATTCTACGGTCCTTGCGGCCCTCCCGCCTCCCATGAACACGGCGTGCGTTCTTCTCGTCCTCGTGGCCCTGGCCGGGTGCTCCCGGCCGCCGGCCTCGGACGACGGGGACAGACGGCGGATCGCCGAGCTGTACGACGGGTACCGGAAGCAGTTCCCCGACGTCCCGGGGATCTCGCCCGAACAGCTCGCCGAGCGCCTGGACGACCCGGACCTCGTCGTGGTGGACGTTCGCGACGCCCGAGAGCGGGAGGTCTCGACCCTCCCCGGGGCCCTCTCCGCCGAGGAGTTCCTGCAGCGTGGCGACGAGCTCGCGGGACGGCGCGTCGTCACCTACTGCACGGTCGGCTACCGCAGCGGTCTCTTCGCCGAGGAGCTGCGAGAGAAGGGCTGGAACGTGACCAACCTGGAGGGCTCGATCCTCGGCTGGACGCACGCCGGCGGCGAGCTCGTCGATCCCGAGGGCCGGCCGACCCGTCGCGTGCATGTCTACGCCAGGCGCTGGAACCTCGCCGCGGCAGGCTACGAGCCTGTCTGGTAGGACGCCCGCGAGGCCGCCCGGGCGCTTGACCGGCGGGCCGAAATCGCTATCCTGTAGCGCATCATGACGAGCCGGAACCAGTGGATCGCGCTCCTCATCGGCCGGCCCACCTGAGGCGAGGCGGGAGAGAATCAGCGGACCGCGGCCTCGCCAGACGGCGAGGCCGTTTTCGATTGCGACGAGCGATGACCGACACGACGAGCGGGAGGGCGAGCGCCGAGGAGCGCAAGAAGCTCTACAAGCAGAGCCTCAACCTGCCGCGGACGAGCTTCCCGATGAAGGCCGGCCTGGGGCAGAACGAGCCCCTGTCGCGGAAGCGCTGGGAGGCCGATGGGCTCTACCAGCGCCTCCTCGAGGCACGCACGGACGCGGAGCCCTTCGCCTTCCACGACGGTCCGCCCTACGCCAACGGCTCGATCCACGTCGGCCACCTCCTGAACAAGTCGCTGAAGGACATGGTCGTGCGCAGCCAGGCGCTCCTCGGCCGTCGCTGCCCCTACATCCCGGGATGGGACTGCCATGGCCTGCCCATCGAGCACAAGGTGATGACCGGGCTGGTGGAGAGCGGCAAGGCCGAGAAGCTCGCCGAGCTCGACGACGACCGCCGCCGCATGGCCGTGCGCCGCGAGTGCCAGCGCTACGCCGAGAAGTTCCAGAAGCTGCAGGCCGAGCAGATGAAGCGGCTGCTCACCCTCGCCGACTACGACCACCCGTATCTGACGATGGCGCCGGAGTACGAGGCGGCGGTGCTCGAGGTCTTCGCCGACATGCTCGAGCGGGGGATCGTCTACCGCGATCTCAAGCCGGTGCACTGGTCGATCGCCAACGAGACCGCCCTGGCAGAGGCCGAGCTCGAGTACCTCGACCGCGACGACCCCGCCGTCACCGTGCGGTTCGAGGCGGAGGATCCCGGAGCGCTGGCGGCCGTCTTCGGCGTCGCCTCCGCCGAGGGCGCCTCCTTCCTGATCTGGACGACGACGCCCTGGACCCTGCCCGCCAACCTCCTCATCGCCATCCATCCGCGCTTCGACTACGCCCTCGCGGAGATCGGCGGTCGACTCGCGGTCGTCGGCGCGGAGCTCGGCGAGCGGGTGGCCGCCGGGACGGGCCACCCCTACCGCGTCCTCGCCACGGTGAAGGGGCAGGCGCTGGCGGGCTCCACCTACCGGCATCCCTTCATCGAGCGCAGCGGCAGGGTGGTGGCCGCCGAGCACGTCACGCTCGAGGACGGAACCGGGCTCGTCCACACCGCTCCCGGGCACGGCCACGACGACTACCTGACCGGCATGGCGGAGGGCACTCCGATCTACAGCCCGGTGCGCGGCGACGGCACTTTCGACGCCACAGTGCCCGAGTGGCTGCGCGGCGTCTCGGTGTGGGAGGGCAACGAGCGGATTCTCGACCGCCTCCGCACCTCCGGCCACCTGGTGAGCGAGCAGGTCTACCGCCACAGCTACCCGCACGACTGGCGCTCGAAGACCCCGGTGATCTTCCGCTGCACCGAGCAGTGGTTCGTGGCCGTCGATCGGCCCGTCGAGGGCGACGGCCGGACGCTGCGGCAAATGGCCCTGACCGCCGCCGAGTCGGAGGTCGACTTCGTCCCCGCCTGGGGGCGCAAGCGCCTGGCCGGCATGCTCGAGTCGCGCCCCGACTGGTGCATCTCCAGGCAGCGGGCCTGGGGCCTGCCGATCCCCGCCTTTCGCCGTCCGGACGGCTCCATCCTGCTGACCCCCTCCTCGGTGCGCGCCGTCGGGCGCGTCTTCGCGCGCGAGGGTAGCGACGCCTGGTTCCGGGCCGCCCCCGCCGAGCTGCTCGAGGGCTACGACATCGAGGCGGACGCGCAGGCCCCGGCCGACCTCGACGTCTCGAGTCTCGAGAAGATGCACGACATCTTCGACGTCTGGTTCGAGTCCGGCTCCTCCTGGCACGCCGTGATGCGACGGCGGGGCCAGGGCTTCCCCGTCGACCTCTACCTGGAGGGCTCCGACCAGCACCGGGGCTGGTTCCAGCTCGCGCTCCTGACCGGCCTCGGCGCCACGACCCGGGCGCCCTTTCGCGCCCTGCTCACCCACGGCTTCGTCGTCGACAAGGAGGGGCGGAAGATGTCGAAGTCGCTCGGCAACGCCCTCGACGTCGAGGAGCTGCTCGACCGCTTCGGCGCCGACGTCTGCCGCTGGTGGGTGAGCTCGCTGGCCTACGAGAGCGACGTCAAGGTCGACCTCGACTACTTCGAGCGCGCCGGCGAGTCCTACCGCAAGGCGCGCAACACCCTGCGCTTCCTGCTCTCGAACCTCTCCGACTTCGACCCCGCCCGGCACGCCGTCGACATGACCTCGGTCGACCCCCACGGACTGGACGCGTGGGCCCTCTCCCGCGCTGCCGCGCTGCGCGAGAGGGTGCTCTCCGCCTACGCGGCATACCAGTTCCGTCAGGCCCACCTGGCGCTGCGGGACTTCTGCACCGAAGACCTCTCGGCCTTCTACCTCGACGCAGCGAAGGACAGGCTCTACTGCGACCGCCCCGACTCGGAGCGCCGGCGCAGCGCGCAGACGACGATGCACCGGCTGACCGAGCTGTTGGCCACCCTGCTGGCGCCGCTCCTGCCGCACACCGCGGACGAGGCCTGGCGCACGCTCCACGGAGAGGACGCCTGCGTCCACCTGGAGACGCCTCCCGAGGTCCCGAGCCCGGCCGCAGAGGCCTGGGACCGGGTCCTGGCGGTTCGCGAGGAGGCGGCCAAGGCGCTCGAGGACTCTCCGATCGACAATCCGCTGGACGCCGGGCTCGTGCTGCCCGACCCGGACGGGACGCTCGCCCCCTTCGTCGCCGACCTGCCCGACGCCCTCGGCGTCTCGAGGGTCCGCCTCGACCCGGCGGCCTCCGGCATCGAGGTCGTCGATCTCACCGCCGAGCCCCGCTGCGAACGCTCGTGGCGCCGCGACGAGACCGTCCGCCTGCGCTCCGACGGCGGCTGGCTCTCGGATCGAGACGCCGACGCCGTGGGGATCGAGTGATGGTCCGCCACACCTACGACCCGGCGACCCTGGAGCCCCGCTGGCAGGCGGTCTGGGCGGAACGCCGGGCGTTCCGGACCCCCGACGATCCGGCGGAGCTCGCCGCCAAGCCGAAGTTCTACATCCTCGACATGTTCCCCTACCCGTCCGGGGCCGGTCTCCACGTCGGCCATCCGGAGGGCTACACCGCGACCGACGTCATCGCCAGGATGCGCCGCATGCGCGGCTACAACGTCCTCCATCCGATGGGGTGGGACGCCTTCGGCCTACCCGCCGAGAGGGCGGCGGTGCGCGAGGGCGCGCACCCGGCGGAGATCACGCGTCGCAACGTCGACACCTTCCGCCGCCAGATCCAGCGGCTCGGCTTCTCCTACGACTGGGATCGCGAGGTCAACACCTCGGAGCCCGACTACTACCGCTGGACCCAGTGGCTCTTCCTGAAGCTCTGGCAGCGCGGGCTCGCCTACATGGCGGACGTGGCGGTCAACTGGTGTCCGGCGCTCGGCACCGTGCTCGCCAACGAGGAGGTCAAGGACGGCAAGTACGTCGAGACCGGCGACCCGGTGGAGCGCCGGCTGATGCGGCAGTGGATGCTTAAGATCACCGCCTACGCCGAGCGTCTGCTCGCGGACCTCGAGACCGTGGACTGGCCCGACCACGTCAAGGAGATGCAGCGCCACTGGATCGGGCGCTCGGAGGGCGCCGAGATCGTCTTCCGGGTGGCGGACCACGACGCCTCCTTCGAGGTCTTCACCACCCGCCCGGACACGCTCTTCGGCTGCACCTTCTGCGTGCTGGCCCCGGAGCATCCGCTGGTCGCGCGGATCGCCACCGACGACCGACGCCGCGCCGTCGAGAGCTACGTCGCCGACGCCGCCGCGAAGACCGACCTGCAGCGCACCGATCTCGCCAAGGAGAAGAGCGGAGTCTTCACCGGCGCCCACGCGGAGCACCCCGTCACGGGCGAGCCCCTGCCGATCTGGGTCGCCGACTACGTCCTGCTCTCCTACGGCACCGGCGCCATCATGGGCGTTCCGGGCCAGGACGAGCGCGACTGGGAGCTCGCGGAGAGGTACGCGCTGCCGATCGTGCGCACGGTGCAGCCGCCCGACGGCTTCGAGGGCAAGGCCTACCTCGGCGACGGGCCCGCCATCCACAGCGACTTCCTCGACGGTCTCCACATCGCGGAGGCCAAGCGGGCGATGATCGACTGGCTCGAGGAGCACGACAGGGGGCGGGGCCGGGTGGAGTACAAGCTGCGCGACTGGCTCTTCTCGCGGCAGCGCTACTGGGGGGAGCCCTTCCCCATCGTCCACGCCGAGGACGGAGAGGTCGTGCCGGTCCCGGCGGAGGAGCTGCCCGTCGAGCTGCCGCCGATCGACGAGTACCGCCCGACCGAGGACGGGCGGCCGCCGCTGGCCCGCGCCCCCCGCGATTGGCTCGAGGTGACCCTGCCCGACGGCCGCCGGGCGACCCGCGAGACCAACACCATGCCGCAGTGGGCCGGCTCCTGCTGGTACTACCTGCGCTACCTCGATCCGCACAACGAGGAGCTCCCCTTCTCCGCCGAGGCCGAGCGCTACTGGATGCCGGTCGATCTCTACGTCGGCGGCGTCGAGCACGCCGTGCTGCACCTGCTCTACGCCCGCTTCTGGCACAAGGTCTTCTTCGACTGCGGTCTGGTGTCCACCGCGGAGCCGTTCCAGAGGCTCTACAACCAGGGGATGATCCTCGCCTGGTCCTACCAGGACGCTGCCGGGAGGTATTACCTCCCGGAGGAGGTCGAGGAGCGCGACGGCCGGCTCTTCGCCGGCGAGGTCGAGGTGACCTCCCAGATCGAGAAGATGTCGAAGTCCAAGCTCAACGTCGTCAACCCGGACGACGTGATCGCCGCGCACGGCGCCGACGCGATGCGCCTCTACGAGCTCTTCATGGGGCCGCTGGACCAGCAGAAGCCCTGGCAGACGGCCGGGGTCGAGGGGGTCCACCGCTTCCTGCAGCGGGCCTGGCGCCTGGTGGTGGACGAGCGGAGCGGAGAGCTCTCCGAGCGCATCACGCCGGCGCCCGCCGAGAGTGAGGCCGAGCTCCAGCGCACCCTGCACCGGACCATCCGCAAGGTCCTCGAAGACACCGAGGGCCTAGCCATGAACACCGCCATCGCCCAGATGATGGTCTTCGTCAACGAGGCCACGCAGTCGGCGACTCTGCCCAGGGAGATCCTCGAGACCTTCCTGAAGGTGCTGGGCCCCTACGCCCCCCACCTGGCCGAGGAGCTCTGGCACCGCCTCGGCCACGAGGAACTGATCGCGCACGCGGAGTGGCCGCGGCACGACGAGGCCCTCTGCGCCGAGGAGACGATCACCATCGTCGTCCAGATCAACGGCAAGAAGCGCGACGAGCTGCAGGTGCCGGCCGGCACCGACGGCGAGGAGCTCGAGCGGCTGGCGCTGGCTTCGGAGGCCGTGCGGCGGCACCTCGACGGCGGCGAGCCGCGGAAGGTGATCATCGTCCCGGGGCGGCTGGTCAACCTGGTCGTCTAGGCCGCGCGGCGCCGGGCGCTTCACCCGGACCTCCGGTGCCCTCCAACCGACGGAGCTGAGGTCCCTCGGCTCCGGGACGACGTGGCGAGCGGTCTAGCCGCTCTCGACTCCATAGCGAGTCAGGAAAGTCTCGACCCCGTCCAGCGCGCCGGCGACGATGTCCTCTTCGGACGGGATCGTCCCGGCGAGGATCGCACG
>Ga0299913_10005585_pt1 | contig 10756 bp, 12 predicted proteins | sample RVTome_9_FD_201360 | JGI IMG/M metagenome (GOLD analysis project Ga0299913, IMG submission 201360) | Soil microbial communities from uranium-contaminated site in the Upper Colorado River Basin, Wyoming, United States - RVT155D38 (version 2) ... | reverse complement strand
GACCGGCGCAATCGGGCCCGACGCCGCCGGCGGCCGCGCGCTGCACCAGGTCCGGAGCCGCGCTTGAGCGCGTCCGATGGGGACGTTACAGTGGCGCTCGTGCGTCGTCTCCTGCTCGTGCTGCTCGGCGTCCTGGCGCTCGGCCTCTGGCCGCCCGTGGCGGTCTGGTCGCACGCCTATCTCGTCCGCTCCACGCCGGCCGCGCGCGCCGTCGTCGCCCGGACGCCCGAGCGCGTGCAGCTGTGGTTCAACGAGCGGCTGGAGCCGGCCTACTCGCGCGTGTCGGTGTGGAACGGCGCCGGCCAGCGCGTGGACGCGGGCGACGTGCAGGTGGCGTCGACCGAGCCGACCCGGCTGTCGGTCGCGGTGCCACCGCTGCCGGCCGGCGCCTACACCGTGAAGTACCGGGTCCTCTCGGTGGACGGCCACGTCGTGGAGGCGCAGTTCGGCTTCACGGTGCGCGGCGGCGCGTGAGCGGCCACCCGGTTCGAGCGATCTTCTTCGACGCCGGCAACACGCTCGTCCACATGGACTACGAGGCGATCGCCGCCGCGCTCGCGCGCGAGGAGGTGGCGGCCACCGCCGATGACGTGCGGCGGGCGGAGTGGCGCGCGCGAGTGCGGCTCGACGCCACCTTCCGGCCCGGCGTCTCCACCGAGCATCCCGACACGGGCGACCGCTATCTCGCCTTCGTGCTCGACGAGCTCGGGGTACGCCGCCCGGCCACGGTGGCGGCGCTGGCGGCGTGGCGGCGGGCCTACAATCCACCGGACGGCCTGTGGACGGTCGTGGAGCCCGAGGCCGAGGCCGCGCTGCTGCTGGTCCGCCGGGCCGGGCTGACCGCGGCGGTCATCTCCAACTCGAACGGCACCGTGGCCGCCATCCTGGAGGCGCTCGGCCTCGGCCGCCACCTCGACTTCGTCGTCGACTCCTCGCGCGTCGGCGTCGAGAAGCCCGACCCGCGCATCTTCCAGCTCGCGCTGGAGCAGGCCGGCCTGCAGCCCGAGCAGGCCGCGTACATCGGCGATCTCTACTCCATCGACGTCCTCGGCGCCCGCGCCGCCGGCCTCCACGCCGTCCTCATGGACCCCGGCCGCTGCTGGCCTCCCCAAGACTGCCCGACCGCCCCCACCGTCCTCGCCGCCGTCGAGCAGCTGCTCGACCGCATCGCCACCTAGCCTCCGCCCGCGGCGAGGCTACACCCCGCGTACCGGCGTGGGCGGCCGGGCCTGGGGCGTCTGAGGGGTCTGGCGGACCCGTTTCCCGCCCCCCGAGAGACCGCGCGCCCCCCAGCCGGATGGAGCCCCAGCCAAGGCGGCACGATACGAGCGCGGCCTCGTGGTTCCGCAGACCTCTCAGACGCCCCGGGCCCGGCCGCCCACGCCGCTGCCGGAGCGCGGCCGGCAGCGTGGGTTACGAGGGGAGCGTGACGAAGGGATAGCGACGGAGGGCGTCGTAGATGACGCGCTTCATGGCGTCGATCTGCTCCTCGGTGCGCCCCTCGAACCGCAGCGTCAGGTAGGGGTTCGTGTTCGAGGCGCGCACGAGGCCCCAGCCGCCGCCGGGGAAGAGGACCCGGGCCCCGTCGATATCGATCGTCTCGTAGCGCTGCTTGAGGTCGCGCGCCAGCTCGTCGATGACCTGGAATTTCCTGTCGTCCGGACAGAGGGCCTTGAGCTCGGGGGTGGCGTGCAGGTGCTCGATCGAGTCGAACAGCGCCGAGGCGGGGCCCGGCTCGCGGGCGATGATCTCCACGATCTTGCAGGCGGCCAGGATCCCGTCGTCCACGGCGTAGTAGCCCTCGCCGAAGAACATGTGGCCGCTCACCTCGCCGCCGAGCAGGATGCCCTCGTCGCGCATCTTCCGCTTGAGGTGCGAGTGGCCGGTCTTCCACATGATCGGCACACCGCCGTGGCGCGTGATCTCGTCCACCAGCGACTGCGACGACTTCACGTCGAAGACGATCTTGGCCCCCGGGTGCCGGCGCAGCAGGTCGCGGGCGAGCAGCACGAGAATCAGGTCGGCCTCGTGGCGGCGCCCGCGCTCGTCGATCACTCCGACCCGGTCGGCGTCGCCGTCCCAGGCCAGGCCGAGGTCGGCGCCCGTCTCGACGACCCGGGCCTGCAGGTCGACGACGTTCTCCGGATCCTCGGGATCGGGGAGGTGGTTGGGAAAGCGCCCGTCGGACTCGCAGTGCAGCTCGATCACCTCGCAGCCGATGCGGCGCAGCAGCTCGGGACCGTAGAGCCCCGCCACGCCGTTGCCGGCGTCGGCCACGACGCGCAGCCGGCGCGGCGGGTGGACCAGGCCGGTCACCGTCGCGAAGTAGTCGTCGCGGGGGCTGCGCGCCGTCAGCGCGCCGGCCCCGCTGGCGAGGTCGCCGGTCTCGATGAGCCGGCGCAGCGCCTGGATCTCGTCCTCGCTGAGCGGGGCGGCGCCGGGGTGGACCATCTTGACGCCGTTGTAGTCGACCGGGTTGTGGCTGCCGGTGATGTTGGCCCCGCCGTCGAGCTTCCAGTGGGCGGTGGCGAAGTAGAGCATCGGTGTCGTGACCTCGCCGATGTCCACGACGTCCACCCCGGCAGCGCGAACGCCCTCGATGAAGGCCGCCTTGAGCGCGGCCGACGACTCGCGGTTGTCCTGGCCGACGGCGATCGTGCGGCCGCCGTTGCGGCCGATGAGCGTGGCGTAGGCCCGCCCCACCTGGCGGAAGACGTCGGGATTGATGTCGCTGCCCACGCGGCCGCGCACGTCGTAGGCGCGGAAGATGTGCGGGTTGAGCATGGCGAGAGCGTATCACGGACCTCCTGTGCGATGATCTCGGCCGTGTCGCGCGAATTCCTGCTCGTGCACGGCATGAGTCACGGCGGCTGGGCGTGGGAGCCGCTGGCCCGGCGCCTGGAGCGGGCCGGTCACCGCGTGGTCGCGCCCGATCTGCCCGGGCACGGGCGGCGGGCCGCCGAGCGCGGGCGTGCCTCGATCACCGCCTACGCGCGGGCCGCCGCCGACGCGGCCATCCGGGCCGGCCTGAGCCGTGCCATCGTGGTCGGCCACTCCATGGGCGGCGTCGTGATCCCGAAGGTGGCCGAGCTGATCCCGGCCCGCGTGAGGCACCTGGTGTTCGTCGCCGCCGTGGTCCTGCCCGACGGCGGCAGGCTGCTCACGGCACACCTGCCGCCGGCCGCCGCTGCACTGCTGCACGGCCTGGCGCGCGCGGGTGGCGGCGCCGCGCAGTACCCGGCGGCGATGGCGTGGTCGCGCTGGCTCGGCGATCTGGCGCCCGGCGATCCGCGCGTGACCGACACGCTGGCGCGGCTGACGCCGCAGCCCCTGCGCCCGTGGCTCGAGCGGGTGGACATGCGCCGCTTCCACGCGCTGCGGGTGCCGGCGACCTACGTCCGCTGCCTGGCGGATGTGGCGGTCCCGCCGGCGCGGGCGGCCGCGTACGCCGCGCGGCTGGGCGTGACCCCCATCGATCTCGACTGCGCGCACTCACCGATGCTGTCGGCGCCCGACGCGCTGGCCAGGATCCTGACGAGAAAGGACGCCTCATGGGACTGATCGACGACGCCGCGGTACGGGAGCGGACGACGCGCACGAGCGCCGCGCTGTTCAAGGGCGTGCGCAACGAGGTCGGCTTCGAGCACTGGAAGCGCTTCGACAAGAAGCTGGCCCGTGACCTGTCGCTGTTCTTCACCGGCGTGCTCTACAGCCGCGAGGTCATCTCGCAGAAGCAGCGGGAGCTGTGCGCGGTGGCCTCGCTCACCGTGCTGCACCGCCCCAAGGAGCTGCACGTCCACATCCACGCCGCGCTCAACGTCGGCGCCAGCCGCCAGGAGGTCGCCGAGGTGATCTTCCAGCAGGTCACCTACGGGGGCATGCCGGTCGTGGTCGACGCGCTCGAGGTCTACGGCAAGGTGCTCGCCGAGCGGGGCGAGCCGTTCCCGGGCGAGGAGGCGCCGTGACGCCAGCCGAGCTGGACCGGGCGCTCGCGGCCGCGATGGACGCGGCCCGGGCGGCCGGCGAGGTGGCGCTGAAGTACTATCGCACCGGCTTCGACGTCACCCTCAAGGCCGATGCCACGCCGGTGACCCAGGCCGACCGGGGCGCCGAGCAGGTCATCCGCGAGGTGCTCGGCCGCGCCTTCCCCGACCTCGGATTCCTCGGCGAGGAGTTCGGCGCCGTCGGCGACCAGCGGCGGCGCTGGATCATCGACCCGATCGACGGCACCAAGAACTTCATCCGCCGGGTACCGGTGTGGGCCACGCTGATCGGCCTCGAGGAGGACGGCGAGGTGACGGCGGGCGTGATCCACAACCCCGTGACGGGCGAGCTGCTCGGCGCGCGCCGTGGCGGCGGCGCCTTTTCCGGCGGCGAGCGCATCGCGGTGTCGGAGATCGCCGACCTGGGCCAGGCCACCCTGCTGCACGCCGGCCTGCGGCTGCTGCGCGAGTCCGGGCACTGGGACGGTCTCGTGCGGCTCGTCGACGCCACCGACCGGCAGCGGGGCTTCGGAGACTACCTCGGCTACGCCCTCGTGGCCGAGGGCAAGGCCGAGATCTACGTGGAGAGCGACCTCAAGGCGTGGGACCTCGCGCCATGCAAGATCATCGTCGAGGAGGCGGGCGGACGCTTCACCGACTTCGCCGGCACCCCCACCATCCACGGCGGCGTCGCCTTCGCGACCAACGGCCGCCTGCACGAGGCCGCCCTGGCCCTCTTCCGGCGCTGACCGCACGGTGAGCGCCGCCTCGCTCGCCGTGCATCCCGGCGCCCTGGGCGACGTGCTCCTGGCCGTCCCCGCACTGCGCGCGCTGCGGGCCGCCGGCGGGCCGCTCGCGCTGGCCGCGCAACCCCGGATCGGCGCCTTGCTGCAGGCGCTCGAGGTCGTCGAGCGCAGCGTGGCGCTCGACGCGCTGGGCCTGGACGCGCTGTTCGTGGACGACCCCGCCCGGGCCCCGCGGTTGCCCGAGGTGCGCCGGCTGGTGTGCTGGCTCGGGGCCCGCGACCCCGTCTTCATCCGGCGCCTCACGACGCTCGTCCCCGACGCGGTGGTGGCGCCGTCGACGCCCGAGCGAGGGCTGGTGTGGCAGCACCTGCTGGAGACGGTCGGCGCTCCGCCGGGGGAGTGGCGCTCACCGGTCGCGGTTCCGGATCGCATCCGCGCCGAGGGCGCCGAGGCCCTCGCGGCCGCCGGCTGCGAGGGCCCCCGGCCGTGGCTCCTCGTGCACCCGGGCGCGGGGAGTGCCGCGAAGTGCTGGCCGGCGGAGGCATTCGCCCGGACCATCACGACGCTCGCCACCCGGGCGCGGGTGAACATCGCCGTGCACGCGGGCCCGGCGGACGGCGAGGCCGCCGCCGCGCTGCGCCGCCACGTCGGCGCCGGCGTGGCGTGGCTGATGGAGCCCTCGCTGCGCGTGCTGGCGGGCGCGCTGGCCCACGCCACGGTCTATCTCGGCAACGATTCCGGAGTGAGCCACCTGGCCGCCGCCCTGGGGGTGCCGTCCCTGGTGCTCTTCGATGTGCGCCATCTGCCCTGGCGCCCGTGGTGGCCCGGTGCACGCACACGGACGGTCCGGCTGGCCGACACGGTGCCGGACGACGTCGCCGGCGTGGTCGCCGAGCTGCAGCAGATGTTGCGCTGAGCCGGCGCGGCGCCGGCTCACCCGACGGCGATGCTAGTCGTCGTCCGGCGCCGGCGGCTCGAGCCGCGACGACGGCATCGTCTCGGCGGCCGCGCGGCGGAGCTCTGTCGCCTCCTCGTTGAGATCGACCATCTCGTAGATCGCCCGCTCGTACCAGAAATCCATCGTGGCCATGGCCGGGCCTCCCGGGCGACGGCGCCGCGCACTGCCACCCCAACGCTCACGGGGGTTCAGGTGCCGCTGCTGGATGGAGCAGGGGGCGTGCCAGGCCCGGAACACCGCGGCCGCCATGCCTTGCGCGGAGTGAGACGTCGCCGGACCGGGCAGAGCGCCCGGGCGGCGAGACGTTCCGCCCGAGACCTCAGCGCATCTCGCGCATCGACGACCAGTCGGGCTCGGCGCCGGCGGCGAACCCGGGGACGGCGAGGGACCCGAGCGCCAGCCGCCCGTCGGCGATGCGCAGCCGAACCAGGTCGCCGTCGCGCGTGTACAGGTCGGGGTGCGCGGCGAGCCAGGCGGCCTGCTCGCCGGCAGGCAGCGCCGCCAGGCCGCGCACGTAATGATGGCCGTTGCGCTCGACGTGGCCGAGACCCAGCAGCGCGACGAGGGCGAGGTCCTGCTGCAGGGCCAGGCCGGCCTGGGTCGTGAGGTCCTCGGCCGACATGAAGTACGGCGGGCCCGCGCTGTCGCGGTTCCACAGCGCGCAGCGGGCGGCGTTGATCAGCGACTTGTAGAACCCCTTGCACGCCTTGCTCGACACGCCGCGGTAGCCGCGCGCGCGCGCCGCGGGGAACGCCGCCAGGTCGGCGTCCGACTCGTCGATGATCACCGGCCGGGCGGCGGCCAGGGCGCCGACGTCGTGCGCCAGCGCGCCGTGGCGGTTGATCGGCTGCTCGACGAAGGCGATCGCCTCGGCCAGCCGGCGCAGCGCCGGCGTGCCCTCGATCGCCCGCCAGAGCTCGAGCACCGCGTCGACCGTGTCGTACTGCTCGTTGCCGTCGAGCGTGACGTGGTAGGGCCCGGGATGGCGGTCGAGCACGCCGGCGATGGCGCCGAGGCGGGCCACGTCGGCCGCCACGTCGCCGCCCACCTTCAGCTTGAAGTAGGTGTGGCCGTACGCGGCCACCACCTCCTCGAGCGTCTCCGGCAGCCCGTCGACCAGGCGGCCGCCGGCCGCCTGGTCGGTGGCGGTGATCGGATCCACGAGCCCGACGGTGTGCCGGGCGTGCAGCGTGTCGACCGGTCGGAGCGAGGCCAGGAAGCCGTCGAAGTCGAAGCCCGCGAGCTCGGGCAGCAGCACGGCCGGCGTCATGCCGGGCAGGTTGGCGCGCATCGCGGCCGCGAACGACAGGCCGTGCAGGCGGCAGAGCGCGTCGAGCACGGCGCGGTCGAGCAGGGCCGGGCCGTAGGCCGCGACGAGCGCGTTGAGGCCCTGCGTGGCACACCGGGCGATCTGGTCCTGGTAGCGGTCGGCGAACAGCCCGAAGGCGGTCCGGGCGCGCCGGTCCGCGGTGTACAGATCGCGGGCGATCCGCAGGGAACGGCGGAGCTGCTCGACGTTGTCCTCGTTCGTCAGCGCCGGGTCCTTGTCGAACCACTTGGGGGCCAGCATCTCGGCGGCCGCGCCCCAGGCGCCGCGGCCGTCGGCCAGCGTGACGTGGACCCGCACGAACGCCTGGGGGGCCTCGGTCAGGGTCACCACGCCGAAGCGGAACGGCAGCCGCAGCCGCACGTCGCGCTCGAGCAGGACCACCTCGGCCACGCGCAGGCGCGGCGCGCTGGTCGGTCTCCTCGCCGGCGCGACGGGCATGGAGGTAGAATACGCCTGCCGTGACGCGTTCCCGGGTCGCCGTCTCGCTCATGCCGCTCGAGAACCGGCGCGAGGTGCTGCTGGCACTCGCCACCTCCGCCGATCGCCTGGGCTACGAGGGCTACTTCCTGCCGGAGACCTGGGCCTACGACACGACCGTGCTGCTGGCCGAGGCCGCGGTGAAGACCGAGCGCATCAGGCTCGGCACCGGCATCCTGAGCGTCTGGAACCGTAGCGCCGCCACCATCGCCATGGCGGCCGCCACGCTGGCCGCGGTCTCGCGCGGCCGCTTCGTCCTGGGCCTGGGCGCCAGCACCCCGCAGCTGACCGAGGGGTTGCACGACGTGCCCTACGCGGCGCCGCTCGCGCGGATGCGCCGCACGCTCGAGCAGGTGCGCGCGCTGCTGCGGGGCGAGCGCGTTCCCCTGGCGGTCACGACCGGGGCGCGCGCGCTCAAGCTCAACGTGCCGGCGGTGCCCGAGCTGCCGATCTACCTGGCCGCGCTCGGCGATGCCTCGGTGCGGCTGGCCGGCGAGCTGGCCGACGGCTGGTGCCCCTTCATGTACCCGCGCCGCTGCCTGGTCGACGGCATGGCCCGGCTGCGCGAGGGGGCCGAGCGCGGCGGGCACCCGGACCGGGTGCCGGTCGTCTCGCCCTCGGTGCCGGCGGTGGTCGCGAGCGATCCGGCCAGGGCCCGCGAGGGCGCGGCCTGGTTCGTGGCGTTCTACCTGGTCAGCATGGGCACGCTCTACCGCCAGTCGCTCACCCGGCAGGGCTTCGGCAAGGCCGTGGAGGCCGTGCTGGCCGCCAATGCGCCGAAGTTCAGCGGTGCGGTACCGCCCGACGCCGAGGAGCTGCTCGAGGAGCTGATCGTGTTCGGCACGCCGACCGAGGCTCGCCGCCGCCTCGCTCGCTGGCACGACGCGGGCGCGGCGCTGCCGGTGCTGCTCCTGCGGCCCAACCTCTCGCCCGAGGAGCTCGACTACACCCTGGACGCTTTGCGGCCGGGCGCCGCGTGAGGAGAGCCGCATGACCGGACGAGACCGGGTCGTCGCCGCCTACAAGGGAGAGTTCGCCGACTGCGTGCCGGCCTATCCGATCGCCGGCTCCTTCGCCGGTTGCCTCGACGGCCTGTCGATCGAGGAGTACTGCACGAACCCCACGAAAGCCGTCAGGGCCATGCTCAATTATTACGAGCGATATCGGCCAGATATCATGATCGCCTTCAACGATCTTGCGAAGGAAGCAGAGGCGCTCGGCTGTCGCGTGAAGTACTCCGACTACGTCGTGCCGTCGATCGACCGTCACGTGCTCCAGGACGACAAGGGCCTGCTGGCCCGGCTCGAGGTGCCCGAGCCCACGCGCGACGGCCGGCTGCCGGCCTTTCTCGAGCAGTGCGAGGCGCTGTCGGCCGCGAAGTTCCCGAGCGGGCTCGGCGCCGTGCTGGTGGGGCCGTGGACGATCGCGATGCTGCTGCGCAACCCCGAGATCATGTGCCTGGACACGATCGACGACCCCGAGTTCGTTCACGACCTCATGCGCTTCTCGACGGAGTACGCCAAGCGCTTCGGCGACGCCGTGCTGAAGACGAGGATCGGGCTGAGCTACACCGATCCGACGGCGTCCTGCTCCCTGGTAGGACCGGATACGTATCGCGAGTTCATCAAGCCCTACCACCAGGACCTCGTGAATTACTTCAAGGCCAAGAAGGTCGGGACCACCGTCCACATCTGCGGCACCACTCACCAGATCCACGAGGACCTGGTCGACGTCGGCTTCGTGGCGATCACCATCGACCTCGACCAGCAGGCCGATCCGACGCTCAAGGTCGACCAGCTCGACAAGCTGGTGACGCTCGGCAACCAGCGTGGCGTGGTGGGGATCGGCAACGTCGACGTGACCATCTTCGAGCGCGCGACCCGGGCGGAGATCGAGGCCGAGGTCAAGCGCTGTATCGACACGGTCGGCAAGCGGTCCCGCTTCGTGCTCTCGACCTCCTGCGAGCTGCCGCCCCGCGCCAATCCCGACTGCGTGCAGTGGTTCATGGACGCCGCCCGCGAGTACGGCCGCACCGAGCGCATCCTGGGCGCCTGAGCCGGGCCTTCCGCCACCGCCCGGCTTGACCTTCCCGCCGCTGGAAGGTCTAGCGTGGCCGAAGCCGGGCTCGGAGGGCACAGATGGCACACGCGCTCACCATCGGGCGGGTCGCGAAGGCTACCGGAGTGTCGGCGAAGACCATCCGCTACTACGAGGAGATCGGCGTCCTGCCGGCCCCCGCCCGCACCGTGGCCGGGTACCGGCAGTACACCGAGCAGGGCATCGAGCGCCTGCGATTCGTTCACCGCGCCCGCGGGCTGGGGCTCTCCCTGCGACAGGTCAAGGACCTCGGCTGGGCGCTCGACCGCCCGCACGGCGGCCTCCGGCCCCGGCTGCGAGAGCTGGTTCGCACACAGCTGAGCGTCGTTCAGCAGCGGAGGGTTGAGCTGGCGCACCTTCAGGAACAACTCGAAGTGGTCCTGGCCCGCCTGCAGGTCTCCTCGCCCGGGGGCGGGGGCGCCCGGCGCTGCGGGTGTCTCGACGTTCCCGGGACGTGACGTCCTCGGTCCTGGCCGCCGCGTTCCTCTTCAACCTCGGCCAGGGCGTGCTTCGTCCGGCCATGCCCCTCTACCTGCAGCAGGCGTTCGGCGCGAGCTACCGCATGGTGACGCTGATCCCGATGGTCTTCGGCGCCGGTCGATGGGGCGCCAGCCTGCCGACGGGGCACTGGCTCGACCGGCTCGGCCGCCGGCGCATGATGGTCACGGGGCTGACCCTCATCGCCTGCTGCGACGTCGGCAGCGCCCTGGCCTCCCGGTACGGGTCCTTCCCTGGGCTGGCGCGCGCTGGCGGGCGCGGGGTGGGCGATGTTCGCCACCGTGGCGACCACGACGATGGTGGACACCTCGGCCGCGCGTCGCGCCCGCCGGGTGAGCGCGTTGCTCATGAGCGAGAGCCTCGGCCTGCTGGTGGGTAGCGCGGCCAGTGGCTGGACGTACCAGGGGCTCGGACCGCGAACGCCGTTCGGGGTCGAGGCCACCTGCATGCTGGCCGCGGCCCTCGTCGTCTGGCGAACGGCCCCGGCGTCGCTCGGGCAACCCGTGCCGGCGGCGGCACCTCGATGGCGCGACCTGCTCGGGGTGCTGCGCACCCCGGGCGTCGTCAGAATGGGACTGGCGAACGCGGGGCTCGTCGCCGTTCAGACCGGGGTCGTCGTCTTCCTGCTGCCTCTCTACTGGCTCAACCGGGTCGGCCTCGACCCCGG
>Ga0299913_10005584_pt1 | contig 10757 bp, 16 predicted proteins | sample RVTome_9_FD_201360 | JGI IMG/M metagenome (GOLD analysis project Ga0299913, IMG submission 201360) | Soil microbial communities from uranium-contaminated site in the Upper Colorado River Basin, Wyoming, United States - RVT155D38 (version 2) ... | reverse complement strand
CGGTCGGGCCGGCGGCGGATCTCCTCCTCGGTCACCAGCTCCTCGGTCGTGATGATCACCGTCGTCGCCGCCCGCGCCATGTCGGCGTCCATGTGGGGATAGCCGTCGATCTGGCAGTTGCCGAGGCGGTCGGCCCGGCTCACGTGCAGCAGCGCCACGTCCGGGAACAGGGCCGGGGCGGCCGCCAGCGTCTCCCCCGTGTAGGGGTCCTGGATCGTTTTCATCCCGCCCACGTCCATGAGATCGGAACCCAGCATGGTCAGTGTCGGCAGGAAGGGCACGCCCATCGCAGCCGCCCGGAAGCGAAGCCCGAAAGCGAGGTGGCTCCACTCTTCCAGAGCGACCTTGCCGGTTTCGACGTGATGCCGCATGACCTTCGACACTCCCCACGGCAGGCCGATCGACATCCAGGCCGTGACGACACGCTCGACCGCGCCGGCGGCCATCAGCAGCTCGCCCTCGGTGCACATGAGGTTGCGGCTGACCGTGAGACCGGTCCGGCGCTGCCGCAGGAGCTCGCGCACGAGCGCCATCGGGGTCCGCGTGAACAGACAGCCGCCGGCCACGACGTGGTCCCCGTCCTTCACCCGGGCGGCCGCGTCTTCCAGGCTGGTGAGCTTCTCGCCCGCCGACTTCGTCTTGGCCTCCAGCCGGCGGCGGGCGGCGACGAAGTCGTACTCGCGCGGGTTCAGGTCAGGATCTCCCAGGCGGCCTGGTAGCGGTCGAGCTCGCGCTGCGTCTTGGGATCCATCGGGTGCTCGCGGTCCGGCACCTCGACCTTCTTGTCCTCGCCGCACAGCGCGGTGGTGAAGTAGCGCTGGCCGGTGTCGTTGGCCATGGTGACGATCGAGCTCAGCCCGGGGTGACGGGTGGCCAGCTTCACCGCGGCGGCCACGTTGCAGCCCGTCGAGATGCCGCAGAAGATCCCTTCCTCGGCCGCGAGGCGCCGGGCCATCGTCAGGCTCTCGTCGGTTGTGGTCGTGATGACCCCGGTGAGCTGCGAGACGTCGAGGTTGTCCGGGATGAAGCCGTCGCCGATGCCCTCGATGCCGTGCGGCCCCCACTCGCGGCGCGCCAGCAGCGCGCACTCCTCGGGCTCGACGGCGTACAGACGCACCCGCGGCTCGCGCTCCCGCAGGAACCGGCCGACGCCGGACAGCGTGCCGCCGCTGCCCTGCGAGGCCACGAAGGCGCCGATCAGGCCGCCGGTCTGTTCCCAGACCTCCGGGCCGGTCGTGCGGTAATGAGCCTCGATGTTGTCGGCGTTGTCGAATTGCCCGGGCACCCAGTAGCCCGACGGGTCGCCGGCTCGGATCTCGGCCAGCCGTCGCAGCGAGAGATCGACGTCGCTCTCGCCGCCCGGCGTGAACACGAGATCGGCGCCGTAGGCCCGCATGATCTTCTTGCGCTCGTCGCTCATGCCCTCCGGCATGACGACGGTGCAGCGGTACCCCTTGACGGCGGCGACGAACGCGCAGGCGATGCCGGCGTTGCCGGTCGAGCACTCGAGCACGCGCATGCCCGGCTTGAGGTCGCCCCGGGCCTCGGCCCGCTCGAACATCCAGAGATAGATCCGGTCCTTGAGGCTCCCGCTGGGGCCGAACCACTCGAGCTTCAAGTAGACGGGCGGCCGCACGCCGGCCGTCACGCGGTTGAGCTTCACCAGAGGTGTGCGACCCACGGCAGCGGCCACGGAGGGCAGGGCACTCCGGTAGGCGTTCCACAGGATCGTCATGGAGCCTGGATTGTACTCTCAGTGTGCCGAACGAGCGAGCGGCTCACCAACGAGCTTGTTCGGGGGAGTGCGGCCGACAGCCGCACCGCGTCGTGCGGCGGCACGCTGGCCCAGCCGATGGCGGTCGCCGCCGGATGATTCCGGTCCGCGTAGCGGCAGCACGAACGTCGTCTCCGACAGGTTCATCTCGCGCGCAATCGACTGCATCTCGGCGTTGGTGAGGCCGCGGCCGTCGAGGACGACGGCGAGCGGGTTCCCGCCGAAGATACGATCCGTGAAGACGTCGACGTGCACGAAGGCGTACAGGCGGCCCATGGCGGTAGCAGGGTGCGGCGCCACCGCCGCGCCGTCGACGGCGCCGGCTCAGTCGCCCACCGCGTCGAACGCGGAGCGGACGTGGCGGACGTCGAGGACGCCTCGCGCATCGACGGTGACGGACACGACGTCGAAGCGGCAGCGGTTGCCGTGGAGCCGGCGCGACGTGAGATAGCGCTGGGCCAGCCGCGTGAGCCGGCGCTGCTTGTGCCAGGACACGGCCGCCGCCGGCGCAGCGTCCCAGCCGGCTCGCCGGCACTTGACCTCGACGAAGACCAGTACGCCGTCGTCGCGACAGACGAGATCGATCTCGCCCTCGGCGAAGCGTACGTTGTGCTCGGCGACGGCCAGGCCGGCGCGCTCCAGGAAGCGCGCCGCGGCGTCCTCGGCCGCTCGGCCGAGCAGCTGCCGCGTGTTCGTCATGCGTCGAGCATCGCCGCTCGTCGTGGCCGGGGCAATGTCCAATCGCGGGCACACCGGTCGCCTACGCGGCGGCGCTCTCCGGCGTGCGTCGCTGGCCGAATCGACGCCTGTGGTACGCCACCCACACCGCGATCAGCGGCGAGCCGACCAGCGTGGGCCACAGCCAGCGCACGGTCGTCGGCAGGACGGTGAAGTTGACGACCGAGAAGGCGGTGACGGCGGCGAGGTAGGAGGCCAGCATCCCCGTCATGTGCGCGAACCACCAGCGCATGGGGTCGGCCGGCGGTCGCGCGAATCGCCAGAGCTGCAGCCCGGCGAACGCCAGCCCGACCACCCCGAACACCACGGCGACCACGCCGAGCCGCGCCCACACCTCGCCCGGCCGCCCGATGCCGAGGACGACGAGCCCGGCGCTGGTGGCCGCGGCGATGCCGGCGGCGCCCCAGTCCAGGCTGCTCGCGCGCTCGCCGCGGTCGGCGCGCTTGTGCAGAAGGATCCGGCGCCCGGTGAACGCGAAGTAATAGCTGAACACCGCGACCATTGCCAGGAAGGGGTTGGGCCGCCAGAGTGCCACCACGACGGCCGTGAGGGCGACCACGGCCATGGCGCGGTAGTAGATGCGGCCCCAGCGGCGATGGGCGGCCCCACCCTTCGCGGTCACCATCGCCGCCGGGGCGACGACGAGGGCGAGGGTGCCAGCCGCCACGTGGATCGCCAGCAGGAAGGGGATCAGACTCGCCATTGCCGTGCCTCCGTGGACCAGGCTCGATGCGAACGGCGATAACATTGAATGTTTGCCGTGTCAACATCGAGATCGTACCCTGACCGACGGATGAGGACAGGCCGCCGGCCCAGCTATCACCATGGCAACCTCCGCGCCGCGCTCGTGGAGGCTGCGGTCGGGCTGGTGCAGCGGGAAGGCGTCGAGGCGCTGACGCTGCGTGGGGTGGCGAGGCTGGCCGGCGTCTCGTCCGCGGCACCTTACCGGCACTTCGCCGACAAGCGCGCTCTCTTGGCCGCGGTTGCCGAGGAGGGCTTTCGCCTGCTGGCGCGCGCCCTGCGGGATGCCGGCGCCGCCGGCGACCCCCGCGCGCGCTTCCGGGCGCGCGGCCCTGCATACGTGGGGTTCGCCACCGCCCATCCCTCCCACTTCCGGGTGATGTTCGGGCGGGAGCTCGCCGACCGTAGTGGCTATGCCGGGCTGCGCGACGCGTCCCAGGCGGCGTTCGACGCCATGGTGGAAGGCATGAAGGATGCCCAGAAGGCCGGCGTGGTCCGGGAGGGCGACCCCCGTGAGCTGGGGTTGACGGCGTGGGCCGCGATGCATGGGCTCGCCACGCTCCTCCTCGACGGCCGCCTGCAGGCCCTCTACGGACGCAGCGTCGACGAGTTGGTGGCGACGGTCGGCACGAGCATCTACCGCGGCCTTGCCGCGAGGTGAAGTCGACGATGTCGAGAGGGTGCCTCTAGAAGAGCCGGCCCTGCCGCCACTCGCGCACGAACGAGCGGCGATGGAGGGGGCACAGGCCATGGCGGTCGATGGCGGCGATGTGCTCGGCCGTCGCGTAGCCCTTGTGCCGGGCGAAGCCGTAGGCCGGGAACTCGGTGTCGAGCTCGCGCATCAGCCGATCGCGCGTGACCTTGGCGACGATGGAGGCCGCGGCCACGGTGGCGCAGCGGGCGTCGCCGTCGACCAGGTTGCGTTGCGGGCAGGGGCAGGCCCGGAGCGAGACGAAATCGGTGATGATCAGCTCGGGCACCACGGCGAGGGCGGCCAGGGCCTGTCCCATCGCCAGCCGCGTCGCCTCCAGGATGTTGACCCGATCGATCGTCAGATGGTCGACGATGCCGACGCCCACGGCCACCGCCCGATGCTGGATCAGCGCGTAGAGCTCCTCGCGCCGCTCGGGCGAGAGGACCTTGCTGTCGGCCAGGCCGCGGACACGGCGGTCGGGCGCGATGACCACGGCGGCGGCCACCACGGGCCCGGCCAGGGGCCCGCGGCCCGCCTCGTCGACCCCCGCGACCCGCGTCAGGCCCGTACGCCAGGCCTGGGCCTCGAACCGGTATGGCGCCGCCGAGGGGGACACGCCCCGGGGGGTGACGGGCTACTCGGCGGTGGCGTCGGGCGCGACGGTGGCCGGCACGGTGACGACGCGCTTCTCCTTGATGCGCGCGGCCTTGCCGGCCAGCGCCCGAAGATAGTAGAGCTTCGAGCGGCGCACGCGGCCCCGGCGCACGATATCGACCCGGTCGATCCGAGGCGAGTGCAGGGGAAACGTGCGCTCCACGCCCACGCCGTACGAGACCCGGCGCACCGTGAACGAGGCCCGCGCGCCCTCGCCGCGCCGGCGGATCACGGTGCCCTCGAACATCTGTAGCCGTTCCTTCTCGCCCTCGATGACCTTCACGTGCACGCGCACCTGGTCGCCAGCCACGAAGCCCGGGCGGTCCTTGCGGAGGTGCGCGGCCTCCACCACTCGAATCGCGTCCATGGTGCTCCTCTTTCCTTTCCCGTGCTCAGCGCCCGTCGCCGTCCGGTGGCGCTTCGCCCAGCTCGAATCGCTCGATCCAGCGGCGATCCTCCGTGTCCAGCGTGGCCCGCTCCAGCAAGTCGGGCCGCCGCCGCCACGTGAGCCACAAGGCCTGTGCTCGGCGCCAGCGGGCGATCCGAGCGTGGTCCCCCGACAGCAGGATCGCGGGAACCCGGGCGCCGCGGAACTCCTCCGGCCGCGTGTACTGCGGGGGCTCCAGCAGCCCGCTCGCGAACGATTCGCGCTCGGCCGCCCCCTCGGCGCCCAGCGCCCCGGGCAGCAGCCGCGTCACGGCGTCCGTGACGACCAGGGCCGGCAACTCCCCGCCGGTCAGGACGTAGTCGCCGATCGAGATCGCCTCGTCGGCGAGCCCCGTCGTCACGCGCTCATCCACGCCCTCGTACCGGCCGGCCAGAAGGATCAGGTGCGACGAGCGCGTGAGCTCGGCGGCGATGGCCTGCGTGAACGGCCGGCCACGCGGATCCATCAGTACCACGCGCGCCCCCGGCGTGCGCAGTGCCCCGACCGCCGCGAAGAGCGGCTCGGGCTTCAACACCATACCGCCGCCGCCGCCGAACTGGTAGTCGTCGGTGACGCGGTGCCGACCCTCGGCGTAGTCTCGGAGATTGACCACCCGGATGTCAACGAGCCCGCGCGCCCGTGCCCGCCCGAGGATGGACTCCGAGACGGCGGGTTCCACCATCCCCGGAAACAGCGTCACGATGTCGATGCGCATGCGCTCCCGCTACAGGTCCAGCAGCCCCTCCGGCGGCCGGATCACCACCCGGCGCGCGTCGACGTCGACTTCCACCACGATCTCGGCCACCGCCGGGATCAGGTGCTCGCGCCCGGCGCCGCGCACGACCCAGAGATCGTGGGCGGGCGAGGGCTCGATGCCACTCAGCTCGCCCACCGTTTGCCCGTCCTCCGTCACCACGCGACAGCCCGCGAGCTGCCAGGGGTACACGTGACCGGGCGGCAGCGGGAGCGCCTCCGCCCGGGGGAGCGCCACCAGCCTTCCCACCAGCGCCGTCGCCGCCTCGACCGAATCACAGTCCGCGAACGACAGCAGGACCGCCTCGCCCTGGCGCCGGGTGCGGGTGATGCGCCACACGACGCGGGCGTCGCTGGCCTCGTCCCACAGCACACACTGGTCCAGCCCCTCGAAGCGCCCGGGGTAGTCGGTGTGCGGCGCCACCCGCACCTCGCCCGCGAGCCCGTGGGGCCGCGTCACCTCGCCGATGACGACGAGGTCACCGGCCCCGGTCATGGGCCGTTTACTCGACGATCTCGAGGACGGCGCGCTTCTTCAGCTTCGTCGCGTTCGCGTTGAGGATCGTGCGCAGCGCCCGCGCAGTGCGGCCCTGCTTGCCGATCACCTTGCCGAGGTCGGTCTGGGCCACCCGCAGCTCGATCACCGTGACCCGCTCGCCTTCCACTTCCGCCACCCGCACCTCGTCCGGATCGTCGACCAGCGCCCTGGCGATGTACTCCATCAACTCCCGCATGACGCCTACTACTCCTCACCCGCAGCGACTCCCGGGGGCTGCGGTCCTACACGGCCGCCTTCGCGGCCACCGCGATCAGCTTCTTCACGGTGTTCGAGGGCTGGGCCCCCTTGCTGATCCACGCGCTCGCCCGCTCCTGATCGATCTTGACCGTGGGCGGCTGGGTCACCGGATTGTAGTGCCCGATGATCTCGATGAAACGGCCGTCACGCGGCGAGCGCGAGTCCGCCACCACCACGCGGTAGCGCGGCCGCCTGTTCGAACCTTCACGTCGCAGTCGAATGGTCACCGACACGTCGTCACCCCCTCAGGGTCGGGAAGCCCGGCAGCCCCTTCAGCTTGCCCAGCTTGCCCTCCATCCCCTTGAACTGCTTCATCATCTTGCGCAGCTGCGCGTACTGCTTGAGCAGCCGGTTCACGTCCTGCACGCTGGTGCCGCTGCCGCGGGCGATCCGCTGACGGCGGCTGCCGTTGATGATCTCGGGCCGGCTGCGCTCGGGCGGCGTCATCGAGGAGATGATCGCGTCGAAGCGGGCCAGGTCGGCCTGCTCGTCATCGAGCTCGGCCGGGGCGCCCTTGAGCATCTTGCCGAACGGCAGCATGCCCATGATCTGGTCGAGCGGCCCCATCTTGCGCAGCTGCCGGAGCTGCTCGCGGAAGTCGTCCAGCGAGAAGCTGTCCTCGCGCAGCTTGCGGACCAGCTCCTGGGCCTTGTCCTGGTCGACCGTCTGCTGGGCCTTCTCCACCAGCGACAGCACGTCGCCCATGCCGAGAATGCGGGAAGCCAGCCGGTCGGGATGGAACGGCTCCAGCGCGTCCGTCTTCTCGCCCATCCCCACGAACGCGATGGGCCGACCGGTGACGTGTCGTACCGAGAGCGCGGCGCCGCCGCGGGAGTCGCCGTCCATCTTCGTGAGGATCACGGCGTCGATGCCGACCGCCTGGTTGAAGCGCTCGGCGACGCCGACCGCGTCCTGCCCGGTCATGGCGTCGACGACCAGCAGCACGTGATGCGGTGCCACGTCGCGCCTGATCGCCTTCAGCTCGTCCAGCATCGCCTCGTCGATGTGCAGCCGCCCCGCGGTGTCGAGCAGGAGGGGCGACAGGCCGCGGGTGGCGGCCTCCTCGCGGGCCGCCCGGCAGATCTCCAGTGGCGTCTGGCCGGAGGCGCCGACGACCGGCACGCCGATCTGTCCGCCGAGCGTGCGGAGCTGCTCCTGGGCGGCCGGGCGATAGGTGTCGGCGGCGGCCAGGATCGGGTGCTGGCCTTGCTTGCCGTACAGGCGCGCGAGCTTGGCGGCGGTCGTCGTCTTGCCCGAGCCCTGCAGCCCGATCAGCATGATGACGGTCGGGGGGTGCGGCGCCCAGGAGAGCCGGTGCCCGCTGCCACCCAGGAGCTCGACCAGCTCGTCGTGCACGACCTTCACGACCTGCTGGGCCGGTGTCAGCGACCTGAGGACGTCCTGCCCGACGGCCTTCTCGCGCACGCGGTCCATGAAGCCGCGCACGACCTTGAAATTGACGTCGGCCTCCAGCAGGGCCACGCGCACCTCGCGCAGCGCCTCCTGGATGTTGTCCTCGCTGAGCCGGCCGCGGCCACCCAGCCGGTCGAAGATCGTCTGCAGTCTCGTGCTGAGAGAATCGAACATGGAAACATGAAGTCTACGCAACTACGCGGAAGATTTCAACTCGGCGGGTTGGGGCACCGCGCCGCGCCGCCTGGTCAGCGAGGGAGGCGTACGCGCGCGCGGATCGGCTCCCACCGCAGCAGGAGCAGGAGGAAGCCGAAGGGCAGGAGCAGCGTCGCCAGGGCCAGCCAGAAATCGAAGGTCCGCCAGCACGCCAGTCCCACCGCCGGAGTCCCAGGGCTCTCAGAAGTCTCACGTTGGCCGTCCCGTGATGCGAGTGGCAAGCCGGGTGCCAGGTGAGCAGGCCGTGGAATCAACGACTTGCCTGTCGCGCATCCGCGCGATTCCTGCGCGGACGACCGATCCTGCGCGGCCGGCTCAGCCGGCGGCGTTCCGCATCTGGGCGATGACCGCGGCCGGATCCGGCGACTCGAACACCGCCGAGCCCGCGACAAGGACCGAGGCGCCGTGCTCGGCGAGGGCCCGGGCGTGCTCGACCTTGACTCCGCCGTCGATGGAGACGTCCACGGCGCGGGCGCCGAGCTGCGCACGGATCTGACGGATCTTGGGGTACACCGCCGGGATGAGCGTCTGCCCGCCGAACCCCGGATTCACGGACATGACCAGCACGAGGTCGAGGTCGTCCAGCACGTACTCGAGCGTCGAGGGATGCGTGGCCGGATTGAGCGCGGCCCCGCACCGCACGGATCCACCACGCCGGGTCGACAGCTCCCGGATGCCGACCAGCGTGCGCTGCAGGTGGGCGCAGGCCTCGACGTGCACGGTCAGCATGTCGGCGCCGCGCGCGGCGAACTCGGCGAGGTACTTCTCCGGCTCCACGATCATCAGGTGCAGGTCCAGCGGCAGGCGGGTCCGCTTGCGGATCGCGTCGAGAACCGGGAAGCCCATCGAGATGTTCGGCACGAAGCGGCCGTCCATCACGTCGATGTGGAGCTGATCGGCCCCGGCCGCCTCGACCTTCGCGACCTCCTCGGCGAGGATCCCGAAGTCGGCCGCGAGGATCGACGGCGCGATCTTCATCACGGTCCTGTTATACCGCAAACGTCCCGGACCCGGCGGAAACGGACGGCCGTGAAGCCGTCGGTGCCGTCGCGGTGAGGCAGGCAGCGCACGAACCCGGCGGAGTCGGGCGCCACCGGCATCGTCGCCGGCGGGTCCACGGCGAACGCGGGATGGGCGGCGAGGAAGTCGCGGGCGACCTCGTCGTTCTCCTCGGGCTCCAGCGAGCACGTCGCATAGACGAGGCGCCCGCCCGGCCGCACGAGCGTGGCCGCCGCGGCCAGGATGCCGCGCTGGCGATCGGCGGCGCCGGGGATGTCGGCAGGCTGCCGGCGCCACTTCACCTCGGGGTTGCGGCGCAGTACACCGAGGTTGGTGCAGGGCGCGTCGACCAGCACGCCGTCGCAGCCGCTGGCCCAGCGAGCCGCCAGCGCCTCGACCGGACCGGCGACGGTCTCAACGATCGTCACGCCCAGGCGGGCCGCCGCCTCGCCGACGCGGGCCAGCCGCGCCGGCTGCGGATCGAAGGCGAGCACGCGTCCGCGGTCGTTCATCAGCTGGGCCAGGTGGGTCGTCTAGGTTCCCGGGGCCGCGCAGACATCCGCGATCGTCTCCCCGGCCTCGGGCTCGACCAGGGGCGAGACCAGCATCGAGGCCTCGTCCTGCACCATGCAGGCGCCCTCCGCGAACGCCCGCCACCGCCCCGGATCGCCGCCGCCCTCGACCACGAGGCCCTCGGGAGCCAGGGCGGTGGGGGAGGCCTGCAGGTGCTCGTCCGCGCCGAGCCGCGCCGCGAGGTCCTCGCGGCTCGTCCGCAGCGTGTTCGTGCGCACGGTGAGGGGAGGCCGCCCGTTCAGCGCGCGCATCAGCGCCTCGGCCTCCCCGGCGCCGTAGCGCGCAACCCACCGCACGGCCAGCCAGGTGGGGAACGAGCAGCGCGTGGCCAGCGCGTCCACCGGATCGCGGGGCGCCGCCGGCTCGCGCTCGGCGGGGCCCCGGCGCGCGAACGCGCGCAGCACGGCGTTGACGTACTCGGCGACGCCCGGGGCGCGGCGAGCGAGCGTCACCGCGTCGTTCACGGCCGCGAAGGCGGGGACGCGCTCCAGGAAGGCGATCTGGTAGGCCGTCATGCGCAGCAGCACTCGCACGCGCGGGTCGAGCGCCGGCAGGCGCCGGCGCGAGTGGGGTGCGAGAATCCAGTCGAGGTAGCGCTGCCAGCGCAGTGTGCCGTAGACGAGCTCGGTGGCCAGCGCGGCGTCGCGCACCGCCAGCGGCCGCCGCCCGAGCTCGGCATCGAGCGCGAGATCGGCGTACGCGGCGTCCGTCTCCACGCGCTCCAGCACGTGCGCCGCCACGGTCCGGGCCGGCGCGGGCTGGCGGCCGGCGTCCGTCCCGCCCCGGGTGCGCCGCCGTGGCGCCGGACTCACGGCCGGGGCAGCCGCTGGCCGGGGGCCAGGCGCGCGCCGCGCAGGAACTCCTCCCAGCCGACGGCGCGGCGACTGTCCGGCTGGACCTCCACGGGCACCAGCGCGCCCTCCCCGGTGGCCACCGCCAGGGTGCGCTCGTGGGGGATGAGGGTGCCGGGCGTGGCGTC
>Ga0299913_10005583_pt1 | contig 10758 bp, 12 predicted proteins | sample RVTome_9_FD_201360 | JGI IMG/M metagenome (GOLD analysis project Ga0299913, IMG submission 201360) | Soil microbial communities from uranium-contaminated site in the Upper Colorado River Basin, Wyoming, United States - RVT155D38 (version 2) ... | reverse complement strand
TGGATCAATGTGATCCGGCGTCGGCGGCGATGCTTGGTTCTTCAAAAGCGCCGTTTCTGTTTGCGTTCGCAGGTCGAAAGCACGTTCTCTCAGGCCGCACTGTTGTGTTGTATGTACTGACAGAACGAGAGGGTTTACGTGACCTGGAAGCACCACCGTTCGGGAGGGACGTCTTCTTCGACGCCGTCGATGCGGTAGATGTCGGCTTGGACGCAGTTGCGCCCGGCGGGGAACCGCTCGATGACGTTGCCGGGGCCCGGGTTGAAGATCACCTGGCCCAGCTCGGTCCGGAGCTGGAGCTCGTCGTCGGGGATCGTCACACCGTTGATCACAAAGCTCGCGGAGTACCCCGTCGCCAGATCGATCAAGAGTTGCGCTTGCGACAGCACCGCGCTGTCCGGCGTTGGTGCGCGCAGCTCGACGATCGAACGCGGCGGCGGCGCGCCTCCTGCGGCTGCGCTGTTGTCGCCCTGCGCCGTTTGATCGCCGGTGTACGTCGGTTCGTCCAAGTCGCCCCGTCGCGTGCGTTGCGCGGCGACGATCAACCCGCCGATGCACGCGATGATCACGAGCGTCGTGAGGATCCGCCGAAGGGTGTCGTTCACGTGATCTTCGGCAGGTCGGGTGGCGGGAAGGCGGAGATGGACACCAGCAGCAAGACCATCACAGCAACTGCGCTCCCGGCCAATGCGCCGCGGATCACCACCGCACCGTCGCCCGCGATCGCGGCGACGACCGCCATCATTTCGTAGGCCATCAGCGCCAAGACGCTGCCTGCCGACATCCGCATCGCGCCCTGTGCGAACAGCAGCTGCAACGCCAGCACGACGGCCAGGCCGATGCGGAGCCCAGCCGTGTACTCGCCGCGCCCGACGACGTAGGCGACCTCGCCCGACGTCTGCAGCACGACCAGCGATGACGCCCAGGCCAGGGTGCGCGGCCGCGGCCGCTGGTTCAAGCCGTCTCCTCGACGAACAGCCGCGCCAGCCGCCGGTTCATCACCTCGATGCGGGTGCGCAGCTCGGCGTCGGGCATGCCATCTCGGATGCCCTCGATCACCTTCCACACCCGCGGGTACACGATCGCGTCGATCTGCACTCGCAGCGACGCGGGCACGTCGCTGATCTGTGTACGGATGCTCACCGCGTCGAGGAAACGACCCAGCCGGGCGGGGAGCGGGTCGCCGCTCGCCTCGGACTCGGCGACGAGACGGTCGACCATCGCCGCACAGTCGTGGTTGCTCCACACGTGCCCGAGCCGCACGAACTCCTCGAGCTCGTCGGCCAGCTCCATGCGCATCGGACCATCCTCGCGCTGAGTACCCTCGGTGGGTGGTCGTCTCGCGGATGACCGACGAGCTCGGTCGGGTGTTGAGCGGGCGCTACCGGCTGATTGCACCCATCGGTTCCGGAGCGTCGGCCCTCGTCTATCTCGCCGACGACACGCGCCTGCGGCGGCGCGTGGCCGCCAAGTTGCTGCATCAGGCCCTCGCCGACGACGAGGCGTTCCTCCGGCGGTTCCGGGCCGAAGCCCAGGCGGCGGCCGCCCTCAACCACCCGCACGTGCTCGCCGTGTACGACTGGGGCGAAGACGAGCGCGAGCCCTACCTCATCACGGAGTATCTCGAAGGAGGAAGCCTCCGAGCGATGCTCGACGCGGGGCACCGGCTCACCCCCTCGCAAGCGCTCATGGTCGGCCTCGAGGCCGCGCGCGGGCTGGACTACGCGCACACGCGCGGCTTCGTCCATCGCGACATCAAGCCGGCCAACCTGCTGTTCGGCGAAGACGGCCGCTTGCGGATCGGTGACTTCGGGCTCGCCCGCGCGCTGGCGGAGGCGGCGTGGACCGAACCCTCGGGGGCGATGCTCGGAACCGCTCGCTACGCGTGCCCGGAGCAGGCCCGCGGGGAGGCGGCCGACGGCAAGGGCGACGTGTACTCGCTCGCGCTCGTCCTGATCGAAGCCGTCACCGGCCGCGTACCGTTCGCCGCGGACACGACGATTGCAACGCTCATGGCGCGCGTCGACAAGCCGGTCGAGGTGCCACCCGAGCTCGGCCCGTTGCGCCGCGTGCTCGAGCGGGCCGGGCGGCCCGACCCGGCAGAGCGGCCGGATGCCGGGGAGTTCGCGCTGAGGTTGCTCGCCGCCTCGGAGGAGCTCGACCGGCCGGAGCCGCTGGCGCTGGCGGGCGCGACCGCTGCAGGCGACATCACGATCGTCGACCACGACCCCACGCAGCTTCCGCCCGTGCGAATCGGCCAACCGGCGCTGGCCACTGATGCGCCGCCGCCTCCCCCTGCTCCGCAGCCCCGCGGACGCCGACGCTGGCCGATGATCGTCGGCGCCATCGCGGTGGTGCTAGCGCTCACTGCGGGTGGGGCGTACGCGTGGAACAACGTGCTCGTCGCGAGCCACAAGGTGCCGGCGCTCGTTGGCTTGACCGAAGAGCAGGCGACCAGAGCGATCCAGGAGAACAACTGGAACGTAGGCCGGCTCGAAGGGCGTAAGAACAACACGAGGAAGGGCGAGGTCATCGCGCAGCACCCCGCGGAGGGGGAGTCTCTCGACGAGGACGAGACCGTGAGGATCACGGTGTCGCTGGGCAACGAGTTGGTGAACGTGCCGACCGACCTGGCGGGCAAGACGATCGAGGAGGCCGCGGCCGCGCTCGCAGCGGCCAATCTCACGCTCGGCACGCAGACGCAGCAGCACGACGAGGAGGTTCCCGCAGGATCGATCATCGGTCTCGAGCCGGCGACGCCACCGCAGTTGCCGAAAGACGATCCGGTCAATGTGATCGTGTCGGATGGCCCCGCACCGCGAAAGGTTCCGGCGATCCCAGCCAACTCGACGTTCGAGCAGGCCGCCGCGGCGATCACCGCCGCGCAGCTCGTTCCGAACAAGCGGGAGGACTTCAGCAACGACGTGCCCGAAGGTCAGGTCATCGGCACCGACCCGCCCGCGGGGACCGAGGTCGCGCGCGACTCGGCCGTGGCGATCATCGTGTCGAAGGGACTGCCGACGATTCCCGAGGTCAAAGGCCAATCGGTGAAGGACGCGAAGGCGCAACTCGAGGCTGCGGGCTTCACGGTGTCGGGTGTGCAGGGTGATCCAGAGCGCACCGTGACCGGCACGAACCCCGACGCAGGCACGCGCGCGCCGTCCGGTACGGGGGTCCTGCTCATCACCCGCAACTAGTGTGGGTCGATGGGAGCGCTCGACGGCCGGGTAGCCATCATCACGGGAGCAGGTCGAGGTCTCGGACGGGAGCACGCACTCCTGTTCGCCGCGGAAGGCGCGAAGGTCGTCGTCAACGACCTCGGTGGCGCCCCTGACGGTGGCGGCTCTGATCGCACGGCCGCCGAGAGCGTGGTCGACGAGATCAAGGCGGTGGGCGGCGAGGCCGTCGCCAACGCCGACGACGTGGCCGACTGGGACGGTGGACAGGCGTTGATCAACGCGGCCATCGACGCCTTCGGACGGCTCGACGTGCTCGTCAACAACGCCGGCATCCTTCGCGACCGCGTGCTCGTGAACATGAGCGAGGAGGAATGGGATTCCGTCGTCAAGGTGCACATGAAGGGCCACTTCGTTCCGACGCGCTGGGCGGCCACCTACTGGCGGGAGCAGGTGAAGGCCGGAGAAGAGGTCAAGGCCAGCATCATCCACACATCGTCGACCTCGGGGCTTCTCGGCAACCCCGGACAGACCAACTACGGCGCGGCCAAGGCGGGCATCGGCTCGTTCTCGATCATCTGCGCGAAAGAGCTGGCGCGGTACGGCGTGAGGTCCAACTGCATCTCTCCGGCGGCCCGCACCCGTCTCACCGAGGCGACGCCAGGGCTCGGCGAGATCGTCAAACCGCCGTCTGACGCGGAGGCGTTCGACGTGTGGGATCCCGCGAACGTGTCGCCGCTCGTCGCGTATCTGGCGACGCCCGACTGCCCGTTCAACGGTGCGACGTTCTACGTGCAGGGCGGCACGGTGCGGCTGATGGAGCCGTGGAAGATGGGCGACGGCGTGGAACAGGCCGACCGCTGGTCGATTGACGGCCTGAAGGAAGCGCTGGCCAAGCTCGCTCCCGTGTGACCGATAGCTCGTTGACGGCGGGCGACGAGCATGATCTGATTCGGACTATGGCCAACCGCTATCTCGAAGGCAATTTCGGCCCGGTCTCGGACGAGCAGACCGTCACCGACCTGAAGGTGACCGGCACGATCCCTGACTTCCTCGACGGCCGGTACCTGCGCACCGGCCCGAACCCGATCGCCGCCGATCCCGACGCGTATCACTGGTTCACCGGCGACGGCATGGTGCACGGCGTGCGCCTCCGCGACGGCAACGCCCGGTGGTACCGAAACCGGTTCGTCCGGTCACAGCAGGTCAGCGACGCACTGGGTGAGGAGTGGACCCCCGGTGCGGAGATCCACTTCCAGGACTTCGCCGCGAACACCAACGTGATCGGCCACTCCGGCCGCACGTTCGCGATCGTCGAAGCGGGTATGCGCCCCTACGAGCTCGACGAAGAGCTGGCAACCGTCGGCCCGTGCGACTTCGGCGGCACGCTTCCGGGCGGCTACACCGCGCACCCCAAGCGCGACCCCGAATCCGGCGAGCTGCACGCCATCTCGTATTACTGGGGTTGGGGCAACAAGGTGCAGTACACGGTTATCGACGGCGGCGGACGCGTGCGCAAGGTCGTCGACGTCGAGACCACCGGCAGCCCGATGCTGCACGACATGTCGCTCACCGAGAAGTACGCGGTCATCTACGACCTGCCCGTGGTGTTCGACGTCGATCTCGCGATGAGCGGCACCCCGCTCCCGTATCGGTGGGATCCGGAGTATCCGGCCCGCGTGGGACTGCTGCCCCGCGAGGCCGACACGGACGACGTCCGCTGGTTCGACGTCGAACCCTGCTACGTCTTCCACCCACTCAACGCGTATGACGACGGTGACCGGGTCCTCATCGACCTGTGCCGCTTCGAGCGCATGTTCGATGCCGAGGTGGTGCGCGGACCCGACAGCTCACGGCCAATGCTGAACCGGTGGACGATCGACCTCAACGCCGGCAAGGTGCTGGAAGAGCAGCTCGACGACCGCAACGAGGACTTCCCCCGGGTCGACGAGCGCATCGTCGGCCGACGGCATCGATACGGCTACACGGTGGCCGTCGCCGATGACGGCAACGGGAACTTCGACTTTCTGGGCGGAGCGATCCGACGACACGACCTCGTCGCAGGGTCGACAACGGAGCGCGTGCTCGGCCCGCACCGTGGGCCCAGCGAGTTCGTGATGGTGCCGTCGAGTCCCGATGCCGCCGAGGACGACGGCGTCCTCATGGGCTTCGCCTACGACGGCAACCGTGAGGCGAGCGACCTGGTGCTGCTCGACGCCGCCACCCTCGACACCGTCGCTGAGGTGCACCTTCCCGTTCGCGTGCCCTACGGCTTCCACGGGAACTGGGTCCCCGCATAACGCCTCGGACGACGTCGAGAGGCCCGTGTTGAAGCGGGGTGCGGTGCGCGCTCCCGGGGGAGCCGGTACAGTTTCGGGCAACGTCCGTCGGGTTCGCTGGGGCGGTCCTGCTGGACGCGGTGTTCCCCAGCCGCCGCGATGAGGCAGCCGCCCCAGCGAAGCTGACGGGCGTCTCCGCGCCCGGCCGTCGGTAGCTTTCCGAACCATGCCTGACCGCGACGGCGACTTCAGCTTCGAAGACGCGGGCGAGGTCCAGGTCGTCGCCTGGCCGCTGCTGCTCAAGCGCAAGGTCACCGAGCGCGTCGAGGCGCATCCCAAGTACCCGTGGATCGTGCTCGCGACCGCGTTGTTCGGGCTCTTCTCGGTCGGGTTCACGATCACGATCCTGTCCAACTCGATCCCGCGGATCGCCAACGACCTGCACTCGGACGAGAGCACGCTCACGTGGGTCGTCACCGCGCCGCTGCTTGCGTTCGCGGTGTTCGGCCCGGCGGCGGGGAAGCTCGCCGACCTGCGCGGCCAGCGGCGCGTGTACCTCTACAGCCTCGGTGGCGTGACCCTGTTCGCGGCGCTGACCGCCATGGCTCCGAACGCCGCGATTCTGATTGCCTGCCGGTCGGCCGGAGCGGCCATCGGCGCCGCGGAAGCCCCGGCGTCGCTGGCGATCATCAACCGCACCTTCTCGCCCGACCAGCGGGCGCAGGCGATGGGCTGGTGGTCGATGGTCGGCGCCGGCGCACCCGTGATCGGCGTCATCGCGGGCGGGCCGGTCGTGCAGGCCTTCGGCTGGCGCTGGATCTTCGTCGCCCAGGTGCCGCTCACGCTGGCGACGCTGCTGCTCTCGGCGGCCGTTCTGCCGGAGGTGCCGGCCGAGCGCGGCACCCGCTTCGACATCCCGGGCGCGGCCACTCTCGGGTTTGGCGCGCTGTCACTCCTGCTGGCGATCAATCGAGGGCCGACGGAGGGCTGGACGAGCTCGTGGGTCATCGGTGGGGTCGCGCTGGGTGCCCTTCTGTTCGCGGCGTTCTTCGTCATCGAACGGCGAGTCGAGCATCCGCTGTTGCCGCTCGCATATCTGCGGCGGCGCAACTTCTCGTTCCCGATCGCGACCCAGTTCTTCACCAACTTCGCCTACATGGGCGGCTTCATCCTCACACCGCTCTTCCTGCAGAACGAGTTCCACTACGACGAGACCCACACGGGTCTGCTCCTGATCGCGCGTCCACTGTCGTTCGCGATCGCGGGGCCGCTGGCCGGCTACCTCACGATTCGGATCGGGGAGCGCGTCTCCGCGGTCAGCGGGGCACTCGCGATCACGGTGTCGATGGTCTTGATGGCATGGCTCACGCCGGGGAGCAGCGACCTGGCGGTGATCTTCGCGTTGTCGCTGTGCGGCGTGGGGATGGGCGCGTCGTCACCGGCGATGGCGGCCGCCGTCGCGAACTCGGTCGAGCCGCATGACCTGGGGGTCGCCGGCGCGACACAGCAGATGGTCACTCAGATCGGAATCGTGCTCGGTATCCAGACCCTGCAGGCGGTCCAGGCCGCGCGGGAGGGCTCGGTCGGCGGCGTGGCCGCGTTCCACGATGCCTACCTACTGGGAGCTGTCGCCGCCGGCGTCGGTTTGCTGGCGGCGCTGTTCGTCAGACGGACGAGCTACTCCGTGATGGACTTGATGCGCTCTGACACTTCTTGAGCGATGGGGTCGGGCGTGCCCGACTGCATGGCCATGAGCTTCGTCATGTCGCCCTGCACCTTGATCTTGCCCGCCATGAAGGCCTGCATCCCGGCCTGCGGGTTGCCGTCGACGATGATCGCCTTGGCCGTCTCGTAGTCGAGTGTGACCGTGAGGTCGGGGTTGTCGAGGTGGCCCAAGTCGAACTCGAGCTCGCCGCCCGACGTGTCCATGTGAACATTGAGCGTGCCTTCGCCGAAGGGCACGTCAGTAATCACCTGGTTCATGCGGACCGCGTGGGCCGGCGGGGTGCCTTTGCCGGCGTATTCCTCGCGAATCTTCTTCGCGTCGGTCACCCACTCGTCGCTCAGGAACTTGCTGGGCACAGATGTCTCCCCCTCGTCGACGCCGTGGGTCCACGGCGTGCACGTCGTTGTTGGTCGGAACGGAGCCGAACGCTAGCCGCTGCCGCCTGGGCGGACCGCGGAAGTCGCACGGACACTGCGAGTTTCATGCTTCTCCGCGGCCAGCGCAATTTCCTCGTCGGCGGCGAGAGAGCGCACGACGAAGCGGCCGACGAACGTCGCGAGCTCGGAGATCGGAACGTCGCTGCGACCGGTGCGGTGGAAGTGGCTGTAGAGCCCCACGATCCCGACCACGCCTCGCGCGAGCAGCACGGGGTCGTCGTCGCGGATGAGGCCGCTGTCGATGCCCTCACGGACGATGGCGGCCACGTCGGTCACGTGGACGTCGGTGCCCGTCCGGAGCACGTCCACGAACCGCTTGTCGATGTTCTCGACCTCGAGCAGGGCGAAGAACGGCGCGTTGATCGCCATGAACCGCACCGACGCCTCGGCACCCTGGCGGATGCGGGTCAGTGGGTCGGCTTCGGGATCGATCGCCTCACCCTGCGAGCGCCGCAACCGGAGCCGTATCTCCTCGGCCAGCTCGCGGAAGAGCTGTTCCTTGTTCTCGAAGTACCAGTAGAAGAGACCCTTGGCCACGCCGGCGGCCCGGACGATGTCGATGACCCGGGTGTCCGCGTACCCGCGCTCCGCGAACAGCCGCGCCGCGCAGTCGAGAAGCTGCTGCTTGCGCTCGAGGCCCTGCGCCGTCAGCCGGCGCTCGTCGTCCACGGACAAAGTGGACCACCTGCCTGACCGGCGGGTCAATGTCGCCCACTACCCTGGCGTTCGATATGGCAGCGGGCAATCGTGTGGAGCGGCTCGAGAGTCACGAGCGCAATCCCAAGTGGAAGATCGCCCCGTTCTTGATCGACATGTCGATCTGCATCAACTGCGACACGTGCATCCGGCACTGCCCGCCGCAGTTCGGCGCCATCTTCAACCACGGCATCGACGTGATCATCATCCCGGAGCTGTGCTCCGGCTGCGGCAAGTGCCTGCCGCCCGTCTGCCCCGTCGACTGCATCGTGCCCGACCCCGAATGGAAGCCGGCCCCCGACGACTGGTGGGACGAGCAGAAATTCGACGACCCTTACCGCTGACCCCTACGAACTCGGGGTGGCTAGCGGGGCTGTAGCCCCGCTAGCCACCCCAAGAACGGAGATGAGGAGACCCGTGACTGCACCGATCATTCCTGGAGCTGAGCCCGAGAGCATCGACGGGGGGCCGCACGGCGCCCTCGTCCTGCACGGGTTCACCGGCAACTGCAACTCCATGAAGGGCGTCGCCCACGCGCTGGCCGACGCGGGGTTCGCGGTCGAGCTCCCGTTGCTGCCGGGGCACGGCACCACCGTCGAAGACATGAACACGACCACCTGGCGGGACTGGTCGGCAGCCGCCGAGGAGGCGCTCGAGAAGCTCCAGGCGCGGGTCCCGGGCAAGGTCATGGTCGTCGGGCTCTCGATGGGCGGATCGCTCACGGCCTGGCTCGGCACGCGTCATCCGGAGCTGGCCGGCCTCGCGTTCATCAACGCGGTAGTGAAGCTGCCGGAGGGCATGAGCGAGGGACTGCAAGCGCTCGTCGACTCGGGCATGGAGTACACGGACGGAGTCGGCTCCGACATCGCGGACCCTGACGTCGTAGAGCTGGCCTACGAGCGGACCCCGCTCAAGCCGCTCCTGTCCTTGCTCGAAGCCGAAGAGGACACGCAGTCCAAGCTCGGGACCATCACCTGCCCGTGCCTCATCATCACCAGCCGGCAGGACCATGTCGTACCGCCCGAGAACAGTGACTACCTCGCCGAGAACGTGGGCGGGCCGGTAGAGCGCCTGTGGCTCGAACGCAGCTTCCACGTCGCCACGCAGGACTACGAGAAGGCCGAGGTCGAAGCGGCAATCGTGGAGTTCGCCACCCGCGTCACTTCCTAGGATGGCGCATCCATGGCATCGATCTCGCGTGATGACGTCGCGCACGTCGCGCGGCTGGCTCGGCTCGAGCTGACCGACGACGAACTCGAGCTGTTCACCGCGCAGCTCGGGGCGGTGCTCGAACACGCCGCCGATGTCGAGGCGCTCGACGTGGGCGACGTCCCGCCCACGATGCACCCGTATCCATTGCGCAACGTCGTGCGGACCGACGAGGTGCGCCCGACCCTGGACCGAGACGAGGTGCTGGGCCAGGCACCTGCCGCGGAGGACGGGCGCTTCAAGGTGCCGCCGATCCTGGGCGAAGAACCATGACGAGCGCCCGTGAGATCGCAACGGCGGTCCGCTCGAAGGAGCGCAGCGCGCGCGAGGTGGTCGACGAGCACCTCGCCCGCATCGAGGCCCGCGAAGCCGAGCTGCACGCGTTCAACCTCGTGCTTGCCGACGAGGCGCGCACGGCGGCCAACGACATCGACGAACGGATCGCCGCCGGCGAGGACGTCGGGCCGCTTGGCGGCGTTCCTGTCGCGCTGAAGGACAACTTCGCCACCCGCGGCATCCCGACGACGTGCTCGTCGCGCATCCTCGAGGGCTGGCGGCCGCCGTACGACGCGACGGTCGTGGAGCGGTTGCGGGCGGCCGGGGCGATCGTGATCGGCAAGACCAACCTCGACGAGTTCGCAATGGGCTCGTCGACCGAGAACTCCGCCTTCGGGCCGACCCGCAACCCGCACGACACGAGCCGGGTGCCGGGCGGTTCGAGCGGCGGAAGCGCCGCCGCGGTGGCCGCGGAGTTCGCGCCGCTGGGCTTCGGCTCTGACACGGGCGGGTCGATTCGCCAGCCGGCCGCGCTGTGCGGGGTGGTGGGCGTGAAGCCCACGTACGGCCTCGTGTCGCGCTACGGCCTGGTCGCGTTCGCATCGAGCCTCGACCAGATCGGCCCGTTCACCTCGACGGTCGACGACGCCGCGCTGGCGCTCGAGGTCATCGCCGGGCACGACGCCCTCGACTCGACGTCGATCCCCGAACCCGTGCCGGCGTACAGCGAGATGCTGCGCGAGGGCGTCGAAGGGCTGCGGGTCGGTGTCGTCTCGGAGTTCCTCGCAGCCGAAGGTCTCGCGCCCGACGTCGCGCAACGCGTGCACGAAGCTGCTGCCGCGCTCGAGCAGGCCGGCGCGAAGGTCGACGACGCGTCCGTACCGTCGACGATCTACGGGTTGTCGGCCTACTACCTCATCGCGCCGGCGGAAGCGTCGAGCAACCTCGCGCGGTACGAC
>Ga0299913_10005582_pt1 | contig 10758 bp, 8 predicted proteins | sample RVTome_9_FD_201360 | JGI IMG/M metagenome (GOLD analysis project Ga0299913, IMG submission 201360) | Soil microbial communities from uranium-contaminated site in the Upper Colorado River Basin, Wyoming, United States - RVT155D38 (version 2) ... | reverse complement strand
GAAGGCGGGTGAGGAGGAGGCGGACGGCGAGCGGGTCCGCCCCGGCGACGCGGAGCGTCGCGCCCGTGCGCCTTCGGATCTCCGGCCAGGCGCGCAGCAGCACGTGGAGGCCCTTGCGCGGCTCGTGCCGGCCCGCGAAGACGAGCCGGTGCCCGCGACCGCCCGGCGCGACGCCCTCGGGGACGAGGACGCCGTTGGGGACGATCTCGTACTCGCCCGGCAGCCAGCGCTGCGCGGACTCGCGTGCCTGCTCGGAGACCGCGATCCGCCGGTCGAGCCGCTCCTCGAGGAAGCCCCAGACGGGCCGGGCGATCCGCATCCAGCCGAGGTTCCCGCTCGCGTGGTGCGTCCCGACCATCGGCCCGTCCCAGAGCGCGAGCGACGCGATGCACGGCGTCGGCGTCATCGGCTCGTGCAGGTGGAGGACGTCGAAGCGCTCGCGCTCGAGCACGCGCCGAATCCGGAAGATCGAGCGGGGGCTGAGGATGATGTTCGGCAGCGACCCGTTCGCGGGCACGATCACCGAGCGGCCGATCGGGATCACGCCCTCCGGCGGCTCGCCGTGGCGGCCGACCCGAGGATGGAGGACGCGCGTGAACTGACCCGGCGGGTCGTTGCCCATGATCAGCCTCACGTCGTGGCCGAGCTCGCGCAGCGCGGACGCCTGCAGCTCTGCGTGCTCGACCACGGCGCCCCAGAAGGACCACGAGAACGGGACGACGATGCCCACCTTCATCTCCGCGTGAGTCTATGCGGCGCATGCAGAATGGCCCGATGAGGCTGGAGGGCGTCCACCACGTCACCCTGATCACCGGCGACGCCCCGAGGAACGTCGACTTCTACACGCGCGTGCTCGGGCTGCGGCTCGTGAAGAAGACCGTCAACCAGGACGATCCGACCGTCTATCACCTGTTCTACGCCGACGAGCGGGGGAGCGCCGGCTCGGACATCACGTTCTTCGAGTACCCGGGCGCGACCCGCGGCCGGGCCGGCCCCGGGATGATCCACACGACCGCCTGGCGCGTCGGCTCCGAGGCCGCGCTCGACTTCTGGGAGCAGCGGCTCGCCGGCGAGGCGCAGAGCGTCGAGCGGGCGGACGGCGTGCTCGCGTTCGAGGACTTCGAGGGCGTGCGCCACGAGCTCGGCGTGACGGACGTCGCGGACGAGCCGCTCGCCGCGAAGCACCCGGAGATCCCCGAGGAGCACGCGCTCCAGGGCTTCGACGGCGTGCGGGCCTATGCGATCGACCCGGAGCGCAGCCGCGCCCTGCTCGAGCAGACGCTCGGCTTCGAGCCGCGCGGCGAGCACGAGTGGGAGGCGCGCGGGGAGCGGCGCGGCGGCTTCTATGCGTACGACCCGGCGCCCGAGGGGCGCGGCGTCCCCGGGGCCGGCACCGTCCACCACGTCGCCTGGGCGACGACGATGGACGAGCACCAGGAGTGGCAGCGGCGGGTCGCCCAGGCGGGCGCGAACCCGACGCCGGTGATCGACCGCTTCTACTTCAGGTCGGTCTACTTCCGCGAGCCGAACGGGATCCTCTTCGAGCTCGCCACGCTCGGCCCCGGCTTCGCGACCGACGAGGATCCGGACCACCTCGGCGAGCGCCTCTCGCTGCCGCCCGACTTCGAGCACCTGCGCGAGCGGATCGAGCCCGTGCTGACGCCCCTGCCGAATCCGCGCGGATGACGCTGACCGTCCGGGAGCGGCCCGCGGAAGGCGAGCCGCGGGGGAGCCTGGTGCTTCTGCACGGCCGCGGCGCCGACGAGCACGACCTGTACCCGCTCCTGGATGCGCTCGACCCGGGCCGGAGGCTGCTCGGCCTGACGCCCCGCGGCCCGCTGGCACTGCCGCCCGGCGGCGCCCACTGGTACCGGCTGGCGGGGATCCCGACACCCGACCCGGAGACGTTCTGGCCCAGCTTCGAGGCGCTCTCGGAGCTCCTCGACGGGCTGCCGCGCCCGCTCGTCCTCGGCGGCTTCTCGCAGGGGACGGTGATGAGCTGGGCGCTCGGCCTCGGCCGAGGCCGGGCGAAGCGGCCGGCCGCGATTCTCGCACTCTCGGGCTTCATGCCGCGCGTCGACGGGCTCGAGCTCGACCTCGCGGGCCTGGAGGGATACCCGGTCGCGATCGCGCACGGCTCCCTCGACGCGGTCATCCCGGCCGAGTTCAGCCGGGAGGCGAGGGAGGCGCTGGCCGCCGCCGGCGCCGACGTGACCTACCACGAGGCGCCGCTCCCGCACACGATCGACCCCGGGCTCGTACCGGAGCTGCAGGCGTTCGTAGCGGACGCGACGCGCGCGGAGAGCTAGCCGGGCGGAGCGGTCGAGCGGCCGGGCTCGAGCCGCGGCCGGAAGACGTAGTTCGGCAGCGAGTCGGCACCCTCGATCAGGGCGCGCAGCGCGCCGACCGCGGTCTCGGCGATCTCGTCGAGCGGCTGCGCCACCGTGGTGAGGATCGGGTCGCTCCAGCCGGCGGCTGCGGTGCCGTCGAAGCCGATCACGGAGAGCTCGCGCGGGACGCGGATGCCGCCGGCCGACGCCTCGCGAATGACGCCGATCGCCATCAGGTCGTTGGAGCAGATGATCCCGGTCGGCGGGCCGCCCGCCCGGGAGGCGAGCTCGCGGAACGCCTTCCGGCCCCCGTCGACGTCGAACGTCGCGTGGGCGACCAGGCCGTCGGAGTCGATCCCGGCGGCGCTCAGCGCGGCCTCGCGCCCGAGCGTCTTCTCGCGGGTCGGGCTGGAGTCGGCGTCCCCGGCGGCGAAGCCGATGCGCGTGTGCCCGAGCGCGAGCAGGTGCTCGGTCGCGAGCCTGCCCGCGGCGCGCTCGTCGACGCTGATCGAGGGCACGTCGAGGCCGTCGAAGGTCCCGTTGACGAACACGAAGCGCGCCCCCGCGCGGAGGAGGCGGCGGTAGTGGTCGTGGCTCGAGCGGAGCTGGGTGACCTCGCTCGAGATGAAGATCATCCCGTCGACGCGGCGCTCGAGCAGCATGTGCACGTACTCGGCCTCGCGCGCCGCGGAGCCGTGAGTCGTGCAGAGGATGGTCGCGATCCCGGCGTCGCGCGCCCGCATCTCGAGCTCCTGCGCGAGCGCCGGGAAGACGGGGTTCGTCAGCTCCGGCACGAGCAGGCCGATCGCTCCGCTCCACGGCGCCCGGTCCCGCGGCACGTAGAGGAGCTCCCGCATCGACCGCTCCACGTGCCGGCGGGTCTTCTCGCTGACGACCGGCGAGCCGCTCGCCACGCGCGAGGCAGTCGCCACGCTGACGCCGGCGTGGGCGGCAACGTCGCGGAGGGTCGCCGTCATCTCTGCCTTTCGATATCAGAAATCGGCCGGTCTGCTTTCAGTACTTACTACGAGGAGCAAGTGGGGAAAATATGGCTTGACCCGCCTACTTTGGAGCGTCAGTATGGCCCCGTCTTGCAGAAAGACTGAAACACGTTTCAGCTCGCCGTGCAACTCTCAGGAAGGGAATACCGATGAGAAAGAACGTGTGGCGCGTCCTCCCCGGCGCGCTTCTCGCGATGGTCGCCATGCTCCTCCTCGCCGGCCCGGTAGGCGCCGCCCGGGACGCGGCGGCCACCACCGTCACGATCTGGACCGACGCCGACCGCAAGGCGGCCGTCGACAAGATCGCCTCCGCGTGGGGCACCGCGCGCGGCGTCAACGTCGTCGTCGTGCAGAAGGACTTCGGCCGCATCCGCGACGACCTCAAGACGGTCCAGCCGGAGACGGCGCCCGACGTGATCGTCGGCGCCCACGACTGGACGGGCGACCTCGCCGCGAGCGGGCTCGTCCTGCCGCTCAACCCCCGCAAGGCGATCAGGGACAAGTTCCCCCAGTACACGCTCGACGCGTTCTCGTACGGCACGGCCGTGAAGAAGCTCTACGGCGCGCCGGTCGTCGTCGAGAACATCGGCCTCGTTGTCAACACTCGGCTCGCGAAGGTTCCGACGAGCTTCGCGAACCTGCAGCAGCAGGCCCTCGCCTTCAAGAAGAAGAGGGCGGGCAACATCGCCATCGCCGTGCAGCAGGGCGCCAACGGCGACGCCTACCACATGTACCCGTTCTTCTCGGGCCTCTGTGGCTACGTCTTCGGGAAGAACAAGGTCGGCAACCTCGACGCGTCCGACATCGGCCTCCGCGCGCCGGCCTTCCTCCGCAACACGACGCTGATCGACCAGTGGAACCGGCTCGGCCTCGTCAACGCGAAGGTCGACGACGGCGCCGCCTCGAACGCCTTCCTGTCGGGCAAGGCCGCCTTCTGGCTCACCGGCCCGTGGAACGCCGACCGGATCACCAAGGCGAAGATCCCGTTCCGGGTCGTGCAGGTGCCGGCGATCAAGTGCAAGTCGGTCCCGTTCCTCGGCTCGCAGGGCTTCATGGCGACGAAGTTCGCGAGGACCCACGGCGTCGAGTCGGCGGCGAAGGACCTCGTCGGCGACTACATGATGCGGGCCGACTCGCAGCTCGCCCTGTCCCGCGCCAACGGCCGCTTCCCGGCAAACACGGATGCGGCGAAGCGGGTCACGAACCCGGTGCTGAAGCAGTTCGGCGCCGCAGGCGTGGGCGGTGTCCCGATGCCGAACATCCCGCAGATGGGCAGTGTCTGGTCCGACCTCGGCGCGGCGTGGGTCAAGTCGACCCGCGGCTCCGGCGCGATCAAGGCGCGGACGGCGTTCTCGACCGCCGCGCGCAACATCGCGAACAAGATCGGCTAGCACCGCGCAGCACGGCGGGGGCGCCGCGAGGCGCCCCCGCCGCACCACTCACCCCTTCCTCCCTCGCGCCCGCCGACCCCCCACCACACCCGCGTGAGCACTCCGACAGCTCCAGACGCACCGCCGCCGCGCCGCCGGGTCCGCGCGTGGGAGCTGCCGGCGCGGGCGGTGGCCGTCGCCTCCGGCACGGTCGGCTTCGCGATCAAGATCGCGTTCCTCTCCGTCGTGAACGCGATTGCGTTCTGGGGCGCGTTCGAGCTGGCCCGCCAGGGCACGTGGGCGGCACTCGCCGTCCTGCTGCTCGCGACCGCCGCGATCGACGTCGTCTACCTGACGCCGCGGCGCCTTTTCCCGCTCAAGTTCCTGATCCCGGGCACGGTCTTCCTGCTCGCATTCCAGATCGCCCCGATCGTCTACAACGTCAACATCGCCTTCACGAACTGGTCGACCGCGCACATCGGGACCAAGACCGAGGCGATCGCGGCGATCCAGCGCAACTCGCTGGCGGAGGCTCCGGACGGAGGGCAGTACGTGATGCGGCCGGCGAGGGCCGAGGACGGCACGGTCGTCCTGATCCTCTTCGACGAGGAGTCGGAGCAGGGGTTCGTCGGCTCGCGCGAGGGGCTCGAGGAGGCGCCCGAGGGCTCCGTGCGGCTGGACGAGAACTTCGAGATCGCCTCTGCGCCTGCGGGCTACACGCTCGTCCGGCCGGACGAGCTGCTCGCGCTCGACCGCCAGCTCGCCGACTACATCATCCCGGTCGACGGCATCAGCGCGATCCGCGCCGAGGGGTTCGACACGGCGCTCGAGCTGCAACCAACGCTCCGCTACGACCGGGGCTCCGACACGTTCACCCGGATCGAGGACGGCACGGTGTTCCGTGACAACGAGCTCGGCTCGTACGTCGCGTCGCGCGGGGAGGAGCTCGAGCCGGGCTGGAAGACGGGCGTCGGGCTGAGGAACTTCTCCGCCGTCCTCAACGACCCGCTCGTGCGCGACCCGTTCGTCCGCGTCTTCATCTGGACGTTCGCCTTCGCCACCCTGACGGTCCTCTTCTCGTTCGCGCTCGGCCTCTTCCTCGCGATCGTGCTGGACAAGCCGGGGATGCGCTTCCAGCGGCTCTACCGCTCGCTGCTCGTGATCCCGTACGCGATCCCCGGCTTCCTCTCCGTGCTCGTCTGGGCCGGGCTCCTGAACGACGACTTCGGCGTCGTCAACAACGCGTTCGGCCTCAGCGTGCCCTGGCTCTTCGACCCGGACTGGGCGAAGGTCTCGATCATCATCGTCAGCACCTGGCTCACGTTCCCCTACTTCTTCCTCGTCTCGATGGGGGCGCTGCAGTCGATCCCCGGCGAGCTGATCGAGGCGGCGAAGGTCGACGGCGGCGGCCGCACGCAGATCTTCCGCCGGGTGACGCTGCCGCTGCTGCTCGTCGCGGTCGCGCCGCTCCTGATCGCGTCGTTCGCCTTCAACTTCAACAACTTCGGCAACATCTACTTCCTCACGGGCGGCGGCCCGCCCGCGGAGGACCAGTCGGTCGCCGGCGCGACGGACATCCTGATCACCTACACGTACAAGATCGCCTTCGAGTCCGGGAAGGGCCAGGACTACGGGCTCGCGAGCGCGGTCTCGATCTTCATCTTCTTCATCGTGGCCGCGATCTCCGCGGTCGCGTTCTGGCGTTCCAAGTCACTGGAGAACCTCGCATGACGACCGTCGACCAACTCGCAGATGCACGGGCCGCCGCCGAGGCGCCCGTCGCCGTCCGCCGCCCCAGCCGCCGCCCGGAGCTCGGCGACACGTGGTGGCGCCACCTCGTCGCGATCGCCGCGCTCCTCTTCGCCCTCTTCCCCGCCGCCTACATCGCCTCGGCCTCCTTCAGCGCGGACGAGACGCTGACCGGCGCCGCGCTGATCCCGCGGGAGGTGACGCTGGACAACTTCCGCACGATCCTCTCCGGGACGGTCAACATCGCCGGCGCCGACAACGAGATCCCGTACACCACCTGGTACAAGAACACGCTCGTGATCGCGTTCGCGACGGCGATCCTCACCGTCATGCTCGGCGCGCTCGCCGCCTACGCGTTCAGCCGCTTCCGGTTCAAGGGCCGCCGGATCGGGATGCTGACGCTGCTGCTGATCCAGATGTTCCCGCAGCTCCTCGCCGTCGTCGCGATCTACCTGATCGTCCTGAACACGGGCGACGTGTTCCCCATCCTCGGGCTGAACAGCCTCACCGCCCTGACGGTCGTCTACCTCGGCGGCGCGATGGGCGTCAATGCCTGGCTGATGAAGGGGTTCTTCGACACGATCCCCGCCGAGCTGGACGAGTCGGCCCGGGTCGACGGGGCGACGCCGGCGCAGGTCTTCTGGGGGGTGGTGCTGCCGCTCGCCGCGCCCGTGCTCGCGGTCGTGGGGCTCTTCTCCTTCGTCGGCACGATCAACGAGTACGTGATCGCGAGCGTCCTGCTCCAGGAGCGTGACCAGTTCACGCTGCCGCTCGGGATGCGCTCGTTCATCGACCGCCAGTACGCGGAGCAGTGGGGCATCTTCGCCGCCGGCGTGCTGCTCGCGGCCGTGCCCGCGGTCGTGATCTTCCAGTTTCTGCAGCGGTTCATCGTCTCCGGGCTGACGCAGGGCTCGGTGAAGGGATGAGCGTCGCGGAGTCGCCGCCGCTCGTCGGGACGGCCCTCGCCGAGCCGCACCACGACGGCTCGGAGCTCTACCTGCTCGAGCAGCCGCGGGAGCCCGGCGAGGAGGCGGTCGTGCGCCTGCGCGTGCCGCGGGGCGCCGAGCCCGATGCCGTGCTCGTCCGCTACCTCCACGACGGGGAGCCGCGGGCCGCAGTCGCGGAGGTCGACGAGGAGAACGAGCGGGAGACCTGGTGGCGCGCCCGCTTCCCGGCCTGGAGCCCGAGCACGCGCTATCGCTGGCTCCTGAGCGGCGGCGAGCCCGGCTGGACGTGGGTGAACGGCGCGGGCGCGGCGGCGCGCGACGTCACCGACGCGGACGATTTCGTCGTCGCGCACGATCCCGGCGGGCCGCGCTGGCACCTCGACGGCGTCGTGTACGAGGTCTACCCGGACCGGTTCGCCGCGTCCCGGTCGCCCGTGGACCTCCCGGAGTGGGCGATCCCCCGGGCCTGGGACCGGCCGCCGACGGCGCGCGGCCCGGAGACGTCGCGGGAGCTCTACGGCGGCGACCTGCGCGGGATCGAGCAGCGGCTCGACCACGTCGAGCAGCTCGGCGCGACCGCGCTCTACCTGACGCCGATCTTCCCGGCCCGGAGCACGCACCGCTACGACGCGACGACCTTCGACCGCGTCGACCCGCTGCTCGGGGGCGACGAGGCGCTCGACTCGCTGCTCCGCGCCGCGCACGGCCGCGGCCTGCGCGTGATCGGCGACCTGACCGCGAACCACACGGGCGCCGGCCACGAGTGGTTCCTCGCCGCCCGGGCGGATCCCGGGGCGCCGGAGCGCGCGTTCTACCTCTGGGACGACGGGCAGGACGCGGGCTACCACTCCTGGCTCGGCCACGCCTCGCTGCCGAAGCTCGACTGGCGCTCGCCGGAGCTGCGGGCGCGCTTCGAGGCGGTCGTGCGGCGCTGGCTCGACCGCGGCCTCGACGGCTGGCGGATCGACGTCGCCAACATGACCGGCCGCCACCACGAGGTCGACCTCCACCACGAAGCCGCCCGGCTGATCCGCGCGGCCGCAGGCGACGCGCTGCTCGTCGCCGAGCACGGACACGACTACCGCGCCGACCTCCCCGGCGGTGGCTGGCAGGGCACGATGAACTACGCCGGCTTCCTGCGCCCCGCCTGGACCTGGCTGCGACGCGACGACCTGCCCGAGGAGCTGCGACGGACGTTCTGGGGGCTGCCCGTGGGCCTGCCGAGGCTCGACGGCAGCGCGGTCGCGGCCGCGATGACCGAGTTCCGGACCGGCCTGCCCTGGAGCGCGGTCGCGCACTCGTGGTCGCTCCTCGACAGCCACGACACGGCCCGCTTCCGCACGGTTGCCGGCCGCGAGCGTCAGCTCGTCGGGATCGGTCTGCAGCTGACGCTTCCCGGCGTGCCGATGGTCTTCGCCGGCGACGAGCTCGGCCTCGAGGGCGACTGGGGCGAGGACGCGCGCCGCCCGATGCCCTGGGACCGGCCCGAGAGCTGGGACACGGGCCTGCTCGCGGAGTACCGCCGCCTGATCGCGCTGCGCCGCTCCTCGCACGCGCTCCGGCACGGCGGCTGCCGCTGGGCGCACGTCGACGCCGACTGCCTCGCCTACCTGCGCGAGTCCGGCTCCGAGCGCCTGCTCTGCGTCGCCGCCCGAGACGCGCACGTCCCGCTGCGCCTTCCGCTCGCGTTGCTCGGCGCGCGCGGGCTCGAGACCGTCTACGGCTCCGACGCGACGCTCGAGGGCGGGGACGCCCTCCTTCCCGCCGACGGCCCCTCATTCCACGTCTGGAGGCTCATCGATGGCTGACGTCGTGTTCGACGAGGTCGACAAGTTCTACGACAACGGCTTCCACGCCGTGCAGGACCTCTCCCTCGCGATCGAGGACGGCGAGTTCCTCGTCCTGGTCGGGCCGTCCGGCTGCGGCAAGACGACAGCGCTCCGGATGGTGGCCGGGCTGGAGGAGATCTCGGACGGGACCGTCTCGATCGGCGGCAAGGTCGTGAACAAGGTCTCGCCGAAGGAGCGGGACATCGCGATGGTCTTCCAGAACTACGCGCTCTACCCGCATCTCTCCGTCGCCGAGAACATCGCCTTCGGGCTGCGGCTGCGGAAGACGCCCAGGAGTACGATCGAGGAGCGGGTCGACTGGGCGGCGAAGCTGCTCGACCTGACGCCGTACCTCGACCGGCGGCCGAAGCAGCTCTCGGGTGGGCAGCGGCAGCGGGTTGCGATGGGCCGGGCGATCGTCCGGCATCCGCAAGTGTTCCTGATGGACGAGCCGCTCTCGAACCTCGACGCCAAGCTGCGCGTGCAGATGCGCGCCGACGTCGCGAAGCTGCAGCGCGACATCGGCACGACCACGATCTACGTCACGCACGACCAGGTCGAGGCGATGACGATGGGCGACCGCGTCGCCGTGATGACCGCAGGCGTCCTCCAGCAGGTCGACCGGCCGCAGCGGCTCTTCGACGAGCCGGCGAACCTCTTCGTCGCCGGCTTCATCGGCACGCCGCCGATGAACCTCCTCGAGGCCGACGTCCACGTCGAGGGTGACGCGGTCACGCTGGCGATCGGACCGCAGCAGGTCTCCGTCGCGCCCGAGGCGCTCCGCCGCTACCCCGGGCTGCGCGGCGCGGGCGGCCGCCGGGTCGTCGTCGGCGTCCGCGCCGGCGACATCCATCTCGCGGCGGACCGGCCGGACCTGCCCGCGGTGACCGCCCATCTCGAGCTGCTCGAGGCGCTCGGCACCGAGTCGGTCGCCTACTTCCGCATCGATGCGATGGCGATCTCGGCGGAGGTGCACGAGGACGACGACGAGCAGCTCGCGGCCGAGGGCGTCACCGCGACACGGCCGAACCTGGTCGTTTCCGTGCCCGCCGGCTCCGCCTTCGAGCTCACGGTCGACACCGACGTGCGGCTCGCTCTCGACACGGCCAAGCTGCACGCGTTCGACCAGGAGACGGGTGCGCCGCTGCGCTAGCGCGGCGCTCGCCGCTGCGCTCCTCGCCGCGCTGCCGGCTGCCGCCGCACCGGCCGCCGCGCCGCCGCCCGGGCCGGCGGGGATCGCGCTGGCGGCCCTCGAGCGGCCGGTGGCGTACACCCCGTTCGCGGCCGAGCGGATCTACTTCGTGCTCCCCGACCGCTACGCGAACGGCGACCCCGGCAACGACCGCGGCGGGCGCACGGGGATCCGCGGCGTCACCGGCTTCGACCCGACCGACACCGGCTGGTTCCACGGCGGCGACTTCCGCGGGCTGACCGACGACTGCGAGACGCCGTCGCGCGGGCTCGCCCGGATCGACGCGCTCGGCTTCACCGCGGTGTGGGTGACGCCGCCGGTGAGGCAGAAGGCGGTGCAG
>Ga0299913_10005581_pt1 | contig 10758 bp, 10 predicted proteins | sample RVTome_9_FD_201360 | JGI IMG/M metagenome (GOLD analysis project Ga0299913, IMG submission 201360) | Soil microbial communities from uranium-contaminated site in the Upper Colorado River Basin, Wyoming, United States - RVT155D38 (version 2) ... | reverse complement strand
CTCGTCGAGGAGGCGGGCGGCCGCGTCGGCGCGTCGTCACAGGCCGGCTCGACGACCTTCTGGTTCAGCCTTCCGACCTGACGCGGTGCGTCAGGTCGACGTCTGCAATTGGGCTTGCAAGGCGACGGGGGAACAGTCGAGGGGCTCCGCGTTCTTCCGAATTGTGGACCGGACCTCGCGGAGCCCTCTCCCTCTTCTCGAGCGTCAGCCTCTGCGCAGCTGCTTGCGCGCCGCTGCGGCCTTGGCCAGGACGGCCTCAGCGTTCACTTCACGTTTGATCGCCGTCGAGCGCAGCCGGGCGAGTGCTCCGGCCCGGAGCGCGAGCACCCCCGGTGCGCTCAGCGCCTGCCCCCCACCGGAATGGCGGACCTGTTTCCGCGCAACTTCGGCCTTGCGGATCATCGTCTTCCTGTTCATCGCCGGCTACCCGGTCTGTGTCGCGGGGTTGCTGAACGCGATCCAGCTGACCTTCGTATTCTTCCCGACGTCGTTGTTCAGGTAGATCGTGAACTTGCCCGCCTCGGGAACGGCGGCGCGGACGTAGCGACCGGCCCGGTTCTGTGCGAGGACCGCGATGACGAGCGTGTTCGCGGTGCAGCCGGCGAGGTTGACGACCTTCTTCTTTTTCCCCGCGTTGACCGTCGCGCGGCCGCTGCGGCTGAACATCGCCCGTCCGTCGACAACGAGGCCGAACGCGTCCGGGTCGTCCCCGATGCCGAAGACGCCGACGCCGCCGGGCGTTGCGGAACCGCCGAGGACGCCAAAGAACCCATCACCGAGGACGCCGCCCGAGCCTGAGCCGATCACGCCCCAATCCGGGGATTCGCCCCACACACCGGCGGCCGTGAGCACGTCCGGTACCGGGCTCGCGTCGGAAACGCCGTAGACACCTGTCAGGGCAATGTTGGCGTTCACGTTGGCGTCGTCGCCCGCGATCCCGACGACACCCGCGCTGCGGAGGTCGCTCTCCGGATCGCTCGTGTCGGTGGACCGGCCCTGCACACCGATTCCCGTCGAACCGGTCCCGTACAGCGCGGTCGAATCTGCAGTCGAGTTCGTGACGCCGGTCGGCGCGACCGTCGCGTTGTCGGTGTCTTGGATCACAGGCTCCGCCACGCCCGCGGCAACCGCCCCTGGCTTGATCGCGCCCACGGCCAGTGCGGCGGCCCCTCCAGCGGCCGCGGTGAGCAAGGAGCGCCTCGTGCGCAGCGTCCCGTCCTGGACGGTGTCGGTCATGGCCTGACCCCCTTCTGGTGGACCGCGCCGCCGAGCGCCATCTGCGCCATCCATCCGCTGCGACGCCCGGCCAGTAAAGCGAAGTCAGAGGCTCACGACAATGGGAAACCCGACTCCGGGGCGGATTCGCGGCCCCGAGCTCTAGGCGGCGGCTTCCCGGCGGTACAGGACGACCTGCCAAACCCAGTCGCGCGTGATCTGGCGCCCAGCGAACCCCGCACGGCGCATGATTCCGTCGACCTGCTCAGCTCGATACAGGTACCAGCGCGTCGGGTCGCGAGTCAGCCAGCCAAGGGCGTTCATCACCCGTCCGACAACCCGATTCCACCAGATGTCGCGCGGGTAGACGAGCCCAACGATCCGCGTCGCCCTGTCGGCGGCCGCCCCGAGGAGGGCGTCGACGTCCGGGTAACAGCAGACGACCCGGTCGAGCGTGACGACGTCCGCGGGCTCGATCGACGTCGCGAGCTCGACGAAGTTGCCGATCCGCCCGTTCGTCCGGTTGCCGTACCCGCGACGCTCCGCTTCTGCCCGCGCCGTTTCGATGTATGCCTCCGAGGCATCGACCGCCTGCGCGCGAGCCGCACCCGCCGCCAGGAGCTCCAGCTGGATCGCGCCGATGCCGCCCCCGACGTCGAGGACGGAGGTGCCCTCGACTCCCTCGGCGACGATCGCATCCACCAGCGCTCGCGTGGTCTTGTCCGGGCCTTTCTCGAGATACCGCTTGAGGTCGTCCGCCGCGTCGCGGTCCGAGAACGTGTTCGGCGTACAGCCGCAGTCACAGGGTCGTCGCTCGGGCATCGGGGCAATTCTGACCGTTATCGGAGCGGACATCGGCCCCTCACGCGGGCCGCGCACGATCGCACGCATCGTGCCCAATCGAACGCTCATCGAGCATCAGACGTGCGACGGTGTCCAGGCATGCCCATGGCTCGGATCACGGGGAGGCAGATCTCTCGTGTGGCATCGAAAAGCCCGGACCGTCGTATGGACGGCCCGGGCCGAGATTCCGGGACTGATTCGCTGTTGCGATCTAGCCGAGCTGGCCCCGGATCGCGCCGCCGGGGAAGTCGGCCGTGTGAATGTTCACGTAGTACGCCGACGGGTCCTGGAAGATGGCGATGAGGCTTCCCCGGTCGGTCGTCGTGCAGCCGCTGGTCGCGAAGCCGCCATTCGACGCCGTCCAGTTCGTCGCCAGATCGACAAAGATCCCGCCCGTTGCCTCGTCGTGGATGTGGGCGGCGCCGAGCCCGAACGCGGGCTCCGTCGGTTCGCCGATGTCCTCGACCGTGATCGAGTAGCAGACCTCGCCCTGCCCGGGGTTCAACGTCAGCAGTGCAAGGCCGCTTCCATCCGGGTCGCCGCCGGCCTGGGGCGCGAGCGCGACCGCGAACGGACGGCCCCCGGCTGTGACGGCCGTCGCGCTGAGCAGCAAGGCGCCGAGCGCGAGGGCAATGGAGCGCACAGCAAGACCGCGTGAGTGCATCGCTACCTCCAACGTTTCCTGGGGCCGGTCGGACCGATGCTCGGCACCCTCCCGAAACCTACGCCACCACGGCCAATGCTGGCCTCGCAACCCGCACGTCTGTGCAGCACGGGACGTTGCAAGGAATCAGCGGGCGTCGCCTGACTCCGGGAACGCGGGCGGAACCGGACGGTCGTGGGCGGTCGCCTCGCGGATGAGCCGCTGGTACTCGTCGCGCAGTAGCACGGCATCAGTCTGCAGGCGCTCGGCCTCGGGCGACCCGGGCTCAGCCCCTGCCAGGGAGCGCTCGATCTCGCGCCACATCGCGAGGACCAACTCGGCTTCACGCTGATACGGCATCACTCATCTCCTCCCCGATGAGACGACGAGTATCCATCATGGCGCGAAGAATCGGTGCTCGATGGCACCACGTATCCCGAGCCTCGGCGTTTGCAATCGGCGGCCCGGGCCGTGAAAGCCCACGAAGGCCGAGAAGGTCGATCAGCGAGCCGAGGAGGTCAACGAGCTCGCCGGTGACGCAGCCGACGAGGCCGCATCGGACCTCAGCCAGCATCTCCACACGAGCGCGGCGGCCCTGCTGACTCCCAGGTTATCGGCCCCCCAACCCCGCCGAGTTTTACCGAAGCGGCGCCGTTGTTCCCACCTCGGCGGCGGGCGGCCGCACGGCGAGGACCTCGACGACGTCCGACCGGCCCCGAACGGTGAGCGTCCGGCGTTCGAACGACATTCCGTCAAGACCGCCTGCGCTCGTAGCCTCGACGGACACCAGCAGCTCACCGGCGGCCGCCTCGCTCGCGAGGCGAGCGGTCGTGTTCACCACGTCGCCGAGCGCCGTGAAGTCACTCACCGCGCCCTCGGCTCCGGTCGACCCGACGAACGCGTCGCCGGTGTGGACGGCCGCGCCGACGGGGATGGGTCCGCTCGGGCTCGCGTCGGGGCGGCCAGCGGCCTCCAGCAGTGCGCGAGCCGCCCGGATCGCGGCCTCCGTGTAGCGATTGCCGCTGATGCCGACGAAGAACAGGCCAATCGCCTCGTCACCCACGAACTTGTCGACCATCCCGTCGTTGTCGAGGATGGCTCTAGAGGAGAGACGGTAGAAACCGTCGAGGAACGCGCGATACTCGGTGGGGCTCAATCGCTCGCCGATGCCCGTGGAGCCGCGGATGTCGGCGAACAGGAGGCTCACCGGAATCTCGGCCCCGTAGACGCCCATCTTGTTGAGGCTCGTGATGCATGAACCGCAGATGGCCGGGTTGCCGGGGAATCGCGCGAAGCCGACGTGGCGCAGCACGGCGCCCGCAGGGCCTTCGAAGGGCGCAGCGCAGAGCTTGCAGTTCGGTCCATGCGGCAGGCGCGCCATGAAACGACGAAATCGAGCGAGACCAGGATTCTCGCCTGAGAGGAGGCCGCGCATCGCGTCTTCGGGTGTCGAGGGGCGCGGCATCGCGCGTCCATCCTACTCTTCGGATCGGACCGCACGAGGAGGTTGGTCGGGGCGGCGGGATCTGAACCCATGACCACCAGTCCCCAGCCTTGCCCGGGGGCGTGAGGCGACGCCGAGGAGCAGTCTGAGCCCGAAACGGGCCGTCGTGTCGCCCTGGTGTACGCCGGAATGCACCCCTGTTGGTGCCACGGCGAAGGTACCCGCCACATCGGCGCGCCATTTAGCCGACGCCCGGAGGCCGGGGGGACCTCCGGGCGTCGGGGACGGCCGGGACCAGGGCGCGTTGGACACACCTCCACGCCTGGTCAGCCGACGGCCCGCCAAGTAGCGCCCCCTGAACGGGCCAGGCGCGGACTCTAGGGGCCGAGCTGGTGTGTCGGCACTAAGGGAAGGTCCCTATCTGCCAGCCCGGGGCGAATGTACTGCTCTGCCCGTACGATGACGCCGGAGGTGACCCGGTGACCGACCCGATCGAGGACCTCATCGGCGACTACCGCGCGTTCACGGCGCTGCAGCGCGACCGCCTCGCCGCGCGCGGCATCGACATTGCGTCGTACGAGCTGAGCCACCTGGCGGTCCGCGTCCCCGATTGGGACCAGTACGTCCACCTCAGGACGCTCCTCGAGCGGCATGCGGCTGCCAATCGCGAGGGCGTCTGGAACGGACGACCGATCTCCTTGATCCTGCTCGCCGAGTCGCTCCGCGTCCTCGACGGCCAGGTCGTCCCGATGATCGAGCTCATCCCGCCCGTTCACCAACGGGTCTACAAGATGGGCATGGAGCATTTCGGCGTGGTCGTCGGTGAGGAGGTCGACGCCTTCTCCCGTCGGCACCGGGCGGCGCTGACCGGCCAGCAGTTCCAGAGCGCGGCGAACGAGCCGTATTACATCCTGTTCGAGGACTTCACCCACGTGAAGTTTCACCGCCGCTCGCTGCGGGCGGCGGTCGAGCTGGAGGGCCGGACGTTCGACGGCTTCCATCATGTCGACGACTGGATTCCGCAGCGGCTGGTCACCGCGACCGGCCCCAACCCCCTGCCCCGGTGAGCAAGCCTCCCGCGGTCGGCGGCTCCTGGACCTGAGCCCTCGCCGTCCGGCTGCACGGACTACAGCGGATGTGCACCTCGATCTCGCTCCCAGGTGTCGGGAGAACTCGGGGACGGTCCAACCTAGGCGTGCGGAGCAGCGGGCGATGAAGGTCCCGCCCTTCGCATGAACGGCGACCATCCTCACGGCGCTGGTGACATCCGGCACCGCGAAACTGGCCGGTGTGGTCGTGACCGGACCTTTCTCCTATTATCCGCTCCCCTGACGACCTATCATCACCGTTCCTCCCGGGGGATGCCTTGTCCAGAGATCAGCGCCGTCAGACATCCCTGATCGTGCGGCTCGCGACCGCCGCCATTACCGCCGCCGGTCTGCTCGTGGCCGCGGGACCACGGGCCGTCCCGACCGCCCTCGCGGCGCCGGCGGACGTCGGCTACCGGGACTTCAGCTACGCCGGGATCGCGGGCGCCGATAACGTCTCGGCCGCGTCGGTACAGAACAAGCTGTGGTTCCGCGACGGGAGCTGGTTTGGCGTCCTGTTCGACTCGGGCAGCGCGACTGTCAGCTCTGCGTACCGGATCTTCCGGTTCAACATGACGACGCAAACGTGGGCGAACACGGGCGTGGCGGTGGACAGCCGGGAGCGGTCGCACCCCGATGTTGTCGCGGCCGGAAGCAAGCTGTACGTCGCCTCGTCCCGCAGCACCCGCTCAATGCACTTCTTCCGCTACACGTACGACGCCCCGGCAAAGAAGTATGTGATCGACACGGGTTTTCCGGTGTCCATCGCCAATACGTCGAGCGGCACCGGGTATGTCTCCCTCGCGCGTGGCGCGGACGGCAATCTGTGGATGGTGTACCCGGTGACGGGGGCGTCGGCCAACGAGTCGACCATCCATTACTCCATGTCCGGCAACGACGGGACGTCATGGACGGCGGGTGCACCGTTGCCCCAGACCACGACGATCTGGGATGAGGACATCGCCGCCATCGTCCCATTCGGCTCCGGGGCCGACGCCGGAGTGGGCGTCCTCTGGGGCGACCAGAACGACGATGCCTTCTACTTCAGCGCTCACCTCGACTCGCAGGCCGACGCCGGGACCTGGGTCGCGCGCGAGACGGCGTACGCCGGAGCGCACGTCGCCGACAACCACATCAGCGTGAAGACAACTCCGTCTGATGAGGTGGTTGCCGCGGTGAAGACCGATCTGGACGGTGCGACCGATCCCTCGATCGTCGTCATCCATCGAGCGAGTAACGCGACCTGGGACACGCACACGGTCGCGACAGACAACCAGGACGGCACGCGGCCGTACCTTCTCATCGACTCCGGGTCGAATCAGGCCGTTGTCTACCTGACTGCCCCGGCGCTCGTCGGCGCGGGCGAGCAGCGCAAGCTCTATCGCCGAACTGCCCCGCTCGACACGCTCGATTTCGGCACGCCTTCGCTCGGCACCGTCGTAATCGCCAATGCTGCCGACAGCAACCTCAACGACCCGTCATCGACGAAGGACGTCGTCGACGGCATTGGCCAGCTCGTCATCGTCTCCGACGCGACGACATTCCGGTATCTGCACTCCTGCGTTGGCGACCCCTGCCCGGTTACGCCGGTTGCGGACTTCTCCGCCGCTCCAACGGCTGGTGACGCGCCGGTGGCGGTCTCGTTCACGGACGAGTCGACCAACAAACCGACGAGCTGGCTCTGGAACTTCGGCGACGGCACGACATCATCTGCCCAGAACCCGACCCATACGTATTCAAGTGCCGGAACGTACACCGTGACCCTGACGGCAGGGAACGCTGCGGGTAGCGACACGCTGACGAAGGCAGATCTCATCACCCTCGCGGGCAACGCCGGGCCGACGATCAGCCCGCTGAGGCAGCGCTTCATCGTCCGCCAAACGATCGGATCGACGACGGCCATGCGATTGACCTGGTCGGCGACGGATCCCGACGGCGACGGCGTGACGCGGTACGCGCTCCACTACTCCGCGGACGGTGGAATCACGTGGCGCAAGATCCGGCTCTCCAGCGCGCTGAGCACGAGCGCGAACTTCACCGGGGCCGTCCGACAGCCATACCTCATCCGTGTCAGGGCCTGGGACGACCTGGGCGCCTTCACCCGGAGCGTCACGGAATTGATCGTTCGGCGCGCCCAGGAAAAATCCTCGGCGATCGCGTACAGCGGAACGTGGCGGAAACGCGTGAGCAGCTCGGCGTCCGGTGGCGCGCTGAAGTTTACGACCACCCGCGGCGACAGCGCGACGTACTCTTTCTTCGGCAGCAGCATTGGCTTCGTCACGCGGACCGGACCGACTCGCGGCATCGTCCGGATCTACGTCGACGGGGTAACCAAGCCCAGCTGGCGGATCGATCTCGGCTCGAAGGAGGATCGCCCGCGCCGCCTCGTGTTCTCGAAGGGCTGGCCGACGTTGGGCAACCACACGATCCGCGTTGTCCTTGTCGGGGCGGCGGGCCGGCACCGGCTGGACGTGGACGCGTTCGAGATCGGGCGATTGGACCCGCAGTAGCGGACCTCTTGGATAACGGCGTTGAGCTCCCGGCCCTCGGGTTCGGCGTCTTCCAAACGCCACCCGACGCGACCAAGGCGTCGGTCGAGGTGGCGCTGCGTGTCGGCTATCGGATGATCGACTCGCCGCCGCGTACGTCAACGAGCGCGCGCGCAGACCGGCGAGAGGCCGGTTTGAGTTCAGGAATTGGTCGGGGCGGCGGGATTTGAACCCACGACCACCAGTCCCCCAGACTGGTGCGCTACCAGACTGCGCCACGCCCCGACCGAGGCGGCGAGTCTAGCAGAGGCCCCTCGCGATCCCGATCGAACTCGGCGGGCCTCAACGGCCCCGACGATACAGCGCGAGGGTCATCCCGACGGTCGTGAGGCCGGCGGCTGCGAGGATGAGGTAGGCGACCGGCATGCCGCGGCCGCCCAGGATCTCGATGATCGCCGCGATGACGCTCAGCCCGTTGAACGTCACGGCCATCAGCGCGGGCAGCCGCGCGGCGGACCAGCGCCGTGATTGGAGGACGAGGACACCGCCTACGGCCGCGCCGAACGTCGCAGCGCCGGCGAAGCGATAGGCGAACGGGTCATCGCCGCTCGCGCCGACGAGCGTCCCGAACTCGCCGCCGAGGAGCAACGTCCCGAGCCCGAAGACCGCCGCGGCGGTAACACCGACCGTGAACAGCCCGACGACCCACGGCGCGATCGGGCGTTCGAGCTCGGCCCGCGCCTTGCCGGCGGCGGAAATCGGCGGCTGACGCAGCACCTCGCCGGCGAAGGCTGTGAAGCCGATCGCAAGGAAAAGGATCAGGACCACGACCAGCGGCGCGCCACCGGCGAACAGGCTGACGAGACACGCGAGGATCGTCGCGGCCCCAAACGCGAACGTCGAAGCGATCGGGATCCGCAGCTCCGCCCACGATGCCTGGGAGCCCGCGGTGAGACCAGCCGCATATGCGAACAGGGCGGCGCCGGCGAGTCGGTAGGTGAACAGGTCGGTCCCGATCAAGCCGGCCAGCGGGGCGAAGGTCGCCGGCGCGATCGTCCAGGCCAGTCCCAGGAAGCCGCAGGCCAGGATGAGCAGCCAGAGCAGCGGCCGGAAGATGCGGTTCGACGCCAATTGCAAACCCTCCCAGCCGAGTGTACGAAAGCGCCGATCACGTGAATCTGGCGTGACATGCTGACGCGCGATGCGGGACCAGCTCGCTGTCGTCCTCACGGTCGCGCGGGATCGGACGCTCGCTCGGATCGAGCTGGCATACCTCGGCTACAACATGGCCGAACACGCCGCCTGGATCGCCGGTCTCGTGTACGCGTTCGGCCTCGGCGGTGCCGGCTTCGCGGGCGTCGTCGCGCTCGTGATGCTCGTCCCGGCGGGGTTCGTTGCGCCCTTCGCGGCGTACGCCGGCGATCGGTTCCGCCACGACCGAGTCCTGCTTGCCGGGTACCTCGTGCAGGCCGCGACGTTCGCGCTGAGCGCGGTCGCCCTGTACGTGGAGGCCTCACCCGTCGTGACGATTGCGGCTCTCACCGCGGCGTCGAGCGCGGTCACCATGACCCGCCCGGCGCAGGGCGTCCTCTTCCCGGCGATCACCCACTCGCCTGCGGATCTCACCGCCGCGAATGCGGTGTCGGGGCTCGCCGAGGGCCTGGGGCTGTGCCTCGGACCCCTCGTTGCCGGGTTCCTGCTCCTCAGGGCGGAGCCGGGCGACGTGTTCGCCGTCTTCGCAATCGTGAGCGTCGTGAACACCGCGCTCGTCTGGCGGATCGGGTTCGACGACGGCTCCACCCACGAGCGGCCGGGCACGACGGCCCGGGCGATCCTCGCCGGCTCGTTTGGCGGCTTCCGATACGTGGCTCGCGACCGTCGTGTGCTGGCCATCGTCGCGGTCCTCGCGGGGGTCACCGTGTTGTTCGGTGCGCTCGACGTGCTGTTCGTCGCCGTCGCGATCGGCTACTTCAAGGAATCCGAATCGTGGGCCGGGTACCTCAACGCGAGTGTGGGGTTCGGTGCGATCGCGGGCGCGGCAGCCGCGGTCGTCCTGGTCGGCCGCCGGCGGCTCACGCCGGCGTTCGCGATCAGCGCCTCGGTCAAGGGCCTCGCGATCGCCGCGCTCGCCGCGGTCCCGAACCTGGGCGTCGCGGCGGTCGTGTTCGCCGTCGCGGGCCTCGCGTCGATCCTCAACAACGTCGCGGGCAGGACGCTCCTCCAGCGCGTCGCGCCCGAGGCGGTGCTGTCGCGTGTCTTCGGCGTCCTCGAAGGTCTCGGCATGTTCGCGCTCGCGCTGGGCTCGGTTGTCACGGGCCTGCTGATCGAGGTGATCGGCCTGCAATCAACCGTCGTCGCGATCGGGCTGGTGCTTCCCGTGCTGGTCGTCCTCGGGTGGCGCCAAGTGGGGTCGATCGACCGGCATGCCCGGCAGCCCGATCCCGAGGCCCTGGCGCTGCTCCGGCAGCTGCCGATCTTCTCGCCGCTGTCCGCGCCATCGATCGAGCGGATCCTCGCCGAGCTCACCTGGCTGGAGCTGCCGGCGGGCCATGTCCTCATCCGGCAGGGCGACGCCGGCGACCGGTTCTACGTCATCGCCGCGGGACGGGTCGAGGTGACCCAGGACGGACGCCGCCTGGCCACCGGCGGGCCGGGTTACCACGTCGGCGAGATCGCGCTCCTCCGGAATGTCACGCGCACGGCCTCGGTCACGACGCTGACGCCTGTCCGGGCGATGGCCATCGAGCGGGAGCGGTTCCTCGAGGCTGTGACGGGCCACACGGCGAGTCGAGGTCGGGTGGAGGCAGTCGCGACCGAGCGCCTCTCGAACCCCGGCGAGGCGTCCGCCTAACCTGGGACTCCCAGCCGTTCGATCCAGCGCTGGAAGTCGGCGAGCTCGTCCTTGGACTCTCGGGACAATAGATCGATCAGGCAGCGCTGGACGCTCTTGCCCTCGAACAGCGCGTTGTGGACCTCCTGCGCGATCGGCATCTCGACACCGTGACGCGCCGCGAGTGCGAGGGCGGCATCGACCGT
>Ga0299913_10005580_pt1 | contig 10759 bp, 5 predicted proteins | sample RVTome_9_FD_201360 | JGI IMG/M metagenome (GOLD analysis project Ga0299913, IMG submission 201360) | Soil microbial communities from uranium-contaminated site in the Upper Colorado River Basin, Wyoming, United States - RVT155D38 (version 2) ... | reverse complement strand
GTGCTGCCGCAGGACCGGATCAGCAACTACGTGCCGTACTATTCGATCAACGAGGAGACGCGCTGGGCCCATATGCCGCCGGCCGACACGCTGCTGTCGGCGCGGTCCCAGCGAATGACGCCCAGCGCCGAGGCCGACTGAGGGTATGGGCACGCCCGGGCCCGAGGCAGCCATGGCTTCAGCGGCGGACGATCCGTTCTGCGGCCTCGATCTCGAGCAGGCCCCCCGGCCGCGGGCTGCCCCCTTCGTCGCGTCGAGCCTGATCGCGCTGGCGCTGGTCGCCGGGCTCGCCGGGGTTCTGGTCAAGGTCGCGGTGGACGAGCGCGCCGCCAGCCTGCACGCGGCGCAGGGTGCGCGCATGGAAGCCCTGGCGCGCGGCCGCGCCGAGGTGCTGGCCACCTGGCTCAACGGCGTCGCCCAGACCGGGCGGCGGCTGACCGAAGCGGACCTGCTGCAGCTGTTCGCGAACGAGGTGACCTTCGGCGATGCGGCCGAGCCGCTGGTCGGCGCGCTGAGGGCACACCTCCCCCTCGTGCAACGCATGATCGACGACTTCGCCCAGCAGAACGGGTTGGTCGGGGCCGGGCTGGTCGATCTCGACGGGCGCGCGCTGCTGCTGAGCACGGGCACGCCGCCGCTCCACTACAACCCGATCCATCTGCTGGACGAGCGGACCGAGCGCGGCGTCTCGCCGGTGCGCGCCGGCAGTCGCGACGACGCCGCCATCCTTGGTGCGCGTCTGCTCATGGACGTCGCCCTGCCCGTGCCCAGCGGCCATTCCTGGCTCGCCGGCACCGATCCCGAGACCGCCGCGGTCCTGTTCATGATCGTGCCGGTGGCCGATCAGCTGGCGAGCCTCCTCGACCCGGGGCCGCTGCTCGCGTTCGGCGAGCGCTTCCGTCTGATTCAGTGGGGCGAGGAGGGGAGCGAGCAGGTGATCGCGGGGCCGGATCCCAGGCTCGTGCCGTTTCGCCTGAGCGAGCCGCTCGTGCCGGGCGAGCCGAGGCCCTATGGACCGCTCCTCCGGGCCGACGGCACCGAGACGTTCACGGTCGGGGCGGCGGTGCCCGGCCTGCCCTGGACCGTGCTGCACGAGGTCGACGGCGCCGCGGCCCTGGCGCCGCTGCGCGCGTTCGCGACCACGGCGCTGGTCGTGGCAGGCCTGGTAGGCGTCGCCCTGGTCCTCGCCTTCGTGGCGTTCTGGTGGCGGCGCACCGGCGACCATCAGAAGGAGCTGGCCCTGCAGTACCGCGAGCTTGCCGCGGGCATCCATCGCCAGCGCCGCGTGCTCGCGAGCATCACCGACGCCATGCAGGAGATGCTTTGTCTGAAGACCCCGGCCGGCCGCTACGCGTACGTCAATCCCGCCTTCGCCGAGGCTCTCGCGAGATCTGCCGACGAGATCCTGGGCTGCACCGACGCGGAGCTGTTCGGCCCCGAGGCCGCGGCGCGCCAGGGCCGGAGCGACCGCCAGGCGCTCGAGGGACGGGCGGTGGTCGCGGAGCCCGCCGAGATCAAGCTCGGCGCCCGTTCCCGCTATCTGTCGACCTCGAAGGTCCGGATCTGCGACGAGACCGGGGCGGTGACCGGGCTGGTCGCGGTGGCGCGCGACGAGACCGCGCTGATCGAGCAGCGGCGCAAGCACGAACGTCTGATCCGTGCGACCGTGGACGCCCTGATCCGCGCGATCGAGCTGCGCGACCCCTTCCTGGTCGGCCACACGCGACGCTTGCAGGCTTATGCCGTCGCGGTCGGCGGCGCGCTCGGGCGGGACGACCGCGAGCTGGCCACCCTGGACCTCGCGGCCTGTCTGTCGCAGGTCGGCAAGATCTTCGTCGCGGACGCCATCCTGACCAAACGGGGGCGCCTGAGCGAGGCCGAGGCGCAGGAGATGCGCCGCCATGTCGGGCATGCGCTCAGAGTGGTCGGCCCGATCGACTTCGACCTGCCGGTCCGCGAGGCGATCGGCCAGATGTACGAGCGCCTCGACGGCAGCGGCTATCCGAAGGGCGTGGCCGGCGATCAGATCAAGCCGCTCGCGCGCATCCTCGGCGTGGTCGATGCCTATTGCGCCCTCACCGAGGCCCGCGCCTACCGGGGGCAGATGAGCGCCGGCAACGCGCTGCTGCACCTGGCCGAGAACCCGCACTGGTACGACGTCAACGTGGTCGCGGCGCTCGCGCAGGTGGTCGCGGCGGACGGGGCGACCGGCGACGGGTCGACCGCGGCGCCGGCGAATACCGACGCGCCGGTGGCCGCCGCGTAGTCGCTCCTTCGAGGCTTTCGGCCGCGACCCGCCATCGAAGCAGTCCGTAGCCCCACCTCCGGCTGTCGGCTTGAGAAGCCAGCCGGCTGTGGGCCCGGGACATCCGGTACCGGAAGAGCATGCCACGGCAGGCGGTTTCCCACGCGGGGGCCGACGAGCGTGGCGCCAGGCTGCCCGCAAGCACCGGTCAACGCTCGCGCAGCGCCCGCTCCTTGGCGCGCAGGATCGGCTTGAGCAGATAGTCCAGAACGGTCTTCTCGCCGGTCAGGATGTCGACCTGGGCCGTCATGCCGGGAATGATCGGCAAAGGCTCGGCGGCGTCGTGCAACGCGTTGTCGTGGGTGCGCACCCGCACGCGATAGAAGCTCTCGCCGCGCTCGTCGGTGATGGTGTCGGCGCTGATGTCCTCGACCAGGCCGTCCAGCCCGCCGTAGATGGCGAAGTCGTACGCCGTCACCTTGACCACGGCGGCCTGGCCCGGGTGCAGGAAAGCGATGTCCGCGGGCCTCACCCGCGCTTCGATCAGAAGGTTGTCCTCGAGCGGCACGATCTCGATCAGGTTCGCGCCCGGCTGGATCACGCCGCCCACGGTGTTGACGAACAGCTGCTTGACCGTGCCGCGCACCGGCGAGCGGACCTCGGTCCGGCTCACCATGTCGGCCTCGGCGGCGATCACCTCCCCCAGCGCGGTCGCCTCCGCCTGCACCGCGTTGAGCTCGCGCTGCGCCTCGGCGCGGAAGCTGAGCTGGCGCTCCTCGATCCTGCGCTGCGCTTCGTCCAGCGCGGCCTCGATGCGCGGCACGGCAAGGCGCGTCGTCTCGAGCTCGCCCGCGAGATCGTTGACCTGACGCTGCAGACGCAGCAGCTGCACCTTGGAGACCACCCGGCTGATCGCGAGCGGCTCGGTGATCTCGAGCTCCTCGACCGCCAGGGCATGGGAGCGCTCCAGCTGGCCGAGGCGGGTGCTCAGCTCGCTCAGCTCCTGCTCGCGCTGCGCGGCCTGGCTGCGCAGGATCTCGAGCTCCGAGGCCAAAGCCGCCTTGCGCGCAGCGTGCAGCGCGCGCTCGTTCCGGGCGACGTCGGGGGCGCCGGCGAGGACCTCCGGCGGGAACGCGAGCGCCGTGCCGTCGACCTCGGCGCGCAGCCGGGCCAGCGCCCCGAGCAGCGCCAGATGCCGCGTGCTGCTCTCGCGGAGGTTGCTCGCGGCGCGGACATCATCGATGCGCACGAGGACTTGGCCGGGCTCGACGATGGCGCCCTCGCGCACCAGGATCGCGGCCACGATGCCACCCTCCAGGTTCTGCACCACCTGGACCTGGCGCGACGGGATCACCTTGCCGTCGCCCCGGGTCACCTCGTCCAGCTCCGCCCAGCTCGCCCAGGCGAAGAACGCGGCGAAGAAGGCGGCGATCACGAACAGCAGGAGGTGAGCGAAGCCGCGCGGGGCATGCAGGTCGGCGCCGGCGCGGCCGATCACGAAGTCGGCCTCGGCGCGGCGCGGCCGCCGGGATCGCCGTAGCGCGCCCGCCGCGCCCGAGTTGGCGATCGCGCTGCCGGCCATGCTCAGCTCTGGCCCCGGATCTGGCCCCCGGCCAGGGCCTTGAGGATCTCGGGCCGGGGTCCGTCGGCTACGACGCGGCCGCCGTCGAGCACGATCAGCCGCTCGACCAGGGACAGGAGCGAGGCGCGGTGCGTGACCAGGAGCAAGGTCCGATCCGGCAGCTCCTGTTCCAGCCGCTGCTTGAGCCGGCCCTCCGCGCCGTGGTCCATGGCGCTGCTCGGCTCGTCGAGCACCAGGATCGGCGGGTCCAGCAGCAGCGCGCGCGCCACCGCTACCGCCTGCCGCTGGCCGCCGGACAGACGCTCGCCCCGCTCCCCGACGTTGAGATCGAAGCCCAGCGGATGGCGGGCGACGAAGTCCTCGACGCCGGCGATGCGCGCCGCCCGCAACACCGCCTGATCGTCCGCGAACGGCGCCCCGAGCGTGATGTTGTCGCGAACCGTGCCGTGGAACAGCACCACATCCTGCAGCACGCAGCCGATGTGACGGCGCAGGTCCGCCGGATCGATCTGGCGAAGGTCCGTGCCGTCCAGCAGCACCGCGCCCTGATCCGGCTCGTAGAGGCCGAGCACCAGCTTCTCGACCGTGGTCTTGCCGGAGCCGATGCGGCCGACCAGGCCGACCCGCTCGCCGGGTGCGATCGTGAACGAGACCTGCTCGAGCGCCGGCTGCTTCTGCCCGGGATAGGCGAAGGTGACGCCTTTGAACGCGACCTCGCCGCGCAGTTGCGGGCGGTGCAGGAAGCGGGTCGTTGGCGGCCGCTCCACCGGCAGGGCCATCACCTTGCTCAGGGCGTCGTAGGCGGCGCGGGCCTGATGATAGCGCGTCAGGATGCCGGCGACCTGGGCGAGCGGCGCCATGGCCCGGCCGGTGATGATCGTGCAGGCGACCAGCCCGCCGACCGTGAGCAGCCCCTCGCCGATCCGGTACACCCCGAAGATGACTACCCCGACCGTGACCAGGTTCTGGGCGAGCACGGAGACGTTGACCCCGAGGCTGGACAGGAGGCGCGCGCGCATGCCGGAGCGCGCGGTCGCGCTCACGAACTGCTCCCAGTTGCGCTGCATGCGGCCCTCGGCCCGCACGCTCTTGATCGTCTCGAGGCCGTTGATGCTCTCGACCAGCACGCCGTGCTTTTGCGCGGCTTCCTGGAAGGTCCGGCGGATCACCCGATTGAGCGGCACCTGCAGGATCAGCCCGAACCCGATCACCAGCGGCACCGCGACCGCCGGCACCAGGGCGATGGGGCCGCCGATCAGCCACACGATCGCGATGAACAGGAGCACGAACGGCAGGTCGACCAGCGTGACGACGGTGGCGGAGGTGAAGAAATCGCGCAGGCTCTCGAACTCGCGCAGATTGTTGGCGAAGGCGCCGGCGGAGGCGGGGCGGGCGGCCATGCGCATGCCCATGACCTGCTCGAAGATCCCGCCGGCGAGCTTGAGGTCGGCGATCCGGCCGGCACTGTCGACGAAGTATCCCCGAAGGTTGCGCAGCACGAAATCGAATGCGAACACCGTGGCGGCGCCGGCGGCGAGCACCCAAAGGGTCTCGATCGCCTGGTTCGGGACCACCCGGTCGTAGACGTTCATGATGAACAGGGGGCTGGCCAGGGCGAACAGGTTGATCAGCACCGCAGCCAGCAGGACCTCGGCATAGACCGGCCAGGCCTGGAGGAGCGTGCCCCAGAACCAGCTCCTGCCCGCGACGCCCTCGATCTGATCGGCCCGGCGGTCGAAGCGCAGCCGCGGCCGGGCGAACAGGGCATGGCCGACATAGCGGTCGGCGAGGTCGGCGAGCGGCAACTCGATCACGCCGTCGCCGGCTTCGGGCATGACCACCTGCGCCCGCTCACCGGGCAGCAGGCCGACCAGGACGCAGGCGCCGCGCCCCTCGAGCAGGAGCACGCACGGCAGGGTGAGATCGCTGATCCGCGCCAGCGGCCGACGCACGAGGCGGGCGCTGAGACCGGCGTGCTCGGCGGCGCGGACCGCGAGCTCGGGGGTCACGCGCCCCTCGGCGAGCGGCAGGCCGGCCTTGAGCGCCTCCGCCGAGGTCGGTCGCTCGAGCAGCTGAGTCAGGATTCCCAGGCAGGCCAGCAGCGGGTCGTCGGTCGCGGCGGCGGCAGGCAGAGGCCACGTCGCGACCTCGGGCGGCCCGGCGCCGGCGACCAGCTGACGGTCCTTCGCCATGAGCCGCGGCGCGCCGGGCGTCGGCGCACCCGCCGCAGCCACGGCCTCCGCCTGCTCGGGAGAATCCGCATCGTCCCGTCGAATGGGTCGCGCCGTCACGCTCTTGCTCTGAACTGCCGCGGTCGCTGCAACCGGCGGACGCCAGCCGGAGGGACCGATCCCCCTAAGATTGCGGCGTTCGGCAGGGTCTTGACAAGGCCCGATCTCTTACGCGGCGGCCGGCGCCATGATAACGGCGCCGATTGGTTGAGCGATTGACGCAATTTTGGCCAGGCCGTATCAACCTTGGTTGTATGCTGGCTTAGAGAACTCGGTCGTGTCAGGCCCAGGCGCCGCGGCGCTCGGACCGGTGCGCAGGCTCCAACGCTTCAAGTCTGTGAGAGACGGTAGATGGTGAATCGTGGCAGCGCCTCGTGGTCGTCCGGCAATCGTGCGAGCGCGGCCTCGTTGCCGTCGCTCGGGCTTCTGTTGGGGCTGATCGCCACGAGCGACGTCGCGCTCGCCACCTCGATCGAGGACAGCATCCAGGCGGCGCTGGCGACCAATCCCGACATCGGCGTCGTGGCCGCGGATCGCGAGGCGATCGATCAGGAGCTGCGCCAGGCGCGCGCCGAATATCTGCCGTCGATCGACGTCCGCGGCGCCGCCGGGCCGGAGTACACCGACAGTCCGGCGACCCGCAATCGGAGCGGTCGCGGCCGCAATGCGGGCGACTCGCAGACGTTGCTGCGTCTGGAGTCCCAGCTCACGCTGACCCAGATGCTGTTCGACGGCTTCGCCACCCAGAGCGAGGTCCAGCGTCAGACCGCGCGGATCGATTCGGCGGCGCGCCGGGTGCAGGAGACCGCCGAGTTCGTCGCCCTCGATGCGGTCGAGGCCCACCTCGAGATGCTGCGCAATCAGGAACTGGTCGAGCTGGCGCGGGAAAACGTCGCGCAGCACCGGAGGATACTGGGCCAAGTCGGCCTGCTCGAGCGCCAGGGCGCCGGGTCCCTCGGCGACGTCCGCCAGGCCGAGTCCCGTCTCGCCGAAGCGGAAAGCTCGCTTGCCCTCGCCGTCGGCAATCTGCGCGACGCCACCGCCTTCTATCGGGCGGTCGTGGGATTGCCGCCCGAGGATCTGCAGGGCGCCGTGCCGCCGGTCGCTGCCCTGCCCGAGAGCGAGGAGGCGTCGGCCGCCGTGGCGTCGGCGACCAACCCGACCGTCCTGATCGCCAACGCCGACGTCGACGTCGCCCAAGCCGAGCTGCGCGGCGCCCGCGCCGGCTACTATCCGAACCTGGACCTCGAGCTCGGCGCCTCGGCGGGCGACGACCTGGACGGCATCGAAGGCAGCGACGTCAGCGCCCAGGCGCTCGTGGTCCTGCGCTACAATCTGTTCCGCGGCGGCGGCGACATCGCGCGCGAGCGGGAGGCGTTCGCCCGCCTCAAGGAGGCGCGGGAGGTCGTGCGGGTGGCGCAGCGCGACGCCGAGGAGGAGGCGCGGGTCGCGTTCAACGCCCTGACCACCGCGCGGGCCCGGCTGATCGCGCTGAGCCGGGGGGTCGAAGCGCAGCGGGCGACCCGCGACATCTATGCCCAACAGTTCGACCTGGGACAGCGCGGCCTGCTCGACCTGCTCGATGCCGAGAACGAGCTGTTCAACGACCGCTCCAACCTGGTCACCGCAGATCTCACCGAGACGTTCGCCGCTTATCGGGTGCTCGCGGTCGTCGGCACGCTTCTCGACGCGCTGAGCATCGAGCGGCCGAAGGAGGCGATCAGCATCTACCGCGAGCGCCGGGAGCCGGTCGGCCAGAGCATCACCGTCGGCGCGCCGGAATAGCGACGACCGCGTCCCTGCCGAAGTCCGGTCCTTCCTGACGTTCCGGCCGGCGCCCCCGCCCGAGGGTGCAAGTCCCGGCAGCGTCGGGCAGAGCCGCACGAGTGATCGCGCGCACGCCTTCCCTGGCTCGGTCGCATGGGCAGTCCTTAGGGCTCCGTTAACCAACCTCGCATAAATCGTCGGTTGTTGGCGCGGCGGAGAGGACCCCATGGAGCCGAGCGGGAGGCAGTGCGACATCATCTCGACGCTCGAGCGTGCGCGTCTGCCCGGCACGAGGCGACCGGCAGGCTCGTCGCCGGCGGCGAACCGCTGCGGTGACGCGCCGCCCGGCCGTGGGCCGGCTCCCGGCGCGCGCGATGCGGGGCATCGTCGCTCCGCCCACCTGGCAGCGATGCGGCATCCGGGTCAGCACGAGGTCCGGCGCGGGGTATCCGCCAGCGTCTTGCTTTGCCCAAGCAGTTGTCCCCAGAGAAGAATCATCCGATCCCGGAGAGGGGGGGTGCGGGCCCGCTCGGCGCGTTCCTTCCCGGTCGCGGGCGATGCCGTGCTCCTGCTGACATCCCACGGCAGCGCCGCGCGTGCCTGAGATGCGACACAGCGCACCTTGGTGGCGCCGAATCGCGCTCGCCTTGGCGCCGAGCGCGCCCCCGCTGGTGCGGCGTCTGGTGGCAGTTGCAGCGGCGCCGCCGCCTCAGCGTCGGGAGTCCAGCCGCGGCGGCCGGCCCGGTGCGGCGCGCTGGTCGCTTGCCGCGGCCGCCGTGCTCAACGCGGCTCTGATCGGTGGCGCGGTCGCGGCAGGGGCCCTGCGCGCGCCGGGGCCCGTAGGAGCGACCGGGTGGCAACCCAGCAGCTTGACGGCCGAGCGCTTCGAGCCGAGCGGCCTGCAGGAGGTTCACGAGCGGCTGGAGCGACAGCGGGAGCTGCAGCGCGCGGCGCGCAGCCACTCGAGGGCGCTGGCGGCGGCGACCGAAGCCTTGCGCCGCCAGCACCAGCGGCTTTCCCAGGTGCTCGAGTCGCAGCGCCGGCGCGCGCGCTCGCTGGAGCAGCAACTCGACTACCACGTGCCGCGCCTGCTGGCGCGCCAGGCGGAGGTGCGCGCGCGGCGCGCACGTACGGCCCAGGCGCTGACCGAGCTTGCCGCCAGAAGCCGGGGCGTTCACCTCGATTCCAAGCTACGCGCGCGAATGCTGGCGATCAGCCCGTTCGTGCTCGATCAGCTGCGCAGCATCGAGAGCAGCCTGGGCTCGGTCGGGCACGCGGAGCGGACGATCGAGCGCCACGCACGAATCGCCCGCAGCCTGGCCGACCTGACCACGGCGCGGCAGCGGGTCTCGGGCCGGCTGGCGGAGAAGCGCTGGCTGCGCCAGGCCGCGCTGGAGCGGCTGCGCGAGCTCGACGCGGACGTCGGGCGCCTGGCCGACGAGCAGGTACGACTGGCCCACCGCGTCCTGGGCGCCGAGGCCGGTATCGCGACGTCGGCCGGACCGGCAGGGGTCGGGGAGGCCGCGGTGGCAGGCGTCGCGACGGCACGCGGCGTGCTCGAGGGACGCCCCCGGTGGGACCGGGTGCCCGACGCCGAGCACCGATCGGCCTCGACGGTCTCGGCCTCGGCGCTGGCGGCCCGGCTTGCCGCTCCGGCCGCTCTGACCGGGTCGGCGGGCTGGCTGGCCATGCCGCCGCCGCTGGTCGCGGCGGTACGCCGGGAGAGCCCTCGGATCTCGCCGGGCGCCTCTCACGATGCGATCAGTTCGGCGACGCCTCTCGAGGTCGCCTTCGAGCCTCCTCGTCGCCTGCCCGCCATGGCCGCGATCCTCGGTTACCCTCCGCTCGTGCCGGTGGCAGCGGCGGCCGCCCGCGACCGTGTGGCGGCGCCCGATCGGCCCGCGATGTCGATGGCCGCCGCACCGGGCCAGGGAGTCGCGGCCCCCGTCGATGGCAGGATCGTGTTCGCGGGTGGGTTCAAGAGCTATGGCTTGCTCTTGATCATTGAACACGAGCGCGAATATCATACGTTGCTTTGGGGCTTCGCCTGGCTCGACGTCAGCCCCGGCGATCACGTCCAGGCTGGGCAAGTCGTTGGGATCATGGGCGCGAGGGGCAATGATCCCCCGGTGCTGCACGTGGAGCGGCGGCGACACGGCCGACCGATCAACCTCGCAGCGAGTAGCAGTGGGATTCAAGGTTGATGCGTAAGAGTCTGACAAGCGTCGCGGCCGTCGCCCTGATCGCTCTGGCGGCATACCTGACGACGGCCGCCGGACCACAGGCCGGCTCGTCCGACACGTTCAGGCAGCTCAAGCTGTTCGGCGACGTCTTCGAGCGGGTGCGGGCGGAGTACGTCGAGGAGATGACCGATCAGGATCTGATCGAGGCCGCGATCGAAGGCATGCTGACCTCGCTCGATCCGCACTCCGGATATCTCAATCCCAAGAAATACCGCGACATGCAGGTCCAGACCAAGGGCGAGTTCGGCGGCCTCGGGATCGAGGTGACGATGGAAGACGGCTTGGTCAAGGTGGTGTCCCCGATCGACGACACCCCTGCCTATCGCGCCGGGATCCAGGCCGGCGACGTGATCACCCACATCAACAGCGAGCCGGTTCTGGGGATGAGCCTGTCCGAGGCGGTCGAGCGGATGCGCGGGCCGGTCGATACCTCGATCGCGCTGACGCTGCGGCGGCCGGGCGAGGACGCGCCGATCGACGTCAGCATGGCGCGGGCGGTGATCACGATCTCGCCGGTGCGCTGGCGCAGCGAAGGCGACGTCGGCTACGTCCGGGTCACGACCTTCAACGAGCAGACCCAAGACAACCTCGACGATGCGATCGGCGACCTGCGGGCCGAGATCGGCGAGGGCATGAAGGGGCTCGTGCTCGACCTGCGCAACAACCCGGGCGGCCTGCTCGAGCAGGCGGT
>Ga0299913_10005579_pt1 | contig 10760 bp, 9 predicted proteins | sample RVTome_9_FD_201360 | JGI IMG/M metagenome (GOLD analysis project Ga0299913, IMG submission 201360) | Soil microbial communities from uranium-contaminated site in the Upper Colorado River Basin, Wyoming, United States - RVT155D38 (version 2) ... | reverse complement strand
TTCGTCGTGTTCTATCTTTTGTGCGGCACGGCGGCCGCCTTCGCGCAGGCTCTGCCCGATCCCGCCTCGGAGATCCCGATGGTCGGCGCCAGCGGCGCGATCTCCGGCGTGCTCGGCGCCTATCTCATCCTGTTCCCGCACGCCCGCGTGTTCGTCCTGATCCCGTTGGGCTTCATCTTTCTGCAGACCATCCCGGCCCGCTGGCTGCTGATCTTCTGGTTCGGCTTCCAGCTGCTCAGCGGCGTCATGGCCGACCCGGCCGAAGGTGGCGTGGCCTTCTGGGCCCATGTCGGCGGATTCGTCGCCGGAATGGCCCTGATCCCGTTCATGAAGGATCGCAGTTTCCGCACCCGGCGCGCGGTCCGCGGCAGCCGGATGCCGCGCATCCAGCGCCGCTCCGGCCCTTGGGGCTGATTCGGACCTCCGGCGGTCGACCGGAAGAGATCTAGCTTGATCCCGACCCAGCGGCGACCAGGCGACCGTGCGGCTGGCCGCGGCGGCGGGCCACGGCACGCTCGTAGACGGCGAGCGTTCGATCGAGCGCGATTTCAGCGGTATACTTGGTCTCGAACTCGGTGCGCGCGGCCCCGCGCATGGCGGCCAGGGCGTCCGGCTGCGCCAGGAGCCGCGCGACTTTGGCAGCCAGATCCTCGGAGTCGCCCGGCCGGAAGTGCACGCCCGTGACGCCATCGGTCACGAGCTCAGCGATCGGCCCGATCGCCGAGGCGACGATCGGCGCGCCGCGTGCGAAGCACTCCATGATCACCCGCGGGAAACCCTCGTACCAGGTGGAGGGGAAGACGAAGAAGCTGGCGCGACCGGCTAGGTCGTAGAACTCGGCCAGCGGTCGCCGGCCGAGGAACTCGATCCCGGGCAGCGCTGCGGCGGCCTGCGACACCTCCTCGATCAGAGGGCCGTCGCCAACGATCTTGAGCGGAAACCTGCCGTCGAGCCGACGCCAGGCCTCGAGCAGCGTGGCGACACCCTTCTCCGGGGTCAGACGGCCGACGAACAGGGCAAAGCCGCCCTTGCCGTCGCCGACGCCCGGGTCCGGGGTCACGAAGTTGGGCTTCACCACGATCCGCCCGGCCGGCAGGCCGCCCTCGATGAACTTGCGGCGCCCGAACTCGTTGAGGGCGATGAAGGCGTCGACCTTGGAGCGCCAGGTCCCGAGCAGCCGGTGTCCTGCCAGCATGGCGGCGATCGCGGCGGTGGCCGGGCGGCTACCACGGTAGCAGGCATGCGCGACCCCGGGCCAGGCGACGCTCCGCCCCAGGCAGTCCTCGCAGACGTGGCCGTCGCGAAAGAAAATCCCGTTGGGGCAGAGAAGGCGATAGTTGTGGAGCGTCTGCACCACCGCGCAGCCCTCGGCCTGGGCGGCATGGTGGACCGCGGGCGAGATCAGCGGGAAGAAGTTGTGGACGTGGACCACGTCGTACGGCTTGGCCCGCAGGCGCTCGCGGATCGCCAGCCAGGAGCGCCTCGACCACACCGTGTCGATGGCGGCGCGCAGCCGCCCGGTCTCGTCGAGCCGGCGGTTGTCGTCCTCGTACAGGTCGACCTCGACGCCGGCGTCCTGGAGCAGCCGGCGCTCGAACTCGACGCACTCGTCCTCGCCGCCCCGGATCTGGTAGCGGCAGTGCACCAGCAGCACGCGCATCGACCGGGCTCACCATTCCTGCAAGTCGCAGCGGCAAGCCTAGCCCCGGATTGCCAAGCTTTTCGTTAAGACAGGGCTTCCGTTCTCAGAACGCGACCCGGTCGCCGCCCTTCAGGTGCAGCATGGCGCGCGCCTCGGCCGGCGTCGCGACCTCGAGCGAAAGGTCTTCCAGGATGCCGCGGATGCGCTCGACCTGCTCGGCGTTCGTGCGGGCGAGCTGGCCCTTGGCGACGTAGATGCTGTCCTCCAGCCCGACCCGTACGTTGCCTCCCAGGATCGCGCCGAGCGTGCAAAGGCGCATCTGATGCCGCCCCGCGCCCAGGATCGAGAAGTAGAAGTCGTTGCCGAACAGCCGGTCGGCGGTCGCCTTCATGTGCATCAGGTTCTCGGGCTCCGGGCCGATGCCGCCGAGGATGCCGAAGATGATCTGCACGAACAAAGGCGGCTTGACCAGCTTGCGGTCCAGCATGTGCGCCAGATTGTACAGATGGCCGACGTCGTAGCACTCGAACTCGAAGCGGGTGCCGTAGGTCTCGCCTATCTCACGCAGGACGCGCTCGATGTCCTTATACGTGTTGCGGAAGATGAAGTCGCGCGACTGCTCGAGGTACTGCGGCTCCCAGTCGTGCTTCCAGACCTGGTACTTGTCCAGGTTCGGAAAAAGGCCGAAGTTCATCGAGCCCATGTTGAGCGAGCACATCTCGGGCTCGGCGCGCCTGGCAGCGGCGAGCCGCTCGTCGAGGCTCATGCCGTGGCCGCCGCCGGTCGTTATGTTGATCACCACGTCGCTCGCCTGCTTGATCACCGGCAGGAACGCCATGAAGCGCTCGGGATGGGGGGTCGGCCGGCCCGTCTCGGGATCGCGCGCGTGCAGGTGGACGATCGCCGCGCCGGCCTCGGCGGCGCCGATCGCGTTGTCGGCGATCTCCTGCGGCGTGATCGGCAGATACGGTGTCATGGTCGGGGTGTGGATCGAGCCCGTGATCGCGCAGGAGATGATGACCTTCTTGGTCGCTGTCATGCCCTCTACTCCCCGATTTCTTTCTTAACTTTGGCTTTGTGGGCGGCGAGCGCCATCAGCCGGCGGTCACGCCACTCGCTGCGCGTCTTGAGCCGGTCCTGGGCCAGAAACTGCCGCCGCTCGGCCTCGACCCGTGCGATCAGCCCGCCATCGTCCCACGCCGCTGGCCCTTCCTGCTCGCGCTCGATCGCTGCGTAGAGCGGTCCGTAGCGCCGCAGATAGTCGGCGATGCCGCCGGGCGCGTTCAGGTCGATGGTCTCGAACGGTCCCATGAACGACCAGCGCAGGCCGATGCCGTCCCGGATGGCGATGTCGACGTCCTCGGCCGAGGCGTAGCCGCCCTCGACCAGCTTCAGCGCCGCGCCGATCAAGGCGCCCTGCATCGGGTTCACGACGAAGCCCCGGATCTCCTTCCGCAGGCGGATCGGCGACTGGCCGGCGGCCCGCATCAGATCGAAGGTACGCTCGACGATGGCCGGATCGGTCCAGGGCGCCGGGCACAGCTCGACCAGCGGCACGAGATAGGGCGGGTTGATCGGATGCGCCACGAGGCAGCGCTGCCGCCCGGCCAGGCCTTCGGTGAAGGCCGAGGCGGGGATGCCCGAGGTCGAGCTCGCCAGCACCGCATCGGGCCCGGCCAGCCGGTCGAGCTCTCCGAACACCTCGCGCTTGACCTCGACCCGCTCGGGCGCGTTTTCCTGGACGTGGGCCGCGCCATCCAGCGCCTCTTCGAGGTTGTCGGTTGTCCGGACGCGTGCCGCAATCGCGTCGGGATCGCTCACCAGGCCGAAGCTCTCGAGATCCTCGAGCCGCGCCGCGATCGCGGCCTTCGCCCCGTCGAGGACGACCGCCTCGGCATCGTACAGCGCGACCCGGTACCCGGCGCGGGCGAACACGATCGCCCAAGCCTGACCGATCAGCCCGGCGCCGACCAGCGCCACTTTCTGCATCCGTCTCCCCCTCCGATACCTCGTTCAGCCACCATAGCCCGATCCTCGCGGCGGGGACAGGGCACAGGCGCGGCGCCCCCGTGACCTCGCATGCCATCCTTGCGGCCGCGCCTCTGGTCAACGCCGCGCCGGGGGGTATGCTGCGGGGCTGGCTCACCATGCTGCAAACCGATTCGAAACTTTCCCCGCGGAGCGCCGGGCTGTCCGCGCCCTTGCGCGGCGCGCTCTGGATGATCGGGGCGACGAGCGGCTTTGCCGCTATGATCGTGCTGGTCCGCCAGCTGACCTACGACCTGGACCCGCTCCAGGTGGTGTTCCTTCGCAACGTCTTCGGCCTCCTCGCCATGACGCCCTGGCTCGCAAGCCAGGGACTGGGCGTGCTGCGCACCCAGCGCATCCATCTCCACCTCCTGCGCGCCGGCATCGGCATCGTCGCCATGATCTGCTGGTTCACCACGCTCTCGCTGATGCCGCTTGCCGAGTCCACCGCGCTCAGCTTCACCGCGCCGATCTTCACGAGCCTGCTCGCGGTGCTGATGCTGGGTGAGGTGATGCGCAGGCGGCGCTGGATGGCCACCGCGCTCGGCTTTCTCGGCGCGCTGGTGATCCTGCGGCCGGGCATCCAGGCGGTGCAGCCGGTGGCGCTGCTTGCCATGGGCACCGCCGCCGTGTGGGCGACCTCGACCATCCTGGTCAAGGTGATGTCGCGGACTGAGAGCGCCGGCGCGGTGGTGACCTATATGGTGCTGCTCTCGACGCCGCTCTCGCTGATCCCGGCGCTGCTCGTCTGGCAGACGCCGACGCTCGAGCACCTGTTCTTTGCCGTGCTGCTCGGTGCTGCGGGTAGCGCCGGGCACTTCTGCATGACTCGGGCGCTCGCGAGCGCCGATGCGAGCTTCGTCGTGCCGTTCGACTATCTGCGCCTGCCGCTGGTCGCGGCCTTCGCCTATGTCGCCTTCGGTGAGGTGCCGGATCTCTGGATCTGGCTCGGCGGCGGTCTGATCGCGGCGAGCGGAATCTATCTCGCGCACCGCGAATCCCGGCTGGAGCCAGGCGCGGGGGCGCCCTCGGCCCGCATCTGATTCTCCGAGGATCCGCGGCCACGCGTCCACTATCAAACCTGCGCAGGGTGCGCTAAGTTCGAGCCGGGTAGATTGCCAGGATGATCGGGCGCCGCCCCGGCGCCGGCGCCACGGCAGTGCATCGCACACCGCAGGCCGGGGCAGGAGATCCGATGAGCACGCTCATCAAGGCGGAAAGGGTCGCTCATTCGCCAGCGGAGCTGTTCGACGAGGATATTCTCGGCGAATCCGACCGGCTTTTGGACTTGCTGCCGGCCGCCGTCTACGTCTGCGACCGGGACGGCGTGATCGTCCGCTACAACCGCAAGGCTGCGGAGCTCTGGGGCCGCTTACCCGAGCCTGGCGAACCGGCGGAGCGGTTCTGCGGGTCGCGCCGGATCGTTCGCCTCGAGGGCGGCCTGCTGCCGCACGCGGAATGCCCGATGGCGGAGGTTCTGCGGACCGGCGTTCCCATGCGCGATCAGGAGGTCGTGATCGAGCGGCCGGACGGCTCGAGCGTCACCGCTCTCGTCGACATCGATCCGCTCAGGGGCAGCCAGGGGAGCATCGTCGGCGCCATCAATTGCTTTCGCGACATCACCGAGCGCCGGCGCACCCAGGCGGAACTGCATGCCGGTGAGCGGCGATGGCGTGAGCTGCTCCAGACCCTGCCCGCGGCCGTCTACACGACTGACGCGGCGGGGCGGATCACGTTCTTCAACGAAGCCGCGGTCGATCTCTGGGGTGATCGCCCGGCGCTCGGCAAGGGTGAGTGGTGCGGCTCCTGGCGTCTGTACTGGCCCGACGGGAGGCCCATGCCGCACGACGAGTGTCCGATGGCGGTGGCGCTGAAGGAAGGTCGGGCGATAAGGGGCGCCGAGGCCGTGGCCGAGCGACCCGACGGCGTGCGGGTCCCGTTCCTGGCATACCCGACGCCGCTACGCGACGATTCTGGCGCGCTCGTGGGCGCCGTGAACATGCTGGTCGCCATCACTGAGCGCAAGCGCGCCGAGGAGCTCGCAGCGCGGCTCGCCTCGATCGTCGAATCGTCCGACGACGCGATCGTGAGCAAGGGGCTCGATGGTATCATCGCCAGCTGGAATCGGGGCGCGGAGCGCCTTTTCGGCTACGGAAGCGAGGAGGTCGTCGGCGGCCCGATCACCATCATCATCCCATCGGATCGCCAAGACGAGGAGCTCGACATCCTCGCGCGCATCCGCCGTGGCGAGCGCGTCGACCACTACGAGACCGTCCGCCGCCGCAAGGACGGGAGCCGGGTCGAGATCTCGCTCACAGTGTCGCCGGTCAGGGATGCCGAAGGCAGGATCATCGGCGCATCGAAGATCGCCCGGGACATCACCGACCGCCGGCGGGCTCAGGAACAGCAAGTACTGCTCCTCAAGGAGATGAGCCATCGCATCAAGAACCTGTTCGCCCTCGCGGGCGGCGTGGTGGCGCTGAGCGCGCGCTCCGCCCGAACCTCCGACGACATGGCAAAGGCGGTTCAGGCAAGGTTGGCCGCGCTTGCGCGCGCGCACGACCTCACGCTACCGGACGTTGGCAACGCCGCCGGGAGGGCCGAGCGGGCAACGACCCTGCATGCCCTCCTCCGGACGATGGTGTCTGCCTACCTCGATCCGGAGCGTGAGGATGACGACCGGGTCGTCGTCGAGGGGCCCGACGTGCCGATCGACGGCCGTGCCGTGACGAGCTTTGCCCTTCTTCTGCACGAGCTTGCGACGAACGCCGCCAAGCACGGAGCACTGTCCTCGCCGACCGGCCGCCTCCATCTGAGCTGCTCCGTGAAAAATGACGAGCTCCTCGTGACATGGAAGGAGCACGGTGGGCCGCCCCTCGACGGACCCCCCTCAAGCGAGGGGTTCGGGAGCCTGCTCGCGCGCAGGACGGTGACGGGTCAGTTCGGCGGCCGCATGTCCCACGACTGGAAGCCGCAAGGCTTGATCCTGCACCTCTCGCTCCCCTTGGAACATCTCATCAAGTGAGGCGCGAGAGGTACCATCCGGTCGCTCGGTGGTCGCGGGGCGGACTGCCAGCATCGCATGATCGGAGCTGGCTGGTGGGCTACGGGTCATGCATAGATGGCTCCGAGCCGGCGAGAAACGGCCTCGCTTTCGGGGAACCATGGTGAACCCCGCCAAAGCCAGGGAAATCGCGCCCATGCGCCAGCGCACCAAGCTTGGTCGATTCGCCGTGGCGGCATCGCTGCTCGGCCTTGCGTCCTGCGCTTCGCCGAGCACGGCGCCTGCGCCCGTCGATCCGGCGCGCCTCCAGGCGGCATCCGATCTCGAGGTGGGGCGCGGCTATCTCGAGACCGAGTACACCCTCGCCTCGCTCGAGCTGGTCAAGCAGGGGGCCGATCTGGAGATCGGGACTCCGGACGGCAGGTATGAGGTCACGCCCGAGAACGTCGGCGAGGTCGAGCCGGTCTACCGCGAGCGGCTCGAGACCTACGCCGCCGAGATCGCAAGGCGCGGCCATCCGAGCCTGGAGGGCAGCTGGGTCGCCTCGGCCAACGACCGGTGCCTCAAGCTGCCGTCCGGCCTCGTGCTGGTGGCGATCACGGCGGGTGCGGTGGACCGGCCGCCCGACGTGGCGGTCAGCCCGAGGCTCGAGCTCACCCAGGACGGCCCCGACTTCCGGCTGGAGCAGCAGCTGAGCGCCGAGGGCGTGTCGGCCATGCTCGCCTATCGCGGCGTGATCGTGGGCGATCGCGCCATCCTGCGCGACGCGATCAACCCCGAGCTGCACTTCGTCGGGCGCATCGAGGATGAGCTCGTGCAGCTTCGACCCGACGTGGAGGCCTTGCGCCGCACGCCGACTCCCGTCTGGGTGCCGCAGCCCGATTGGCCGGCGATGGAGGAATGCGCCGTGCTTTTGAAACGCGCGCCTTGAGGCCGCGGCGGGCGAGCGCCATGCCCGAGGCTGCCGAGGCGAGGCGGGCAGGGCCGGCGCCCGAACGAGATGGCGAGGCGCCGATCGTCGCGGCGCTGCGCCGGCTCGGCCTGCTCAGGGCGGACGAGAGGCCGCGCTTCGCCCGCCTGACCGGCGGCGTCTCCTCGGACATCTGGCGGGTCGACCTCGCGCGCGGCCCGGTCTGCGTCAAGCGCGCCCTGCCGAGGCTGCGGGTCGCCGCCGAGTGGCGCGCCCCGGTCGAGCGCAACGCCTACGAGGCCGAATGGATGCGGCGCGCCGCGGCGGTCGTGCCGGAAGCGGTGCCCGAGCTGATCGGCCAGGACCAGGAGGCCGGCATCCTCGTCATGGTCTACCTGGCGCCGGAGCGGCATCGTCTGTGGAAGGCGGAGCTGCGCGCCGGCCGGGCCGAGTCCGAGGTCGCGCGGGCAGTCGGCGAGCGCCTCGCCCGCATCCATGCCTGGACCGCCGACGACCCCGAGATCGCGCGGGCGTTCCCGACCGACCGTATTTTCTACGACATCCGGCTCGAGCCGTATCTCGTCGCGACGGCACGGGCGCATCCCGACTGCGCCGCGGCACTGCACGCTCTCGTGGAGAAGACGGCGGCCACCAGGCGCTGCATGGTGCATGGCGACGTCAGCCCCAAGAACATCCTGATCGGGCCGAAGGGACCAGTGCTCGTCGATGCCGAGTGCGCCTGGCACGGCGATCCGGCGTTCGATCTCGCGTTTTGCCTCAATCACCTGCTGCTGAAGTGCCTTTGGATTCCGCGCGTGGCCCATGGTTTTCTGCAGTGTTTCGATGCGCTCGCCGAGAGCTATCTCGCGGGCGTCGCCTGGGAGCCGCGCGCGGCGCTCGAGGCGCGGACCTCCCGGCTCCTGCCCGGCCTGCTGCTGGGCAGGGTCGATGGCAAGTCGCCGGTCGAGTACCTGACCGACGAGCGGGACAAGGACCGGGTCCGCAAGGTCGCCCGGGCGCTGCTCGCCGATCCGCGCTCCCGCCTCGCCGAGATCCGCGCCGCCTGGGCGGCGGAGCTGGCGACGTGATTCGAACGGCGATCGAGGAGGTGCGGGCGCGCAGGGTGTGGGATTCGCGAGGGCGGCCCACGGTGGAAGCCGAGATTCTTCTGCACGGCGGCGCCAGGGGCCGTGCCATTGCCCCATCCGGTGCCTCCACCGGGTCGGCCGAAGCGCTCGATCGGAGGGACGGGGGGAGCGCGTTCGGCGGTTACGACGTGACCGCGGCGGTGCGCGCCGTCGATGGCGAAATTGCCACTGTGCTCGAGGGTTTGGATGCAGAGGCTCAGACGAAGATTGATCATGTACTGATCGACCTGGACGGCACCCCGAATAAGGAAAAGCTGGGCGCCAACGCCACGATCGCGGTCTCGATGGCGGTCGCCCACGCCGCGGCGGCGGCGGCCGGCGTGCCGCTCTGGCGCCATCTGCTGGGTGCCGGGGAGGCGGTGCTGCCGCTCCCGGAAATCCAGATCTTCGGCGGCGGCGCCCATGCCGGGCGGCGGGTCGACATCCAGGATTTCATGGTTGTGTGCCCCGGCGCGTCGTCGTTCGCGCAAGCGCTCGACTGGACCGCCGAGGTGTACCGGAGCGCGGGGCGGCTGATGGCCGAGGCCGGCAGGCTGAAGGGCGTGGCCGACGAGGGCGGCTTCTGGCCGGAGTTCGAGAGCAACGAGCAGGCGCTCGAGATGCTCGTCGGCGCGATCGAGGCGGCCGGCTACCGTCCTGGCGAGCAGGTGGCGATCGCCCTCGACGTCGCGGCTTCCGAGCTCGGCCGCGGCGGCCGCTATCGGCTCGGCCTGGAGCGCCGCGAGCTGGACACGGGCGGCATGATCGAGCTGCTGCTCGGCTGGCTCGGACGGTATCCGATCGTCTCGATCGAGGACCCGCTGGCCGAGGATGACTCCGATGGCTTCGCGGCCTTCACCCGGGCGGCCGGCAGCCGGGTACAGGTGGTGGCCGACGACCTGACCGTCACCGACGCGGGACGGGTGCGCGCAATGGCCGAGGCCGGCGCCGGCAACACGCTCCTGATCAAGCCCAACCAGCGCGGCACGCTGACCGAGACGCTCGCTGCCTGGGATACGGCGCGCGAGGCCGGATGGGGCGGCATCGCCTCGGCCCGCTCGGGCGAGACCGAGGACGTGACGATCGTCCAACTCGCGGTCGGCTGGGGCGTGCCGCAGCTGAAGGTCGGCTCGTTCGCCCGTTCCGAGCGCATGGCGAAGTGGAACGAGGGCCTGCGCATCGAGGAGGATTTGGGCGCATCGGCCCCTCTCGCGCGACCGTTCGCCAAGTGGTGACGTGCAGCGGCCGCGCTGATCGTGACCGACGCGCCTTGCCGCGCGGGGCATCGCACTCCACAATGGCGTCGAAGGTGGAGGGAGGGGAGAATGGCGGAGCCGGCAGCAAGGCCCGACTGGCGCACGCAAGGGGTGCGGATCGTCAAGGCGTCGGAGCTGGACCACAATACGCCGCAGACGCCCGGCATGACCCGTGCCGCCGCGATCAATCTCGCCAGGGCGGGCGCCAAGAAGCTCTGGGCGGGCACGGTCTCGGTGCAGCCGGATGCCAAGACCGGCGCGCATCACCACGGCCATCTCGAGAGCATCATCTACGTGGTCAGGGGCCGGGCGCGCATGCGCTGGGGCGAGCGGCTGGAATTCGTCGCCGAGGCTGACCCGGGGGACTTCATCTTCGTGCCACCCTACGTGCCGCACCAGGAGATCAACGCGCGCACCGACGAGCCGCTGGAATGCGTGCTGGTGAGGAGCGATCAGGAGCCGGTGGTGATCAACCTCGACATCGAGCCGGCGGAGCGGCCCGAGGAGGTGCGCTGGATCGACCCCAATCACCCCGACGGGTGATCGACGATCTCAACCGCCGGCCTCCTCCAGGAGCTGAACCAGTTGCGATCGTCGTTCCGCCCGACGGGCGAAGGCTCGATCGGCCGTGATCAAAGCTATGCCGAGGCGCTCTGAGGCCGCGAGGTAGAGGCAGTCCGGCAGGGGATGCTGCAATTCCAGGGCGAGCTTCGTCGCGGCCTCGATATCGTCTACGTTCGGCAGCAGAGCGATCTGACCACCCGCCAAGGCTCGAAACCAAGCGCGAAGCGTG
>Ga0299913_10005578_pt1 | contig 10761 bp, 12 predicted proteins | sample RVTome_9_FD_201360 | JGI IMG/M metagenome (GOLD analysis project Ga0299913, IMG submission 201360) | Soil microbial communities from uranium-contaminated site in the Upper Colorado River Basin, Wyoming, United States - RVT155D38 (version 2) ... | reverse complement strand
CTCATTGATAATTGGCTCGATTTACGACACAACAATTACACTTGGTTTGGCGGCGGTCAACCGCATGGGTTGCATCGTAAGTAATTGAAATTGCAGGATTCAGTATATTACCACACCCTTATTTTTTACCTTTTCGGGGCGTCGGGCAAAAATAGCCTTATATCGTCCGTTCGTAAATGACCGCGCTAGCTGACGAGCGGGCCTTTAAGGAGCACGCGGCGCGTGCCTGCTCAGGGTCGATGCCGGCCGTTCCCGATTCAACCTCGACGGCCGCGATAGGGTAGTGTCGGCGGGGACCCGCCCTTCCATCCCGCCGCTTCGGCCTTCGTGTCGAAGGCCCGGTCATTCAGTGGCGCGTAATGTGGTTTCACCCCGATGATGGCGGTTTGGAGTCAATTATTGTGGTTTCATTCGCAAATAATGTGGTTTCTGGGCGGCCGATAGAATCAAATAATCTGGTCGAAAAATCGCGATGATTTCAGTTCGAGCCGCGGATGATTGCGGTTCGTTACACATACTGTCCACTTTAGGGGCCAAAGTAATGGCGCAAGCAAAATTCGCGTATTTCCAGTGTATCGCCCTTCTCGTGTCGAGAAAGCCAATTCCTGCCGCCTGCGCATGCCTGCTATGGGCGGTTGCTCTGGTTGCTGTAGGACGGGCAGACCCCCTGGCGGTGAAATGGGACCAGCGAATCGAGGTCGCCTCGGGCCAGGCATACCGGGGACCCTGGCGCATGAATAAGTCGGCGTTTCACTATGTCGACGACCCCACCGTGGCCATCAACAAGCAGGGTAGGATAGGCGTCGCCTGGGCCGATCAGTCCCGCCAGGATATCTTCTTTCAGCTCTACGAGCCCAATGGCGCAAAGCGGTTCCAGGAGCCGGTCAACGTCTCCAGGAGCCCGAAGATCTTCTCCTGGCTTCCGCGGCTGGTGATCACCTCCGGCGATGCCGATCAAGTGTACATCCTCTGGCAGGAGATCGTCTTTTCCGGGGGCTCCCATGGGGGTGAGATCTTCTTCGCGCGCTCGAGCGACGGCGGCAAGACCTTCACTGATCCGGTCAATCTCTCCAACACCATCGCCGGTGACGGCAAGGGACGCCTTACTCGACACTATTGGCACAATGGCAGCCTGGATCTGGCTATAGGGCCTGGAGGCGATCTCTATGCCGCCTGGACCGAATACCAGGGCGCCCTGTGGTTCAGCCGTTCCACGGATGGAGGTGAGCGCTTTTCCGAACCATTGCACATTGCCGGCGACAATGCCGTGCCCGCGCGCGGCCCTGCCTTGGCCGTCGATGACGGTGTCTATCTGGTCTGGACCGTCGGCGAGGACCGGGCGGCCGACATCCGCTTTGCGCGCTCGGGCGATGGTGGGCGTTCGTTTGGCAAGCCGCGGATCGTCTTTGCAAGCAACGGGCACGCCGATGCGCCGAAGATCGCCGTCGACGGCGAGGGAACCATACATCTGGTTTACGCGGAAAGTTCTGCTGGCCCCTTGCAGTGCTACCACATACGCTACACCCGGTCGGACGATGGGGGGCAGACTTTCGAGGAACCGAGACAGATTGCAAGCCCGCAATCGAAGCGGTTAGAGAGCGTGAATTTCCCGGCACTGAGCCGGGATGGCCAGGACAACCTCTACGTGCTCTGGGAACTCTTCCCCCACCGCCAAGGCCCTCCACAGGGACTCGGCTTTACCTATTCCAGTGACGGCGGGCAGACCTTTGCATCGCCCTCGGTCGTGCCGGGCAGCGCCGATCCGGCCCTTGGCTTCAACGGCAGTCAGCAGGGATTGTTGATGGAAAAGCTTGCCGTCAATGAAACAGGAGCAATCGCCGTGGTCAACAGCACCTTCAAAAGAAACCAAACGAGCCACATCTGGCTCTTTCGCGGCCAGGCCTTCGGACGCTAAACCCCGATCCCCCATGGCCGAGACGGTCGACGGTTAGCTCAGGCAGCAGGCGGTTGGTAAACTGATCGCAATGAGGGGTCCAGTAGGGCAATCGCACCAACCCCGATTTAGCTAAATTAATCAATGGGTTATGGGTTTGAGATCAATTCTCACTTTTGAGCTAATTTATTGATTACAAATACTTTCAAATTTTAGATGCGATTGCCCGTGCGCCAAGCGAAGCGGCGCACATCTTACGGGTGAAAGTCCCGTCATGGAAGGAGAAGTCAGCTCCACCATGTAGCGAGTCTTGCAACTCAGGAGGTGACAAATGAGCTGAAGCGTAGACAGCGAAGCACTCGAGCCGGAACCGCAAGGTGAACGCTGTAAGCCTCGAAAGGCATTATTCGGGCGAGCCGACAGGTTGGGCAACCTAGCAGGCAACAGGCTGTGGGGCGGTCAGACTGACGAATCCGCTGCGCAAGCCAGACCCCGGGGTCATAGGCGCTGGCGAGTTTGCAAAGAGGTGCGACTGAACTTGGGAAGCCTGAAGGGCTCTTCCGGGAAGGAAGTATCGGAGGCACAAGCGCCTTCAAAGCGTAAGGCCGAAGAGAGGGCCCGGCAGGTGGCGGAGCCGGCTGTAGTAGCGCGGAAGCGGGTAACGACCGTGGAGCCAAGGGCCGGCAGATTTGGCGAGCGTGACGGGGGAAACCATGTCCGTACTCAGCTACGACGGGAGCTCATGGGAAACGAAACTCCAGCGCATAGGGGAGCGATCGGCCCAGGAGAGGGAACTGGTATTTAACAATCTTGGACATATCCTGGATGCCGATAGGCTGCGGGAACTCTACCACCAGCTAGATGGATCGAAGGCGGTGGGTATAGACGGAATCACGAAGGCGGACTACGGAGCCGACCTGGAGAGGAACTTAGACGAGTTGATGAGGCGGATTCGGCGGGGGCAGTATCGCCCCCAACCGGGCAGGGTGGTAGAAATTCCCAAGGAAGATGGCAGTAGGCGCCCCTTGGCGATAAGCGGCTGGGAAGATAAGCGGGTGCAACTGGCGGTCAGCAAGATCCTCAGCGCGATCTACGAGCCGCTGTTTCTGCCGTGCTCGTTTGGATTTCGACCTGGACGGGGTTGTCACGAGGCGCTCAAGGCCTTAGGCAGCGCAACCTACCAAGCGAGTGATGGAGCGGTGGTGGAGATCGATTTGCGGAAATACTTTAATGCGATCCCGCACGGACCGTTGCTGGAATTTCTCCAGCAAAAGATCCAAGATCGCCGTTTTCTTCGCCTGGTGGAGACGCTCATCAAGGCTCCGACGCTACGGCCGGATGGAACGATCGAGGAAAACGGGAGGGGCAGCCCCCAGGGCTCAATCCTCTCGCCGGTCTTAGCGAACGTCTACCTGCACCATGTCATAGATGAATGGTTTGCCGCCATCAGCCGGACTCACTGGCGTGGCCGGACCTGGGAAGTGAGGTATGCCGATGACATGGTGTTCGTCTTTGAGAAGGTCTTCGAAGCCGAGGCGTTTTACCGGGTGCTGGACAAGCGGCTGGGCCGCTACGGCATAGAGCTACACCGGGATAAGTCGAACCTCTTGCCAGCGGGAACCAAAGCGGCCGCCCGCGCCCACGCCGCGGGCCGAAGGCTGCCGACGTTTAAGTTCCTCGGCTTCACCTGCTACTGGAGTTTGGCCAGGAATGGGCGGTTTTGGCGGCTCAAACTCAAGAGCCGTAGCGACCGCAAGGGGGCAAAACTCAAGGGTCTGCGCCAGTTCTTGCGGGAGAACCGGAATACGCCCAACACGCCCGACGTCGTCGCGCGCGTGGTCGCCGGGGTCCGAGGATGGGTGAACTACCATGCCGTCTCCGACAACCAACCCACAGTCAGCGGCTTTCTCGACGAGAGCAAGCGGATTCTCTTCCACTGGTTCAACAGACGGGGTGGTAAGAGGCGGATGACGTGGTCAAGGTACCAGAGGCTGCTGGTTAAAGTGAAGTTTCCAACGGTTCCACGCCTGACTATCCTGTATCCCACACCGAAGCGGGCTTAAGCCTAACGTCAAATCGGGAGCGTAGTGCGGGAAATCCGCATGCGGCGTTCTGAGGAGGGGCTCACTGGGGTGACCCAGTGAGTCTACTCACCTAGGGTATCCGCGTCGGGCTGGTGACAACAGAACCGCGCAGCCGCTTCCTGATTAGTTGGCAGTCGTTCGAATCGCTACGTTTCGCGTGCCTTGAATGACCGCGACTTGCCGGCAGTCGCCCGTTGTTGCCTGATGGGTCCAACCCCCTCTGCTGCTTTTGTGCAGTCGGCTTCTGACGTTCAGTGCAGCCATCTTCTGAAAACGACAAGTATACTTTTTGCGACCCACGATCAGGCCGGGCGCTCAGGGAGGAGGCAGAGTATGAACGTTTCAAGGGGTCTGACGCGCAACGGAACAGAAAGTGTAAATAAGGATTATGTATATAGGGCTGTTAACCTTAGCGTAGTATTTCACACTCTCCTGCAAACGACCCCAGGAAGCCCGCGCGGATATTGCGGGCCGGACGTCGCACGCGCAGACGATCAGCCCGTCTCTGCCGCAAACCCCGGATATGAAGGCCGGTTTCAACGAACAGAGCTTCAGAACGCGGATCGAGGAACGGCAAACGCCGCTGGCGCAAAAGGCGTTTGAGAACCCGAAACCGCAGCTTGTGCCAGGAGGTGATCTGGCGGACATTCGCGCCGCCGCCGACCGGCAGGCCTGCGAACATGCCGCCGTCATCGAAGCGAAAGCGCGTGAGGCGGAGAAGAGGCTAACTCCTTCCGCCGAAAGCCGGAAACACGTCTCTGATGACAAGCGGCAGGCCGCCGGTATAAGGTTGAAAGAGAGCTGGGAAACGGCGACAGACCGGGACGAACACATGCGCCAGCAAAAACGGGCGCGGCGACAGGAAAGGACATACTGATATGGTCAATCTCGGCATTACAACCTATCCCCCGCAAACGCCCGTTACCGGGCATCTGCGCAGCTATCACGGGCAGAATTTCGTCGTCACGCTGGAAGGCTGGTACTGGGACGCGCTGGAATGGATGGACCAAAACACCAGGATGAAGAAACAGGAAGTCTTGCAGGAAGTGCTGGACCGCCTCAAGGAAAGTTCCCTCGAAGAGGGCCTGAAAACCTATATCTGGTGTTTTATGGACCGGTACGACCGTGATATGACGGCGCTCAAACATACGGGGAAACTGCCCGATGAGTAACGCCGCCTGTACTTCAGCAGGCGGAGGTATTATCGGAAAGGTGGGCAGCATGACAGCCAAGACGTTCGATATCGAGCGGCGTGGCAACGTTGGCGCGTTTTTTCTTTTGGTGGAAGTCATTAAGAAATATATGCTAGAGTGATTTTGGGAGAAAAGAATGCGCATAAAGTATAAACATCCGCCCATAAATGAATTAGTTATGGGGGTTTACTTTAAAGAGCCGATTATAAAATTTAGATCGGAGCATGTTGGTATATATTGGGCAATCATTAAGGATGAATTCCCAAAGTCTGTGCAGAATATAATGATCGGGAACGTGGATATACAGGTTCCTAGCGAGATTTTTCCCATGCCGCGCTTCTGGTTTATGACAGAAGACGAGGTGTATCTAATACAAATTCAACGTAATGCCTTTATTTTCAACTGGCGGCGTCGAGATGAAGAATATCCGCACTATGAACCGCTTAAGAAGCGATTTGATAAACATTTCTCACAATTTGAGAATTTTTGCAAAGAAGAGTTTGGGTTGGCGAGAATAGATGTTGAGAGATGTGAACTAAGTTACATTAATATAATTTCTGACGAGGAATATTTCAGGTCTTTTGACGAAGTTAAAAATGTCATACCTTCATTTGTGCCGCTGTCATTCAATGATAAAACAAAAAATCTGTCTCACTTCAATATTTCCTATGTCTATCCGTGCGAGCAAGATGTTGCCCTTACCGTCAATCTGCAAAGCCGCCGCCACAAAAAAACGGACAAAGATGCTCTATATTTTGAATTAAAATCATCAGGATCGTTGTCCCAGCCTACAAAGTCCGAGGCTGATTCATGGTTTGATCGCGCCCACGTTGTGATAGGGGGTGCGTTTAATGGCTTGACGAGCCATGAAGTTCAACGCCAACACTGGCAACCGAGGAAGAATTGACATGCCTGCAAGCGTTGTTGATCCACTACCTGTAACAGCCCCCTATTACCAGCAGGCTGGTATCAACTTCGAGGGGGATGAGTGGAACCTAGATGCGTTTATAGAACAACGTCGGGCGCAGGCGCGGAAAAAGGCCCGGTACGACGAGTCCATCCCTAAGACTACTGTGGAATCCTTGACTGATCTTGCGGCCGAACCGTATGTCGAGCCGACAGAGCAGCATGCCCGCAAACAGGATGACATTGCGCGAAAGTACCTGAAGGCGTTCCGCGCTGCAAAGGCGCGCATTATGGAGCTGAAGGATGATGCCCGCGCTGAAGGCTATGGCGTATCCGCCGCGTCGGAAAATGATCTTCTGGCTTTCCTGAACGGCCGTGTTTTCACTCGCCGGCCTTTTATCACGTTGCTCGACAATGGCAATTTGCGCGCGCTTTGGAAAAATGCAGAGGGCGAGCAGATCGGCCTTCAGTTCCGGGGCGGGAAGCAGGTCCAGTACGTTTTATTTGCACGCCGTAAGGACGAGGGTTTCATGGCGCGGGCCTCAGGCCGCGACAGCCTTGCGGGCATTGAACGACAGATCGAGGCCCATAATCTCGGACGGCTGATGACTGCATGAGGGGTGATCAGGTTCCAGACGATGATCATATCCTTCGGTACATCGGCGGGCGGCACGTCGATCAGGATGAAGATGGTGAACCAATCATCACTGGCGGCGGCTTTATTGCCCGGCCGAGGGATGACAACAAGCCTTCATATAATTGGCTCGAATATTTTGACGGGACGCTCGAAAAGCGTGTCCAGCAGGTCCGTGCCGTTGCTCGAATAGAATACGGGGCTAAGGCAAAACTGGCACGGTTGAATGTCGGGATGGTACGGCAGCACGTGTTAGAAAACACCGACGATGCGCGTGCCGTCACTGTCATCCATGACCCGCTTAATCCACAAGACGATTACCCTGCCGATCCCTCACATGCCTTAATGACCAATGTGCCGGACGAGAACGATCCTGAAGGCGAGCGCGTCGGCGATCTCATTGCCCAATGTGTTCTCGAAATATTTCTGGCGCGGGAACACGGCTAGGGGTCTAATCCCACAATGGAACGAAATTGGCCTAATGGGAGCGTAGCTGTAATATAAAGCCACTTGCCTGAAAGTCGTTTAGCAGGGCATAAACGCTGTCAAATACGCCGTATGGAGCCTTCAGTCTGGATATGAACAAGCGGCTTTTTCCGGAACCGGAGCCAGCGAGAATGGTGGCATAGGGGCGTTCGCCCTCCGCCTGCAAAGGCGAACTTCGTTCGGTTTTTCTCAAACCCGGCCGGTGTTCTCCGGATAACCGCCATTTCCATGAATATAAAGGGTTTTGCCGGCAGAGTTGCCGTGCTATTCTCCGGTAGTAGGAAAACGAACTTTATTCGGAATTTTGCACTAAAAGCGAACTGTTTTGCCCATGCCGTACCAGTATGCCTGCGAACCGCTGAAAGCAGAAGAGGCCGACCGGCTGGCCCAGGCCTGCCGGGACACGAAAGAGAAACTGATTATCTGGACGCTGCTCGATAGTAACCGTTCACGGGCATTATCAACGAGATAGGGCAACCTCTTACTTTCACTTACAATTTGTTGCTTCCATTAACTCGCTGTATTACAAGGTAAATGCGTCAATTGTTGAAAATATGCCCGTTAATCATCTCTGATTGTAAGCCTTTGTTTTTGGGCGTGAACGGTTACCTCGATACGGGCCTGCGGGTCTCTGAGCTGTGCAGCCTGACACCGGAAAATATCCTCTAGCAGCAGCGCTCGCTGCGCATCAATGGCAAGAGCGGACCTTACGGGAAGAAAAGCAAGAAACGGGTCGTGCCGATGTCGAAGCGGGTTCAGGCACTTCTGGAGCCTTACTTCGCCCTTCATCACCAATGGTTTGCCGGAGAGCGGCAGGCCCTGCTGGCTGCCATCGGCGAGGCCTGGCCCCAGCGGGTGCCGGCAGAAACGGCGATGCCCGCGGGCACCGCCGGAAATGACGATACCGGCCACCCCGGGTCCTACCGCTGAAAATGACGATGCTTGAATCCGGCATCGTTATTTCCGGCGATAGCCGGAGTTTCCACAAAGGACGTTATCTGATATCCCCATCAAGGCCCAATGGGAGCGTCAGCGATCCTATTACGCTCTTTTACTAAGGTGCGCGGCCACCAAGGTTTCCCGTGTCGCCTTGAGCGCCTTGTTCAGTTCTTCTTCACTACCTCAATGATTCTCTAGTTTCCGAAAACCAGCATGATAAGCACTTCGTCTGCCTTAAAGTTCATGGTAGTCAGCTTCTGGCTCAGAGACTTCAGAATGGATACATGCTGTGGATTGCTGTCCCAAAAGAGCGAATGATCAAATAAAAAAATGATGGTTGAGCCTCCTGAGGAGCTGTAATGATGAGTTGCCTTCTCCCGTGCCTTGGTTAGCATCATCTCCACAGCACGTTCCTGGCGTGAGACGTCTTTGTAATCCCATATCTCAAGGTCGGTAAGACCGCGCTCATTGAGCTGCTGGCTCTGCTTTTTCTCGTGTTGACCATTTCTCGGCCAGGATATCTGGACACAGTGCTCTTTGGATGTCGTTATATCCTTTACGATTCCGTCGATTCCGTCCTTTTGATCGCGACGTTCTTCAGTAAGAGAGCATAATACATCCTGGCGGCCATCGTACTTCCATGCACAGAAGTGGCTAAAAGGCAGTAATTCCTCCAAGAATCTTTTGTATGGCTCCTTCCCCAGGCGCGCTCGCTTCTTCATCTCTCCATCGTGGGCGATGCAGTCGTAGGCTTCCCGAACGTACCGCGTAAGTTCTGCCGGTGTACGCGGAATTGTGAAAGCTTCTTCGGAAATCACAATGTCTATCATGTTATGGCACCTATCCAAATTATCTAAATCATTCATGCTGATAATCCATTTCTAACTGTATGGTACAGCCAACATGCGGATTTGCTTTTAATGTGGCAAGGAGGGTTGCCACTGCACCGATGGATAGGGATACGGGCCTTACTGGTACGCCTACCGTAACCAGGAGGGCCGGATCGGCTCCCGCTGTGTTGGCAAGGATGCCGGGATCTTTCGGCCTGTACAATTGACTTCGGACAGTTCAAGAACCCTCGACCCTTGACGAATCAAGCCGCCTCGTCGACAAACTCGAATGGGATCGTGTGCTCGCGCACCCAACGTTCATGACAGCGGTTACAGACCAACACGCTTAAGGCGGTCAGGGCCTGCGAGCCAGATTTGGACCAACTCATGCCATTGTGCTTCTGCCGCCGGTCGGTGACCGCGTTGTTAGCGCTCTCGGCCGGGCTGCTGGCGTTGCGCAAACCCAGCCGGCTTCTCAGCGCCTAGCAGGGAATAGAGCCTTCATTGCGGTCAAGATAGCCCTGCAACCGGACAATGGGTGCGGTGTCTTTGCGATCATCGGTGGGAATGGTTCCCAGATAGCACCGGGCTTCCTCCACCAGGCCGTACCCTAATAAGCGCAGTAGGGGGCGCAGCTGCTGGTTACGGATCATGCGACTACGACACGCCAGGCTTAACTCCTCTTTGAATTTCTTGACCAGGTGATCCCAATCCAGCAGCAATCTCACTCCCGCATGCCAGGCAAAGCAGGCCACGATCGTATTCTGTAGGCTCTGGTAGCCATCGGTGAAGAACTGGACCCGCCCGCCGAGCAGGCCATTGTTAAGCAAAAACGCCAGCACAAATCGTAGCACCTGCCCAACACCGTCGCCGCTGAGGATAAAGTGCTTCTGGCCCCCAGACACAGCGCCTCTGCACGAAACCCCTCGGTCTTGTGCCACTCCCGGGGCCCGCGCACCGGAAAATAGCGACTCCCTTGACAGACCACGCCACCGGCCGCGTCCACCGCCTCATACAGCCTAAAGCGAAAGCGCCCGATTGCGCCTTCGACCTGATAGACACTGAACTGCTCGCGCCGCCTAAGGCCTGGGTTCAGCCGGTGGCGGTTTTTTTTCCTGCTTCCGTCAGATACCGCGACAGCGCCTCGCGCCGCGCCGGAAACGACACATCCAAGGCCGCCCGATCCAGCGCCGAAATGTTCAGTTCATCGGCTTCGGGCAAGACCAGCCTGAACGAACCGTCCGCCTCCTCCTGAGGACTGCAGTCCGACGAGGGTTCAAGCGCTGTCTCAACGATTTCTACCTTGATCCGAAAGGCAATGTTCTTGGCCATGGCTCACCCCTGTTCAATGCCACTAACTATATACACTTCAGCCCGTTATACTCCATTTGCTCCAATTGTACAGGCCCGGATCTTTGGCCATATCTTTTTTCCTATTGCCCGTTTTGTCCTACTTCGCTTTCGCTACCCAGTAACCTCCCCCATCATCGTTGCTTAAATATCCTCGGGGGTGAATTGCCCGTAAGGGCAAGAGGGGACGGACAGCCCCTTGGATGAAACAGAGTATCCGCGCAGCGGATTCCTTGATCAGGGCAAGGTGATATTCCGGCAGTTCGTCCCGTCTAATACCAATTCTCAATAGGTTTCGGTTTTATGGAGTTTCTTCTTATAGAAGCTGCTGTCATCAGAGGGAGGTTTAGTGTTCAGTGTCCGAAGGCCTGCCCGCGAAAGAGCCAGATGTGGCTGGTTTGGTTCCTTTTGAAGGTGCTGTTGACCACGGCGATTGCTCCTGTTT
>Ga0299913_10005577_pt1 | contig 10762 bp, 9 predicted proteins | sample RVTome_9_FD_201360 | JGI IMG/M metagenome (GOLD analysis project Ga0299913, IMG submission 201360) | Soil microbial communities from uranium-contaminated site in the Upper Colorado River Basin, Wyoming, United States - RVT155D38 (version 2) ... | reverse complement strand
GCCGGCCTGGTGGGGGCGTTCCTGGCCGAATCGTCCTTTCAGCTGCTCGGCTACGCGTCCTACCTGATTCCCGCGGCGCTGGTCGTCCTCGGCTGGCACTACTTCTGGTGCCGGCCGATCGACGCGATCTACACCAAGGTCACCGGCGTCGTGCTGCTGTTCGCCTGCGTGAGCACGCTGCTCAGCCTCGGGCTGGGCGCCGTCGACATCGCCGGCCATTCCTACCGCGCCGGCGGCGCGATTGGCGAGGCGTTGTCGCAGGTCTCGATCGGGTATCTCAACCGCACCGGGTCGCTGATCGTCGTGCCCACGGTGCTCTTCATGGCCGTCATCCTGTCGACGCAGCTCTCGTTCGGCCGGATGTTCGGCTCTCTCTTCGACACGGTTTCGGCGCTCTGGCGGCAGGCGCTCACCGCGCTGGCCGACTGGCGCGAGACGCGCCGGCGCGACCGCCAGCGGCGCGAGGTGATCGCCAAGCATGCGAAGAAGGCGGGGCTCCCGGCCGACGAGCCGGCCGGCGCCGCCGCCATCCTGGCCAGGCTCCCGAAGCGCGATCCGCGCCCCAGGCCCTCGCCCGAGGCGCCGGTCTCCGCCCGCGCGGAGCCGCAGGCCGCGCCCGCGCCCGTCGCGACCCGCGAGCCGCGGCCCGCGCGCGTCGTGACCCCCACCCTGCCGCTCGGAGATCCGGACGCGCCGTCGCGGGCGCCGATCGAGCGCAAGCTGGGCGGATTCACGCTGCCCCCGGCGGCGCTGCTCGATGCTCCCCGCAGCGAGCGCAAGATCGACGAGCGCGAGCTGATGGACGGGGCCCGGCTGCTCGAGGACAAGTGCCGCGAATTCGCCGTCGAAGGCTCGGTCGTCCAGATCCACCCCGGTCCCGTCGTCACCACCTTCGAGTTCAAGCCCGAGGCGGGCGTGAAGTACAGCAAGATCACCGGCCTGGCCGACGACCTCTGCCTGGCGATGCAGGCCGAGTCGGTCCTGATCGATCGGCTGCCCGGCAAGTCCACCGTCGGCATCCAGATCCCGAACCAGCACCGCGAGCTGATCTCCCTTCGCGATCTGCTCGAGTCCGACGCCTATCGCCGGTCGGCGTCGAAGCTCACGATCGCGCTCGGCAAGACGATCCACGGGGAGGCGTTCGCCGCCGACCTGGCGGCCATGCCTCACGTCCTCATCGCCGGCTCGACGGGGACCGGCAAGTCGGTGTGCCTCAATGCGATGCTCACCAGCATTCTCTACCGCGCCCTGCCTGAGGACGTGCGGCTCATCATGATCGACCCGAAGCGCCTCGAGCTGGGCATGTACGAGGACATCCCGCACCTGCTCACCCCGGTCGTGGTCGATCCCAAGCAGGCGTCGAACGCCCTCCGGTGGGCCGTCCGCGAGATGGAGGAGCGCTACAAGACGCTCGCCTCGCAGGGCGTGCGCAACATCGAGCAGTTCAACCGCAACGTGCGCCACATGCTGACGGAGGCCGGCGCCGCCGACCGCGAGGAGATTCCGCGGCCGCTGCCGTTCATCGTCGTGGTGATCGACGAGCTGGCGGACCTGATGATGGTCGCGGGCAACGAGGTCGAGGAATCGATCTGCCGGCTGGCGCAGATGGCGCGGGCGGTCGGCATCCACCTGATTCTGGCCACCCAGCGGCCGTCGGTCGACGTCATCACGGGTCTCATCAAGGCCAATCTGCCGGCGCGCATCGCCTTCCGCGTCTCGTCGCGCATCGACTCGCGGACGGTCCTCGACGGCAACGGCGCCGAGCAGCTCCTCGGCAGAGGAGACATGCTCTACCTGCCGCCGGCCTCATCGCGGTACATCCGGCTGCACGGGCCCTACATCTCCGAACAGGAGAGCGCGCGGCTCGCGAGCTTCCTGCGCAAGCAGGGCAAGCCGGTCTACGACGAGACCATCACGGTCGAAGAGAAGACGGCCGATGCGATCGAGATGGAGAAGGACGACCTGTACGACGAGGCGGCGCGCATCGTCGTCCACAGCGGCCAGGCGTCGATCTCGTACCTGCAGCGCCGGCTGCGCATCGGCTTCAGCCGGGCGGCCCGGCTCGTCGACATGATGGAGGCGGAGGGTCTGGTTTCGTCCGGCACGGGCGGGAAGCCTCGCGAGGTCCTCGTCGACAAGCACTACTTCGACGAGGTCGATGCGCAGCTGCGCTGAGGGGGTCGAGTCGATGCTGCCCATGTTTCGCACCGCAGTCACGCTTCTGCTGATGGCGGCCGCCGCGTCGACGGCCCTCGCCGGGCCGGGCGCCCGGCAGCTCTACGAGCGCGCGCACGACCGCGAACGCGCGGTGCGATCGGTGCTCGCACGTGGGAAGGCGGATCGGGGGATCATCGCGAAGGCGCGGCCCGTCGTCGCCGCCTACGAGCGCGTGGTGCGCGCGTTCCCGCGCAGCGGCTACAGCGACAATGCCTTGTGGCAGGGCGCCGAGCTCGCGGCGGATCTCTGGAAGGCGTTCGGCGAGGAGCCCGATCGGAAGCAGGCGGATCGGCTCTACCGATGGCTGGCCCGCGAGTACCCGCACAGTCCGTTCGTCGGGCGGGCGCGCGCGTCGCAGAAGCGCCTGACGGCCGCGTACGCCAGGGCCGCGACACCGCCTGTCCGCCGGGCGGCTCCTCCACCGCCAGCGCCGAGACCGGCCGCAGCGAGCACGGCAGCGCCAGCGGCCGCGGCGCCGAACCCGGCCGCACCGGACGGCGGGCTGCCGTTGCTGCGCGGGATCCGCCACACCGTGCTGCCGAACGCGGTCCGCGTCGTCGTCGAGCTCGACGCCGAGGTGCCCTACCGCCAGGAGCGGCTCGGGAATCCCGAACGGGTGTTCATCGATCTGCAGGGCGTGCGCGCCGCCGAGGGACTCGCGCTGCCGCAGGAGTTCGATAGCAGTCTGGTCCGCCAGATCCGCATCGGACAGCATCCGGACGACATCGTCCGGATCGTACTCGACGTCGATGGCGCGTCCAGCCATTCGGTGTTCGAGCTCTACTCTCCCTACCGGCTGATCGTCGACCTGCACGCGCCGCGCGCGCCCGACGTCCGGCGCGCGTCACGTACCGCCGCCGCGGACAGCGTCGAGACGAGCGGTGAGGCGGGCCTGACGCCCGCCGTCGTGGCGGCCGTTCTCGATGCGGACGTCACCGACGCCCCGCCCGAGATATCGGCGGAGACCGCCGTTTCGGCGACGCCTCCTCCCACGACGCCGCCCGCGGCCGCGCCAATCCCGAAGCGCGAGCCGACGCCGACGGTGCCGGCGGGTCCGCCGGCGGCCAACCTGCGCGGCCGCTTCTCCCTGTCGCGCCAGCTCGGGCTCGGCGTGTCACGGATCGTCATCGACCCGGGCCATGGGGGCAAGGACCCCGGCGCACGCGCGAAGGGCGCGACCGAGGCCAGCATCGTGCTGGACATCGCGCTGCGGCTCGAGAAGCTGCTCAAGGAGCAGGAAGGCTTCGACGTCGTGCTCACCCGGCGCACCGACGAGTACGTTCCGCTGGAGGAGCGGACGGCGATCGCCAATCGCGAGGACGCCGATCTCTTTCTCTCGATTCACGCCAACGCGAGCCGCAACAAGCAGGCGCACGGCATCGAGACGTACTTCCTAAACTTCGCGACCTCGCCCGACGCCGAGGCCGTGGCGGCGCGCGAGAACGCCGCCTCGGATCAGACGATGCACCGCCTCCCGGACATCGTGAAGGCCATCACGCTGAACAACAAGCTGGCCGAGTCGCGCGACTTCGCGACCTTCGTCCAGCGCGCCATGGTCGAGCGCGTGCGCGGCGCCAACAAGCAGGTGCGCGATCTCGGCGTCAAGCAGGCGCCGTTCGTCGTCCTGATCGGCGCCGGCATGCCGAGCATTCTCGCGGAGATCTCGTTCCTGACCCACGCCAGGGAAGGACGGCTGCTGAGCTCGCCGACCTACCGTCAGCGCCTCGCGGAAGCGCTCGCCGCAGGCGTCCTGCACTATCAGCGCTCGCTGAAGAGCGTGAGGGTCGCGCAGTCGGATTGAGAGCCGGGAATGCGCGGGTGAACTAGCCCGCGCGGCGAAGACGGGGCGAGGGCGGCTCCAGCTGCAGCCGGATACGCTCGCTGCCGGTCCCGTTGAACGCGTTCGACGGACGCCGGGCCCGCAGCCACACGAACAGCGCGCCGAGCAGCGCGCCCAGCAGGATCGATCCCACCACGACGAGCCCGGTGAGCCCGAGCGCCTGCAGCAGGATGCCGCCGAAGCTCAGCTCGTGGGTGGGCGGCGCCTCGACGACGCGAACGAGGACCGGCTGAATCTGCACCACGCTCGAATTGTACCACCCGGCAAGTCGCGGGCGCCCGTTGCTACGCTCCGGCGGCGTTCGCGGCCAGCTCGATCAGCGTCCGGACGCTCACGCCGCTGGCCCCTTTGGCCTGCCACGGCTTGGGATCATCGATCCACGCCGTCGCCGCGATGTCGAGGTGCGCCCACGGAACGTCGTCGACGAACTGCTTCAGGAACATCGCCGCCGTCACCGCCCCGCCAAGCCGCCCGCCGCTGTTGACCATGTCGGCGACGTCGCTCTTCAACTGCTCGAAGTAGTCGTCGGCCAGCGGCATCGGCCAGAGGCGGTCCCCCGCCAGCTCGCTGGCGTGACGGACGGCGTGGCCCCAGCTCTCGGGCTCCGCGAACACCGCCGACATGTGACGGCCCAGCGCCACGCCGCAGGCGCCGGTCAGCGTCGCCACGTCGACGAGGCGCGCCGCCCCGAGCTTGCGCGCGTACCACAAGGCATCACCGAGGATGAGACGCCCCTCGGCATCCGTATTGACGATCTCCACGGTCTTCCCCGCCGCGCTCGTCAGGATGTCTCCGGGCTTCAGCGCCCGCCCGCCCGGCATGTTCTCGGCGCACGGGACCACGCCGACGACGGGCACGGACGCGCCGAGCCGTGAGAGCGCCCGCATCGCGGCGATCACCGACGCGCCGCCGGTCATGTCCACCTTCATCCGGTCCATGCCGTCGGCGGGCTTGATCGAGATGCCCCCCGTGTCGAATGTGATGCCCTTGCCGACCAGGCCGATCGTCGGACCGGCGGCGTCCGACGGCTCGTGCCTGAGCACGATCACGCGCGGCGGTTCCGCACTCCCCCGCGCGACACCCAGCAGCAGGCCCATGTTCGCCGCCGCGATCCGGTCCTCGCCGAGCACGTCCACCTGCAGGCTGGTTCCCTCGGCGAGCGCCTCCGCCGCGTCGGCGAGAGCCGCGGGCGTGAGGACGTTCGGCGGCAGGTTGGCCAACGCGCGGGCCTGATTGGTGGCCTCGCCCAGGAGCCGTCCGCGCTCCGCCGCCCGCTGCGCGCCGGCGGCGTCCAGGTCCGCCGGCACGGCGAGCGTGATCGTGTCGAGGTCCCCGGGCCTGGCTTCGGTGGTTTTGTAGATGGCGGTCTCGAGCTGAGGCAGCACGAGCCCCTCGCAGGCTGCCTGCACGACCCGGGCAGGCTCCCGGGTGGCCGGTCCGCCCCGCTCACCAGGCCGCCGGAGCAGCAGGACCAGACGCGGGGCGCGCCGCTGGCGGGCGGTGGTCGCAGCCACGGCCCCGAGCTTGCGGGCGGCGTCCGCGTCGAGCGATCGCGTGCCGCCGACGCGCACCAGCAGCAGGCGGCGGGCCGCAAAGCGCCCGCCCGTCAGCGGCACAACCGCCGTGTCGAACGGCTTTCCCAGCTCGCCGGCACCCAGCAGACGCCCAGCTTCTCCGCCGGACGCTGCGTCGAGTCCCTCCACATCCCCGAAGTCGTCGCCCTCGAACGCCGGCACCGCCAGCAGGTCGCCCTCGAGCCGCTCCGGTGCATCGGTCCGAATCGATATCGGCAGCGCATGGAAGACGTGCATGGCCGCCATTATCTCCGAAACGTTACGGTCCAGGCGCCCGGCGGGCGGGCGGGCCGTCCGCCGCGCGGTAGAATGCCTGTGGGTCGGTCTTCGGACACACTTCGGAAGGAGCCGCCATGGTGCCGCGCAGGATCACTTGCCTTCTCTCCTGGGCGACCGCGCTGTGGCTCGTCGGCGCCACCCTGGTCGCGGCGCCGCTGGGGGCCGCCGACAAGGACGGCGACGAGAAGGACGACAAGCCCGGCAAAGCCCGTCTCTCGCTCCGCGCCAGCCCGCCGGTTGCGTTCTCGCCGGCCCGGATCGTCGTGACCGCCGAACTCACCGGCGGAGACCCCGCGGAGCTGTACTGCCCCGACGTCGAGTGGGACTGGGGCGACGACACCCGGTCCGAGGCCCAACAGAACTGCGAGCCGTACGTGGCCGGCGAAAGCACGCTCACCCGGCGCTGGACGCAGTCCCACACCTACACCCGGGCGGGGCGCTACCAGGCCTATCTGCGATTGAAGCGGGGCGGCAAGGTGATGGTCGCCGGCAGCGTGAAGATGGACGTCCGGCCGGGGGCCGGAGACTTGAGCGACTTCGACCGATAGGATGACGAGAAACCGTCAACGGCGGGCCGAGCGGCGACGGCCGCCCCGGCAGGGTGACGCGCCATTGCACGCCGTGACACGCATCATCGCCTCGAACCGAGAGGCACAGGCTATGCTGCGGTGCTCATGCGGGACTCCGCTCCCGCACCTGGAATCTGCCGAGAGATGCGCATCCTAATCGCCGAAGACGAGCCGGTCTCGAGACGCCTGCTCCAGAAGACCCTCGAGCAGTGGGGCTATGACGTCGTGATCTGCGAGGACGGCACGTCCGCCTGGAACGCGCTTCAGGAGCCGGATGCTCCCGCCGTGGCCGTGCTCGACTGGATGATGCCGGGGATGGACGGACCGGAGATCTGCCGCGGCGTCCGGGAGTCGGGCGCGCAGCGGCAGCCGTATCTGATGCTGCTGACCAGCCGCACACGGATGCAGGACGTGGTGGCGGGCCTGAAGGCGGGCGCTGACGACTACCTGACCAAGCCGGTCGACCGCGAGGAGCTCGAGGCCCGTCTCAGCGTCGCAGCCCGCGTCGTCCAGCTGCAGCAGCGGCTGGCGGACCGCGTGTCGGAGCTCGAGGAAGCCATCTCCCGCGTCAGACAGCTCCAGGGGCTCCTGCCGATCTGCGCGTACTGCAAGCGGATTCGCGACGATCAGAACTACTGGAACCAGGTCGAGAGCTACATCGCCGAGCACCTCGACGTGCGTTTCAGCCACGGCATCTGCCCCTCCTGCCTCGAGACCGTGCTCAAGGAAGAGGGCGTGCAGCCCCCCGCCGCCGCGAACGAGTAGCCTCCCGGAGGCCCGCCGCCGCTACGGCGTGTCGGGGACCGGAGACGCCGGCGGAACCTGCCACGACTCGGACGGATACGGCGGGCGCGGCTGCGTGCCGAATCGCGTCAGCAGCAGCGCTCCCAATCCGACCGTCCACGCGATGTACTCCAGGAAGAGCCCGATGGCCCCGACGGTGAAGGCGATCGGCCCGATCGGTCCGGGAATGAGCCACAGCAGCCGGGCGAGGACGGCACCGGCGGCGATGAGCACCACGCCGACGGCGGTCGCGACGAGAGGACTGCGCGCCGTTCCCACCACCCATTGGCCGATCCGGTGCGCCACGCCCGCGAAACCCATGAGCACGCCGAGCAGCAGGGCGACGATGGCGAAGGGGATCAGCAGCAGAAGCGGAATGCCGATGATCGAAATCGCGAGGAACACGATCGTGATGACGAGGACCGGCACGAACAGGACCTCGGCCGCGAGGCCGACGAAGCCGCAGACCCAGGGATCCTCGGCCACCCGATGCGCGATGCGCGACACGGGCCGCCCGGCGATGGCCACGATGGCAAGGCTGACGAGCAGCATGACGCCGATCCGCAGGCCGGTGCCCATCAGCCGCGCCCATCCGGAGAACAGGTCCGAGCCGAAGGCGCCGACACCGACCATCGGACCGAACAGCTGCGGCGCGAACGCGACTTCCACGACATCGCCGCGCACCTGCGCCCCCGGCTCGCGGTGAATCGGTCCGCCGACGCTGACGACTTCGCCGTTCACCACCGCGCGCGGTCCCAGGCGAACGCCGCCGAGCACGGCGACCACGTCGCCGTCGACGCGCCCCTCGATGTCGGCGGATCCCATGATGGCGACGACCTCGTTGCGCAGATGTTCGTCCTCCGCGACGTGAACGCTGCCGGCGACCCGCACGCGCGACGCACCGGATCGCCGCCATTCGCGGTGGTCCCGCTCCGCGTGGCGGGGCGGTTCCGGCGGCGCGGGCTCGGGCACCGGTGGCGCGGCCGGCGCGGCCGGTACGGGCGTGCCCTGTTCGGCTCCGAACGCGGCCCGCAGCGCCTCGATGTCCGCCGCGTAGGAGAGCCGCAGCACGAGCGCCGCGTCCCCGCCGAGCCGCTCGCGCAGCTCCGCGCCGCTGACCGACCGTCCGTCGACGGCAATGCCTTCGTCCGTGAGCTCGATGGCGACGCGCTCGCCGTCCCGCGGGGTCAGGACGATGCCGTCGCGGATGACCAGGACACGATAGCGGTCGAGCACCTGGGCCTTCAGCGTCGGCGTCACCGATTCGGCAGCGGCCGTGTCCTGCGCGCGCGCCGCCGGCGGCACGGCGGCCGCACACAGCAGGGCCGCCAGACAGACGCGAATCAGGGCCTTCATCACGAGCTCCTCTCAGCTGGCAAGTACCGGTTCAGCACCACGAGCGCCATCGACGCGGCGAGCAGCGCGGCGGTCAGCAGGATGCTGCCGGCCGGACTCACGGCGGCCTGCCCCACCGCCCCGCCGGCGCGAATCAACACGCCCCAGATCGACGCGCCGGCATTCAACCACTCTCCAATCCCGACGCACGCGCGCGCCAGCGCCGCGATGACCCGGCCGGGATCGATCACGAACAGCCCGCCGACGACGGCCAGGGGTGCGGCGGTCAACCCGAGGGCGCCGAGCAGCAGCCCGGCGGTCACCCAGACCTCCGACCGCCGGCTCGCCGGCATTGCGGGCAACCGGCTCGAGTGCAGCACCCGGTCCTGGAACCCGGGAGCGGGACTGCGCCTCGGCACGCCCGCAAACGCCTCCCGCAGCGCCGCATCGGCGCGATCGAGGGCGCCGGAACGCTCGGCCTCGAGCCATTCGGCCCACGCATCCTGGGGCATCCGCGGCATCAACCCTGCTGGCCGTCCTGCCCTTCCTTACGAGCCGCCCCTCCGGCCGGTTTCAAGCCCGGCGGCGGAGGCCCGGCGGCGGAGGCCCGCCCGCGGCTCACCGCGGCGCCTTCAACGCCTCCGCAAGGGCGCGCCGGGCGCGATGCACGAAGGTCTTGATGGTGCCGACGGGACGTCCCGTCACGCGCGCGATCTCCTCGTACTCCAGGCCTTCCTGGTAGCGCAGCACCATCACCTCGCGGTACTCGGGCCGCAGCCGATCGAGCGCGGCGTCGACGGCGGCGCCCGTCCGGTGCTGCTCCATCAGCCGGTCGGGCAGCGCTCCAGGGTCCGCGACGCGCTCGGCGAGCGACGAGGCGTCGTCGTCGCCGCGCTCGTCGAGCGAGACGAGCACGGGGCGGCGCCGCTTCAGGTGATCGAGCGCGGTGTTGTGCGCGATGCGCAGAATCCACGCCGAGAGGCGCAGGCGCGGATCGAACGTGTGCAGGCCGCGGAACACCTTCAGGAACGTGTCCTGGGCCAGCTCCTCGGCGACCGGCCGCTCCTGAACGAGCCGATCGATCAGGTTGAAGACGGGTCGCTCGTACCGGCGGACCAGCTCCCGCGCGGCCGCTTCGCTGCCGCCGAGCGCACGCAACGCGATCTCGCCGTCGGTGGCCCCGGCCAGTGAGGCATGTTCCGGAGAGTTCGGTCGCTCGGCCATCGGGCGATCACGACGGTCCCGCCCGCTCGGCGCGACCCGGCGGGCGTTCGGGCGACCACGGATCGCGAGGCGCCATCATTGAAGGGTGACGAGCGGCACCGGGACGAAGTTCCCTTTCGACAGCCGCCACGCCCGGACGGCGTGCTCATCCCGCGCCTCCCGGCCTGCGATGAGATACACGAACGGCGCGTCGAGTGCCTCGTCGAGGTCGGTCCGGGACGGGACCGGCGGCGATGCGGGGTGCGAGTGGTAAGCGCCGACGACCTCGAGACCCTGGCGGCGCGCGGCACGGATCGCGGCGAAGTGATCCTCCGGTCTGATCCGGTAGCGCGCGGGGCTGGTCAGCTCGTTGCGCGCGCGATGCGCGGCCACGATGGCGGACGCGCGGCCGAGCAGCAGGCCGCAGCATTCGTTGGGCGACTCGGCGCGCGCGTGCGCCATGATGGCATCCAGGACCTCGCGCGGGATCCGAATGGACGCCGGGTCCGCCGCGCCAGCCGCCGTCACGCCGTCCGCTCCACCACCATCGCGATGCCCATGCCCCCGCCGACGCAGAGCGACGCCAGGCCGTACCTGGCACGGCGCCGGCGGAGCCCGTACACGAGCGTCGTGAGCACGCGCGCGCCGCTCGCCCCGATCGGATGACCGAGCGCGATGGCGCCGCCGTGCACGTTGACACGGGTCTCGTCGAGGCCGAGCTCTCGAACCACGGCAAGGGACTGCACGGCGAACGCCTCGTTCAGCTCGATCAGATCGAGGTCGGCGAGCGACAGTCCGGCGCGCTCGACGGCGCGGCGGATCGCGGGAACCGGTCCGAGGCCCATGTATTTCGGTTCGACGCCGACGGTCGCGTAGGCGCGCACGCGCGCCAGGGGCGTCCGCCCCCGCCGCGCCGCCTCGTCCTCGTCCATCACGACGACCGCCGCGGCGCCGTCGTTGAT
>Ga0299913_10005576_pt1 | contig 10762 bp, 9 predicted proteins | sample RVTome_9_FD_201360 | JGI IMG/M metagenome (GOLD analysis project Ga0299913, IMG submission 201360) | Soil microbial communities from uranium-contaminated site in the Upper Colorado River Basin, Wyoming, United States - RVT155D38 (version 2) ... | reverse complement strand
CTCGTCGACGACGAAGCCGTGGCTCGGGTTGTAGGCCCGCCACACCTCGTCCGAGGTGGCCCGCTCCACGCGCTCCTCTCCCCACATGTCCTCGAGGGTCCGGTAGACGAGCCAGTTGACGAGCGCCTCGACGGCGAAGTCGCCGTCCGACATCAGGGGGTGGTCGTACGCGGGGGCGCGCCCGTCCTCGGGCAGGAAGTCGGGGTCGTCGAGCAGGTGGTGGGCGAGCTGATGGGCCAGGATGAGCGACCGGACGTCCTCGTCCTCGGGGACCGGCACCTCGCGACCTCCCGGCGCCCGTATCGCGTCCAGCGCGAGGACGAGGGGGTGCTCGATCGAGATCACCGGCCAGGTCCGCACCAGATAGACGTCGATCTGACGCGTCGGCCAGGCGAGCCCGGCCAGGTCCTCCAGCCGCTGGAGGTAGAGGGAGCCCCATCCGCTCCAACGGGTGGTGATCGATCCGGCGTGCTCGCGCGCCCACTCGAGGTCCTCCTCGAGCGCATCTCCGCCGAGACCGTACCGGTCCGGGTACGCCGTCTGGAGGAGCTCGGCCGCCGCCTCCACGTGGAACCGGACGACCGGGATCGCCGCCTCCTGGGCCGGCGACGGCGCCGCCAGGAGGTGTGCCGTCAGCGCCATCCCGAGCTTCACAAGCGCCGAGTTCGAGCGCATCGTCTGTCCGACCTCCCCGCGCCGGCTATATTCCGTCTTCTCAGTTCGTACGCCGCGTAGTACCTGATTCCGCGGGAGCCGGTTCCGTGACCACTGTCGCCGAGAAAGACGTCATCCGGACGATCCGCAAGGTCAAGGATCCGGATAGCACCAAGGACCTGATCTCCTTGGGCCGGATCAAGGAGCTCAAGATCCAGGGTGGCGAGATCGCGTTCAAGGTGTTGGTGGATCCCGAGCGGCCGCTCTCCGAGGAGGTTCTCAAGGACATCCGCAGCCAGCTCGAGGACCTCGAGGGCGTGGACAGGGTGGCGATCCGGCTCGAGCAGAAGGCCGGCGCCGGAGGAGCCCCGGCGAAACGGCCCGCGCCCCAGGAGCCGATCCCCGGCGTCCGGAGCATCATCGCCGTGGCGAGCGGGAAGGGCGGCGTCGGGAAGTCGACGGTAGCCGTCAACCTGGCCCTGGCGTTGGCCGACGAGACCGGTCGGGTCGGACTCCTCGACGCCGACATCTACGGCCCTTCCATACCGACCATGATGGGCGCCCAGGGGACACAACCGACGGCGGTTGAAAAGAGGATCCAGCCGATCCCGCGCTTCGGGATCCAGCTCATGTCGCTGGGCTTTCTGGTCCAGGACGTGGAGTCGCCCATGGTCTGGCGCGGCCCCATGGTCCACTCGGCCCTCACCCAGTTCCTGCGTCAGGTAGACTGGGGCGAGCTGGATGTCCTTGTCGTCGACATGCCCCCGGGCACCGGAGACGCGCACCTGACCCTCACCCAGTCGGTGCCCCTGACCGGAGCGGTGATCGTGACGACGCCCCAGGAGATCGCGCTCATCGACGCCAAGAAGGGGCTTCGCATGTTCGACAAGGTCGGGGCCCCGATCCTCGGGATCATCGAGAACATGGGGACGTTCGTGTGCCCGGATTGCGGGGCCGAACACGCGATCTTCGGCGAGGGGGGCGGCCGCGCGACGGCCGAGAGGTTCCGCGTGCCCTTCCTGGGTTCGATCCCCCTGGATCCATCGGTCACGCCGAGTGGCGACCGGGGCGAGCCGATCGTCCGCTCCGACCCCGACTCGCTGGTGGCGCAGCGCTTCCGCGAGATCGCCCACCGCGTGCTGGCCGCGGTCGACTGAGCGGGACCCGGTGCCAGAGGCCCCGAAGGACGCGGAGCGAAGGGCCACCCCGGCCGAGGCGGCGAGCGAGGCCCAGAAGCGGCTCGCCGAGCTGCTCGACGCCGTCGACGTCGAGCGGCCGGTGGCCATCTACACACACGACCATCCCGACCCCGACTCGATCGCCAGCGCCTACGCTCTCCAGCATCTCCTGAACCGCCGCCTTCAGGTCGAGCCGATCATCGCCTACGGAGGGCGGATCGGCCGCGCCACCAACCGGGCCATGGTCGAGCAGCTCGGCGTTCGCCTCTACCCGCTCGCCCGGGTCCGCACCGCCGACTACGGCACCCACATCCTGATCGACACCCAGCCGGAGACGGGGAACCACTCGATCCCCGCGGACCTGCCGATCGCGATCGCGATCGACCACCATCCGGTCCGTCCCGAGACGAGCCGCGTCCGGTTCGCCGACATCAGGACCGAGTACGGTTCCACGTCGACGATCATGTACTACTACCTGAAAGCGGCCGGCCTCGATCTGCCCACCCGGTTGGCCACCGGGCTCCTCCTCGGGATCAAGTCGGACACGCGCAGCTTGGAGCGGGAGGCGAGCGAAGCCGACCTCCACGCCTACCTCGAGATCTTCCCCCACGCCGACCTGACCCTCCTCACCCGAATCGAGAACCCGCTCATTCCACGCAGCCACTTCGAGGTGTTCCACAAGGCCCTCGAGGAGAGCGAGATCGTCGGCGATGCGGTGGTCACGGACATCGGGGTGATCGACAACGCGGACCTCGTGGCCGAGCTGGCCGACTTTCTGATCCCCCTCGAGCACGTCGACTACGCGATGGTCATGGGACGCCATCGGGATCGGCTCTATCTGAGCCTCAGGACGAGGGACGAGGCGCACGACGCCGGTCGCCTGATCTCCATGGTGGTGGGTGAGCTGGGAACCGCCGGGGGACACGGGAAGATGGCGGGCGGGCAGGTGGAGCTCGATCCGGAGGCCGAGGACCCGGCCGGCGAGATCCGGCGCCGGCTCAAGGTGGCGCTGGGGCTGGACGCGGGCGCCCCGGGGAAGCCGCTGATACGGGACGGCAAAGGATAGTCGAGCGGAGCGGGTGCCACGTACAGGACGCCCGCGAAACGGCTCGCGGTATCCGTCAGCGGCGGCTAGCGGCTGTAGAAGCTCTCCGTTCCGTACACCTGGTACCGCCCCCCCTCCCACACGTACATCGCGCTGGAGCGACCCGGGAAGATGAGCTCCACGGCAGCGTTCTTGAGCTGAACGCCGCCCGCCTTTCCGACGACCGAGCGGCGCCCCGACGGGACCACGCGGAGCAGTACGTCGCCCGAGGGAAGACGCGTGTAGAGGGGCATCATCTCGTACCCGTCGCCGGTGGAATGAAAGACCACGAGCGCCGATCGGTCGGGCCCCCGCACGACCGCGGCCACGTCCTCGCTGCCGTCGCCGTTGAAGTCCGCCCGAATCGAGAGGTTCTCCCCCTCGGGGATCGTCATGTCGGGACCGAACGCGCGCATGGCGCTCTGAAGGGCGCTCTCCTGCGCGTGCGCGGGCGCGCCAAAGGCGAGCGTCGCTAGGGCGACGACGCCGGCCGCGTGACCGGTGGACGGGATACGGGTGTTCATAGTCGGATGGGACCTCCTCCGTCCTCGATTATACCCCATAGGCCCGAAAGTGGTGCGACCGGGGGGCGGCACCGGCGAGGGTCTCCCGGTTGGCTTCCCGCCCCGGGCGTCCCTATCTTTGGCCGCATGCTGAACCGGCTGCGAGAATACTTCCGGGAAGAGCGGACGTATCAGATCCTTCTCGAAGAGGAGGAAGACGGCACGTTCGTAGCCACTTCTCCCGCCTTGCCCGGGTACGTCGCCTACGCGACCTCGGAGGCGGCCGCGATCCGGAAGCTCCGTCGCGCTATCCGCCGCAGCCTCGAGGGGATCGCCGACGATTACGACGGAAAGGGTGTCCGGAACGGGCGGGTCAGCCGCCACCGGGCCCACCTCTACCTGCACAGGCCCCTCGACACGACGACCAAGATCGTCGTGGCTTCGCTGGCGGCGACCGCCGTGCTGGCCGCGCTGTACGAACTCCGCCGACGCCGCGACTGACCCCGGGCGTCCAGGATCACCCAGCTCTTCGTTGCGCTTCGTCGCGCTTCGCTGCGGCGCACTTTTCAGTGCGCCTCGCGCGCCCTCCTCGCGCGCCTCGACCTGGGCGATCCTGGACGCCCGGTGCGCTTCCCACCGCTGTTTTACAGCGTCAATGCGGCCTTTCAGACCGTCGGAGGGGCGCTGAGATCGCCGAGATCAAGGCGCGCGACGAGGCTCTGCCGAGGCGTAGGTAATCCTACGCCGCAGGCAGGACGAGAAGCGCAACGCAGATCTCGGCGATCTCAGCGCCCCGTGCTTCCCTGGAGCAATGGGGGGTTCCAGGCCGAATACTTCGCCAACCTCTCCGCGATCGAGTCCTCGACCGTCACCGCGCCCCACTTCCCGCGCGGTGTGCCGTTGCTGATCACCGAGAAGGCGAGCAGCTCGCCGTCCCCGGTCGTGACGTAGCCCGACAGGGCGGAGACGCCGCGCAGCGTTCCCGTCTTTGTGCGCACGTTCCCGCGGGCAGCCTGCGTGTTGAGGCGCCGTGTGTCGCCGTCCGTGCCGGCCACCAGCAACGACTCGTAGTAATCCTCGAACCGTGGATGACCGTGCATGGCCACCAGCAGCTCCGCGGTGAGCTGCGCCGTCACCGTATTGCGGCGGCTGAGGCCCGACCCGTCATGGATCCGGAGGTTGTGCGTGGGGAGGTGATGATCCTCGAGGACGTCGCGAACGACGTCTGCGCCATCGTCGAAGGAGCCCTCGTCATCGAACATGGCGCCAAGGGTCTTCAGAACCTGCTCGGCATAGAAGTTCTGACTCAGCTTGTTGATCACGCGGACGATCTCGATCATCCGCGGGCTCGTGTGGCTGGCCAGGAGCATGGGGGCTCGTAGAGACTTGCGATTCCATTCGTGGACGACGGCGCTCGCGCCTTCGATCTCGATCCCGCCGCGCTCGAGCCGCTTGCGGAATACCGACAGTGCGTATGAAGCCGGGTCCTCGACGGACACGACGTAGCGGAGGGGCGCGCTGACGATCGAGATCCGCCCGTAGATCTCGTAGCCGCCGATGTCGGGGGCGCGGCGGATGCCGATCGACCGACCGCCCCGGGCACTTGTCGTGACGACTCGGTTCTCGAATGGAATGCCGTCTGTCGAGGGAACGAACGAGATCGAGGCCGGAGCGCCGACCCAGCCGCCGGGGCGGACCTCGATGGTCACCACGTTGTCGTTGAACGAGAGCGCGCTCGGACGGGCTCCGTACCACCAGAGCAGATTGCTGGTGTCCCAGCCGGACGCGATCCGCACGTCGTCGAAGTACGACGCGTCGCCGATGAGTCGGCCGCGCACCCGTGTGACCCCCCTCTCACGGAGCTCCCGGGCGAGCCGGTCGAAGACGTAGGTCGCGCTGTCCGCGTAGAACCGGCCCGAGATGGTCGGGTCGCCGCGCCCCACCAGCACGAGGTCGCCGATCAGGCTTCCGTCCTCGAGAATCGCCCCGTCGCCGTAGACCGAGGTGGTGTACTGGAAGTCCGGACCGAGCCGGTCGAGCGCCGCCGCCGTCGTGAAGAGCTTCATGTTGGAGGCGGGGACCAGCCCCCAGTCCGCGTTATGCAGATAGAGCGCCTGGTTCCGCTCCACGGAGTAAACCGCGACCCCGAGGTTGCCCGCGCGCCCGCGGAGCAGGGGATCGAGAAGGCGCGAGATCGCGCCCGGCGTCGCGCGGTAGGCCGGCTCGACATCGGACGACCCCTGCCCGATCAGGGGAGCCGTCCACGCCATCATGAGGAGCACCCCACCGAGAATCCGCTCCGTTCGCATCAACCCCCCGTCGATTCCAAGGCCTGCAGGCGCCGCGTACCGGACTGCATCGCGGCCAGGAGCGCGATGAGGCAAAGCCCTCCCACCGCCATCAATCCGGCGGCCATCCCCGCGATCTCGGCGGCTCCGCTGCCCCAGCCGAGCCAGGCGGCACGGAACGAATGATACACCGGCCATGCCAGAACGGTTACCGACAGGAACACGAGAAGCGCGCTCAGGATCATGAACAGCAGCCCGGCGTAACCGGACGTGACCTGAGCCCCGTCGGCGGCGTCAAAGCGCGGATGCGCCGCACCCAGCCCGACCGCCAGGCCGACGATGGCGGCCGAGAGACAGAGAACGGCCACGACCGCCAGGATGCTCATCGACCAGGACGTGTGGAGCACGGCGTTCGACAAGAGGACCACCATCTCCGCCACCACCGCCACCGGAAGGAAGCCGCCCCAGAACTTGGCCCACAGGATCTCCGACCATGACAGCGGGCTCGCCCGCAGGACCCACATCGTGCTCCCCTCCATGCTGAGCCCGGGCAGGATGAAACGGGCGGCGAGCGCGGCCACGACGAACCCTACGAGCGCGATGTTCAGGAACCCGAGCAGATTGCGCATGAAAAAGCCGACCCCGCCCCCTGTCACATCCAGTCGCAGCACCTGGAAGTTGTAGAGGTACATGGCGACCACCGCCACCAGCAGGAAGATCTGGGCCCACTGCGAGGGGTCGCGGAAGAAGGTCGCCGCGTCCTTCACGATGATGGCCCGGATCCGCTGCGGGAACGGAAGCGCGGCGAACGTGATCGCCCCGTGCCACCAGGCAGGACGAGTCCAGCGGGCCCTGTGCCCCTCCTGCGATTTCGAGTAACCGGTCCGGTACATGGTGCGGAAAACGGCCGCCGTACCGCCCACCGTTGCCAGGGTCGCGCCGACGAGCAGGCCGAGCGCGCGCAGGACCGCGTCCTCGTTGAACGTCGCGGTGAGGCCGAGGATCTCCGAGAGGATCCGGGATGCCCAGTAGGAGGGAAGCCAAGGCAAGGTCGGGTCCGCGAGCGTGACCAGGTACTCGGCCCAGGTACCGAAGTCCTCGGGCCGGACGAACTCCTCGGGTCGAAGCATCCGCAGCATGATCGCCATCCCCACCAGGAAGGCGAGGGCGACCAGGGAGAGCAGGTCCCGGGCCCGGCGCGCGGGGAACAAGTTCACGAGCGCGACGGCGACGAGCATGCCGGTCGCCGCCGCGATCGTCACGCAGCAAACCACGGTCAGCACGAGAAGCGCGTAGTAGGCCGGGCCCCCCTCGAAGACGATGCCGTACGCGACCCACACGGGGAGCGCCAGGAAGATGCCCGTCCAGGACGCGATCGTGGCCACCTCCGCCAGCTTGGCTCGGAAGAGCCGCCTGAGCGGGATCGGCGACGACAGCCACAGCGGGAGGTCGCGGGCCAGGAAACACTGGCCGAGCGCGGTCAGGAGCGACGAGAAGACGAGGAAGGCGAGCCAGAGGAGGAACAGGATCGAGAGCAGCTTCGACGCCAGAAGCGACCCCAGGTCCGGGTCCACGGTCGAGAAGTGACGGAGGATTCGGGCGAAGGCCGCGTACGCCCCGATCCAGAAGAGTCCGCCCAGGGCCAGCAGCGCCACCACCCGCCGCTGCGCACCGGGCCGGCGGTCGCGGCCGATAGACTTGATTCGCGGCAGGAGCAGCGTGCTCACGCGAGAGCCGCCCGCTCGAGGCCGGTCGGCGGTTCGGTGAGGCGGAGGAAGACCGCCTCCAGCGAGCCCCCGTCGTGCCGCGCCTCGCGTCTCAGATCGTCGAGCGTGCCCTGGGTCAGGATCCGGCCCGCCTGGATGATCGCGACCCGGCTGCAGAGGGCCTCGACGACCTCCAGCGTGTGGGTCGACAGGAACACCGTCCGACCGTCCGCCGCGAACTCCTGAAGGAGCTTCTTGACATCCCTCGCGCTGCGCGGGTCAAGTCCGACCATCGGCTCGTCCAGGATCAGCACCTCGGGCTCGTGGAGGAGGGCCGCGGCCAACGCGAGTTTCTGCCGCATGCCGTGGCTGTAGGCCTCGATCAACTCGTGGATCCAAGGCCCCAGATCGAACCGCTCGACGTAGGGATAAGCCGACTCGCGCACCCGACGCCGCCCGAGACCGTAGAGGTCGCCGACGAAGTCGAGGAACTCGGCCCCTGTCAGCTTCTCGTAGAGGAAGACCCGGTCGGGGACGTAGCCGATCCGCCGCTTGACCTCGAACGGGTCGCGGACGACGTCGTAGCCCGCTACGAGGGCGGATCCGCTCGAGGGGAGCAGCAGGCCCGTCAGAATTCTGATGGTGGTGGTCTTCCCGGCCCCGTTCGGCCCCAGGAAGCCGTACAGCTCGCCCGGGCGCACGTCCAGGGTGATGCCGTCCAGGGCGACGTGCCGTCCGAACGCCCGACGCAGGCCGGTGCAGACGATCGCGCTCACGTCGATGCGACTCGGGGAGGACTTGGTCCCCGTCCTCTGCATTCGATGGTCTCCCGCTCGGTCACGATCCAATGGACGGGCTCGTCCCCAGGCCCCTGGGGTATCCGGTCGACGATTTGCAAGGAAAATGCCAGCCCAAGACGCGAAGCGTCCGTGGTGGACAGGAATCGGTCGTAGTAGCCCCCGCCGAATCCGAGCCTCGCCCCGTGCCGGTCGAACCCGACCGCCGGGACGACGACGAGATCGATCTCCTCGGCGGGGACGAGGGCGGTCGTATCCGGGTCGGGCTCCCGCAGACCGCGAGGTCCGGCCACCAGGTCCTCGACCGAGCGGACCAGGCGCCCCTCGAGCCGGGCGCCGATCCCGATCCGGGGGCAGACGACGCGCTTGCCGGCCCCCCAGGCCGCCTCGAGGAGAGGCAGGGTCCGGACCTCGCTGGCGACGCCGACGTAGGCGTGGACGGTACCCGCGGCCCGAAAAACCGGCAGGACGAGCGCCCGACCGCAGATGGCCGCCGACAGGGTTTCACGCACGGCGGGCAAGATCGCCCCTCGGGCCTCGAGGAGCGCCGCCCGGAGCTCCGCCTTCTGCCGCCGCGCATCCGGGATCGGGTCGCTCAAGACCTGGCTACGCGCGGCGAACGGTCAGCGTGAGGCCGTCGACCGCGACCACGACGATTTCCGCCCCCACCTCGATCGGCTCCTCCGCCCGTCCGCGCCAGAGCTCGCCGTGGACGCTCACCACGCCGACCGGGTCGATCCGGGCGGTAACCCGGCCGCGCTCGCCGACCAGGGCCTCCTTCCCTGTTGTCGGCCTGGACTTGTAGGTCCGCCACGCGAGCCCCATGACGAAGGCGAAGAACCCGGCCGTCAGGAGCGCCGCGGGCACGATCACGCTCCAGCTCACGCGGACGAGCGACCCCGGCGCGTCGAAGAGCATGGTCGCCCCGAGCACGAAGGCGACGACCCCGCCCACCGTGAGGAGGCCGTAGCTCGCCACCTTCACCTCGGCAATGAAGAGGACCAGAGCGAACAGGATGAGGAGGATCCCGGCGTAGTTGACCGGCAGCGCCTGGAGGGCGAAGAAGGCGAGCAGGAGCGAGATGCCGCCCACGACCCCCGGCAGGATCGCGCCAGGGTTCATGAGCTCGAAGAAGATCCCGTAGATCCCGATCAGCATCAGGACGAACGCGATGTTGGGGTTGGCGATCGTGTCGAGGATCCGGAACCGGAGCCCGGCCTCGATCCTGCGCACCTCGGCGTTCGCCGTGTCCAGCGTCACTGTCCGGTCGAGGACCTCGACTTCGCGGCCGTCGATCTGGTCGAGGAGGGCGGGCAAACTCGGCGCGACAAGGTCCACGACGTTCTCCGCGAGCGCCTCGGTCTCGGTGATCGACGCTCCCTCCCGGACCGCCCTCTCCGCCCAGTCGGCGTTCCGCCCGCGCCGCTCGGAGATCGTCCGGATGAAGGCGATCGTGTCGTTCATGATCTTCCGCTCGAGGGCGCCCGGATCTCCGTCCCCCGCCTCCCCGTTGGTCGTGTCGGGCGGCGAGGTCGGGCCGCCCGGCATCGGAGCACCGCCCATCTGGATCGGCGTCGCGGCGCCGATGTTGGTGCTGGGCGCCATGGCCGCCACGTGCGCGGCCAGCGTGACGAACACCCCGGCCGAGCCGGCCCGGGCCCCGCTCGGGGCGACGTACACGACAACCGGGACGCGGCTCGCGAGGATCGCCTGCACGATGTCGCGGGTCGAATCGACGAGCCCGCCCGGCGTGTCGAGCTCGACCACGATCGCCGCCGCGCCCTCGTCCTCGGCGCGCTCGATGGCGTCGGTCAGGAACTCGGCCGACGCCGGCGAGATCGGGCCGTCGATCACGACCTGGTACACGAAGGGGGCGGCTCGCCCGGGCGCCGTGTCGGCCGCCGCCGAGTCCGTCGCCGCGGAGTCCGTGACCGCCGTCCCTTCCTGCCCGAACGCCGTCCCTGACACGCCGGCCAGGATAATGAGGCTGACGGCGCCAATCCGCCGCCGCGCCCCCCGCCTGCTCCGTAAGCCGCTCACAGGAGCTAATATAGGGACCACGATGGATGGCGCGCCCGAGCCGGAAGAAGTTCGCTGATCTCCGGGGCCCCGAGGCGCATACCGGCGATAGACGTTAAGGAGTTCAGTTCCATGCCAACCATTCCTGGTGCACTACGCCGTTTGTTCGCCGTCGGCAGCATCGCCCTGCTGGCGCTGGGAGGCATGGCGGGTCGAGTTTCTGCCGAACAGACGCCGACGACCCAGACTCGCCTGATCCTTCTTGGAACCGCGGGCGGTCCCTCTCCCAAGCAGACCCGATCGGCGCCGGCCAACGCCGTCGTGGTCAACGACGCCATCTATGTCGTGGACGCCGGCAACGGAGTCGCGCGCCAATTGGTCCTGGCCGGGCTCACGCCGCGTAACCTGCGCGCGGTCTTCATCACCCATCACCACTCGGACCACAACGCCGACTACGGCAACCTTCTTCTGCTGGCCTGGGCCGCTGGCCTGAGGACGCCAGTAGATACCTACGGGCCGCCGCCACTCGTTCA
>Ga0299913_10005575_pt1 | contig 10762 bp, 8 predicted proteins | sample RVTome_9_FD_201360 | JGI IMG/M metagenome (GOLD analysis project Ga0299913, IMG submission 201360) | Soil microbial communities from uranium-contaminated site in the Upper Colorado River Basin, Wyoming, United States - RVT155D38 (version 2) ... | reverse complement strand
CGAACTTCGACTTGGTCACCGAGTCGTTGACGTTGATCGCGGGGAAGAGCAGCGTCCCCTCCTTGTGCATCCGGTAGAGGCGGTTGACGCCGGTCGTCGTCTCCTCGGAGACGCCGCGGATGCCCGCGGCGATCCGCCGCCAGCGCTCGGGGTCGGCCGCGAGCTCACGGCGGAGCAGGTCGAGGATCACCCCCCACTCCTTCGGCTCGCTCTCCGGGTCGAACTCGGGCACCCGGCCGGCGGTCTCGAACTCGACCCCCTTGTGGACCAGCAGCGTCGCGTCGCCGCCGTCGTCGACGATCAGGTCGGGGCCGCGGCCGTCGGGCCAGGCGAGCGCCTCGTTCGTCGCCCACCAGTACTCCTCGAGGGTCTCGCCCTTCCAGGCGAAGACCGGGATGCCCCGCGGGACGGCCGGGGTGCCGCCGGTCGACTCGCGGCCGACGACGACCGCGGCGGCCGCCGGGTCCTGGGTCGAGAAGATGTTGCACGACACCCAGCGCACGTCGGCGCCGAGGTCGGCGAGGGTCTCGATCAGGACCGCGGTCTGCACGGTCATGTGGAGGCTGCCCATAACCCGCGCGCCGGCGAGCGGCAGCTCGGCGGCCGGCGTGTCGGCGTAGCGCGCGCGCATCGCCATCAGCCCCGGCATCTCGTGCTCGGCGAGGCGGATCTCCTTCCGCCCGCCCTCGGCGAGGCCGAGGTCTCGCACCTTGAACGGCTCGCGGCCGGCCCGGCGGGCGGCCTCGAAGGGGTGGACGCCGCCACCGGCGGCGGCGGTCTCGGCGAATCGGTCCATCGTGGCGGTGGTCATTCTGGGGATCTCCTGAGGGTCTTGGTTGGCGGTGAAAAAAGATCGATGAAAGGGAAGCTCGGGTCAGGCGACGGCGGTGTCGGCCTCCGCTCTCGTGGCGCGGACGGAGGCGGCTTTCGGCAGGGCGGCGGTGGCCGCGAAGAGCCCGGGGCCGAGCGCGTCCGGGTCGGCCGGGAGCGGAGTGAAGCGGGTCCGCTCGAAGCCGGCGCCGGCGAGCCAGCCCTCGACCCGGTCGCGCTCGAAGCCGAGCCACTGATGGCCCATCTCGCGGCGGTAGCGGGCCCGGTCGTGGGCGGTCATGTCGACGACGAGGAGTCGCCCGCCCGGTGCGAGCGCCCGGGCCGCCTCGGCGAGCGCCGCCGCCGGGTCGGGCAGGTGGTGGAACACCAGCACGAGGACCGCGGCGTCGAGCTCGCCGTCGGCCACCGGCAGCTCCTCGAGGGCGCCGCGGCGCAGCTCGACGTTGCCGAGGCCCTCGAGCCGGCGCTCGGCCGCGGCGAGCATCTCCGGCGAGTCGTCGACGGCGACGACCCGGCCGACGAAGCCGGCCAGCGCCTCCGACGAGCGGCCGGTGCCGCAGCCGAGATCGCCCACCGTCCACCCCGGGTCGAGGAGGCCGAGCAACGGCAGCAGCTCCGCCCGCTCGCCGAAGAGCTCCTCGCGCAGCCGGTCCCACGCGCCGGCGGTCGAGGCGAAGAACTCCCGGGAGCGGGCGCGCCGGGCGCGGAGGACCGCGGCGAGCCGGTGGCGGTCCTGCCGCGCGGCCGGCAGGCGGGCGACGTCGGCGCGGACGATCCGCCACAGCTCCGCCGCCGGGCGGTCGAGCTCGCGCAGGCGGTAGAGGCGGCTCGTCCCCTCGCGCCAGGCGGTCAGCCAGCCGCCGCCGGTGAGCACCTTGAGATGCCGGCTGACCGTCGACTGCGGCTGCTGGAGCACGCTGCACAGCTCGGACACCGAGAGCGCCTGCTCCTCGAGGGCGAGCAGGAGGCGGGCGCGGGTGGCGTCGGAGAGCGCGGCCAGGCGGTCGAAGACCGGCTGCGGCGTGGTGTCGGAGGCGTTCGTCATCGGAGCCAGTTGCGCCGCCGCGGGCCGGGCGGCGAATCCATCTCAACATCCGGATGAAGTGTTGCATTCCTCCGCGCCGGCTGTCAAGCCGCGGTACGATTCCCTCCGATGGTCCCGGTCCCCGAAGCGCTCGACCGCCTCCGCGCGGGCAACCGGCGGTTCGTCGCCGGCGAGCGGAGCCGCGCCCTGCCCAGCCGCTCGGAGCGCGCCGAGCTCGCCGCGGGGCAGGAGCCGTTCGCCATCGTCCTCGGCTGCTCGGACTCGCGGGTGCCGGCCGAGCTCGTCTTCGACCAGGGGCTGGGCGACCTCTTCGTCATCCGGGTCGCCGGCAACGTGGTCGCGCCGTCGCAGGTCGGCAGCGTCGAGTTCGCGGCGGCGAAGTTCGGCACCCGGCTGGTCGTCGTCCTCGGGCACACCCGGTGCGGGGCGATCCTCGCCACCCTTGACGAGCTCGCCCGGCCGTCGGAGGGCCGCTCGCCCAACCTGCGCTCGATCGTCGACCGCGTCCGCCCGTCGGTCGAGAGCCTGCTCGCCACCGACCTGCGGCACGACCGCGAGGCCCTCGTAGCCCAGGCCACCCGGGCCAACGTCCGCGCCTCGGTGGACCACCTGCGGCACGGCTCGCAGATCCTCGAGCGGCTGATCGCGGAGGACGGCCTCGCGGTCGTCGGCGCCGAGTACTCGCTCGAGACCGGCGTGGTGACGTTGTTCGACGACGAGGGCGGCGTCGGCGGCGGGCTCCGAGCGGCACCCTCCTTGCTTTCTCCGTCGGCCGGACCCGTCCGCCGATGACCCTCTCGCTCGAAGCCGACCAGCTCCGCCGGTACAAGGACGTCGCGCGCCTGCTCTTCAAGTACGGCCGCTCCGACCTCGCCGACTGGGCGCGCCACGACCCGATCCTCGCCGACGCCGAGGCGCTGCCCGCCGAGGCGGCCGCCGAGGGGGCGGAGCTCGCCGACGACCTCGAGGCGATGGGACCTACCTTCGTCAAGCTCGGCCAGGTGCTGTCGACCCGGAGCGACCTCCTGCCGCCGCCCTACCTCGAGGCGCTCTCCCGGCTCCAGGACCGGGTCGAGCCGTTCCCCTACGAGGAGGTCGAGCGGATCGTCGGCGAGGAGCTCGGGGTGCGGCTGTCGAAGGCGTTCTCGCGCTTCGACCCCGAGCCGCTCGCCTCGGCCTCGCTCGGGCAGGTCCACCGCGCGGCGCTGCGCGACGGACGGGAGGTCGCGGTCAAGGTGCAGCGGCCCGGCATCCGCTCCCGGATCGCCGGCGACCTCGAGGCGCTCGAGCGGATCGCCGACCTGCTCGACCGCCACACCGAGGCGGGCCGCACCTTCGGCTTCGAGGAGATGGTCGAGGAGTTCCGCAAGAGCCTGCTCGAGGAGCTCGACTACCGGCGCGAGGCGCACAACCTGCGCACGGTCGGCGCGAACCTCGAACGGTTCGACCGGCTCGTCGTGCCGCGGCCGGTCGCCGACTACTCGACGTCACGGGTGCTGACCATGGAGTTCGTCGCCGGCGGCAGGCTCGACGAGACCTCGCGGCTCGTGCGGCTCGAGATCGACGGCGCCGAGCTCGCCGACCAGCTCTTCGAGGCTTACCTGTCGCAGATCCTGGTCGACGGCCTCTTCCACGCCGACCCCCACCCCGGAAACCTCCTGCTCACCCCCGACCGCCGGCTGGCGCTGCTCGACCTCGGCATGGTCGGCCACGTCGCGCCGGTCCTCCAGGAGCGGCTGCTCAAGCTGCTCCTCGCGGTGGCGGACGGCAAGGGGGAGGAGGCGGCGGACCTCCTGCTCGACGTCGGCGAGCGCCTCGAGCACCGCGACGACGCCCGCTTCCGCCGCGAGGTCTCCGATCTCGTGATGCGGCACCGCGAGACCTCGGTCGAGCGGATCGAGGTCGGCCGCGTCGTCCTCGAGCTCGCCCGGGTCGCGGCGGTGGGCGGCGTGCGGGTGCCGCCCGAGCTGACGCTCCTCGGCAAGGCGCTCCTCAACCTCGACCACGTCGGCCGCGCGCTGGCCCCGGAGTTCGACCCGAACGCGGCGATCCGCCGCCACGCGGGCGACATCCTGTCGCGCCGGATGACCCGGTCGCTGTCGCCGTCCAACCTGTTCTCGAGCCTGATGGACGCCAGGGAGTTCGCCGAGGCGCTGCCCGGGCGGATCAACAAGATCCTGACCACCCTGGCGAACAACGACCTGCGCCTGCGGGTCGACGCGGTCGACGAGATCGAGCTGGTCAAGGCGTTCCAGAAGGTGGCCAACCGGATCACCGTCGGCCTGGTCCTCGCCGCCCTGATCGTCGGCGCGGCCCTGATGATGAACGTGCGGACCGCGTTCACCATCCTCGGCTACCCCGGGTTCGCGATGATCTGCTTCCTCGCCGCGGCGGCCGGCGGCATGGCGCTCGTCTGGGACGTCCTGATGCACGATCGGCGCAGCCGCGACGAGCTGGGCCGGCGGAGGTAGCGGGCCGGCGGCGTGCCGGCTGCCGCGGTGAACGGCGGTCCGGGATCCGACGTTAGGATGGTGGCACCACGAACCTCGCCCGGAGGCCCGCCATGCCACGTTCCGCTCCGCCGTCCGCCTCGCCCCTCCGCCCGTCCGCCCTGGCGCCCGCCCTGGCTCTCGCCGCCGCGCTCCTCGCCGCCGCGCCGGCCGCCGCCCAGCCGACGAACGGCCCCTCGAACCCCCTTTGCGGCACCGACCCCGAGCTCCTCTGCCTCCTCGGGGGCAGGTTCGAGTTCCGGGTCCACTGGAACGACCACCACAACCTCCAGCAGGGCGAAGGGCGGGCGCAGAGGCTGACCGACCGCTCCGGAGCCTTCTGGTTCTTCCACACCGACAACCTCGAGCTCGTCGTAAAGATGCTCGACGGCCGGACGGTCAACGGCGACTTCTGGGTCTTCGTCGGCGCGATGACCGACGTCGAGTTCTTCCTCACCGTCGTCGACGTCGAGACAGGCTTCCGGCGCACGTACCACAACCCGCCCGGCCGCGTCCTCGGCATCGCCGACACCGACTTCTCGGCCGGCACCGACGGCGCGCTCTGCGGCACGATCGTCGGCATCGGCTGCGACGAGGGGTTCTTCTGCGACCTCGAAGCCGGCTTCTGCAGCGGGGCGGACCTCGCCGGCACCTGCGTCGCCGAGTCGGACGGCTGCCTCGAGATCTTCGCTCCGGTCTGCGGCTGCGACGGCGTCACCTACGCCAACGACTGCGAGCGGCGGAGGGCGCGGGCGCAGAAGGACCACGACGGCGCCTGCGAGCGCTAGCCGCTTCAGCCCAGCCTGGCCGCGAGCGGGGCGAGAAAGCCGAGCGCGTGGTCGAGGCCGCCGGGGCGGTTGCGGGCGAGCCACAGCGTGCGGCGGCGGCCGACGAGGCCGGCGAGCTCGGCGGCGAGCTCCGCGCGGACCGCCCCCGGCAGATCCCCGACCGGCGTCGGCCGGCCCGCGTCGAGGCGGGCGAGGCCGAGCCGGCAGGCGAAGGCCGCGGCGTCGGCCGCCCAGGCGATCTCGGCCGCCGTCCGGCCCGGCTCGGGCTCCTCGACCCGCGCCCGGGCAGCGAGGCCCTGGACGCCGCCGAGGTGGTCGAGGGCCGCCTCCAGCCCTTCGCGGGTCAGCGTCTTCGAGCGGTACTCGTCCATCCGCCGCTCCGGTTTGAGCAGCAGGTAGAACAGCGCCGTGCCGTTGAAGTTGTTGCCGCCGGCCGCGAGATAGGTGTCGCCGAGCTCGGCGACCGCCCGCCCGGCGGCGCCGGCCGGGTCGTGGAAGACGCGGGCGTCGAGCACCCGGGGGAGCTCGCCGCGGCCGAGCGGGGCGTCGGCGTTCCAGGCCGCCGCCGCGCCGGCGGCGAAGCCGGGCCAGGAGACCGGCAGCGGCTGGAGGTGCCCGTAGTCGCCCCAGTCGGTCACCAGCGCGCCGAGGGCGCCGGCGGACCGCCCCGCCCGGGCCGCCTCGGCGCAGTTGGCGAGCGCGTTCGTCGTCCGCCCCGTGAGGCTGGCCCACGAGCTCGTCCCCGGGCAGACGTAGACGTCGAGCCCCGCGGCGGCGAAGCGGGCCAGCCGCTCCTCCCAGGCGTGGCCCGCCTCGTACCCCCACTCGAGCGCGATCGCGTCCGCCGGCAGCTCGGGGATGATCGCCGGCTCCTCGTGGACGATGTCGCCCCAGAACATCGTCCGCCGGCCGCGTTCGGAGACCAGCCGGTGGACCTGCCGGAGGTAGTCGAGGTAGACGCGGTGCCGGCCGCGCTCGGCGCACGCCTCGGCGGAGCGGCAGCGGCCGAGGTCGAAGCTCTCGTCGAGGCCGACGTTGAACCGCCGGCTCTCGAAGCAGGGGAGGAGCTGGTCGTAGAGGTCGGCCAGGAGTGCCAGGCTGCCGGGGTCCACCGCGCACAGGCTGAACGGCTCGGGGACCAGCGAGAACGGGTGGTCGATCCCCTCGGGGCACTCGGCGAGCGGGCGGTAGGCGTCGTGGACCAGCCAGCGGTGGAAGTGGCCGAAGCTGTTCTGGTTCGGCACCAGCTCGACGCCGCGGAGGCGGCAGAAGCGGTCGAGCTCGCGGACTTCGTCGGGGGTCAGCGGGTCGGCGTCGCGCCAGACGGCCTCGTGGCCGCGGTAGGCGAAGGTGTGCTCGGTGTAGAGCTGGAGCTGGTTGACTTTCCAGGACGCGAGCCGGTCGACCAGGGCGAAGAGCGTCTCCATCCGCGGCACCTTGTCGCGGGCTACGTCGAGCATCACGCCGCGCTCGCGCAGGTCGGGGGAGTCCTCGACCGCCAGGCCGGGGACGGCGGGCGGCCCGCCGGGGGCCTCGGCGGCGGCGGGCTCGATCCACTGGAGGAGGGTCGAGACCGCGTGAGACAGGCCGGGCGGGTCGGCGGCCTCGGCCTCGACCCCCGAGGGACCGACCGTCAGCCGGTAACCCTCCGGCGGGAGCCCCGAGCCGGGGGCGACCCGGAGGCGGACGGCGCCGCCCCCGGCGGGCTGGCCGGCGGTGCCGTCGTCGCGCCGGGCGGCGATTCCGGCGGACCGTAGGGCCTCGACCGCGCGGGAGGCGGCGCGGTCGACCAGCGGGCCGTCGCCGTCCGCCTGGACCGCAACCTCGCTTCCCGGCCGCCACGGGTCGCCCGTCGCCTCGGCCCGCCGCGGCCGGGGGAGGAGGAGCTCGAGGGCCTGCGCGCCGCCGCTCATCGCGGGCTCCTCGGGTCGTCGTCGTCGAGCACCGTGTAGTCGACGTCGACCGCGTCGGCCGAGGGGGCGGCACCTCGGCCGCCCCGCGGCCCGGCGCCGCCGCCGACGAGCACGAACCGGCCGGTGACCCGCCGCCCGATCCATCGGGCCACCCGCAGCCGCACCGCCGGCACGAGGAGCAGGAAGCCGGCGACGTCGGTGAGGAGCCCGGGAGTCAGGAGCACGGCGCCGGCGACGAGCACGAGCAGCCCCTCGACGATCTCGCGGTGCGGCGGCCGGCCGGCGGCGAGCGCCGCCCGGAACCGGGTCCAGGCGGCGAGCCCCGCCCGCCGCGCCAGCGCCGCGCCGAGGACGCCGGTGACGACGACCAGGGCGACGGTCGGCGCGAGCCCGACGCGCTTGCCGATCCACACGAGCAGGGCGAGCTCGACGAGCGGCACGGCGACGAAGAGGAGGGCGAGGCGGGCGAGCATGGCGGGCGCGCGCCCAGCCTCCCCCGGCCCCGCCGCGCCGTCAAGCCCGCAGGGGCCTTGCGGCGCGCGCGGGGTCTCGCCGCTCGCTGATAGGCTCGCGCGGAGCCATGGCGCACATCGTCCTGCCCGGGTATCTCGCCTCGCGCATCGGCGCGGACCGTCCGCTTGAGGCCGCCGGCGCTACCGCCGGCGAGGCGCTCCGCCGCCTCGAGGCCGATCACCCGGCGCTCGCCGGCTGGGTGCTCGACGAGCAGGGCCGGCTGCGCCGCCACGTCCAGGTCTTTCGCGGCGACCGTCAGGTCGACCTCGACGCGCCGGTCGAAGCCGAGGACCGGCTGTACGTCGTCGCCGCGATCTCCGGCGGCCGGTCGGCGGGGGAGCCGGTCGAGCTCCTCGTCGGCACCCAGAAGGGGCTCTTCGTCCTCCGCGGCCCGCGCGGCGGCCGGTTCGACGTCGCCGGTCGCGCCTTCCCCGGCGAGTCCGTCGAGTACGCGATGCAGGACTCCGAGACCGGCCGTACCTTCGCCGCCGTCTCTCACGGCCAGTTCGGCCCGCACCTGTTCTTCACCGACGGCGACCCGCTCGGCGAGTGGACCGAGGCCGAGGGGCCGGCCTTCCCCTCCGACGTCGACGCGACGGTCACGTGCATCTGGGCGGTCGAGCGCGGGGTGGGCGGGACCCTGTGGGCCGGCGTCGCCCCGGCGGCGCTCTTCCGCAGCGACGACGGCGGCGCCAGCTGGCAGCTCGTCCGCGGCCTGTGGGACGTGCCGAGCCGGCCGCGCTGGGAGGGGGGCGCGGGCGGGCTGTGCCTGCACTCGATCTGCCCGTGGCCGGGCGATCCCGACCGGCTGGCGGTGGGGATTTCGGCCGCCGGGGTCTGGCGCACCGAGGACGGCGGGCGGAGCTGGCAGTGGGGGGTCGAGGGGCTCGTCCCCCGCTACGTGCCGGAGGAGGCGCGGGCGGAGAACGTCTCCTTCTGCGTCCACAAGGTGCTGCGGGCTCCGCTCGAGCCCGAGACCCTGTACATGCAGTTCCACGGCGGGGTCTACCGCTCCGACGACGCCGGGGCGACCTGGAAGGACGTCGCCTTCGGCCTGCCGGCGGACTTCGGCTTCCCGCTCGCCATCGACCCGGCCGACCCCGATCGCGCCTTCGTCATCCCGCTCGTCGCCGACCACGACCGGGTGACCCCGAACGGGCGGCTGCGCGTCTACGAGACCCGCGACCGCGGCGCGAGCTGGCGGCCGCTCGCCTCCGGCCTGCCGCAGGAGGGCGCCTGGCTGACCGTCCTGCGCCAGGCCTTCTGCGACGACGGCCGCGACCCGCTCGGCCTCTACTTCGGCGCCAAGTCCGGCGAGGTCTTCGCGACGGCGGACGGGGGCGCCACCTGGGCCACGGCCGCCGAGCGCCTGCCGGCGATCTCCTCGGTCCGGTGCGGCGTGAGGTGAGTCGGCGCCGGCGGATCGCGGCGGCGCTCGCCGTCCCGGCGGCCTTCGTCGCGCTCTCCGCCGCAGCCGCGCCCCGTTCAGCCGCCACCGCCGCCGAGGCGGCCGCCGCCGCCCGCGCCTGGCGGGACGCGCACGGCGCCGAGATCCTCGCCGACTTCGCGCGGCTCCTCGCGCTGCCGAACGTCGCGAGCGACGGCCCCGGGATCCGGGCGAACGCGCGGGCGATCGCCGGCGAGCTCGAGCGGCGGGGCTTCGCGGTCGAGGTCGCCGCCCCGCCGGGCGCTCCCGAGGCGCCGCCTGTCGTCTTCGCCGAGCTCCCGGCCGACGCCCCCGGCGGCGCCGGGCGCACGGTCGTCCTCTACGCGCACTACGACGGCCAGCCGGTCGAGGCGGAGCGGTGGACGAACCCGCCCTGGAGCCCCACCCTCTACACCGGCGCGATCGAAGCCGGCGGCACGCGGCGGCCGCTGCCCGCGGCCGGCGAGCCGGTCGACCCCGACTGGCGGATCTACGCCCGGTCGGCGGGCGACGACAAGGCGCCGATCCAGGCGCTCCTGGCCGCGGTCGACGCACTGGCCGCCGCCGGCCTCGCGCGGCGGGTCGACGTCAAGGTGCTCCTCGACGGCGAGGAGGAGGCCGGCTCGCCCCACCTCGCCGCCCACGTCGAGAGGCTCGCCGGCCGGCTCGCCGCCGACGGCTGGCTGTTCCTCGACGGCCCGGTCCACCAGAGCGGCCGGCCGCAGCTCTTCTTCGGTGTGCGCGGCATCGCCGGCCTCGACCTCACCGTCTACGGCGCGAACCGCCACCTGCACAGCGGCCACTACGGCAACTGGGCGCCGAACCCCATCCTCGAGCTCGCGCGGCTGCTCGCCGGGATGAAGGGGGAGGACGGGCGGGTGCGGGTCGCCGGCTTCTACGACACCGTCGAGCCGCTCGGCGAGGCGGAGCGGAAGGCCCTCGCCGCGATCGAGCGCGAGCTGCCCGGCTTCGAGGACGACCTCCGCCGCGAGCTCGGGCTGGCGGCGAGCGAGGCGGGCGGCGCGCCCTACGCCGAGCGGATCGCGCTGTCGTCGCTCAACGTCCGCGGCTTCGTCGGCGCCAGCGTCGGCGAGACCGCCCGCAACGTCATCCCGCCCTCGGCCACCGCCTCGCTCGACGTCCGGCTCGTCGCCGGCAACGACCCCGAGGCGATGCTCGACCGGATCGAGGACCACCTCCGCGCCCAGCGCTACCACCTCGTCCGCGACGAGCCGACCGCGGCCGAGCGGCTGGAGCATCCGAAGATCGTGCGCGCCGTTCGCCGGCCGGGCTACCGCGCAGTGCGCACGCCGATGGACGGCCCGTTCGCGGTGTGGGCGGCCGCGGCGGCCGAGGCCGCGGCCCCGGCGCTGGCCGGCGACGAGGACGGAACGACCGTCCTCCGCCTGCCCACCCTCGGCGGCTCGCTCCCCCTCCACGTGATCGCCGACCGCCTCGCCGCCCCGATCGTCGGCCTGCCGATCGCGAACCACGACGACAACCAGCACGCGCCCGACGAGAACCTCCGCCTGGCCAACCTCTTCTACGGCATCGACCTCCTCGCGGCGCTCCTCGCCGCCCCCGCGCCGCGCTGAGGGATCTTCCCTCCCGCTCCTGAGGCGAACCCCTCATCGCCTCCGTGCGAGGCGGCGGCTACGTTTCCGGGGAAGCGTCTCTGCGCGAGCGCAGCCTCGTCCCCGCTGCGACGACCGGCACGGACGGCGACCCCGGGGGCGACGCCGGCTCGGCACCGAACC
>Ga0299913_10005574_pt1 | contig 10762 bp, 9 predicted proteins | sample RVTome_9_FD_201360 | JGI IMG/M metagenome (GOLD analysis project Ga0299913, IMG submission 201360) | Soil microbial communities from uranium-contaminated site in the Upper Colorado River Basin, Wyoming, United States - RVT155D38 (version 2) ... | reverse complement strand
GTTTGACGCGCTCTCGCACGATTTCCAGCGCGGCTGGGTACTGGGCCGCCTCTTCCAGTGGCATGAATCCGAAGTCGATGATCCATCGCCGGGGCGCTTGGTCCGGATCTTCAGCGATGTCTTCACCAATCAGGTACGGCCGGACGACTTTCGAGTAGTCCGCGTCGGACCGGGCGACTAACTGCTCGGCTTCTTCTGGCGTTAGGACAAATCCTTCGCCGACCGGAATCTGACCTTGGAACGCTCGGCCGCGGTTAGCCTCAAGTCGGGCGGCGCCTGAGCTGTCGGCGCCGAGGGGTCTCAGGGCTGCGGTGATACCCGGAACCTCCACCCCGTCAAGCATGAGCCCGACAGGTAGTTGAGGAGGGTTCTTGATCCAGTTCACGATGCTTACGTTGACCACGGCTACGCCAGGCCAGGGCTGCTTTGAGACGGCGTCGGTGATGACGCCCCCGTTCTCAGTGATCCAGTCGAGACTCACGCTGCGCGCCCTGCCTTGGCTCACCGAGTTTGTCGCGACGAGTCCGGCGCGGCCGCCATCGGGTAGATGGTCGTGCGACTTGCGAAACCAGTACACCGCGTAGTCCTTGAGCCCCACGCCGAACTCCTGTTTCAGCCACTCGGCATAGTCGTCCCCGAGCTCTTGCCGAACCTGTTGGGAGCCGTGATATGGCGGGTTCCCCACGATCACGTCCGCTCGCGGCCAAGGCATCCGTAGGGCATCGCCAGCCTGGATTCCGGAGAGATCCTCGAGAGGAAGTGTCCTCTCGCTGACTCCCAGCTCATCGACCGCAAGCTTGTGGCCCATCCAGAGCGTGACACGAGCCAACGCGACGGCGAAGGAATTCAGCTCAATACCTCGGACGTTCTGCAGCGGGAAGAACAGTCCCGTGAGGGACGCCTGGTCGCCCATGCCGGCCCCTCGGCGGAGCTCAGCTTCGCGCTCTCGCAAGCGCTGCTCGAGACGTCGCAGTTCTCGATAGGCGACATACAGGAAGTTGCCGCTGCCGCACGCTGGATCCAGCACGACGTAGTTCACGAGATCGTTCTGGGCAGCTACAGCCTCCGCATGGCTGTCTAGGTTCTCGATGCGCTCTCGCCACGGCCGCACGATGCACGGCTGCACAACCTTCTGGATGTCTGCTTCGTGCGTGTAGTGAGCGCCGAGCTGCCACTGCATGTCGTGGCCGAGCCCACCCTCGAGCAGGGAGCCGAAGATCGAGGGCTGTACGTCCTTCCAGTTGAACGCACAGGCTGCCCGGAGTAATTCGAGCTCCTCGTGGTCGAGATGCACGTGGGCCGGCGACTCGAACAAACCGCCGTTTGCGTAAGGGGTGCCGGAATAGAGCCCATGCTCAGGCCGCGCGCCCGGGCGTTTGAGCCACTCGAACAGCTGGCCGAGCTCGTCCGCGCTCGACCTACGAGAGTCGCCGAGCAGCGTGTCGACAATCTGGGTGAATCGATGCCCCGGAATCTGCCCGAGGTCCTCGGCGAACATGCACCAGACCGACTGGAGAAGAAAGTCCCGCAACACGTCAGGCCCGGCCGCGCGACGCTCGCCCACGCGGTGGTAGAGCTCGGAGAGCTTCAGAACAGCATCCCGTGTGACTGCGGCGTGGCCGCCGACGAACACCGGCTCGTCCTTCGCGAGAAACATCAGAGCGTCGTACTGATCTGGAAGGTCGACTAGGTCGAGCTCGACGCGCGGCGCCTGAGGAAATCGACCGGGCTCCCACACCTCGAGCCGGCGAAACGCGCAGAGGACTACCCAGCGAGGAGCCTCGATCCCCTTCTCTGGGTCCGAGGCGTTGCGCCAGTAGCCGAAGGCCTGGTCACGGTGACGATCAAGCCGGTTGGCTTCGGCGGGCGCTTTCATCTCGATGATGCAGACACGGGGCCAGATCAAGTCGAGGAACCGTCCTGCCTGCGGCTCCTCGAAAAATGCAACCTCGGAGCGATCCTGGCCGTAGCAGTCGAAGAGCTGGTTGAGAAACGTCTGGGCCTCGGCCCGCTCACTCCTGTCGTAAACGCTCCACCGAGCGGCGAAGGGGATCAGGCGCTGGCGGATCTCCTCGCCGGAAAGCGCCATCTACGGCTGCCGAGCTTTAGACCGCCAGCTGGTCTTGGGTAGCTGAGGACTCCACTACCGCGAAGTACGTGGACTGCATGAGCCTGCGATGGAGCTCCTTGAGCTCCGATTCAGCCGTCTCGAGGGATTCGACCAAGTGCGGTTCTGCGTTGGTCTTGCCAAGCTCGGTCGCCGCGCGTGCCGCTCTTTCCCGCGCGTCGGTGATGTACAGGAGAACCTTCTCTATTTCGCTGAAATGGGCTTCGTTCACTAGCTCGGTCCTTCCCTGCTCGTGGTGGCCAGAGTAATTCGGTGCACGGACGGCAACCGCTGCCGCGGGAAGGTCATCCCGCTCGTAGCGAAGGATTACCCCGGCACGCGCGCCTCCGACCCCGGCTCGTCGACATCATCAGGAACCGGAAGCTCGGCTGAGGCCTACCTCACCCCCCGGCCGCCTGTAAGGGGTACTGGACGTTGTTCGGCCCCAAACTATTTGTACCGAACACTTCGCCCTGGCGTCGTGGGTCAATCCTTACGCGACGGAGGCTTCGCCAGCCCTTTCAGTCGAGCGGGTCGGCCTCATCGAGACGCGCGGCAACCCGAGGTTCAACCGCCACGACACACAAACCGGGGACCGCGCCCTCGATGTCGCGAATGGCCCTCGCCATGGCGGATTCCCGGCTTGACCCTTCACGTCCGAATTCCGCGAACTGGGTCCCGCCGCACCGCCCGAAGACTGCGTCATGGCAGGAGGTGTCGAGCTCGGCGAAGACCTCCTCTGAGAGCACGTCCGGGCCCTCCAGGAGAAGCGTGAACTCGTGTGTCATGGGACCACCACATCTGACCCATCGGGAAAGACGAGGATGATCGGCCTACTCTTCCGGGTCGCCCTCGAGATCAGGACCGCGGCATCGGCGGAATCAGCCGGTATGAGCATGCTCCCGTTGGGATAGCGCTCGTCGCCTACGGGGTCGACGGCGATCCGCGCCAGCGTGTCGAAAGCTTCATCCGTGGCCGGGGTGTTCTTGCTTCGCCCTAGCTCACTGATGACCGCGTCTCCTAGATCCGGCCTCCCGGTCCCGCGACTGCGTGGCCGACGGATGCTCGGTATCGCCTTCCGGCTCGCGATCTCTTAGGAGCTCGCGATGCGCCACGGCCTCGTCCAGCAGCAGCGGAAACTCCGGGTTCTGGCCGACCCGCTCCGCCACCATCTCATCCAGGAAGTCCTTCTGGTTACCCATCCCGGTTCTCCTGACGGCCGCCACTCCCTGAGCCGGCACGCTTCTCGAGGTTGAAGATCGTCTGGGGCAGCTTCGGCACGGATCCCGGCCGAGGGGCAGTCGTCGACTTCGGCGACCGAGGCGATGGTGCGTTGTCTCGACGTGGAGAGGTCACGTTTACGAGGCTAGCGCAGCTTCGACGCGTCACCGATCAGGCCACAGTCGCGATGTCCGCTTCTTGGGCAGCCAGCTCGCGAGGAGAACCAGCGCTCACGAGGTCATCCAGGAAGTCGGCATCCCCGAGTCCGCCGTCCACGAGGTGAACGTAGGTCCGCAGCGTGAACCCCGGGTCGTGATGCCCCAGCCACTCCTGCACCTGCTTGACGTTCTTCCCGGCGCCGAAGAGCAGCGACGCGCACGTGTGGCGGAAGCTGTGGAAGCCGACCCACTCGACTCCGGCCTCCCGGGCCGCGGGCTTCAAGACCCGGCGCCACAGATTGTCGCGCTGAACTCGCGTGCCGCGCATCGTGGTGAAAACCAGTTCCTCGGGAGCCCCCTGACGCTGCCACAGCGCACGAGCCATGCCGGTTGACAGCGGGATGTGACGGATGCCGTGCCGGGTCTTCGGAACACCGATTTCGCCCTGGTAGAACTGCCGGCGCACGTGCAGCGTCGGCGTCGCCCCGAAGTCGATGTCCGACCAGCGCAGCTCGACCGCCTCGCCGATCCGCAGCCCGGTGTGGGCAAACAGCTCGAATAAGAGCCGCCAGTGCTCCTCGACCGCGCCGAGCAGCCGCGCAAGCTCCTCGCGCGACAGCGCCTTGCGCAGCTCGCGCTCGTCGGACCCAGCAGCAGGCACGGCATCGCGGCGCGCGACACGAACCCCCAGCGCCGGGTTGCTCCGGATGACTCCCTCCTCGACCGCAGTGGCGAGCAGGGCCTGGACCGGCGCGAGGTTCGTGCGGATAGTGCGGTCGGCGAGCCGCTTGCCCTGCGCCTTCTCATCGCAGAGCCAGACGACGTAGGCCTTCACGTCGCGCGGTTCGATCTCGGCAAGCCGCAGCGGACGGATCCGATCGAAGAACGGAATTGCCCGGTCCTCGAGCGCGTTGGCGATACCCCCGGCGCGTCGACTCCCTGAACCCCCGGCTCGTACGGCCCTGGTACAGCTCGATCCATTCGCGCGCGTAGTCACCGAACGCGAGGCGGCCGAGCTCGCGGTGCTCGCCGCGAGCGACATCGGCCTCGAGCTCGTGCTTCAGTCGACGTGCCTCGGCCAGCGTGGCTGCACTCCGCCAGTGCTGCCGGCCGCGGTAGCGGTAGGTGAAGACGTAGCGGCTTCCGCGGAGGTAGACGCCGGGAACGCTCGTCTTCTCCATCTTCGCCGCCATGACACCTCCGTCAGCTAGCTCAAGACCGCGGCGGCCGATTATTCGGCCCGCCCCGGATGCGCCGGCCGTGGGGCGCGTTGCTCAAGCCACGCGGTCAGCTCGGAGCATCGGAAGAGCAGTCGCGAGCCGTCCTTGTAGAACGGGATGACGCGCTGGTGGACGAGGTCGTAGATGCGATGCGGTCTGCAGCCAAGATGCTCTGCCGCTTCGTTGACGCCGACGAACCGCTCTGGCGCCACCGGTACCTCGTCCCTGAGCAACTCTGCGGCACGCCTAGCAACCCTCTCAACGACTTCGTCCGGCACCGAAACAGCTATCTGGTCGTTGCTCATCGCGTGACGCCCTCAGCCCAGGAGAGACACACCTCCGCATTCCTGGCCCTCCGCCCCCGTTCTTCTCCGAGCCTCCCGGCCCCGGCCCCTGACCACTGTCACTCACCGAAGGTGAGGGGGAGTGGTCAGGGACGAAACGCGCAGCGTCGAGAGGGGCCGGGAGGCTCGGAGTCGGCTCTGGGAGCGGGATTCTCCCGCAGCGAGCAGTTAGCAGCACCCTGATCAGGCAGTGCGCGGTCCCCTGCTCGCTCTTCACCCAGTGCGAGGCGCCTGTTCGCTTCAGAGCGGATCCGGAATTTCACGTGCGAGTCCAAACCCTCGCGCTCAGGGTGGTCTTCAGCAGGTGAGCTCCCCGCCACCTCGCCGAGACACGCCCGGTCGCCAGGATGGACTCGCGTACCACGTGTCGAGCTTCGGGTCGGCAAGGATCTTCCTCTCGCAGCTGCCGTCGGGGTTGATCTGGAAGAGCCTCATTCCCTCGGCGTTTTGAATTTGCTCACCTCGCTGGAAGGCAAGTCGTGTTCCCTCGGGCAGCCACGACGGGCGGGCTTCGTTGAGATCCCGCGTCCTCGTTAGCCGGCGGCGCCGGCTCCCGTCTGCCTCCATGACATAGAGCTCATTGGCGAAAAACTCTCGGTCGCCATAGTTCAGCGAGCCGTTCCTGGCTCGGTCACTGACAAAAGCGAGTCTTCGGCCGTCCGGAGAGAACGCGGGGTCTGACGCTCGGCCAAGGACCTTCTGCTGCTCCGTCCCGTCCGGGTTCATGACGAAGAGCGCAGTGGTTACCGAAGCGCACCCATTCCTGCAGCGAGCACGCGTGAAGGCCAGCTGAGAGCCATCCGGGGAAAACGAACTGGCCTCGTCGTGCCGCCCGGCGACGGAGTCCGTCAAGCGGCGACGGCCTGATCCGTCGGAGCGGACCTGCCAAAGCGAGCCGCGGAACGAACGCCGCAAGCTCCGCCTTGTATAGACGAGTGTCTGCCCGTCCGGGAACCACAGAGGGGAGAAAGCGTCTTCGCTGGTAGTCACGCGGCGCTGCTCAGAGCCGTCGGCGCGGGCCACGTAGACGTCCGCCTTGAAGCCGGCCGGGTCACCACGGTCCACGCCGGCGAACGCGATCATTTCTCCATCCGGCGACCACGCGGGCCGCGCGAAGAGGCTGGGCACCACACTGCCGTCGACGGACTTCCCGGCGATGACCGTGAGGTTGCGCCCCCGCGCGTCGGCGGTCGCCAGCTCGTAGCGATCCCGCGTGCGGAAGAACGCCAGAAGCGGCGTCGCGGCCGGCTCTGCGACCACGGGCGCGCCGGCCGCAAACTCATCGGACCCCTCATCACCGCAGGCGGTCACGCCGAGAGCAACGAGCACGAGGCAAACGACAAGCCCCGGAAACGACAAGACGGACACGGATTGCATGTGACCTCTGATCATTGCTCAGGGAGCGCTGTCATGGGCCACTACGGAGCGCGTGTCCAAACCGGCGGACCAGCTTCACTTCGTAGTTCAGCGATTAGAACAACGCGATACAGCCGCACTAGGGCTGCTAGGCACTGGCTCGAGCGCAGTTGTGAGATTGCCGAAGACAGTTCTCACGCGACGCGAGGAACCCTCGTCGGGCTGCGCGCGATAGAGCGAGTCGCCGTACGCACCGAACAGCTCGCCCTTGAACACGGCGGCGTTGCCGACGTCCCACTCAAATTTCCCGAGCAGAGTGCCGTCGGCTCCGAACAGTCGTCCGGTGTCGCCGCAGCACAGCGGATAGGAGACGAACCGCTGCGAGTCGAGCCATGTGGTGGCGCTGTGCTCGCCGGACGTGCCGATCTCGGCCGTCGAGTACATGACAGGTGACGTGCGAAGGTCGAACGAATGCACAGCCGTCCGGTCGGGGGCGGAATCGATGTCGTCGTCAGGCAGCGACTGCCCATCGGTCACACCGGCGAGGTGCGTGCCGTCCGGGCTCGTCGACAGCCCGATCAGACCGTTCAGCCCTCTCGCCAATGTCTGCGATGAACCGTCGTCGAGGTCCACGGCGAGGAGTTCCTTGCCCCGCCTGTCGAGGTACGCCACCGTTGGGGTCAGCGCGACGGATTGACCGCGACCGCTGTGGACAAGCTCTGTGCGCCCCCGCACGACGCGGTACAGGCGACTCGGTGGTGCCTCGTAGTTCGTCGCGAAGAGCATCACCTCGCCGCCGTCGGCCGACCGGCACTCGAGCTCAGCTACGTACGACGCCGCGCGTTCGAGCCGAAGGCTGCGGTCATCCTCGACGCGCATCGTGTCGAGTCGCCGTATCGCAATGCCGCGCCCACCTCCGCGGCGCGCGTAAACCTCGACCACCCGCGCAGCGCCCGGACACACGCTGACCGCCTCAGCTGCACCGCTTCCGTAGCCGTAGTCGACGATCCGACCACGCCCATCGAACGCCAGCAGGCGACTGCGCGTCCCCCGGAACCCGCCCGCGACAAAGCGGATCGGTGGACTGCCTTTCGGTCTCGGTAGGTTGTGCAGGCGCGCGCGCAGCTCACCCGGCGAGAACTCGCTGCACGTTCCAACCGGGAACCAGCGCCCGCGTTTCGTGCGATCAAGGAACAGGCCAATTCGGTCGCCGACGCGGATCGCGAGATCGCACGATGAGTACCGCATGGTCGGAACGGTCACCCGGCGCGGCAGGTTGTGCTTGAAATCTTCCTCGACGCGGAACGTGTAGCGACTTCCCGAGCGGCTCACGAGTCGACCGGCGAAAGCAGCGTCTGACGCCTTCAGCGCCTGCTTGATGTCGCCACCCCCTGCACAGGAGCAACCCAATGCGGACGCAGGAAGCGCTGCAGCGAGTGCGCTCGCCGCGATCACGACTGCCCATGGCCTCCCCACAAGAGCACGACGGCCGGCTGGCGCCATCGTCACAGAGTACGTCGGAGCCGCAGGCGCCTCGCCAGTGGGTCACTCAACGTCTCGCGGCAGGATAAGCTCGACCGCACCGTCCGGCTCGCCGAGACGGAACTAGCAGCGCGGTCGGGTATCGCGCAGAGCGAGATCAGTGCTGCCGGCCGCGGTAGCGGTAGGTGAAGACGTAGCGGCTGCCGCAGCGGTAGACGCCGGGAACGCTCGTCTTCTCCATCTTTGCCGCCACACCGCCTCCGCCACCAGGGTCCAAGGCAACAGTCGCGGCGAGCGATTATTCGCCCCGGCCCGGACGGGCAGGGGCTCGTCGACCGCCGCCTCCGGGAACGACACCGCGATCTCGTCATTTCTCATCGCTCGCTCGTCCTCAGCTGGCCTCTGACTTCTTAGAGACACAACCCCGCGATCTGGCCCGGGCCTTTCTCCCCCACCCCTGCTGGCTACACGTCTCGGTGGTGGGTCAAGGAAAAGCCAGTGCCGGTGCGGGTTTACGAGCCCGGGCCAGATCGCGAGGGTGGTCGTTCCGGGAACGACCACCCCAACGACCACCCGGAACGACCAGGCGGAGGTCACGTGCGAGTCCAAAGCCGGCGCTGTCAGTTGTGCGACTTCTATGGAGGACTGCGGTTCGTGAGCGTGGTCGAGGCGGTGGTGGTGTGTATGGGACAGCCCTCGCCGGGGATGACGCGCCACCCGCAGTACCGGGCGCGCGCCTGCTGCTCGACCCCGATGTGGAGTTTGAGCCTCCTTCGCCTGGAGAGCTGGTCGCGCATCGACTCGACAAGCGGAAGGTTGAGGCGGAAAGTGCCTGGGTGTCGGATCGGTCGCGATGCCGGGGCGAAGAACTCTCGGTTCGGCCCGAACGCGCGGGCACGGAGGCCGGTGCCGTAGCGCCCACGACTGACGACGCGCAGCGCAAGCTTGCCTTGCTCGAGCGCCTGGTCGATGTCGCGTGTCACGACGCGCGCCTCGACGCAGGGACGCTCCGGACGGGGACGGGACCGCGGGACGCGTCCGAACACGACACGCGCGGTCCATGGCCGCCCGCTTACTCGCGCAGACGGCGCCGGGGTGCCAACGAGCAGGTCCCCGCGCCCGTCGCCGTTGACGTCACCGGCGCTCGCAACAGCTCCGCCAGGGTTGTCGATCGAGTTTGCGCCGTCGACGCGGAATCCGTGTCGGCCTAGCCGCGAGAGTCGGATCGCGCCCGGCTGGCGGCGGCCCCAGACGACGTAGGTGGAGCCGGTATCAGGCCGGCATTGCGGTTGGGCGCTGGGCACGCCGAGGACGACGTCGTCGAGCCCGTCAGCATTGATGTCGCCCGCGCCGGCGATCGGTGCCGGCTCTCCCAGCGGGCCGTCGATCCGGATCCCGCGCGTACCGATCGCGCGCAGGTCGACGCCGTCCGGGGCGGGTCCGCCGAAGACAATCCACGCGCTCGCGCGCCGCGGCGGCTCGAACGCGCCGGTGGGCGCGCTCAGGATCAAGTCGGTCACGCCGTCGCCGTTCACGTCCCCAGCCGATTGGACCTCGGCGCCGGCCCAGCCGCGCCGCCGCGCCCCGTCGATCCGGTACCCGCCGGTGCCGAGACGTCCGAGCCGGACGGTGTTGATGTCCGCACCGCCGTAGATGACGAACACGCTGCCGGCCTGCCGTCGGCCGCGCGGGCTCTGGCCTGGGGCGCCTATCGCCACGTCGGCGTACCCGTCCCCGTTTTGGTCGCCCGCACTGGTCACGTTCACGCCCTCGAAGCGGCAGCACACCTGCGGATCGGCGTCTGCGGGGTGCGCTCCCGCGATTGTCCAGCCAGCGTCACCGAGCCGCGTTACGTCGACCGGACGTGCGTCCGGCTTGCCGAGCACCACATAGGCGACTCGGGTTCCTCTGATAAAGCCGGTTGTCGACACCGCGACGTCATCGAGCCCATCCGCGTTGACATCGCCAGCACCCGCGACCGAAGCGCCGAGTGAGCCCCGCGCAACCGCACCGTCGATCCGGAAGCCTCGCCCGGTGAGCCGGTCAAGCCGCACCTTGCGGTTGTCTTTCTTACCGAATACGACGTAGGCGGCCCCCGTATGCGCGCGGCCGCGGACAGTCGTCCCAGGCGCGCCGACGATCACGTCGTCAAGCCCGTCGCCGTTCACATCACCGGCCCCCGAAACAGACCAGCCAACCTTCTGGCCCTTCGGCGCGCACCCATCCTCGCCGGGGAACCTAATGCAGCGGTGGGCCTGGTAGCCGACGATCGTGAACCCCCGTCGGCGGATGCGGCGCATGTCGACGACCGCGGACCCGCGTCGGCCGAACACCACGTGCGCACCACCGCTCTCCTTGGGACCGTAGGTCTCGGTGCCAACGATGACGTCAGCGAGACCGTCACCATTCACATCGCCCGCACCAGCGAGCGGGCGCTCGCGACCCGCCGGCGGGTTCGCATCGCCGGGCGTCCCGTTCCGGATCTCGATACCTGGAACCCGTGCCGCGTCGACGCTGACAATGGCGGCCTGTACGTCCGCGGCGGCCGCCGCCGCCCCGGCGCATACGGCCGTGAGTGCCGCCGCGGTGCGCAGCCCAGCCCGGCATCGCAGCATTCGCCCGCTCCCGTACATGCGATCGCTGATCATGGCTCACGGCGCGCCATCCCGAGCCAGTTCGGCAGTGCGAACGGACCCATGTTCACACTCCCGTTCACACCCCACGCCGTTTGCGCCAAACAAACCAGCGCGATTCCGCATGAGCACTGGATGGGCCCGCCAGGACTCGAACCTGGGACCTACGGATTATGAGTCCGCTGCTCTAACCAGCTGAGCTACGGGCCCGCCGCGCCAAAGCTAGCGGGTGGCACGGCCC
>Ga0299913_10005573_pt1 | contig 10763 bp, 8 predicted proteins | sample RVTome_9_FD_201360 | JGI IMG/M metagenome (GOLD analysis project Ga0299913, IMG submission 201360) | Soil microbial communities from uranium-contaminated site in the Upper Colorado River Basin, Wyoming, United States - RVT155D38 (version 2) ... | reverse complement strand
GTCACGGAGCGCTGTAGTCAACCGGTGGTGGGCAGCCGCACGCAGTTGGCGGTCAGATTGAGCGTGAAATGGGTGGTTGGTGGGCGACACTGGACTCGAACCAGTGACCTCTTGCATGTCAAGCATTTCCGCCTGAGCGCTGTGCTCGGAGCGTGGCGACCCAGAGCGAAATCGTGTCAGTTATACGGTCACGATGCCAGCGACCGGGATGGGGGGTGGTCGGGCCGCCGGCGATGGTGGGCCGCATGCTGCGTCACCCGTTCGCTCTGCGTGCCATGCGCTCGACCTCCTCGTCGATGATGGCACGGTCGAGCTTTCGAAAGAGTGGCGTTGGGGCCTCGAGCGGTCGGCCAGTCGGGAGCCGGAGGGGTTCCCACAGTGCGGTGGAGCGGCCGTAGTCACCGGTCAGGATTACATGCGGGTCGCGGTCGACCGCCCCCGCTCCGGCCTCGTCGAGCCGCGGCAGCGGCGCCACATCCGGCTCCTCGCCGAGCATTGTCAGCACCCGCGCGCTGCTGAACGGCAGGAACGGGGCGAGCATGACGGCCATGTTGGCGACGCTCTGCACCGTCACCCAGAGGACGGTCGCCGCCCGGGCGCGATCGACCTCGACGCGCTTCCATGGCTCCTCTTCGCCGAGGTAGCGGTTGACCGCTGCGGCCAGCCGCATCGCTTCCGTCAGGGCCGCCTTGAAGCGGGCCCGATCGAGCCCATCGCCCACCGCATCGAAGCCGGCATCGACCGATGCCAGCAGCGCGGCATCCGCATCGGTCAGGCGCCCCTGCTCGGGGATCTGTCCGAAGTGGCGATGGACGAGGGTCAGCGTTCGATGCACCAGGTTGCCCCAGTTGGCGACGAGCTCGTCGTTGGTGCGACGGACAAACTCGGCCCAGGTGAAGTCGGTGTCGGACGTCTCGGGACCAGCGATGGTCAGGTGGTAGCGCATGGTGTCGGGGTCGTATCGGTCCAGGAAGTCGCGCACCTCGATCCCGATGCCGTGGCTGGCGCTGAAGCGTCTCCCCTCCATGGTCAGGAACTCGCTGCTCACCACATCGTCAGGCAGCCGGAGCGGCTCGCCGATTCCGCCGACCGTCTCGCCGGCGTTTCCGACGCCCAGCAGGATCGATGGCCAGATGACGGAATGGAAGACGATGTTGTCCTTGCCCATGAAGTAGGCATGGCGCGCGTCGGGGTTCTGCCACCAGTCGCGCCAGGCGTCAGGCTCGCCCCGGATGCGCGCCCACTCGACCGAAGCCGACAGGTAGCCGATGACGGCATCGAACCAGACATAGATGCGCTTATCGGCGCGTCCGGCGAACTCAGGGAGCGGGATCGGGACACCCCAGTCGATGTCGCGGGTGATCGGTCTGGGCTTGAGCTCGTCGAGCAGGTGGAGGCTGAAGGCGCGGACGTTCGGTCGCCACTGCGTCTGGCGTTCGATCCACGCGCGCAGCCGATCGGCGAAGGCGGGCAGGTCGAGGAAGAAGTGCTCCGTGTCGTGAAAGACCGGTGGCTGGCCGTCGATCCGCGAGCGTGGCTCGATCAGGTCGGTCGGATCCAGCTGATTGCCGCAGTTGTCGCACTGGTCACCGCGGGCCTGCGGGTAGCCGCAGATTGGGCAGGTGCCCTCGACGTACCGATCGGGCAGCGTGCGCCCGTTGCTGGCGGAGAAGGCTCCGAGGGTGGTGCGGCGCAACAGGTAGCCGTTGTCGTGCAGGGTGCGGAAGACGTCCTGGACCACGCGGTGGTGGTTCACCGTCGTCGTCCTCGTGAAGAGGTCGTAGCTCAGTCCCAGACTGAGGAGGTCCTCGGCGATCAGCCGGTTGTAGCGATCGGCCAGCTCGCGCGGGGTGACTCCTTCCGCGTCCGCCGCGACGGTGATCGGCGTGCCGTGCTCATCGGTGCCGCTGACCATGAGCACCTGGTTGCCGCGCAGGCGTTGGTAGCGGGCGAAGATGTCGGACGGTACGCCGAAGCCCGCAACGTGGCCGAGGTGGCGCGGGCCACTGGCGTACGGCCAGGCGACGGCGACGAGGATGTGCTGGGCAGGCATGTTCCGGAGCTCCCCAGAGCTGTGGAAGATGTGAGGCGCCAAGCGCCTTCGCAGGGGAGGGCGGCCGCCGCCCGAACCGGGCGACCCTACGACGTCAGTAGCCGGCCAGCGAGCGGAGCCGCCTGGGCATTGCCATGGTGAACAGATAGCGGCAGCGCATGGGCTTCACCGTACCAGCCGAGGTCAACGCGGGAACTAATCGGCGAACCGTCGAGGGCTGGTGGCGAGATATTCATCACCCATCCGCCGGACCCTGCGGTAGTCGGCCTCGGTAAACGTGGTCATCCACCTCTTCCGGAGGCCGGTGATGACGGCGATCGCCGGGCCATTCAGCCCGCGGCGCCGAAGCTCCTCAGGCTCGGCGTTCTCGAGGATGCAGAACAGCCGGAACTGCTCGCGGGCGGGTCCTTGGGCGCGAACCTCGTAGTAGCCGCGCATCGTGCCGTGCATGGCCTCCCAGCGACCGCCGCCGGAGAACTGCGGCGGTGGGGCCTCGGCCACATCGTCCAGGACCGCCAGCAGCCGGGCTCGGACCTTGACTGGGCATCCGGTCAGGAACTCGTCGACCGGGACGAGACCATCCGCCTGTCGGTAATAGACGATGTCCCAGCTCAACGGGTGAGGGCGGAGGCCGCAGGCTAGGCGACCGCCGCCGGCCGTCGAGACTCGCGACGTGCCCGTCGGCGCGACACGATCCTGATCTCTGCGCCCAGGGCGGTGGCCATGGCCGCCACGGTTCGCAGCTCGGGGTTGACCTCGGCCGTGAACAGGCGCCGAACGCTCGCGTCATTCTTCCCGATCTGTCGGGCGAGCTCGGCCTTCGACCAGCCGGCCTCGTCTCGAAGCTCGTCCAGCGCGCGTATCACCGCGTTCACCTGCGCCAGCTCGCGACGCGTGCGCTCATACTCGATACGGAACTCGGGATCCTCCATCTCGGCGGCAACCCGACGTCGGTGATATGTCGTCATCTCTTGCACCAGCGCTCACAGCGTTGCATACGTGTTACGTGGCGAGCGTAGCACCTATGCAACACCTGCGCAAGCCTCGTGGGCAATGAGGCAAGCGGTCGGATTGCCCTCGCCAAAGCACCTCCGAACTGCCAACCGACAGTTAAGCGGTCAGATTGAGCGTGAATGAGGTGGTTGGTGGGCGACACTGGACTCGAACCAGTGACCTCTTGCATGTCAAGCAAGTGCTCTAACCAGCTGAGCTAGCCGCCCACCGAAATCGCTCGATCCGTGCTCAGTTTGGTTACATGACTGTAAGCCGATGAGTTCGTCGAGCCGGTAAGGATCGTACCAGACGTCATAACTGGGCGCGAATCCTGAGCACAGCGCTCGAAAGCCACATGATTGTGCCTGCCGACACGCAGCAAATCGTGCCTGACGGCCCCTTGATCCGGGACCGTTTACGAGCGATCGACGCCCCGCAACGTCAGCCGCGAATCAACGAGGCTGCCGGAACGCAACGCTAGCGAAGGCCAATGTAGACGGCGAGGTCGAGCGGCTCGTCAAATCCGCTTACGAACACGTGCTTGTACGCCAACTCTCGGCGGACGGCATCGGCTGCCGCTCCGAGTGCGGCCCTGGTCGTCGCCGACGCGACCGCAGCGGCCACCCGCTGGCAGATGTCGAGGATGGGCTCCTGATCGGGTCGCAGATCGACGTATAGCCACACGCCGGTCTTGCCTGTCGTTGACGCCAGTCGATCCCGGTAGATCCTATCGGGCGCTCGGGGTCAGTCATCGGCCGACCGTACACCGAACGCAGCCGCGAGATGACGAGTGGCGCACGTCAAGACCGGTTCCAGTCGGCGTCGCGGCGTTCCCACGGTGATCCGTATCCGATCCCGGTCGTGATTTCACGAAACGATTGGTGCATGCCGATGAGCCTCCCCAGCGGGCTGGGGAGGTGGCCGATCTGGTCGACCGCAAGGCTGTGCGGATCGACCATTTGCGGTATCGGAAGTTCTCGTCGAGCGTCTGATTGGTCAGATAGTTCGCAGTCATCACGCGGTCGTAGTCGGTGGGTGACCCGCCGAAGAACCAGAAGTGATCGATGCGTTCGACAGTCTCGTCCACGAGTCGATCGACTTCGCTGGCTCTCGCGAGTCCGCACTGCGGCTTCCGCGCCAGCCCCTCGCGAACCACTCCGATCTCCAGACAGGCGATGCGGCATACATACAGGGCCAGCAGTTCCGAGCAATAGTGGTCGTACGCAGCCGATCGGGGTCGGTGGCGCCCCAGTGCCGCGGAGTAGCCAGCGGCGGTCGGGTGGGTGAACGCGCTGAGGAACCCGTAGTGGATGCCGAGTTGGATAGCATCGACCGGGCCGAGCAGGCCATTCAGGTCGAGGTGCTCGCGCAGCGCCCGGAAGCTGAAGACCCGTTCGCGGAGCTCATGTGACTCGCGCGCCAACCTGGTGCGGTCGGCCACGTCCATGAATGCCCCGATGAGCTGGTCCTGCACGTTTGGAGGGCCACTGAATGGGTTGTAGTGCTCGGCCCACTCCGAGTAAGTGGAGATCCATTCGTCCGGGTCATTCTCGAAGTGCGGCGCCTTGCGGACCACCAGGAAACGACGCTCGCTCGTTCGGGTGAAGTTGACTATTGTGCCCCGAGCTTCGGCCGCTTGGAGCTGCGACTCGTACTCATCCGGATCTCTGGGCGGCGCGACGCGGACCTCCTGACGCCACTGATGTCCGAGAACGATCAGCCGATCGATCAGGTGATGCTCCAAGACGGTCCGGATGATGCTGAACGCCGCCGGATAAGCACGACCCGCCTCGAGATCGGGCGCCGCCCGCAGTTGGGCGCCAAGGAGCGACGCGCGGTCGAGCCAGTCCATGTGCCAGGAGTGGGAGGTGTCCCCAGCGGGCCGATAGCGGCCGGTGAACGCGCCAAGGAGCTCGGAGAGCTCGCGCGCACGACCTACAAGCTCGGTGACTCCTCATCGGTCAGCACGATCGGCATCGTAAGCGACCGGCGGTCACGCCGAGCCAAGCACATGCGCTTGGCCTTCAGCTCGTCCCGGCTGACCGTGCGATCGGCTCGGGACCGAGAGCGGTGGCAGGTTGAGGCTGGTCCATCGTCGTCTCCAGCATCGGGCAAAGCTCTTGCCTATCGCCCTCGGGCTGCGGGACGTCGGTGAGGCTGAATGTACCTCCCCAGCCGGGCAACGTCGACGTCCAGTCCGGCGCGAGCGAAAGGTAGGGAGGAGTCGCCGTTGATGATGCCGAGGAGCCCATCGGACCGTAACGGAAGCAGCCTTAGCCCTGGCCGGCAACCACCTGGGATTGGCGCGGCAACACCCAACCGGCACGCGGGAAGTGGCAGGTATACCCATTCGGATAGCGCTCGAGATAGTCTTGGTGCTCCGGCTCCGCTTCCCAGAACGGGCCGGCCGGTTCGACCTCGGTGACGACCTTCCCCGGCCACAGGCCCGAGGCCTCCACGTCGGCGATCGTGTCGGCAGCCACCCGGCGTTGGGCGTCGTCGGCGTAGAAGATCGCCGAGCGATAGCTCGCCCCGACGTCGTTGCCCTGACGGTTCAGGGTGGTGGGGTCGTGGATCTGAAAGAAGAGCTCCAGCAGGTCGCGGTACGTGACCTGCCGCGGATCGAAGATGATCTCGATCGCCTCGGCGTGCGTGCCGTGGTTGCGATAGGTGGCGTTCGGGGTGTCGCCGCCGGTGTAGCCCACCCGCGTGGCGAGCACGCCCGTTCGCTTCCGGATGAGGTCCTGCATCCCCCAGAAGCAGCCCCCGGCAAGAATGGCCTTCTCGGCACCGTTCATCGTGTCGCCACCTTCCTCGCGGGGCCGCGGTGGGCCCCGCGTTGGTTCCATCAGTCTCAACCCGCTCACCGGCTGGGCCGCCACTGGCCCCCGCGCCGCCGACGCAGGCGGCGCGGGGTTCGAAGCTCCGGCGCAGACGCAACATGGTCGTCACCTATCGATCCAGCACCCCCGCGACGCTCGACGTGCGCAGCGCCGCGTGTGCGTCACGGTACGGAGCCAGGAACGAGTTCAGGGCCGCCAGCATCTCCTCGGGCGCTTGTTCGGCCAGCCAGTGGCCGACGTCGGGGATGACCACGGTCTGGAGGTCGTCCGCATTGACGTTCCCGACCAGGGCACCCCAACTGTTCGCTCCACCGAGTGCCAGGACGGGCATCGGCAGCGGTTGAGCCGCGCGATCCGCGTTCTGGGCCATCGTGGCGTCCCATGCCCGATAGAGACCGAAGCCGCCGCGCAGGACGTCCGGGTCGGAGAAGAGTCGGACGTAGTACCTGACGACCTCGTCTGGCAGCGTCTCGCCGCCGCCCTGGATCGCAAACTCGTAGCCGAAGAAGGCCTCCTCGCGACCCCGTACGAGCTGCTCGGTGAGGGGGTCGTTGACGCGGTTGAAGGGGATGTGCCAGAGCCGGTTGTTGTCCGCCTCGGGGACGAACATGGGCGGTGACAGCGGAGGCGGCAGGGGTGGGCCTGGGATCTCGGCGAGAGCCACGCGATCGACGCGGTCGGGATGATCGGCCGCCAGCGCGTAGCTGATGATGTAGCCGGTGTCATGGCCGACGACGGCGAACCGCTCGTGGCCGAGTGCGTCCATGAGCGCGACAAGGTCGTTGGCCAGGGTGCCGGCGTCGTATCCGTCTTGAGGCTTGTCGGTCAGCCCGATCCCACGCTGGTCGACGGCTATGACCTCGAAGTCGCGAGCGAGCTGAGGCATGATCAGGCGCCACGCGTACCAGCTCTCCGGCCAGCCGTGCACGAGCAGCAGGGGCGGTCCCTCACCCCCGATGACGGCGTGCTGGCGCAGACCATCGGTCTCGATGAACCGGCTCTCGAACGTATCGGTGAACCCTGCCGGGAGTCCGGGTGCGCCCGACACGGAGAGTGGACCCCTCGGGACGGGAGGGCCAGACGCCAAGGTCGGACCCAGGGCGATCGCACCGGCGATCAGCAACGTCGCGACTGCGGTCGCGCCGCCGAAGAGGGTGCGCCGCGATAGCCGATGCCGGGCGGGGTCCGTGGTGGTCAGCTGGCGGGACGATGGTGCGCTCATGGTGCTGCTCCTTCAAAGGGCCTGCCGGCCGGGACGATCGAACGTTGCCGGCAGCGTCGTCCGGACCCCCGAGGCCTCGCGCCCGTTGAGGCCACTGGCGCGACACGGGAATCGCCGGGTTACCGCCCGGGACTAGACAGGCCGCCGCCAGCTACCGTTGCACGGTTCGAGTTGGCGCTCCCCGGGGGTGCGCGCGTCGAGGGAGCCATCGGCCTCGGACGGGTCTTCGCCCGCTTAGACGGCGATGCCCGTCCCCTTCTCCAGCGGCATCACGTGACGCAGCTGCTTGCGGGATGAGACACCGAGCTTCGAGAACACCTTTCGGAGGTGCCACTCGACGGTTCGAGGACTCAGGAAGAGCGACGCGCTGATCTCCGAATTGGACAGACCGTGGCTCGCGAGACGAGCGATGTGCTCCTCTTGAGGGGTGAGGTCATCACGGGAGTCTACCGTTCGCTTGCGGACTCTCTCCCCCGTAGCCAGGAGCTCCCGTCGCGCGCGCTCCGCGAAGGCCTCCATCCCGATCGTCGCAAACAATTCGTGTGCGGTTCGCAGGTGTGTCCGCGCGTCAACGCGGCGACCTTCACGCCGCAGCCACTCGCCATACAGCAGGTGAGCGCGAGCAAAGTCCGGCCGCAACCGCGTGCGTCCCAGGCGGTCGATCGCCTCGCGGTGGAGGAGCTCGGCAGCTTCACCGTCACCCAACTGCGCCCGGGCTCGGGCGAGCATGCCGAGTCCCCAATCCGACGCAGTTCCCTCGGTGTGCTCGCCCAGTCGCTCAACCGCCTCACGCGCCCACTTGGTATTCCCGGTCCTCGTTGCGGCCTCGACCACCTCACTCAGCGCCCACGCGGCGATGGATAGCTCCGGCAGGTCCTCGCTCGCCTCCACAGCGGCCGTCAGCGCCTCTTCGTACCGCCCCAATCCGTTCATCAGGACCGACTTCGCCCAGCGCGCGTACTGAACGGCGGTTCCTTGGCCGCCAGCGCTGGCCTCGGCGATGACGCCGTCGATCAGTGGCGAGGCCTCGGTCTCCCTGCCTCGGATACCGGCGACGGCAATCGCGGCGTGCCGCGGGATGCGCGTCCTCGTCGCCTCCTTGACGGCATCGACTTCCGCGGCCAGCAGCGCCGCGGTGGCGAAGTCTCCGCCGAACGCGGCCGCTTGGCCGTACGAGTTATCTGCGGCCGCGAGAACCTCTAGCGCTCCCGCCTCACGGGCGACCTGGACTGCACGCGCGCCGACCGTAGTGCACGACTCGTAGTCCCACAGGTAGTTGGCAGCCCTGGTCGCCAGCCATCCCCACTGGAGCAACTCAGCGGCGGAAGCGTCTGGGCTCAAGAACGCATCCATCGCGCGTCGCAAGACCGGCGTTGCGGCGGCTCGTCCTTGGGTGAATATCAGCGCGAGGCCGTCGAGCAGGAGGTCGGCCGAACGCGGAGGATCCGCAGGACTCCGGACGGTCGCCACCGCTCGGGACACGTCGCGCAGACTGCCCCCGGGAGCCGCCAGCCGGCCCGCGAAGAGTGCGGCCCCCCATGCGTCGAGATACGTGCTTCGCGCCAGGCCCACGTCGAGCGCCTCCAGCTTCCTCGCCGCCTCAAGCAGCAGCAGCGGAGCCTCACCGCCTCGATTCTCGGCGAACGCAATCTCGGCGCGTAGGAGATCGGCGCGGGCTCGCCCGAGCTCGTCGAGGGGCCCGGCCTCTGCGGTAGCGAGAAGGCCACGAGCTTCAGCGAACGCCCCTGCTCCGAGGCTGGCATGAGAAGCGTCGAGTGCTCTGCTGGCTCGTTTCGAGGGGTCGGCCGTCAAGACCACGGCGCGCGCCAAGAATGCCGCCGCAGCGGCTCGACCACCGCGTCCCTGCGCGCGGCCGGCTGATCGCTCAAGCTCGGCGGCGACTTCCTCATTCGGACCCGACACCGCGGCGGCGAGATGCCAAGCCCGCCGATCAGGACTCTCGATCGCGTCGGTCACTTCGGCGAGCGCGCCGTGCACGATCGCGCGCTCGGCGGGTGTCGCTTCGCGGTACACCACTGACCGCACGAGCGGGTGGCGGAAGCGCAGCTGCGCGCCGGGATCGAGCAGGCCCACTTGCCTAGCAGGCGCAGCGGCGTCGACCGGAATGCCGAGCCGCCCGGCGGCGCCCCACACTACGGCAGCGTCTCCGGCCGGCTCTGCGGCCGCGACGAGCATCAATCGGCGCGTCTGGTCGGTGAGCGTCGCCAGTCGACGCCGGAAGCTCTCCTCGATGCGGCCTGATACCGAAATCCCATCGGGCAGCCCGAACCCACCGGCGAAGCTCCCGGCCGTCCAACCCCGCGGCAACTCCAAGAGTGCGAGAGGATTGCCCTCAGCCTCCGCGATGATGCGATCTCTGACGGCCTCATCCATCCTGCCTGGGAGGGCTGACGCGAGAAGTGCCCGGGCATCGACGTCATCCAACGGCCCGATTGCGAGATCCGGCAGGCGAGCAAATTCAAGGTCCGCGCTCGGTTCGCGTAGAGCAAAGACCAGGACGACACCCTCCGCTGCAAGCCGGCGCGCAACAAAGCCGAGAACCTGCGCCGAGGCCTTGTCCAGCCACTGCGAGTCGTCCACGAGGCACACTAGGGGCTGCTCTTCGGCCATTGCCGAGACGAGGGTCAACACGGCCAAGCCGACCAGGAATCGGTCCGGCGGGTCGCCGGCTCGTAGACCGAGTGCCGTCCCGAGCGCGTCGTGCTGGGGAGCCGGCAGCTGCTCCAGCCGACTGATGAACGGCGCGCAAAGCTGGTGCAGTCCTGCGAAGGCTAACTCCATCTCGGACTCGACGCCCGCTGCTCGTACCACGCGACAGCCATCGGCGCGTGCGAGGAGGTGCTCTAGTAATGCTGTCTTACCTACGCCGGCCTCGCCGCGGAGCACGATGGTGCCACTCGTACCGGCTCTTGCGTTGGCTATGAGCCGGTCGAGTGCGTCGCTCTCGGCGCGTCGGTCCTGCAGGCGTGAGCCAAGGTCGCTCGGGAATCGCAAGCCGTTGACCCTCCGGCGGTGCAGCATACTCTGCCTGTCAGGGGCGACATGCAGATCGCGATTGTTCGCGTTCAGCCGGCCATGGGTCGCCGAGGACCCTCCCGACGAAGATGTGACCATCCGCCGGGGCCCCTCGTGGGGCCGTCGGTCCGACACGGACACGCCCAGGGCACGCCAATGGAAGACCAGACCCGCTGGCGCGCGACGGCGCGCCGAAAGGCCTCGCCACCATGAGCCGCACGAAAGCCGGCTGTCTTCTCCCACGCGGACGGCCGGCTTCTGCGCGTCTGCTCAGCCCTCGGCGGGTTGCGGCTCCCCCGCCACGGTGGCGGGTGGCACTTGGGCGCCTTGTCCGATATCGAGGGCGTCGCGGATCTGAAACTCCCGCATGATGTCGGCACGGGTGATGACGCCCAGGACGCGGCCATCGTCGACGACCGGGAGCTGGTCGAACTCGTGCTGCGACAACGTGTCGGCAGCCTGCTGCAAGGTTGCGGCGGGAGCGATCGTGACGAGCCGATCGGCGGGCGTCATGACTTCTGCGGCCGTCGCCGAGGACCGTCGCTCGAGAGCGAGCTTCTGGAGGTCGCCGACGGTGACGATGCCGACGAGGCGAGCGCCGTCGACCACTTGGACG
>Ga0299913_10005571_pt1 | contig 10765 bp, 11 predicted proteins | sample RVTome_9_FD_201360 | JGI IMG/M metagenome (GOLD analysis project Ga0299913, IMG submission 201360) | Soil microbial communities from uranium-contaminated site in the Upper Colorado River Basin, Wyoming, United States - RVT155D38 (version 2) ... | reverse complement strand
CGGAAGCTTGCGTGTGGCGGCTAGGCCGCGGCCCGCAGGCGCACGTGCGCGTGGTGCTCGAGCGTCTCGGTGATCGCGCGGTCGACCTGGGCGGCGGTCCCGCGTCGCGCCCCCGGCGCCTGGGCCAGCGGCCGAGCGATCGACTCGACCATGAACCCGTGCGAATCGGCGGCGAGCGGGAACCCGTCGCCCTCGCAGCTCGCGCAGACGACGCCACCCGCGGCGCCGGAGAAGGCGGTCAGGTGGTGGGCTTCGCCGCAGCGCGCGCAGCTTCCGAGCTCGGGAGCGAACCCGGCCGCGAGCGCGAGCTTCAGCCGGAACGCGAGCGCGGTCCCGGGATCGCTCGCCGCCTCCGGGTCCTCGTCGAGCAGCCCGAGGTACTTGCAGAGCAGGTTGTAGGCCGCCGGGTTCGGGTCGCCCGTGTCGAAGATCCGCAACAGCGTGTCGCACGCCCGCCCCGCCGCGAGCAGCGCCGGGCCGTCGCCGCGCAGCCGCGCGTGCCCCTCGACCGTCGACGCCCCGGTCACGGTCACCAGCTCTCCCCGCCCCTCGTAGAGGACGAGGTTGAGCCGGAAGAACGGCTCCAGCCGCCCCCCGAACCGCGACTTCGGCCGCCGCGACCCCTTCGCGATCGCGCCGATCTTCCCCCGCGTCGCCGAGTACAGGTGGACGATCCGGTCGGCCTCGCCGTAGCGGATGCTGCGGAGGACGACGGCCTCGGTCTTGAACGAGCCCGGCATGAGCAGACAAGGTCCAACATTGCCCGGACGGCTCGGGCCGCGGGTCCTGTCGCCGCGACGGGCGCACACCCGCGCAGGAGCGCGGGCGCGCGTCCGGCGCGGCGCCACCCGCGGCAGGAGCCGTTCAGGCGGATGGAGCTTGTCTGATTGCGTCGCGGATGGCCGATGCGGTGACGGTCGCCGCCGCGACCCCGATCTGCATCGCGATGAACGGGCGGGGCTCGCCGGCGCTTCCCGAGGCGAGGCAGAAGGCGAGGTCGCCGTCGACGGGCGTGAAGGTCGGGTCGACCGCGCGGGCGATCCCCGCGGTCGCGGCGCGGGCGACCATCCCGCACTCGCGCTTGTCCAGAGGCGCGTCGGTACAGACGCAGACGAGCGTCGTGTTGCCCTCGGGAACCTTGAGCTCGGGCACGTGCTCCAGGGCGACGAGCTGCTCGGCGCCCCGAATCACCTCCCCCTCGTCTCCGCGCGGCCCCGCGAGAAGCGATCCGTCCTCGTCGACGACGTCGCCCGCGGCGTTGACCGCGGCGATCGCGGCGACCGTCTCGCCCGCGCCCGTGCGGAGGGCGGCGTAGCCGACGCCGCCTGGCCGGGAGCGCTCGCGCCCGAGCGTCTTCGCAACCGTCGCCCCGCAGCCGACCCCGACCGAGCCGCGCCCCGGGACGCCGCCGGCGGCGGCCTCGCACGCCGCGTACCCCTCGTCCGGCCCGGGGCGCGACTTCGGGTCGCCGCTTGCGAGGTCGTAGATCACCGCGGAGGGTACGAGCGGGACCAGTCCCGCCGGCGTCGGGTAGCCGCGATCGTGCTGCTCGAGCCAGCGCGCGACGCCGTCGGCGGCGGCGAGGCCGAAGGCGCTGCCGCCCGTGAGCAGGATCGCGCTCGCGTGCTCGGATCGCGCGAGGGGGCCGAGCGTGTCGGTCTCGCGCGTCCCCGGGCCTCCGCCCTGGATCCAGACGCCGCCGCGCGTGTCCGGCGGCGGCAGGACCACGGTGCAGCCGGTCAGCCCCTCCCGGTCGCTCCAGTGACCGACCTCGAAGCCGTCCGGCAGCGGCAGCTCGCTCATCGTGCCGCCGCCTTCGACCCGCGAGCGCCGCGTCGGGGCTTGCTCCGCCGCCGCGGGCGCCGTCGCAGCCGCACCTGGCACACCGGGCAGTAGTAGGTCGAGCGGCCGCCCACGACGATCCGCTCGATCGTGCCGCCGTCGCCGCGGGGGCACGGCTCGCCCTCGCGCGTGTGGACGAGGAACTCGTCCTGCATCGACCCGCGCTCGCCGCGGGTGTCGAGGTAGTCGTTCATACTCGCGCCACCCTCGGCGAGGCCCGCCTCGAGCGCCTCGACGATCCCCTCGACCAGGGCCTCGGCGTGCTCGGGCTTCATCGAGCCCGCCGGGGAGAGCGGGTGCAGCCGGGCGCGGTGAAGCGCCTCGTCCGCGTAGATGTTCCCGATCCCGGCGACCGAGGTCTGCGTCAGCAGGAACGACTTCAGCGGCGCCGTCCGCTTCTCGGCGATCCGCAGCAGCGCTTCGGGGGTGAGCTCGTCCGAGAGTGGCTCGATCCCGACCCGGGCGGCGAGGAAGTCCTCGGCCTCGTCACCGTTCTCGAGCACGACGAGCGTCCCGAACCGGCGCAGGTCGGTGAACAGGAGCTCGCTGCCGTCGTCGAGCTCAAAGCGCGCGCGGAGGTGGCGAAGCTGCGGGTGGGATTCGTACAACCGCGGCGCGCCGAGGCGCTCCCCGCGCTCCATCAGATCCGCGACTTCCTCGTCCGAATCGGCGGGCCGCATCAGCAGGTTCCCCGTCATCCGCAGGTGGAGCGCGAACGTCTTTCCTCCCTCGAGCGTGAGCAGTAGGTACTTGCCGCGGCGGCCGACGGACTCGATCCGCCGGCCCTCTATCCGGGGAATGACCTTCTCGGGCGCGACCGGCCGAGTCAGCCGCTCGTCGAGAATCTCGGCGGCGGCGATCGTCCGCCCCGTCACCTCGGGGGCGAGCTGCCGGCGCACGGTCTCGACCTCGGGCAGCTCGGGCATGGGCCGGATGCTAGTCCGGGACCCGCGGCGGCCCGGCTAGTCGAGGAGCCTGTTCGAGGCGAGGCGCATCGCGTCCCTGCGGCTGCGGCCGCCCCGGTGGCCGGCGGCGATGAAGTGGTTGCCGATCCACAGCGAGAACGCGAGCAGGCAGCGGGCCTCGACGTCGTCGTCGTCGCGGCAGAAGTCGGCGAACAACGAGCGCATGTAGTCCATCCGGCGGGTGTCGGCGCGCCGTAGCCGCCGGGCGACTCGGCGGTCGCGCCGCGCCCAGTCGCGGACCGCGAGGTCGACGCGCAGAACCTCGCCGCTTCCCCCGGCCAGCCCGAACAGCCGCCGCAGCCGCGCCCTTCCGTCGCCGCCCTCGCCCTCGATCCGGTCGATCACATCGTCGACGCTCGTCCGCTCCCAGGCGTCGAGGACTTCATCGAGCAGCGCGTCGCGGTGCTCGAAGTGCCAGTAGAAGCCGCCCTTGGTGACGCCGAGCGACCTCGCGAGCGGCTCGATCCGGACGGCGTCGGGGCCGCCGTCGGCGAAAGCGCGGAGCCCCTGATCCACCCAGGCGTTTCGCGGGGTCCGGGTGGCGGGCATCGTTTCTATACGGTACCGTATGGAAAGGACGCTCCGATGAAGCTCCCCGACAGCGCACACACCTCGCGGCCGTGGCGGATCCACGCGCTCACGCCGGACTTCCGCCTCGAGGACGTCTGGGCGCTCCCCACTCCGGGCGCTCGGCTGGAGGACTTCCCGGAGTTCGTCGAGCGCTTCGCCGCCGGCGACACGAACGAAGGTGGCCGCGCCTCCCGGATCCTGTTCGCGATCCGGTGGAAGCTCGGCGAGCTTTTCAGCTGGGACGACGAGGGCTCGGGGGTCGGCTCGCGGGTCCCGTCGCTGCGCAGCCGTCTTCCCGTCGACCTGCGCGAGGGGCCGCCTGGCCCCGAGTTCCCTCGGCTCCCCTTCACCTCGCTCTATCTGCTCGAGGACGAGTGGGCCGCCGAGGTCGCGAACCGGACGGTCCAGGGCGTCTTGCACCTGGGCTGGGTCCCCGACGGAAACGGCGGCTACCGGGGCCAGATGGCGGTGCTGGTGAAGCCGAACGGCGTCTTCGGCCGGGTCTACATGGCCGCGATCAAGCCGTTCCGGCTCCTGATCGTGTACCCGGCGCTGATGCGGCAGATCGAGCGCGAGTGGGCTACCGCGTCACGGTCGCCCGCGGGTGCGCCTTGAAGTAGACCTCCTTCAGCTCCTCGCCCGACAGGTGGGTGTAGAGCTGAGTCGTAGAGAGGTCGGCGTGCCCGAGCATCTCCTGGACCGAGCGCAGGTCGCAGCCGCCGCTGAGGAGGTGGGTGGCGAACGAGTGGCGAAGCGTGTGCGGGCTCATCCGCCCCTTCAGCCCGGCGCTCTCGGCGTGGCGGAGGACGATCTTGTAGAGCCCCTGGCGGGTGAGCGGCCCGCCGCGGAAGTTGAGGAAGAGCTTTCGCTCCTCGTGCGAGCGGACGAGCTCCGGCCGCCCCGAGCGCAGATAGACGCGAACCGCCGCGAGCGCCTTGTCGCCGACCGGGACGAGTCGCTCCTTCGATCCCTTCCCGCGCGCGCGGACGATCCCCTCGTCGACGTCGACGTCGGCGAGATCGAGCCCGATCGTCTCCGAGGCGCGCAGCCCCGACGCGTACATCAGCTCCAGCAGCGCCCGGTCGCGCAGCGCCACCGGCTCGCCACCGCGGGGCTGCGCGAGCAGCTTCTGGACCTCGGCGTAGCTCAGGACCTCGGGCAGCTTCTTGCCCCGCCGCGGCGTCGCGAGCTGGGCGGTCGGGTCCTCGTCGACCAGCTCCTCGCGGCGCAGGTGCCGGTAGAACGAGCGCAGGCATGCCGCCTTGCGGTGGACGGTCGCGCTCGAGACCGGCGGCGTTCCGTTGCCGTCGCCGCTTGCGAGCGTCGCGAGAAAGTCGGAGAGGTCGGCGCCGGTCGCGTTCGGGGCGTCGCGGCCGCGCTCGGCGAGGAAGCGGCCGAACTGAAGCAGGTCGGTGCGGTAGGCGGCAAGCGTGTTCCGCGACAGCCCGCGCTCGAACTCGAGGTGGGCGAGGAAGTCGAGCACGAGCGCCTCGAACCGCGCAGAGGGCTGCACGTCCGCGGACTCACGCGTGGGCGCGAGCGTCGCCATGTGGGACTACTTCCGCGGCGGGCCCGATCTCCCTGCCCACGCGCACGCACGGCGGGCGGCTAGGAGCGCAGGATCCGCTTCAGCATCAGCAGCCCGACCAGCGACTTCGCGTCGTGGCAGCTGTCGATCGCCGATTCGATCTGGTCGAGCGGGACCTGGACGATCTCGATCCGCTCGTCCTCCTCGGGCTCGCCCGGCGCCTCATAGAGCTCGGTCGCGAGGAACAGGTGCACCCGCTCGGTCGCGAACCCGGGGCTCGTGTAGAAGCTCTTCAGCTCGCGCCAGTCGCCGGCGGACTTGCCGATCTCCTCGACGAGCTCGCGCTGCGCGCACTGCAGCGGCGTCTCGCCCTCCTTGTCGAGCTTCCCGGCCGGGAGCTCGAGCAGCGCCGGTTCCTCGACCGGCTCCCGCGGCTGGCGCACCATGTAGACGTTGCGGCCGTCGTGGGCGATGATCGCAACCGCGCCCGGGTGGACCACGATCTGACGGACGTCGGTGGAGCCGTCGGGATACTGGAAGCGGTCCATTCGCACCGAGGCGATCGGCCCCTTGTGGACGAGCTTCCCGCCGATCTTCTCCAGCTTGTCGTCCCTGTCGCTCAGCGGCGCCTCCTTCAGCGTTCATTCTGTCGCGCGAGCGACGCGAGCGCGTCCCCAGCGGCGAGTGGCGCCGCGAAGAAGAGCCGGTCCTCGGCGAGCTCGCGCCCCATCGTCCGCGTCGGCAGCCCGCTGCCGGCGTAGCCGTCCAGGTCGACCGGCCGCACCAGGACGTCGTGGCGATCGCCGCAGGCCGCGCGGAGGCGGTCGAGCGCGGTCTCCTCGCCCGGCTGGTCGGTCAGCGGCCACTCGGCCTCGTCGACCTCGGGGACCGGGACGACGACCGGGGCGAGCAGCAGCCGCAGCACGACCTCGGTGTGGTGACTGAGCCCGCGGTGGCGCGGCCGCTCGTCCGCCGCCGACAGCCGCGGGCAGACGAGCGTCCCCAGTCCGAGCGCGAGCGCGGCGTGGGCACTGTCGAGCGCGGATATCCCGCCGTGCCCGAGCGCGGTCGCCGACCCGAGGATTCCCGGGCCGGGGCCGGCGACTACGGCGTCCCAGCCGAGCGAGGCCGCGCCCGCGTGGATCGCGCCGATCACGCTCACCGCCTCGCGCTCGCCGCCGTAGGCCGGACCGGCGGTGACGTGCCCGGCGAGGAGGTCGCGATCGCGGAGCGCGGCGACGTCGCGCGAGAGCCGCCCGGGGAGCGCACCGCCGGGCGTCTGCACGTACCCGACCCGGAGCCCGGGCGCCGCGCGGGATGCCGCCCAGGCCGCCGGCGCGAGCTGCCCGTGCAGCCCCACCACCAGGACGGGGACCGCTGTCGCCGCGCCCTCCAACGCCGGCACGGTGCGCCCGGCTCCGCCCTCGTACGGAACCTCCACCGGCTCGACCGGATGCTGGAGCGACGTGTAGTTGAGCTTGAGCACGTTCAGCTCCGGGCTGCCCGGCGCCTCGAGCCCGCGGCTGAGGTTGACGTGGACGACGTCGAACCCGCCCGAGCCGAGCCCGAGGTCGAGCGCCTCGACGTTGACGATCACCTCGTCGCCCTCGCGAACCTCGCCGACCATCCCCTCGTCGGCCCACGCGCGGCGCGCGGTTCCCTCGACCGAGACCGTGAGCGGATCGGCGGAGACGACCGTCCCGCGGCGCAGCTTCAGCGCGCTCATCCCGCGGCGGTGGCGGCGCGGGAGGCGGAGGCCGCCTCGTCCGCGAGCGCGACACAGACCTCGTACATGGCGACGATGTTGGTGGCACTCACCGACTCCTCCGGGGTGTGATTCGCCTCGGTCCCGTTCGCGAGCAGGATGCAGTCGAACCCGCGCGCACGCAGGGCGTTCGCGTCGCTGCCCCCACCCGTCGCGGTCAGGCTCACCTCGTGCCCGCAGCGCTCGAGCGCCCTCGCCGCGGCGGCCACGGTCGGCGACTCCTTCGGCATCCGGTAGCCCTTGAACATCTCGCTCACCTCGACGTCGAGCTCGCAGCCTCCCTCGCCCGCCGCCCAGGTGCAGGCGTCGACCATCTCGCCGATCACCGCAGCGGCCCGCTCGCCGTCGACCGACCGCGCCTCGCCGAGCACGCGGCACTGGCCGGCGACGACGTTCGATGCGGTCCCGCCCTCGATCACGCCGATGTTCGCGGTCGTCTCCTCGTCGAGCCGGCCCAAGTCCATCTGGGCCACCGCCTTCGCCGCCGCCGCGATCGCGCTGTGGCCCTCCTCGGGATTGATCCCCGCGTGCGCCTCGGCGCCCTCGAACGTGGCGACAAGCCGCTTGTAGGTGGGAGCGGCGACGATCACCTCGCCGATCCGGGTCGCGTGATCGAGCACGAAGCCGGCGTCCGCCTGAAGCGAGTCCAGGTCGAGCGCCTTCGCGCCGCGGAGGCCGTCCTCCTCGGCGACGGTGAACACGAGCTCGAGCCCGACCGGCGGCGGGTCGCTCGCATGTCGCGCCGCCATCTCGAGCAGCACCGTCACCGCGGCCTTGTTGTCGGCGCCGAGGATCGTGTCGCCGGCGCTGCGGTAAACCCCGCCCTGCTCGGACACCTCGATCGGCCCCTCGTGCGGGACGGTGTCGAGATGTGCGAAGAAAACCGCCCAGCCGGCCTCACGCCCCGGGATCCGCGCGATCACGTTCCCCGCCCCAGCCCGCGCCGGACCCGCGGCGGCGTCCTCGGTCACCTCGACGCCGAGGTCGCGCAGCTCGGCGAGGATCGCGTCGGCGACCGCGCGCTCGTCCCCGGTCGGGCTGGCGATCTCGCACAGCCGCGCGAAGCGGTCGAGCATCCGCTGATCGGTCACTTCGCGACAGGCTATGCGGAGTAGGTTCTGGGGGTGGAATCGGCCAGGCTGCCCGGCCCCGTCTTCTCCACGCGGCGCACCAGCGTCGGCTTGATCGTCGCATTGCTGCTGCTGGCGGCGATCGGCTGGGCCGTGACCGACGAGCGCATGCGCGGAATGGACGCGGGCCCCGGTACCGACCCCGGGGCGCTCGGCTTCTACGTCAGCGCGTGGGTGGTGATGATGGCGGCGATGATGTTCCCTTCGGTCGCGCCGATGGTGACGATGTTCGCCGGCATCCAGGAGGGGAAGCGAAGCCGGGGCAAGGACGTCCCCGTCGGGATGACCGCCCTGTTCATCGGCGGATACCTCGTCACCTGGACGATCGCGGGGCTGGTCGCGTTCGCCATCTTCGACCTGGGTCGCTCACTGTCGATCGAGGCATTGGGCTGGGACCGCGCCGGTCCGTACGTCGCCGGTGGCGTGATCGCCGCCGCCGCCCTCTACCAGCTCACCCCGCTCAAGGACGCCTGCCTGACGCGCTGCCGCGACCCACTGGGATTTCTGACGACGGCGTGGCGACCGGGTCGCATCGGCGCGCTGCGGATGGGGGTCCAGCACGGGGGCTGGTGCGTTGGCTGCTGCTGGGCGCTGATGGCAGCCCTCTTTGCGTTGGGCGTGATGAGCGTCGGCTGGATGGTCTTCATCGCCGCCCTGATCGCGACCGAGAAGCTGCTCCCGTGGAAGGCGGTCGCCAATCGTGGGATTGCGGTGCTGCTGGTCGCTCTCGGTGTCGCCGTGGCGTTCGCGCCCGAGAGCGTCCCCGGCCTCACCCTCCCCGACTCCCCCGAGGCGCACTCGGCGAGGGACGCGATGGAGATGGAGGGTGGATCGATGGAGATGGAGGGAGGCGGGTCGATGGAGCCCGCCCCGGCCGAGTCGATGAACAACCAGATGGACCCCTGAGTCCTAGAACTCGTCCTCGCTGGACCACTCGAACGGGATGTGCTTGGCCGAGCGCCCGGCCCAATCCCACTTGTAGCCGTAGGCGTCGACGTCGTTCTTGGTAGCGACGCCATAGACCATCGGACCGCTGCCGGGCCCAGCCTCCGAACCTGGGATGTTGGTCACCTGAACCGGCTCCCCGGTGCTGGTGGGCCCGGTCAGTACCTCGCTCGCGCCATTCACCTTGCCGTTGATCGAGACGCTCCATGAGCTCGAGTCGTCCGCGATCTCGAGATCGATCGGGGCGAACTCGATTCCCTTCACCTCCCCGAACGCTGACTGCGCCAGCGCCTGCGGCCAACCGCCGGCCTCGCCGCCGAAGACGGCCTGGAGCGCCCCGCGCTGGCCCTCATCCGCGCTCTCGTCGATGAACAGGCCGGCGTCCATCTTCACGTCGTCGTCCCAGATGTTCCCCTCGAACTCGGAGACGCCGACCACATTGAGGCCATCGAGCTTGACGTCGCCATAGCTGCCGTCGCGGATTCGCCACGCGACGATGCCCTGGCAGTCGCCCTCTGTCGGCGGCTGGCCCCACGAGCACGGGCATGGGACCGCGCACTTGCAGAAGTCGATGAAGTCGCCCTTGATGCTCCAGGTCTCAGCCATCGCTCGCTCCCTTCGCCGGTATGCGCTGATTCTCTCCCTGCCGCGCAACTGCTGTCAAGGCCAGCTCCGTCAGCCGGTGCGCCGCACCTCGACGTCGTCGGCCGCCTGGTCCTCGGCGGCAGCCTCCGCCGTCGCGGCCGCGGGCCGCGCCGAGGCGCGCTCGGCGGCGGCGCCGACGAAGTCGCGGAAGAGGGGCTCGGGGGCGGTCGGCCGCGAGTTGAACTCGGGGTGGAACTGCGAGGCGACGTAGAACGGGTGGCCGGGCAGCTCAACGATCTCGACGAGCCGCTCATCGGGCGAGGTGCCACCGGCGACCAGGCCCTCGTCCTCGAGCCGGCGCCGGAGCTGGTTGTTGACCTCATAGCGGTGACGGTGGCGCTTGTAGATCACGGCCTCGCCGAAGATCTCGCGCGCTCGGGTCCCGTCGTGCAGCTTCACCGGGTCGGCGCCGAGCCGCATCGTCCCGCCGAGGTCCGAGACCTCCTTCTGCTCGGGGAGCAGGTCGACGACGGGATACGGCGTCTCCGGGTCGAACTCGGCCGAGTTCGCGCCCTCCATCCCGCAGACGTGGCGCGCGAACTCGACGACCGCGATCTGCATCCCGAGGCAGATGCCGAGATAGGGGATCTCGCGCTCGCGGGCGATCCTCGCCGCTTCGATCTTGCCCTCGATCCCGCGCTCGCCGAATCCGCCCGGGATCAGGATCCCGTCCGCGCCCTCGAGCGCGTCGTCGTCGACGTCCTCGGAGGAGACCAGCTCGACGTCGACGTCGACGCCGTGCGCCCAGCCGCCGTGGGTGAGCGCCTCGATCACCGACTTGTAGGCGTCCTCGAGCTGGACGTACTTGCCGACGAGCGCGATCTTCACCTTGCGCTCGCGGGAGGCGTCGGCGCGCTTGATCAGGTCGTCCCACTCGGCGAGGTCGGGCGCGGGCGCGTCCTCCACCCGGAAGTGATCGAGGATCAGATCGTCCATCCCCTCGGCGCGGAAGACGAGCGGCACCTTGTAGGTGTTGTCGACGTCGCGCGCGGAGACGACGGCGTCCTCGGGGAGGCTTCCGAACAGCGCGATCTTGCGGCGGATCTCGCGGTCCAGCCCGGACTCCGAGCGGCAGACCAGCGCGTGCGGCTGGATCCCGATCCGGCGCAGCTCGTTGACCGAGTGCTGGGTCGGCTTCGTCTTCATCTCGCCCGCGTGGCCGATGTAAGGGACGAGCGTGAGGTGGATGAACATGCAGCGCTCGGGACCGAGGTCGGTGTAGAGCTGGCGGATCGCCTCGAGGAACGGGAGCGACTCGATGTCGCCGACGGTGCCGCCGATCTCGGTGATCACGAAGTCGACCGCCTGTGACTCGGCGACGATCAGGATCCGGTTCTTGATCTCGTCGGTGATGTGCGGGATCACCTGGACGGTG
>Ga0299913_10005570_pt1 | contig 10768 bp, 7 predicted proteins | sample RVTome_9_FD_201360 | JGI IMG/M metagenome (GOLD analysis project Ga0299913, IMG submission 201360) | Soil microbial communities from uranium-contaminated site in the Upper Colorado River Basin, Wyoming, United States - RVT155D38 (version 2) ... | reverse complement strand
GGACCTGCCCCGGCAAGCGCCCGGACAGCGAGGGATCGGCGCTTCGGCAGAGGCAGTGATCGGGGGCGATTGCGCGTATCGCGGCGAGAATCTCCGGCGACGGTCCGTCCATGTCCAGGGCGTCCCGGTCACTGCGGTTCGCGTCGAGTGGATGCCATTCAACGTCGCGGCGCCAAGCCATGGACGGGCAAGGCGCCGCAGCCGAGTATTTCTCCATCCACATGGAGGGCAGCAAGACGTGGACATCGGCGACGGGTGACAGTTTCGCAATCATCGGCTCGATCACGTTTTCGAGCATCCAACCCCTGGCTAGAGGCAAGTAGAAGAGAATCTTCATTCGCGCTCGCCAATCATCTCGGCGTGTCTGCTTCGGGTGTCGCCTCAGCGAGCGGCGGGCGCGACGAGCGCAACGACGCCGCCCAAAGCTCGAGGCACAGGAACAGCCACAGCCGATAGGCATTGGCTCGGCTCGGTTCGGCAAATGCCTCCGCAACCTGCCGATCGAATGCATGGGGCTCCAGAAGCTCGCGGATTTGGGCGCTTCGCGAAAGTCTTTCCCGGACGTAGGCACGAAAGCCGGCCTGGTCCAGCCACGCCACCAGCGGTGCGCCGAACCCCTGCTTGCGCGTATCCGGAAGCAGGTTGGGGCAGATCCGGCCCAGCAGATCGCGCAGCAGGGGCTTGGCGGGCGGACCCGCCTTGCATTCCGCCGGCAAGGCGCGGGCAAATTCGACGAGGCGGTGATCGAGGAAGGGCGCACGCACCTCGATACCGTGCATCATGCCGAGCAGGTCGGCCTTCGGCAGGAGCTGCCCTCCCAGATAATGGGTGAGATCGAAAGTGTTGATCGCGTCGATCCGATCACCGCACGGCTCGGGCTCCCGGACGCGCCGGGACCCGAGATCCGGCAGCAATGCCCGGCGAGCATCGGCGGGCAGGATCGTCATCCGGTCCAGGCGATTCTGGAATGGTTCGGCCTGCGCATACCAGTCATAACCCCAGAAGAGTTCGTCGGCCCCGTCTCCGGAAAGAATGACGGACACGTCGCGGGCGGCGCGGCGGCTCAATACCGCCTGGGCCAGATTGGCGCTGTCGGCATGGGGCTGATCGAGATAGGCGCAAACCTGTGCCAGCTCTTCCGGCGCGGGTCCGTCCACCGCCAGGGTCGTATGCTCCAGCCCGAAGCTGCGGGCAGCCAATTCGGCGCGCGGCGCTTCGTCGAGATCGCCGGGATACGAGGCGGAATAGCTGAAGAGCCTGCGGTCCGCGGCCTTTGCGGCAAACGCACCGATGAGCGTCGAATCGATGCCGCCGGAGAGGAATATTCCGACATGGCGGTCGCTCAGCAGGCGATTGCTGACCGACGTGGCGAGGAGCTCGCCCAGTTCCTCGAGGGCCCGCTCGCGCGAAAGCGGCGTCTGCGTTGCAGGCGGCAGGCTCCAATACCGGGTCGTATGAGCGTCGCTGCCGCCAAACGACAAGACATGCGCGGGCGGGACGACCTTGACCTCCGCATAGATGGCCCGATCGGCCGGCACGTGCTTCCACCGGAGATAGTGATCCAGCGCCTGCAGGTCCGGCGACGCCTCGAGGCCTGCCGCCAGCAATGCCTTGAGCTCGGAGGCGACCATGATGCGCTTGCCGGACAACTCCGCGAAGAAGAGCGGCTTCTCGCCCATCCGGTCGCGGGCGACGTGAAGCCGCCTGTCGCGGGGATCCCAGATGGCGAAGGCGAACATTCCCTCCAGCATCGGAATGCTGGCGGCGCCATATTCGGCGAACGCGGCCAGGACCACCTCCGTGTCGGTCGTGGTGCGAAAGACCTGCCCCCGCGCCTCCAGCGCGGCGCGCAACTGCGCTGCGTTATAGACCTCGCCGTTATAGGAAATGGCGAGACCGGTTTGCGCATGGCGCATGGGCTGCTGCCCGCGCGCTGGGTCAAGGATTGCCAGCCGCGTGTGAAGAAGGCTGCAGCCGGGGAAGTGCGCGAAGCCCTGCCCGTCCGGTCCACGCCGCCCCAGCGCGGCGAGGATCGGCCCGGTGCGGTCGGGCGGCGGCGCTCCGGACGGATCGAAATAGGCGAATACGCCGCACACGATCAGCTACGAAGCCGACGCGAGGGCGCGCGCGACCGCGCCCAGGGGAGAGACAAATTGGCCATGCAAATTGTGAAGGGCTGTTGAATTAGGCGGTCCTGCATTTGTCCTACTGCCCATGCTCAGCCTCTTTTCGTATTTTTTCGATAATCAGGTTGATCCGACCTCAAACGGCATAGGTTTTTTCCGCGGGCCTGCAATCTGATCCATGCCGCATCCCGCGGCCCCCGCGATTACAGTAGTCCCGCGCCCCGCCCCAGCATCGCGAGACGAAGCGTGCGGGGCCCAAGCGCAAGACGTCCGTGGTCGAGCCTATTCTTCAGCCCGCAACCTCGCCAGCAGGATGCGCCAATCGATTCTGTGCCGCTCCTCACCCACCGCCTCCTGTCCGAAGCCGCGTCTCTCTGTCCCATAGTCGACCCCGACGGGCAACGAGCATTGTGACGGCTTTGTAAGGTTTTAGGTGCCATTCCGAATTGAAATCGGGATGGCATCCCGCTGGCGCTAGAAGTGGCAGGACGCGACCGGACGGGATATACAAGTCATTGCCTTTCAATATGTCCGTGGCCGTCCAGGCGCGTCTGTGGGGCTTGGGTCTCGCGTCGCGGAAACACGGGTTCGTATCCCGCAGGGGTCGCCGGGATTCTCGGCCCGGTCGCCAGCCCTGGCGGCTTCCCGAAGACGATCGGACCGGGTAGTGCGATTGGACCGATGGCGTCGAAATTCCCATTCCATGCGTTGCGGATCGCTGCAATCGGACTTTTCCTCATGACCGGCCAGCCTTCGCATGCCGACGAGCGCCCGCGTGCCCGCGAGGCCGGGATCGAGGTCGGCATCCTGCCGACCGGGACGATGAATGCGATCACCGACGTGGCCGGGGTTCGCGTCGGTCATGTCACCCTGATCGAGGGCGAATCCATCCGCACCGGCGTGACGGCGGTGCTGCCGCACGCCGGCAACCTCTATCAGGACAAGGTGCCCGCCGGCTTCGCGGTCGCCAATGGCTATGGCAAGTTCATGGGTTCGACCCAGGTGGTCGAGCTGGGCGAGATCGAGACGCCGATCCTGCTCACCAACACCTTGAATGTGCCGGAGGCGGCGGCGGCGATCGTCGAATGGACGCTGCGCCACCCGGGCAACGAAGAGGTGCGCTCCGTCAACGCGCTCGTCGGTGAGACCAACGACGGCTTCCTGAACGACATCCGCGCCCGGCGGGTGACGCGCGAGGATGCGCTGGCGGCGATCGCGGCGGCGCGCGAGGGGCCGGTGGCGGAAGGCTCGGTGGGGGCGGGCACCGGCACCATCGCCTTCGGCTGGAAGGGCGGCATCGGCACCGCCTCGCGGCGCCTGCCGGAGGCGCTCGGCGGCTGGACGGTGGGGGTGCTGGTGCAGGCCAATTATGGCGGCGTCCTGACCATCGACGGCGTTCGCGTCGGCGAGGCGCTGGGGCAGCATATGCTGCGCGACCAGCTCCGCCCCGCCTCCGGCGACGGCTCGGTGATCGTCGTGATCGCCACCGATGCCCCGCTCTCCGACCGCAACCTCGAGCGGCTGGCGCGCCGCGCCTTCCTCGGCATCGCCCGCACCGGATCGCCGATCACCAACGGTTCGGGCGACTATGCCCTCGCTTTCTCGACCCATGCGGGGGTGCGGCGCACCGCCCGGCGGCGCAGCGCGACGGCGGCATTCGCGGAGCTGCCGAACGAGCAGGTCACGCCGCTCTTCCAGGCGGTCGTGGAGGCGACCGAGGAGGCGGTGGCCAACGCGATGTTCGCGGCCGCGCCGATGGACGGCCATCGCGGCCGCATCGAAGCGCTGCCGGTCGAGGAAGTGGTTCGGCTGCACCGGCGGCGCTCTCCCTAAGCCTCTCTTAACTGTCAGCGGTTAAGCCGCGCTTCGATGGGAGCGGGAGCGGGCACCTGGCGCTGGTTGCGCGGCATGCTGGACGCGGGCGAGGCCGAGACTCCGTTCGGTCGGTCGCTGCTGCAGGTCCGCTATCGCGCGCTGCAGCGCCAGATCCCGCTCCTCTACATGATCGCGCTCGCCAACGCGCTCGGCTTTCACCTCGGCGAGGGGCTGGCGGTCGAATCGCTGACCCATCCGATCAACCTGCTGCTGCTGCTGGTCGCCGCGCGCCTGGTCTACTGGCTGCGCAACCGCGACCGCGAGCTGCCGCCCGAGGGAATTCTGCGCGAGCTGCGGCGGACGCTCTTCCTTGCCGCCCTGTTCAGCGCCGCCGGCGGCTTCTGGGCGGTCTCGCTGCTGTTCGACAACGCGCTGCAGCAGCAGGAGCTGCTGATCCTGTTCACCTCGCTCGGCGCGATCGGCTGCGCCTACGGCCTCAGCAGCTTCCCGACGGCGGCGCGGATGCCGCTGCTGCTCTTCGCCTTTCCTTTTTCCGTTGCGCTCGGCTTCTCGCCCGATCCCGCCCATATCGGCGTCGGCGTCAGCCTGATGCTGATCACGCTGCTGACGCTGCGGCTGCTCGGCCTCCAGAACAAGGGGTTCGCCGCTTTGGTCCAGTCGCGCTCGGCGATCGAGGGCGAGCGCGAGCGGGCCCGCAAGGCCGAGCTGACCGCGCTCGCCGAAAAGGCGCGGGTGCGCCGGATCGCCGACAGCGATTCGCTGACCGGGATCGCCAACCGCCGCGCCTTCCTCGCCGCGCTCGAGGCGAGGCTCGGAGCTTCGGCCGGGCCGGCCTTCGCCGTCGCGCTCGTCGATCTCGACGGCTTCAAGCCGATCAACGACACGTTCGGCCACGCCGCCGGCGACGCCGTGCTGATCGAGGTCGCCGCGCGATTGCGGGTCGAAGGCGGCGCCGGCGCATTCCCGGCGCGGATCGGCGGCGACGAATTCGCGCTCATCTTCCCGGCCGGCGACGAAGCGGCCGCGCTGAAGGCGGGAACGCGGCTGTGCGAGGCGCTCGGCCGCCCCTATTCGATCGACGGCCGCGAGTTCCGGCTGTCGGCCTGCTGCGGGCTGGTGCTGCGCCGGCCGGGCGAAGGCGACGTCACCGGCGCGCTCCATTGCGGCGACGCCGCGCTCTACGACGGCAAGCAGAAAGGCCGCGGCTGCGTCGCCTTGTTCACGCCCGAGCTCGAGCGCGCGACCGAGAGGCGGGTTGCGATCGAGCGGGCGCTGCGCTCGGCCGGCGTGCATCGCGAGATCGAGCTCGTCTTCCAGCCGATCTTCGACCTCGAAAGCGGCGCCATCCGTACCTTCGAGGCGCTGGCGCGCTGGGAGCATCCCGAGCTCGGCAAGATCGGTCCATCCGAGTTCATCCCGATCACCGAGCAGATCAACGTCATCGAAGCGATCAGCGACACCCTGCTCGCCCGCGCGGCGGCGCAAGCGGCGGCATGGCCCGAGGCGGTCCATCTCTCCTTCAACCTCAGCACCGTCCAGCTCTGCTCGGCGAGCTCGGCGGCGGCGATCCTCGAGATCGTCGGGCGCGAGGGGCTCGCTCCCGAGCGGCTCGAGATCGAGGTCACGGAAACCGCGTTGCTCGCCGATTTCGAGACCGCGCGGCTCAACCTCTCCGCACTGCGTCGCGCCGGCGTGCGCGTCGTGCTCGACGATTTCGGCGCCGGCTTCGCCTCCATTTCCTATCTGCGCGAGATGTTCTTCGACGCCATCAAGCTCGACGGCTCGCTCGTCACCGGCGCCACCGCCTCGGCGGCGGGCGTACGCCTGCTCAAGGGCGTGCTCGACCTGTGCGCGGCGATGAACGTGCCCTGCGTCGGCGAGCATATCGAGACCGCCGAGCAACTGGCGCTGCTGCGGCGCCTCGAATGCCGCGACGGGCAGGGCTATGCGCTGTCGCCGCCGCTCGAGGCCGGAGCCGCCCGGCGCCTCGCCGCCGCCAGGCTGATGTCCTTCCCCACGCCCGCATCGCTTGCCAAGTCGTCGCGGGCTGCCTGAGGGGGTTGCGGTTCATACGCCGTTCAGCCGCGACGATGTGATATTGTCACATCACAGTCACGGGAGGACCGACGATGCGCGCGATGATCCTGGCCTCGGCGACGGCCCTGGTGCTGAGCGGGCTGCCGCCCGCCCCGATCGCCCCGCTGCCCGCGCAGACCGCCGGCCGCGCCGCCCCCGAAGCCGAGGATCCCGACGCGATCTGCGCTTCCTTCCTCGAAGGCTGGCGCACCGGCCGTGACGAGGTCGCCGGCTACGGCCGCCGCGCACGCCAGGGCGCGATCGCCGGCAGCCCGCCACCGTCGCCGCCGCCGCCTCCTCCTCCGCCGCCGCCGCCGCCGATGGCGGTCTCGACCGAGCAGGCCGACGTCGCCGTCACCGGCACGCGGGTTCCGCAGCCGAACATGGTCAGCGCCACCCCGATCACGGTCGGCTCGCCCGCGAATCGCGAGCGCTATGCCGGCGAGGAAGTGGCCGCCGTCCAGGCCGTCGCCGACGCGCCGGTCTCGACCTTCGGCATCGACGTCGACACCGGCAGCTATGCCAACGTCCGGCGCATGCTGGCGTCGGGCCAGATGCCGCCGCAGGCGGCGGTGCGGACCGAGGAGATGCTCAACTATTTCCGCTACGACTATCCGGCGCCGAGCGACCGGACGCGGCCGTTCAGCATCACCACCGACATGACGACGACGCCCTGGAACGGCGAGACGCGGCTGCTGCGCATCGGGCTGCGCGGCTACGACCTGCCGCGCGAGGGACGGCCGCCGGCCAATCTCGTCTTCCTCGTCGACGTGTCGGGCTCTATGGACAGCGCCGACAAGCTGCCGCTCGTGCAATGCTCGCTGGCGCTGCTGGCCGAACGGATGAACCCGCGCGACCGGATCGCCATCGTCGCCTACGCCGGGGCGGCCGGCCTCGTGCTGCCGTCCACCTCCGACCGCGGCGCGGTGGTCGAGGCGATCAAGCGGATGCGCGCGGGCGGCTCGACGGCGGGCGCGGCCGGCATCCAGCTCGCCTATCGCACCGCGCGCGCGAACCTGATCGAGGGCGGCATCAACCGCGTGGTGCTCGCCACCGACGGCGACTTCAACGTCGGCGTCACCAACAACGAGGCGCTCGTCGACCTGGTCGAGCGCGAGCGCGACGCGGGCGTGACGCTGACCACCCTGGGCTTCGGCACCGGCAATTACAACGAGGCGATGATGGAGCGGATCGCCGACCACGGAAACGGCAATTACGCCTATATCGACTCGCCGCGCGAGGCGCAGAAGGTGCTCGACCGCGAGCTCGCCTCGACGCTCTTCACGATCGCCCGCGACGTCAAGATCCAGATCGAGTTCAACCCGGCCTACGTCGCCGAATACCGGCTGATCGGCTACGAGAACCGGGCGCTGCGCGAGGAGGATTTCGCCAACGACGCGGTCGACGCCGGCGACATCGGCGCCGGCCACCAGGTGACGGCGCTCTACGAGATCGTGCCGGCCGGGAGCCGCGGCTGGCTGCCCGAGCGGCGCTACCCCGCCAACCGCCGCGAGGCGCAAGGCGCCGCCAATGGCGAGCTTGCCCACCTCAGGCTGCGCTACAAGCTGCCGGGCGAGGAAAGCTCGCGGCTGATCGAGCGGCCGGTGGCGGCCAGCCTGGTGCGGTCGGCGCGCGCGCCGGCCGGCGACAGCGCCTTCGCCGCCGCGGTCGCCGCCTACGGCCAGCTGCTGCGCGGCGACGCCAATCTGGGCGGCTTCACCTTCGCCGACGCCCGGGCGCTGGCGGGGCGGGCGCGGCTGAGCGACTTCTGGCGCCGCGAGTTCGTCGGCCTCACCGAGCTCGCCGAGCGCCAGCGATTCGCCGGCGGCGGCAAATAGTCAGGCGATCAGCGCCGGCGTCCAGTTGCGGCGCCGGCGCTCCGCCTTCGCCTCGGCGCTCTCGCCTTCGTAGCAGACCGGCTCGGCGGCGAGGTCGAGCCGCGGATCGTCGAAGGCGTTGAGGTTGAGGGTCGCGAACAGCGCCCCCGCAATGTCCGCGGTCGCGCCGACATAGACGCCGCAACGGCCGCAGATCAGGAAGTCGGTCGTGCCGGTGCCGAAGCGGTAGCGGATCGTCTCGGGGCCCAGCGACAGCGTCGCCAATCCCCCCGGATCGCTGACGGTGCGCGCGCCGTGGCGGCGGCAGAAGCCGCACTGGCACGCGCGCGGCGCCAGCGGCCGCTCGGTCTCGAAAGCCAGGCCGATCGCCTGGCAATGGCAGTGTCCGAGATGGCGCATCGCGCTTCCTCAGCCGTCGAACCGCGCCCAGGCATGGGGCGGCGTCTCGAAGCGGTAGCGCTCCGGATCGAACGGAGTCGGGATCGACGGCAGGTCCTCGGCGATGTCCCGGGGCAAGGAGAAGCGGTGGATCTCGCTATGCTCCGACTGGAGCGAGGGCACCTTGGCCTGCGCGATCAGGAAGAGGTGGACGAAGTCGCCGCGAGCGGGGTCGAGCCGGATGCCGCCGGCGCTGTGGACGCGCACCTCGCCATCCGCGCCGCGGGTGAGGCAGATCTCGTCGGCGCCTCCGGGCGGGCCGTCCGCGGCCACCATCCGCACCGGCACGAACGTCGTGCTGGCGGTCTCGGCGAAGGGGAGGTGGAAGCGGCTCCAGGCGGTGGGCGCGGCGAAGGTCTTCATCGGATAGTCGCCGTGGCGGCCGTCCTCGCGCGCCGCCTCGTAGGTGCGGACCACCGCGGTCAGCTCGAGCAGGCGCAACGGCACCCGGCTGGAGATGTAAAACAAGGCGACGAGGTGGCAGCCGCCTTCCTTCGTCACCAGCTCGAGCTTCGGACGGAAGACGAGCAGCCTGCCGGGCGGCGCCAGCACCTTGAACACGACCGCCCCGAGCAGCAAGGTCGGCAGCAGCATCCCGAGCAGAGCGATCGCCAGCGCCAGCCAGCGCGGCGCCGCCGCGCCGGCGAGCAGCGGCTCCGACATGCCGTAGAGGCCGAGGAAGACCGGCAGCGCGTGGTCGCCGAACGGGTCGCCGCCACCGGCGCCGGCCGTCCCCCACCAGGCCAGCCCGAGCAGGGCCGCGACCGCGAGCGTCAGCGCGACATAGCAGGCGAGCAGCCCGGCGAGCCGCTGCGCGGCGATGAAGGACCGGAAGCGGTCGCGCCGCCGCGGATGCCTCATGCCGCCTCTCCACCCATGGCGCGAGGCTAGAGGGCGGGGCGGCCCCCGGCAAGACGGCCGGCCTTGGGCGGGCGCTGCCCATTTTCCCGACGCACTTGCGCCCCGGGCTCGATCGAGCCGCCTGCGCGCGGGTGGAACTCGCCGTCGTGGCGGCGGATCTACAGTGTAGATACGGAGCAAGGCATGGAGCTCTACGTGCGCAAATGGGGAAACAGCGCGTAGAATCGGGGACAGTATATAGTTTTCCGCCGACCCGGTTCCGAGCGCGAGCCCGTGAAAACTATATACTGTCCCCGGCTTTCGCCCGGGCTCGGTCCCTACAAAGGGGACAGTCCCCTTTTTGCAAGTTGTTGAGAAGAGGGGCGGCGGGACGCTCCGAAAAAGGGGACTGTCCCTATTTCGCGAGCCGCGGCGCCACTTGCTGCGCCTGCGCCGCGAAGTCGGCGACGGCGACGCTTTCCCACACCGCGCCGCGGGTCATCGGGCCGATCGCGAACAGGGCTGGAATCGGGGACAGTATATAGTTCTCCGCCGACCCGGTTCCGAGCGCGAGCCCGTGAAAACTATATACTGTCCCCGGCTTTCCGACGCTTTCCCACACCGCGCCGCCCACGAAAACCATATACTGTCCCCGGCTTCCGAAAGCGTCCATGCCGGGTGGCTAGACGTCCAGATTGGCCACGTTGAGCGCATTCTCCTGGATGAACTCGCGGCGCGGCTCGACGACGTCGCCCATCAGCCGGGTGAAGATCTCGTCGGCGACGTCGGCCTGGGCGACCTCGACCTGGAGCAAGGCGCGGTTGGCCGGATCGAGGGTGGTCTCCCAGAGCTGGTCGGCATTCATCTCGCCCAAGCCCTTGTAGCGCTGGATGGCGAGGCCCTTGCGGCCGGCGGCGAGGATCGCCTCGAGCAGCTCGCTCGGGCGGCTGACGCGGACGCCTCTGGCGGCCGCGGCCGGAACCGCCTCCTCCTCCTCCTCGTCGTCGGCGGTCTCGGCGTCGCTCCCGGCCGCGGCCTGCGCGCCCTTGAGCGACACCAGCCGCGACGGCCTGGCATAAGTGGCGGCCTGCTCCCTGGCGAGGCCGTGCAGCTTGCGCGCCTCGGCCGAGGCGAGGAACTTGTGGTCGACGACATGGTGGTCAGTGACGCCGCGCCACAGCCGCCGCAGCACGTAATCGCCGTCCTCGCCGATCTCGGCGGTCCAGCGCGCCTCGTCGTCGCCGGGGTTGAGCCAGAGGGCGGCGCCGGCGAGCGCGCCCGCGCGGCGGCCCGCGTCGAGCTTCGGGTCGAGCGCGCCCGCCAGCGCCAGCGCCTCGATGATCGCCGGGTCGTAGCGGCGCGGGACGTAGCGCATCAGGGTGCGCATCCGCCGCGCATGGGCGGCGAGCGCGCGCAGATCGTCGTCCGAGCGGCTCCCCTCGCTGGTCTCCAGCACCATGTTGGCGACCCCGGCCTCGACCAGATATTCGTCGAGCGCGGGATCGTCCTTGAGATAGACTTCCGAGCGGCCCTTGCTGACCCGATAGAGCGGGGGCTGGGCGATGAAGAGGTGGCCGCGCTCGATGATGTCGGGCATCTGCCGGTAGAAGAAGG
>Ga0299913_10005569_pt1 | contig 10769 bp, 12 predicted proteins | sample RVTome_9_FD_201360 | JGI IMG/M metagenome (GOLD analysis project Ga0299913, IMG submission 201360) | Soil microbial communities from uranium-contaminated site in the Upper Colorado River Basin, Wyoming, United States - RVT155D38 (version 2) ... | reverse complement strand
GCTCCAGCCGTTCGCCTCGTTCGCTCCGGACGACGAGGCCGCCCTCGCCGGCGAGGCCGAGGACGTCGTGCGGTTTCTCAGCTAGCGAGCTTGCGGAGCGCGTAGAGCAGGATTCCGCCGTGGCTGAGGTACTCGCGCTCGCGCGGCGTCTCGAGGCGCACGCGGGCGGTGAAGGCGACCGGCTCGCCGCCGCCGTCCGGCGTCGCGGTGACCTGCGCGTGGCTCGCCTCGCCGTTCTCGAGCCCCTCGACGGCGAACGTCTCCCGTCCCGTGAGCCCCAGCGACTCGGCGCTCTCGCCGTCCGGGTACTGGAGCGGGACGATGCCCATCCCGATCAGGTTCGAGCGGTGGATGCGTTCGTAGCTCTCCGCGATCACCGCACGCACGCCGAGCAGGTTCGGCCCCTTGGCCGCCCAGTCGCGGGAGGAGCCCGAGCCGTACTCCTTGCCGGCGAGCACGACGGTGGGGACGCCCTCGGCGCGGTAGCGCATGGCCGCGTCGAAGATGGTCGTCTCCTCCCCGTCCGGCAGGTGCACCGTCCACGTCCCCTCGCTCTCCGGCACGAGCAGGTTGCGGAGCCGCACGTTGGCGAACGTCCCGCGCACCATCACCTCGTGGTTCCCGCGGCGTGAGCCGTAGGAGTTGAAGTCCTTGCGTTCGACCCCGTGCTCGATCAGGTAGCGCCCCGCCGGGCTGTCGAGCTTGATCGCGCCGGCCGGGGAGATGTGGTCGGTCGTCACGCTGTCGCCGACCATGACGAGGCAGCGGGCTCCGGCGACGTCCTCGACGGTGCCGGGCTCCGGCGACATCCCCTCGAAGTACGGCGGCAGGCGCACGTACGTCGAGTCGGGGTCCCAGGCGAAGAGGTCGCCCTCGGGGACGGGGAGCGCCGCCCAGTTCTCGTCTCCGGTGAAGACGTCCGCGTAGGTCCGCCGGTACATGTCCTCGTTGATCGCCTCCGCGATCGTGTCCTTGATCTGCTCCGGCGTCGGCCAGAGGTCGCGCAGGAACACGTCGCGCCCGTCCTGGTCGCGCCCGAGCGGCTCGGTCGTCAGGTCGAGGTCGATGCGGCCGGTCAACGCGTAGGCGACCACGAGCGGCGGCGAGGCGAGGTAGTTCGCCTTCACCTCCGGATGGATGCGCGCCTCGAAGTTCCGGTTCCCGGAGAGGACGGCGCAGACGACGAGCTCGCCGTCGTCGACCGCCTCGGAGATCTCGGGCGGCAGCGGCCCCGAGTTGCCGATGCAGGTCGTGCATCCGTAGCCGACCGTGTGGAAGCCGAGCGCCTCGAGGAACGGGGTCAGGCCCGCCTTGTCGTAGTACTCGGTCACCACCTTGGAGCCCGGCGCGAGGCTCGACTTCACCCACGGCTTGCGGGCGAGGCCGCGCTCGACGGCGTTCCTCGCCAAGAGCCCGGCGGCGACCATGACGGACGGGTTCGACGTGTTCGTGCAGCTCGTGATCGCGGCGATGACGACCGAGCCGTGCTCGAGGTCGAAGCTCTCGCCGCCCATCGAGACGGGCACCGAGCGCTGCTCCGGCTCAACCACGGCCACCGGCACGGGCTCGTCCTCGGGCAAGGCGCGATGGCCCGGCTCGGTGAACTCCGGCGGGTCGCTCGCGGGGAAGGAGTCCGCGATCGCCTTGTCCTCGCCGCCGTTTCGGTAGGGGACGCCGAAGGTCGAGAGCGACCGGAGGAAGGACTCCTTCGCCTCCGTCAGCGGCACGCGGTCCTGCGGCCGCCGCGGTCCGGCGAGGCTCGGCTCGACGTCGCCGAGGTCGAGCTCGACGATCTGCGAGTACTCGGGCGTCGCGTCGGGGTCGTGGAAGAGGCCCTGCGCGCGGCAGTACGCCTCCACGAGCTCGACCTGCTCCGCGCTGCGGCCCGTGAGGCGCAGGTAGCGCAGCGTCTCCTCGTCCACCGGGAAGAAGCCGCAGGTGGCGCCGTACTCCGGGGACATGTTCCCGATGGTCGCGCGGTCGGCGAGCGGCAGCCCGACGAGCCCGTGGCCGAAGTACTCGACGAACTTGCCGACGACGCCGAGCCTCCGCAGGATCTGCGTGACCGCCAGGACGAGGTCGGTGGCGGTGGCGCCCTCCGGGAGCTTGCCGGTGAGCCGGAAGCCCACGACCTGCGGGACGAGCATGGAGACGGGCTCGCCGAGGAGCACGGCCTCCGCCTCGATCCCGCCCACGCCCCAGCCGAGGACGCCGAGCCCGTTCACCATGGTCGTGTGCGAGTCGGTGCCGATCAGCGTGTCGGGGAACGCGAACGGGCGCCCGCCCTCCTCCCGCGCCTCGACGACGCGCGCGAGGTACTCGAGGTTGACCTGGTGGACGATCCCGGTGTTCGGCGGGACGACGCTGAAGTTGTCGAACGCCGTCTGGCCCCAGCGGAGGAAGGCGTAGCGCTCGCGGTTCCGCTCGAACTCGCGCTCGGTGTTCCGGAAGATGGCGAAGCGCGAGCCGAACTCGTCCACCTGCACCGAGTGGTCGATGACGAGCTCGGCCGGGATCTGCGGGTTGATCGCCGCCGCGTCGCCGCCGAGCGCGACCATCGCCTCGCGCATCGCGGCGAGGTCGACGATCGCCGGCACGCCGGTGAAGTCCTGGAGCAGGACGCGCGCCGGGCGGAACGAGATCTCGTGGCTTGGGTCGGCCTGGGCGTCCCAGCTCGCGACCGCGCGCACCTCCTGCTCGCTCCCGAGGCCGAGCGCCTCGGCCCGGAGGACGTTCTCCAGGAGGACGCGCAGCGTGTACGGGAGGCGCGCGATGTCGGTCTCGCCGGCGAGCGAGTCGAGCCGCGCGAGCGCGTGCCGCCGCCCGCCGGCCTCGATCTCTGCGAGCGCTCCGAACGTGTCGGCCATCTCGCCTTCCAGTCTAGGCGTCCGCGAGACTCGTGCCGGGCGGCACGACGACGACCGGGCACGGGGCGTTGCCGGCGAGGTTTCCGGAGACGCTCCCGAGCAGCGCGCGCTTGACGCCGCCGCGGCCGTGCGAGCCGATGACGAGCAGCATGGCCTGCGTCTCCTCCGCCACGGCGCGCGCCCTCCCCGCGACGTCCCCGATCTCGACGCGGAGCTCGGTCGAGTCGGGAAGGCCCGCGTCGCGGACCACGTCGGAGAGGATGGCGGCGCCGGCCTGGCGCTCGGACTCGGCGAGCCGCTCCTGGCCGAGGGGGGCGGCGCTCACCCCCGGCGCCGTCGTCCGCGCTGCGACGTGGAGCAGCACGACCTCCGCGGGGAGGCGGGCGGCGAGCGCGCCGGCGACCCGCGCCGCGTTGCGGGCCTCGGCCGAGTCGTCGGCGCAGCACAGGATGACGGACGCCATGCGGGCATTCTCCCCGATCCGCGCCGGGCGCGAGCGCCGGGCGCGAGCCCCGGGTCTTGCGGGATTCCCGCAGCCGGTCTGCGGGCCGGGACCGACGCGAGGCCCCTCGGCCCCCGATCAGAATGAGACCGTGGCCAGGAGGAAGAAGCAGGCGCGCGTCCCGGTCGCTCCCCGCGCGACGACCAGGCAGCAGTCGGCCCCGTTGCTCACCCGCCGGCGAGTGCTCGTCGTCGCCGTGATCGCTGCGGCCGTGGCGGTCGGGCTGGTCGGGGCGAGCATCCTGAGCGCGCGCGGCGACGGGGACGGCGGCGGAGGCGGCGGCGGGGAGACGGCCGCGATCGCCGGCGGCCCGGACGTCGAGCTGCTCCTCGAGGACATTCCCCAGGAGGGAGCGGTCCTCGGCGAGGACGACGCACCCGTCACGCTCGTCGAGTACGCCGACCTCCAGTGTCCCTTCTGTGCCGACTGGGCGCTGCAGACCTTCCCCGTGCTCGTCGCCGACTACGTCCGCGACGGACGGCTTCGCATCGAGTTCCGCGGCCTCTCCTTCATCGGGGAGGACTCCGAGGAGGCGCTGCGCGCGGCCCTCGCCGCCGGCGAGCAGGGCAAGCTGTGGAACGTGGTCGACCTCGTCTACACGAACCAGGGCGCCGAGAACAGCGGCTGGGTCACGGACGACTTCCTGCGCGCCGTCGGCGCCGCCGTCCCGGGGCTGGACGCCGACCGGATGATGGACGCCCGCGACGCCGCCGAGGTGACGGCGGCGATGGAGGAGGCGGCCGCGGCTGCCCAGTCCGACGGCGTCTCGGGGACGCCCTCCTTCCTGCTCGGACCGACCGGCGGCGACCTCGAGCCTCTGGCGGTCAGCTCCCTCGGCCCCGAGGAGTTCCGCGCAGCGATCGACGAGCTGCTCGGCGGGTGAGCGACCGCGCGCTGCGGATCGCGGTCGGCGTGCTCGCGCTCGCGGGCACCGGGATCGCCGCGTACCTGACCTACACGAAGTACGCCGACGCGACGATCGCGTGCGCCACCGGCGGCTGCGAGACGGTGCAGGACTCCGAGTACGCCGAGATCCTCGGGCTGCCGGTGCCCGTTCTCGGGCTGGTCGGCTACCTGGCCATCTTCGCCACCGCGTGGTTCGCGGGCGACACGGCCCGCGTCGCCGGCGCCGCGCTCGCCCTCGGGGGACTGGCCTTCTCCGTCTATCTGATCTTCGTGCAGGTCTTCGCCATCGAGGCCTACTGCCAGTGGTGCCTGGCGAGTGATGCCGTGATGGCGCTCCTGGCCGTGGCCACCGTGGCTCGACTACGCCGGCCGTCCGCGACCTGACACTTTCGAGACACCGCGTCACACAGCTGCGCGCCGAAGACCGTTAGCGTCGAAAGCGGGTGGTGGCCCGGGGTGGCCCCAGCCGGCGGGGAAGCAGTCGAGCGTCGCGACCTGCTCAGGACGCCCGGGCGACGAACCGCTCGAAGCGCTCGGCCAGCCGCTCGCGGTCAGGCCGCAACCCAGCGCTCCGCGGGACGTCCAGCCTCTGACCGTGGAAGCCCTTTAGGAGCTCGAGCATCGGCCCGTCTTCGTCTTCGAGGAGCTCCCGCGAGACTCGCACCTCGTAGTCTGGAGACACGCCGACGAGATCCTTGTCGAAGGCTCTGTGGTGAATGGAGCAGAGGCACAAGCCGTTGGCCACGACCGGGTCTCCCCGTGACTCGGGGTCACCAATGATGTGGGCTGCGTCAAGGAGGCGAACCTCCTTCAGCCTGCACATAGCGCACCGACTCCGATAGGCCGGAACGACCCGCCCCCGGAATCGCGCCTGGTGGACACGGACTCGCGTCTCCCGAAAGACGTAACGCCGTTCGATCGGATCCTCGATCCGACGAGGCTCCTGCTCATCGAGAGACCCGGCCATCGCGCCGCGCTCGATCAGCACGTGGCGAGCCGCATCATCGATCCGCGTGACCCAGCACGGGAACTCGGGCCGATACCACCCCGGCCGCGTGGCAATGAAGTACACGATCGGAACCTGGAGCTCGTACGCTCGGCGAAGCGCGACGTTATCGGGGTGTTCGATTCCGCCGGCTTGATACGCGTAGAGGAACCCGTCGTCGGTCTCTTCGTCGTCATAGGGTGAGTTGGCGGAGGTGTTGACCGAGAGCGCAGCCGGCCCGCGCTGGGCACGAGCCCGGAAGATGCCCTTCGCGGGAGTCAGATAAGGAACCCGCTCGCCGCGGAACGCGAATCTGCGGTCGAGGCCTCCTCGATACGGGACGTCGTCGCCGAACTCAGCGCACAGGATCGCGAGTTGAGCGAAGCAGGACGAGCGCAGGCCCTCGTCGCGCACCGGCCGATTCTACGACCCGGCGGCCCTCGTCCCTAGTCCGGCTTGGCGGACATCGCCCACACGGCGACCACGTAGGCGATCAACGTGATTGCGGTCACGACGGTGGCGCCGCGGACGAAGCCGCTCGTCGTGCCGCCGCCCTGCCGGAGGCGGCGGGCGCCCACGCCGGCGAGGATCAGCGCGACGAGGATGAGCGGGAGGCCGAAATCGCCGGTCATCCAGCCGATGTCGAGCCAGGCCGGCTCGTCGGGGACGTCGTCCCAGCCCTGCTCGCTCCAGATCCACTGCGCGCCGACGCGCATGAGGATCCAGCCCGGGAGCGCCAGGACGAGGAGCGAGAGGAAGCCGAAGCGCGCGAGCATCGCCGCGCCGCCCGGGGTCTCGCGGGCCCAGCCGAAGAGCTGGAAGCTGAGCGCGGTGATCAGGCCGCCGACCAGGATCGACGCGCCCAGGATGTGCAGAAGCAGCGGAAACTCCACGGTCAGGCCCCCGGCTTGTAGACCATCACGACGAGGATGGCGAGGGTGACGAGGGAGCCGGCGACGTGGAGCACGAGGCCGCGCGACGAGCGCGCGAGGGCGGCGAACTCGGAGCTGGGAGCGTCCTCCCCGTCGGCGACGAGCGAGCGAGCGCGGTCGTTGACCACCTTGTAGGTCGCCCCGGTACGGCCGCCGATCGCCGCGGCGACGATCCACAGGGCGAGCGCGGCGATGATCCAGCCGTCCCAGATCTCGTACTCGTCGAGGGCGAGCCAGATCCCGAAGACGATCGTGCCGATCATCCCGACGGCGGTCAGAGCGTCCCCGGCGCGCGACACCCGGAACAGGCGCACCACGTCGCTCGGAAGGGACGTGCGCCACAGAGCCGCGACGAGCACCGAGTAGATCACCAACGCGGCGATCCAGGCGAACGCCGAGAGGACGTGCAGCGCGAGCAGCCAGTCGTACAGCTCCACGGGCCGCAGCCTAACCCGGCTCGCCGACGTCGGTGATCTGGAAGACTTTGCGCAGCGTCTCGTGTATCCGCCAGACGGTCCGGTCGCCCGCCCGGAGCACGCCGACGACGCCCGGCTCGAGCTCGAGGGTCGGGCCGCCCTCGACCTCCACCGTCGCGCGCCCCGAGACGACGACGAAGAGCTCGTCCGCCTCGACGTCCGTTACCACCCCGGGCGTGACCTGCCAGACGCCTCGCACCACCCGCCCGTCGGGCGACGTGGCGAGGACGAGCTCGGAGACCTCCGGCGAGCCCTCGAGCACCGTCTCCGGGTCGAGCGGCGCGGGCTCGAGGGCGAGCTCGGCGACGCGGTGGACGACGGAGCCCTCGGTCATCAGCTGTCGAACCCCAGCCCGAGCCGGTCGAGCGTCCGCAGCCAGAGCCCGCGGCGGCCCGCGTTCCGGTCGGCGGCGTCGAGGCGGTTCCGCGTCAGCTGGATGACCCCCGAGCGCAGCGGCTCCGGCGGGAACGGCACGGGCTTCGAGCGGACGTAGCGGAGGCGCGTCGCCTCGGTCTCGCGGCCGTCGAGCAGGTCGAGGCCGACGCGCGCGCCGAAGCGGGTCGAGACGACGCCGAGGCCCGTGTAGCCGACCGCGTAGGCGACGTGGCCGCCGTGTGCCGTGCCGAAGAAGACGGAGAAGCGGCTGCACGTGTCGATGGCCCCGCCCCAGCGGTGCGAGAAGCGCACGCCCTCGAGCTGCGGGAACGTCGCGAAGAAGTGCTGCGAGAGCTTGGCGAAGCTCGCCTCGTCGTCGTCGAGCTCCGGGCGCACGGGCCCGCCGTAGCGGTAGACGGCGTCGTAGCCGCCCCAGAGGATCCGGTCGTCGCTCGTGAGGCGGTAGTAGTGGAACTGGTTCGCCATGTCGCCCAGGCCCTGGCGCCGTTTCCAGCCGATCGACTCGCGCTGCGCCGGCGAGAGCGGCTCCGTCATGAGCGCGTAGTCGTAGACGGGCGCGACGTAGCGGCGGATCGCACGGAGGAGCGGCGGGTAGGCGCTCGTCGCCAGGAGGACGGAGCGCGCGCGGACGTGGCCGGCCGGCACGAGGACGCGGACGCCGGTCGGGTCGTCCACGATCCGCGTGGCCGGCGTCCGCTCGTGGATGCGGACTCCGACGGCGCGGGCGGCGTCGGCCAGGCCGACGACGAGCTTTCCGGGATGGACGAGAGCGGCGTCGGTCTTGTCCCAGACCCCGCCGAGGTAGGTCGGCGAGGCCACCTCGGCCTGGATCGCCTCGCGGTCGAACACCTCGTGCTCATGGCCGTGGCGCTCGAGCAGCTCCGCGGTCTCCTCGACCCAGGCGAGCTCGTGCGGCTCGAGCGCGACGCCGACGTCGCCGGTCAGCTCGAGCTCGCAGTCGATGCCGAGCCGCTCGACGTCGGCGACGAAGCCCGCGAAGTTCTCGCGGCCCAGGCGCTCGAGCGCCGGCATCTCCGCCGCAAAGCGCGCGAGTCCGTTCTCGATCCCGTGCGTCAGCGAGCCGAGGGCGAAGCCGCCGTTGCGCCCGCTCGCGCCGATGCCGACCGTGTCCGCCTCGAGGACGACGACGTCCCGCGCGGGATCCTCGGCCTTGGCGTGGAGCGACGCCCAGAGACCGGTGAAGCCGGCGCCGACGATGCAGAGATCGGCCTCCGCCGGCCCTTCCAGCGGCGGCTCCCGCTCGCGCGCGGGCAACGCGTCGAGCCAGTAGGGCCGCACGGTCGCGCCCGCGAAAGCGGCGCGCAGGGCGGCGGTCGGCGGAGTCGTGGGCCAGGGAAAGGTCATGGCCCGAGTCTAGGGCGGTCGGAGGCGCTGGACGCCTCCGACCCCTAGGTCGCCATGGTCAGCGGGAGAGACCGGCGGCGCGGCCCAGGCGCGTCGCCGCGTCGCCCGCCGAGCGCAGGCCGAACGCGCCGACCACGACCGGCGCGGCGTAGCCCACCGTTACGAGCATCCACGTCACCAACTGCGTCACCTCCTTCCTGGGCACGAAAAAGAGGCCCGGAGCGCTGCTCCCGAGGCCTCGTCGCCTACGCGCGGTCATCACCACGACCGCACCTCCAAGCTAGCGAGAGCGGGACGCGCCCGCAAGGCGTCGCACGTTAAGAACAGGTTCAGCCGGCGAGGGCCGTTACGACGAGGTCGCGGGTGCGCTGCGTGAGCCCTCCGCCGGGGTCCTTCTCGGGGTTGAGGCAGCCGACGCTCAGGCCGGCGACGGCGGGGGAGGCACACAGCGGCGGGAGCAGCTCGGCGAGCTCCTCCCACTCGAGGCCGCCGGGCATGAGGTAGTCCGTCGCCGGCATCGCCCGCTCGTCGAGCACGTCGACGTCGAGGTGGATCCAGAAGCGGCCGGGATCGACGGCGAGGCGCGCGGCGGCGAGCTCGCCCGCCTCGCCCAGGCCCTGCGCGCGAAGGTCGTCCGGGGAGAGGACGAGCAGGTCGGCCAGGTCTCCTTCCAGGAGCGCCTCGACGTCCACGGCCTCCTCCGGGTCGCGGGCGCCGAGGACGACGGCCGCCGCGGGAGCCGCCGACGGCCCGCCGGCCGCCTGCACCCAGCGCTCCGGCCCGAAGCCGAAGGCAACTGCGAGCGGCATGTCGGCGCCCTCGCCGGTCGGCGAGGTCCGCCCGTCGTAGACGTCGACGTGCCCGTCCACGTTGACGATTCCCACCGCCCCGGCCGCGTCGCGCACGCCCGCGAGCGCGCCGGGAACGAGAGCGCAGCAGCCCCCGAGGACGAGCGGGCGCTCCCCGGCGGCGACCAGCGACCGGACGGCGGACCGCACCGCGACGGTCATCGCCAGCACGTCCCCGGAGCCGACGATCCCCGTCTCCGGGTCGCGGGCCTCGTCCCGGATGCGGACGTCGACGTCGCCGCGGTCGGCGACCCCGAGCCGCTCGACGAGCCCGGCCTCGCGCAGGGCGGCGGGCGCCAGCTCCGTCCCGCCGGCACGTCCGATGGAGTCGATCGGCACCCCCACGACGGCCCACGCGCTCACGCCCCGACGCTAGCAGGGACGGGGGCCGAAGCCCCCGCCCCTGCTTCACGCGACTCAGCCGCCGACCAGCTGACCCCGGATCGCGCCTCCGGGGAAGTCCGTCGTGTGGTAGTTGACGTAGAACCCGGCCGGGTCGGCGCAGATCCTCGCCGCGACGTCGGCCGTGATGTCGAGCCGGGCCGCCTGGAGGATGAGCTTCCGGTCGGTCGAGCCCTCGAAGAGCGTCACGAGGATCGGGCCGTTGACGCCCGCGGCGCCCACGTGGATGTGGCCGCGGGTGAACGTCTCCCGCGCCGGGTTGGCGATGGCGAGCGCGAAGCTCAGCTTCGTGTCGTTCACGAACACGCCCACCGCCCCGAACGCCTTCGACCCGGACGGCGGAACCTCGTTGTCCGCCTTGAGCACCGCGCCCAACGCGCACTTCGTCGCCTCGCCGGTCGCACCGGCGGGCATCGAGACCGCCAGCGCGGCGAGCGCGGCGACGAGCGCGAGCACGGCAAGCAGCCGTCGGTTCACACGCATGAAATTCCCCCTTCTGGAGACCTTGCTGGGACGATCTGCCTCGTCCAGGGTCTACGAGGGTTCTGGGCTTCCGGTTTCCCTTTTTCCGGGCGTGGACTACTTGTCCGAGTAGGCGAACAGGAGGAACTGGGTGAACTGCGCGGGCGCGAAGTTGTTGTCGCTGACGAGGACGAGCGTGCGCCGCCCGTCGGCGAGGTCCGGCCCGAAGGCCATCCCCTCGACGTTGTCGAGCGGGATGCCGAGCACGTCCAGGTCGAGGAGCAGCGTCTTCTCGACCGGGTCGATCGAGCCGAGCTGGCCGGCGAGGCTCGCGCGGCCACCGATGTTCCGGGCTCCGGAGATCTCGACCGTGTAGAGCTTGATCGTGTTCCCGGTCCCGGGCGCGCCGACGGAGAACGAGCGCTCCATCGAGAGGTACGAGTGCTTGTCGAGCGCCAGGAGCTCCACGAGCCCGTTCACCGAGAAGTTCGTCGGCGGCACTGGCGGCTCGGCGACCGGGTCGGTCCAGTAGAGGTACTGCCGGTCGGGCCGGCCGGTCTTGAGGTTGTAGCGGAGGAGCCGCGCGGGGCTCTCGACGCCGACCGCGGCGGCCGGGCCGTCCTGCACG
>Ga0299913_10005568_pt1 | contig 10771 bp, 10 predicted proteins | sample RVTome_9_FD_201360 | JGI IMG/M metagenome (GOLD analysis project Ga0299913, IMG submission 201360) | Soil microbial communities from uranium-contaminated site in the Upper Colorado River Basin, Wyoming, United States - RVT155D38 (version 2) ... | reverse complement strand
TCCTCACCGTCGCCGGGATCGCCCTTGCTTTCCCGCTCGGGCTGCTCCTGGCGCTGGGCCGGAGGTCCACCTTGCCGGCGCTTCGGGTCGCCTCGGTGACCTACATCGAGTTCATCAGGGGGGTGCCCCTGATCACGCTGCTCTTGATGGGGATCTTCGTGATCGGGTTTTTCCTGCCCAGCGGGCTCAGGCCCGGCAACGTGACCAGGGTCCTCATCGCCATAACCCTGTTCGAGTCGGCATACATCGCCGAGGTCGTGCGTGGTGGCCTGCAGTCCGTTCCGAAGGGCCAGGTGGAGGCGGCCCAGGCCGTCGGTTTGTCCCCATGGAAGAACATGCGCCTGATCGTGCTGCCGCAGGCCTTGCGCAACACGATCCCGGCCATGGTGGGGCAGTTCATCAGCCTGTTCAAGGACACCACCCTGGTCACCATCGTCGGGATGATCGACATCCTCGGCGCCTCCCAGGCGGCCAACGCCCAGGCCCCGTTCCTGGCCCAGGGCCTGCATCTGGTGACTCTGCCTTTCGTCGGGTTCGCATTTTGGGTCGGTTCGTACACGATGTCGCGCGAGGCGCGCCGTCTGGAGAGAAAGCTCGGAGTGGGAGAGAGATGACTGAGCAACAGCAGGTGTTTTCCGACGCGACCCAGTCGACGGGTGAGGCGATCATCCTCCTCGAGAACGTCGACAAGTACTTCGGGGACTTCCAGGCCCTGGCCGACATCAACATGCGGGTGGGGCTACAGGAGGTCGTGGTCGTGATCGGCCCCTCAGGGTCGGGCAAGTCGACATTGATCCGGTGCATCAACCGGCTGGAGAAACACGACCGGGGCCGGATCGTGGTGGACGGGGTCGAGCTCTCCGACGACATCCGCAACATCCAGGTGGTGCGTCGGGAGACGGGAATGGTGTTCCAGCAGTTCAACCTGTTTCCCCACATCACCGTCCTCGACAACGTCACATTGGCTCCACGTCATGTCCGTCAGCTGCCGAAACGGGAGGCGGAAGAGCTGGGCATGAGCATGCTGGAGCGGGTCAAGATCCCCGAGCAGGCGCAGAAGTACCCCGGTCAGCTCTCCGGTGGCCAGCAGCAGCGGGTCGCCATCGCCCGGGCGTTGGCGATGCAACCCAAGGTCATGCTCTTCGACGAGCCGACCTCGGCGCTGGACCCGGAGATGATCAAAGAGGTGCTCGACGTCATGGTCGAGCTGGCGGAGGGGGGGATGACCATGATCGTGGTCACCCACGAGATGGGCTTCGCCCGGGCGGTGGCCAACCGCGTGGTGTTCATGTCTGACGGACAGATCGTCGAGGTGGGAACGCCGGAGCACTTCTTCACCGACCCCCAGGAGGACCGGACCAAGTTGTTCCTCAGCCAGATTCTCTGAGTGGCCCCAGGCCCGTGGTGGCGTTTCCTGGCGCCGGCTGACCGCCGCTACCAGCCGCGGGAACATAACCTGACCTGGTCTTGTCCCTTCTTCTCAAGCTCTCCTTGGTCGTCCTCGGTGGTGTCCTCCTCGGCGCCACCGCATTCGGCCTTTCGGGACTGGGTGATGACCTCGCCGAGGCGGCACCCGCATCCGTTGCCGCCGTGACCACCATGACCTCGAGCACGCGTCCGGCCACCACTACCACGGTTGCCGCCACCACGACCACGACCTTGCCCGAGAAGGGATATCTCGTGATCCACGGCACCGGTGACGTGGCAGTCGATCCCGACTACATCCCGGCGCTGGCGGCCAATGGATGGGACCACGCCTGGTCCGGTCTCGACGGGCTGTTCGTCGACGACGATCTCACCGTGATCAACCTGGAGTGTGTTCCCTCCGACATCGGATCGCCGGTAGGCAAGGCATTCGTGTTTCGATGTCCCACCGAAACCCTCCCCTCGATGAAGGCGAACGGCATCGACGTGGCCAACCTCGGCAACAACCACTCCGGTGACTTCGGGAAGGAGGCACTGGTCGACGGTCGGCAGAACCTGATCTCGGCCGGGATCGGCCCGGTCGGGGCGGGACGTGATGTCGCCGAGGCAGGCCAACCTGCGCTGATCGACGTCAACGGCTGGACGGTGGCCGTGGTCGGGTTCGGTGGCGTAGCCCCCGACGAGTCGTGGTACGCGACATCCGATTCGCCCGGGATGAGAAGTGGTGACCACACCGCTTCGATGGTCGAGGCTGTGGTCGCCGCCGACGAGTTGGCCGACCTGGTGGTGGTCACGGTCCATTGGGGAATCGAGCTGGACACCACGCCCCGCCAGGACGACATCGAGCGGGCGGAGTCGATGATCGACGCCGGGGCGGACATCATCTTCGGCCACCACCCGCACCGGATGCAGCCTCTGGAGATGATTGACGGAGCAGCGGTCTTCTGGTCCCTGGGCAACTTCGTATGGCCCCACAACTCGGTGCCGAGCGCCACCACCGCGGTCGCCCGGGCGGTGGTCGCGCCCGACGGCGTCATCGAGGCGTGCTTGATACCGGCCTACATCGAGTCACACGGCCATCCTGTGCTCACCGAAGAGGCCACCTGCGCCCCACCGGGTTAGGAGACGACCGACAGTGAACGAGAGAGCGGGCCAGGTGATCCTGGTCGTCGTCGCCGGGTTCGTGCTCGGCCTCGCCGTGTTCCTGGTGACCCGGAGCGACGCGCCGCCGCATGCCGTCGAGGCCGCCAGCCCCTCGAGCACTCCCACCACGGTCCCTGCCCTCAGCAGGCCCGATCCAGGCTCGACCACCACATCCCCCACCTCCACGACGAGCATGACGCTCGCCCCCCAGACCCGTGACCCGGGCACCGTGCCCGGCTTCACCGTCGGCCTGCCCTGGGGGACGACCGTGGGTGTGACCATGTTCCGGGGTAACCCGACCCGCACCTTCCACGGGGTAGGACCGGTTCCCGACACCCCGACGGTGGCCTGGCGCTATCCCGACGCCCAGATGTGCAGCCCCTCGTCCGAAGGTGGCGAGACCAGGATCTGGTGCGGGATGGGATGGACCGGCCAGCCGGCGCTGTGGGAGCGCCCCGATGGGGTGACCGAGCTCATCTTCGGCGCCTACGACTCGGCGGTCCACTTCGTCGACGCCGCCACCGGGGAGGACCTTCGACCCGAGTTCCAGACCGGCGACATCATCAAGGGCTCGGTCACCCTAGATCCCGACGGGTTTCCGCTGCTCTACTTCGGATCGAGGGACAACAGCCTGAGGATCCTCGCCCTCGATCGTGAGGAGCCGACGTTGCTCTGGTCGATGGAGGCCAACGAGGTCGACGGGATCTGGAACGACGACTGGGACTCCAACCCGGCCATCGTCGACGACATCATGTACGAGGGAGGCGAGAACGGCTGGTTCTTCGCGGTCCAGCTCAACCGCGGTTACGACGCCGAGGGGGATGTGGTGGTCGACCCGGTGAAGCTCGTGCAGATGCCCGGCTACAACGAGGAGCTCTTGTCCAAATCCGGGCGCAACGTCTCGATCGAGAGCTCGGTCCTGGTCTTCGACCAGAGGGTCTACTTCGCCAACTCGGGCGGGCGGGTCGTGGGGCTGGACGTGTCCAACGTGCGCGATGGCGAGGCGCCGATCGTGTTCGACTACTACGCCGGGGGCGACATCGACGCAACGATGGTGGCCGACGCCGAGGGGATGATCTATGTGGCGATCGAGCACGAGCCCTCACAGATGGGAGTCGGGGAGATCGAACGCAACCGGGAGGTGGGGCAGCTGGTCAAGCTCGACCCCTACACCGACGGCGACCCCAGGATTTGGGGTCTCGACCTCACCGCGGGGAGTGCCGACTCCGGCTCATGGTCCACCCCGGCGGTATTCGAGGGGGTGGTGTATGTCAACACCCAACAAGGCTCGCTCATCGCGGTGGACGCCGGAGACGGATCGCTGATCTGGGACGACGACGTCGGCTTCCACTCCTGGTCCTCCCCGGTCATCGTCGATGAGACCCTGGTCACCGCCACCTGTCTCGGCGACGTCCGCGCCTACTCGCTCGATGACCCGCGCTCCCCCGTCATGGAGTGGTCGCTCGACCTGGGTGGATCCTGTCTTGAGTCGACGCCGGTGGTGTGGAAGGGCGCCATCTACCTCGGCTCCCGCGACGGCTACATGCGCGCCCTGCGCTGAGCCTGCCCGCAGGGAAGATGTAGTGTCAAAGCCTGTCTGTTTTAGAGTGTGAGCATGGATCAGGATCGGCTCGGAATCGGCGATCTTGGCCCGATCGGCGCCTTGACCGATCTCACCCGACGCCAGCTCTACGAGTTCGTGATTACCTCCTCCGATTCGGTGGGTCGTGACGAGGCGGCGCAAGCGGTGGGGATCCCACGCCAAACCGCGGCATATCACCTGGATCGTCTCGCCGAGGAGGGTCTGGTCGAGGTCGAGTTCCTGCGGCGCACCGGGCGAACCGGCCCCGGTGCCGGCCGGCCGGCCAAGCTCTACAAACGCTCGGAGCGGGATCACGAGGTCAGTCTCCCCCCTCGCCGTTACGCGTTGGCGGCCCGGATCCTGCTCGAAGCGATCTCCTCGAGTGGGGTCGCGCCTTCAGACCTGGCCGAGGTGGCCCTACGGGTCGGCCGGGAGCTGGCGAGTGACGGCTTGGAGCGAGCGCTGCGGGAGACCGGGTACGAGCCGGTCGAGGAGGACGGGGAGACCCGTTTTCGCAACTGCCCTTTCCATGCTCTCAAAGAGCAAGACCAAGACTTGGTGTGCCACCTCAACCTCGGTTTGGTCGAAGGGATGCTCGAAGCGGCTCCAGATGGGCGCAACGCCCATCTGGAGCCGTCCGATTCGTACTGTTGTGTGAGGATCCGCCCCTGAGACGGACCTCGTTTCAGCTGTCGATGAAATCTTCCCTCGACTGCTCCGCTCTCGCCGCACCGATCGCGGTCTTTACCTTCTTCTGCTCCTCGGGGGGAGGAAGCACCGCGGTCATGCCGAGCGACTCGAACCAGAGCTCCCGGGCCCAACCCTGGGTGTGGTACAGGTGCTCGTCCTCTTCCTCTTCGACCTGCTCATAGGCTTCCTGGAGCACCTGGGCCCGGGGTCCCTTCAGCTCTGAGGCCACCTCGCCGATCAGCTCCCAGTTGGCGTGGTCCTTGATCTCGGCGTCGACGACACACTCGGCCGCAACCAGCTGGGCGGCGCTCATGTCGCCGGCTTCGAGCGCCATGTTCATCGCCTTGACCAGGGCCTCGGCCTTGAACCTGACCACGGCCCGTCCGGGTGTCTCCACTTCGGGGTCGAGCTCCAGCTCGGTGAAGATGTCACCGACGATCTCCACGTGGTTCCTGGTCTCGTCGAGATACCCTTGCCACTCCTCGCGCAGGTCCTCATTGACCGTGCAGCGAAGTGCCGTCTCGTAGACCTGGACTCCGCCCAGCTCCGTCTCGAGTGCCTGGTAGAGGAGCTCATTCACCTGTTCGTCCCTCATCCCTCGTCCTTCCTGTTGGGTGGGCAGGCTTACCCGCGGCTCCGCCGCGCCAAACCAGGAGACGGCCCCGATCAGGCCTTCGCAGATGTGGCGCGCAGGGCGACCAGGGCGATGTCGTCTCTGGCGTTGGGGGTGTCGCCGAGCAGGATGGACAGCATCTGATCGAGCAGTGTCTCGGGGTCGTCCCTCATGCTCTTGGATAGGGCCAGCTCGACACTGTCGGGTGGGTCGAGGTCGGGGAGCGCATAGCCGTCGGTGTAGAGGACCAAGGTGTCGCCGGGGCCCAGGGTGTGCTCCTCCTCGATCGGGTTGAGCACCGGGAGCACCCCGGCAGGAGGGCAGGGCTGTCCCAATCTTCGCAACTCCCCATCGGCCGTGATCACGATCGGCGGGGGATGGCCGGCGAGTGTCACCCGCAGATCGAAACCGTGGCCGTTGTCGCGGAGCAGCAAATATGCCAGGGTGCACATGCGGTCCTCGACCAGCAGGGCCTCGTTCAACTGGCTCAGAACGGTTTCAAAGCCGGGGTCGAGGGCAATCGTAGATCTGAGGGTGTACCGTGCCAGGCCCACGGCGGCTGCAGCCTCGATCCCTTTACCTGCGATGTCACCGACCACGATGGCGTGACCGCCTCCCGGAATCGGCACCACGTCGTAGAAGTCCCCGCCGACATGACCGATCAGCGACAGCGGTCGATAACGGGCCGCCAGCTCGAGCCCGGGGACCGTGGGCAGTTTTCGGGGGGTCAGGACCGCCTGCAAGGTCTCGGCGATCTCGCGCTGCTGCTGATAGAGCCCGGCGTTCTCCATTGTGGCGGCGGCGCGGTCGGCGATAGTCGTCAACAGATCGAGGTCGGTCGGGCCCAGCCCCTGGTCAGCCGCGGAGCGAGCCACGGTCAGCGTGCCGATGACACGGCGACCCACCTGCATCGGCACGCAGGCAACCGATCCCAGGTCGAGGCGGCGCAGGGTGTCGGCCAGCTCGGCTCCCGATCGGCCTTCCAACTCATCGAGCCTGGCCGCGGTGACCCGGTCGATGACCTCGGGCCGCCCCGACCTCACCACACGCGCCTGGAGCCGGTCTTCGCCGATCGAGATCGCTCCCCCGGTAGCCACGTGCACAAGTTTCCGAGCGTCGTCGATGTCGGGGTGGACCGCGGCCACGGGCTCGAGTCGGTCCCCAGGCTCCAAGATGTGGACCAAGCACCAAGAGCCGATTCGGGGAACGAGCGCACCGGCCAGCGCCTGAACGCTCTCCTCGCGGTCGAGCGACGATCCCAGCGCCTCGTAGACGACGGAGAGCAGCTCTTGATCCTCGTCCCGTCGGACCTGGGCAGTTATGTCGGAGAAGAAGTTGATCACCAGGACCACTTCGCCGAGATCGTTCTTGATCGGGCTGGCGCTGACTCGCGACCACCGGGCGTGTTGCGCCCCCTTCCTCCTGTATCCGACCACCGTCTCGGCGAAGGGCTCCCCGGCCATCACCTTCCGGCCGGGCAGCTCATCGCCGGGCAGTGGAGCACCGGTCCGGTCGATCATGTCGAAGTTTGCGAGGATCTCCCCGGCCGGCGTGGAGGCAAGCTGGGCGCCGCTCTCGAAGCCAAGCATCTCCGCGGCGGTGTCATTGGCGTAGAGCAGATCCCCAGACCGGTCCTGGACCGTGATCGCCTCGCTGGCATGGCGAAAGAGGATGTCGAGGACATGTCGGTCCTCGTCTCTCGCCAGTTCGATGAAGCGGTCCCCGGGCATTGCCCCTCCGGCCGCCGGGCGGGACGGACGCCCGATCCGGCAGGCGAGAAGTTAGTCTGTCGGCAGGGCGTGAGCTTCAAGGAGTGCCCCGCATGAGTCCAGCCTCGTTCGAGGAACGAAGCTCCAAGTCACCGTCGAACCGCTCCCCATCGACCGGGGAAGCGCGCCGCGCCGAGCTGACACTGACCCCGGTGCCGGGCTCGGTTCCCAAAGCGCGGCGGTTCGTCGCCTCCCTCGACTTCACCGGAGGGTCGGACCCGGAGCGGCTTGCCCTCCTCACCGCGGAGATCGTCACCAACGCGATTCTCCATGCCCGAACCCCGCTCAAGGTCGAGGCCGTCGAGGTGGCGGGCCGGGGAGTGCGGGTCTCCGTCACCGATGGAAACGCCAATCCGCCGGTGAAGAAGGACTACGGCCCGAGCTCGCCGACCGGGCGAGGGCTGCACATCGTCGAATCGATGGCCGACCGGTGGGGATTCGAGAGTCTGGCGTCGGGCAAGACGGTTTGGTTCGAGCTCGCCTTCGAGGATGCTTCGGAGTGATCCAGGACGAGATGGTGCAGGTGCATCTACTCCAGGTGCCGGTCGAGCTCTGGAGGCAGGCGAGGGCGCATCAAGACGCGGTTCGCCGGGAGATGGATCTGTTGCGCGCCTCGGAGCCGGCAGATTCGGTCCCGCACCGGTTGATGAGCCTCGTCGAGGATTTCGACGCCCGGTTCGGAGAGCTCAGCGATCGAAGCTGGGGCGACTTTGAGGCCGCCGTAGAGGATGGTGGTGAGGCGGCCGACCTGACCATCGAGATTCCTGCCCCGGCAGTGGCGGCTGCCCGGGCGATGGCGGCGATGATGGCCGAGGTCGACGAGTTCTGCCGTGCCGGGGATCACCTGATGACACTGGCGACGCCGCCAGAGCTCGTCGCACTGAGGGAGTGGGTCCTCGGAGAGCTGACTCACCAGGTCGACCAGGGCGGAGAGCCGTCGCCCTGGCCGGATCATGTGTCGAGGGTGGCCCGGCCATCGCATGCTGCCGACGATCCGGCCCTGTCCCGCGTCGGCTCGGAGACGATCGTGTTCGAGGGCAGCCTCGACCTTGCCACCGTCGGGGAGCTCAGGGACACGATCCAGGAGAGGCGATCGCGCGGGCCGGGGCAGATAGTCGTCGACCTGACCGGGGTCGGGTTCGTTGATTCGATTGGCATCGGCCTGCTCATCACGACCCACACCCGACTCGAGGAGGAAGGCGTCGAGTTGCGGCTCATCGTATCGCCACGGCTCAAGGATCTTCTCGAGCTGAGCGGGCTGACCGACCTGCTTCGACCCGAGGATCCACCTGCCAGCTGACCGGCGACGCGGTTTCGAGTGGTCGGGCCGGGTGGTAGGGAGCGGGCATGGAGATCCCCGGACCGGACCGGCCTGCGGCCGTCAACCCCTCCCTTTGGATGGCCACTTCGGAGTGGCCCGACTTTCCCCCGCTCTCCGCTGACATCTCACTTCGAGCGTTGGTCGTGGGATCCGGCATCACCGGGCTCACTGCGGCGCGGCTGCTAGCCGGCGAGGGAATCGAGGTCGGTGTGATCGACTCGGGGCGACTGTGCTCGGGAGTGACCGGGTTCACCACCGCCAAGCTGAGCGCGCTCCAGTCGACGGTGTACACCGAGCTGTCCGAGGCCTGGGGCGACGAGGTCGCCATGGCCTACGCCAGCTCCAATCTCTGGGCGATCGACCAGGTGCGTCGTTTGGTCGCCGAGGACGGGATCGACTGCGACCTTCAGGACGAGCCGGCCTACACCTATGCCGAGTCGCCGGAGGGGCTGGGAAGGATCGAGGCCGAGGTCGATGCCGCCGGGAGAGCCGGCCTCGACGTCTCGTTCTCGGACGAGACCGATCTCCCCTTTGATGTCGCAGGTGCGGTGCGTCTCGCCAACCAGGCCCGATTCCACCCCAGGCGCTATTGCCGCGGTTTGCTCGAGGCCACCATGGAGAGGGGAGGTGTCGTCTTCGAGAACACGCGGGCCCTGTCACTCGACCCCGATGCCGGGACAGTGGTCACCGATCGGGGCACCGTGACCGCAGACCTGGTCATTGTCGCCACCCATTTGCCGTTCGGGAATCTCGGCGGGTATTTCGCCAGGACCAGCGTCTCCCGGTCATATGCGGTCGCTTTCGCCCAGGGCAGTCATCCGCTGGAAGGGATGTACATAAGTGTCGACGAGCCGATCCGCTCCTTGCGGTCGACCCGAGACGGCTACACGATCGTGGGCGGCGAGAACCATCCCGTCGGGGAGGACGAAGACACCACTCGCCGCTACCGGGCCCTGGAAGATTGGTGCCGGGAGCGGTTCGGGTCCGGCCCCGTCGAGCATCGCTGGTCGGCTCAGGACTATCGGAGCGTGGACGGTCTGCCTTTCATCGGACCGCTCGGCTCATCGGGAACGTCCTATCTCGCCACCGGCTTCGCCAAGTGGGGGATGACCAACGGCACGGTTGCCGGCTCGATCATGGTCGATCTGGCCCTGGGTCGTGACAACCCGTGGGCCGAGGTGTTCGACTCGCGGAGAGTGGCCGCCAAGCAAACGCTGTCCGATACGCTGAAGGTCAACGCCAAGGTGGCCAAACACTTCGTCGGAGACCGGCTCACGTCCTCTTCTCTCTCGGCTTCGAGCCTCCCGGGCCCTGGTCGTGGAGAAGTCGTCTCCCACGACGGTGAGAGAGTCGCCGTCTTCCAAAGCGAGGAGGGGCACGCCCGCGCTTTGTCGCCTTTCTGCACCCACCTGGGATGTGTCGTCGGGTTCAATACCGCCGAGCAGACCTGGGATTGCCCGTGTCATGGCTCGAGGTTCGACCTCGACGGACGGGTGATCCACGGTCCGGCGGTAGAGGACCTCGCTCCGGTCATGGTCGGAGCCGACGAGGAACCGACCGACTGACCAGACGATGTCGCAGGGATCGCGCCCCGCGGCCATATCATCGGCACGTGCCTGAGGCGCGACAGAAATCGACCCGATCCGGTCTCCTCTTCCTACTCCTGCTGGTCCCGGCCTGCTCCGGCCCGGATAGCGCCGGCACGACGAGCACGACCGAGGCTCCGGTCACCACCACCATCCCGGCCACCACGTCCACCGAGCCGCCGGTCGAATGCCCGGCTCCACCGTATGAGCTCGAGTTTCTGCCAACCGGGGTCGGCTCCGCCGGGATCGACATTGCCGACATCGAGCCCGACGTGTGGACCTCGGTGCCCGGCAGCGGCGCCAATCTCCTCGGCCGGGCCGACGGCACCGTGGCCATCGCCTTGATCCGGGGGACTCTTCCCCCGATCGACTGGCCGGCAGAGAAGGGGGCGGTCCTCATCGACGGCACCAGGGCCGTGGTCGGCCCACATCCCGACGGGACTTGGGTTGCGGGGTGGTTCGAGGCGCCCGGTGACCGCTGTGACCTCTACACGATGGTCTTCTACCCACCGATGGCCCCGGATGAGGTGGAGCAGGTGATCGATGGGATGAATCGGGTAGGCGGGTGAGCGCTCTTGACGGACGGCGCCGCCGTGCGTAGCGTTCGCGCCGGATGAGCCGAAAGAACACCTCGCGGACCGG
>Ga0299913_10005567_pt1 | contig 10772 bp, 8 predicted proteins | sample RVTome_9_FD_201360 | JGI IMG/M metagenome (GOLD analysis project Ga0299913, IMG submission 201360) | Soil microbial communities from uranium-contaminated site in the Upper Colorado River Basin, Wyoming, United States - RVT155D38 (version 2) ... | reverse complement strand
CGGAGGTACGTCACGCGAGACCCCTCCGTCGAAATCGCCTCGGCGGCGGCTTCGAGTCGCGCGACGAGCGTCGCCAGCGCTGCCTCCTCGAGCCTCGGCGTGTAGACCTCTACGAGGAAATCGGCCATCGCGACGACGCTACGTCGGCGCGGCCCGAGTGGAAATTCGGGAAACCCCTACAGTTTGGTCGCCGGGGGCCCGTCGGCGATCCGGCGAGCAAGCTCGGTCCGGGAGTGGATGCCGAGCTTCGCGTAGATCCGCGAGAGGTTCGTCTCGACCGTCTTCGCGGTTACGAACAGCGCCGCCGCGACCTCCTTGTTGGAGCGGCCCTCGGCAACCAGCTCCGCGATCCGCTGCTCCGTGGGCGTCAGTCCACCGCCCGAGGGACTGCGTCCGCTGATTCGGCTCAGCTCCGCCCGCGTCCGCTTCGCGTAGACCTCTGCGCCGAGCCGGTCGAACTCCGCGAGGGCTCGCTCGAGCACGTCCCGAGCAGCGGCTTTCTGCTTCGACCGTCTCTTTGCGCCGCCGTAGGCCAGCAGCGTTCGCGCGCGGTCGAACGGAAGCTGCGAACGCTCGTGCTCCGCAAGCGCGCGCTCGAACGCGGCGTGTGAACCGTCCAGGTCGCCCGACGCGGCCGCGAGCAGGCCGCGGCACCGAAGCGACTCTGCGATCGCGCCGCTCCTGCCTAGGCGAACGGCGGTGCTCTCGTACCACTCGAGCAGCGACCGGGCCTCCTCGACGTACGCAACCTCGGTCAGCGCCTCGACGAGGTCGACGGCGAATCGCGTCACGCACGGATCGGCGATTCCCTCTGCCTGCACGAACTCGACGAGCGGTTTCAGGTGTGCGATGGTCGCGTCCGGCCGCTCCAGCGAGAGCTCGAGCAGCCCGAGAGCGGCTGTCGCGAACATCTGTGCAGGTCTCGCGCTCATGCGGGCCGCGAGTGCGAGGGCGCGCTCACCAGCCTTGCGTGCGGTATCCGTGCGTCCCAGGTGTGCGTCGACGAGCGCACCGACGGCGAGCAGGTACGCCTCGAGCGATGCCTGGCCCGCCTGCTGGGCGAGTCCGTAGCCCTCGTCCGCATGACGGCGTGCAGCCTCGAACTCTCCGGCGAGACAGTCGGCCTGCGCGAGGAGCACGAGGACGTAGGGCAGAGAGCCTTCGTCACCGATCTCGCGGCCGCGCTCGCCGAGCTCCTGGAACGCGGTGCGCGCGCGCTCGATCTCCTCTTCCCACATCCAGACGACCGCGCACTGGAACTTCGGCTGCGCGAGCAGGCGCATGTGCTCGCAGCCCGGCTGGTGCGCGAGCGCTTCCTCGAGCGTCACCCTGGCCGCTTCGCGTCCGAGGGTGGCCTCGGAAAGGAGCTGCGACCCGAGGGCTTCGGCGAGGAGCGACTCGTTCCCGACTTCGCGGGCGAGGGCGACCGCCGCCTCGGCGTGGTAGACGGCCTCGGGCAGCCGTTCGCGGAGCTTGAAGAGGGCACCCGCGACGCCTTCGTGCGCCTGCGCGCGTACGACCTTGTCGTCGCCCGCCTCCGCGATCGCCTGCAGGTCGAGGTCGATGGGAGCTCGCAGGTCGTCGTCGTAGGCGCGCACGCGCGCGAGCCGCGTCAACACTCGTGCCCGCTCCGGGCCAGGCGTCACCCGCGCGAGAAGCGCCTCGAGAAGTGCGCGGGCTCGGCGGCTGTCGCCCGACTCGAAGTGGCAGAAGGCGGCGTCGGCCAGCCGGCGGCGAGCCGCGGAGGGATCGTCCGAACGCGTGAGCTGCGCCGCGCGCTCCCCCAACTCGGCCGCCGTCGCCGGCGCACCACGCGCGCGAGCGAGCTCGGCCGCCGCGTCGAGGGCGGTTGCGACCCGGGCGTCAGGACCTGTCGCCGCGAGCGCGAGGTGGCGCGCCCCCTCCTCCGGGGCGTCCACGAGCTCCGCCAGTCGTGCGTGGATTGCCCGCCGCTCGGACATCTCCACGCCGAGGTAGGCACCGGAGGCGAGGAGCGGATGCGTGAAGTGGATGCGGCCGTGACCGATCTCGATCACCTGCGCCCGCTCGGCGGCGGCAAGGGCTTCCGCCGCTCCCCCGGTGACGCCGTCGACCAGCTCGACGGTCGGCTGCGCGAGGGCCGCGGCGACGGCGAGCGCCTGCTGCGTCGCGGCAGGGAGCGTCGCCAGCCGATCGCGGACGAGCGTGCCGAGCTTCGCCGGGAGGCGGTGCCGCGCGTCGACCTCGCGGGCTTGGGCGAGCTCGAGCGCGAAGAACGGGTTTCCGGCCGAGAGCTCGTGGATTCGCCGGAGCAGGGGCCGCGGAAAGGCGACCTCGAGCCGCTCGTGGAGCAGACTGTGCAGCGCGCCGAGGCTCAGAGGGCCGAGCGCCACGCGCCGCCGGCGCTCGCCGAGCGCGCGCTCGAGGTCGGGCGGCCTGTCGTGGCCGGTGAGCCTACGTGTGAGCAAGAGGGCGACGGCTTCGTCGCCGAGGCGCCGCGCGGCGTACTCGACCGCGGCCAGCGACGGCGCGTCGAGCCACTGGACGTCGTCCACCGCGACAAGGAGAGGCCGGCGGCGCGCGAGCAGGCGAAGAGCGCCGAGGAATGCTGTCGAGATCGCGCGCCGATCTGGCGGGGCGCCGCCGGAGTCGCGAAGCAGCAGGGCGACCTCGAGGGCGCGCCGTTGCGGCGACGGAAGCTCTCCCAAGACCTCGTTCACCAGCTCGCCGAGGAGATCGCCGAGGCCCGCGAACGACATGGCCGTTTCGCTCTCCGCCGGGCGCGCCTCGAGGACGAGGAAGCCGGCAGCCCGCGCAAGGTCGACGCCGTGTCGCCAAACCGTGCTCTTCCCGATTCCCGCCTCCCCCTCGAGGACAAGCGCCGCCGGCAGCTCCCCCCGCGCGTCCAGGAACGCCGTAACGACCGAGAGCTCCCTGTCGCGGCCGACGATTGCGAGCGTGGACGCGTTCATCCCAGTCTCATCATGCTGCACGGCGAAGGGCACTCCCAGCATCACTGATCCGAACTCAGGTCAGGAGAAGGACCCGTAGGGGCCGTCGTCGTCGAGGACGGCGCGCTCGCTGTCGAGCCCGGCTTCGGCCGGTTCGTCCCCCGCAAGCTCGAGCCGGACGTCCTCGGGCGCCCCATGTTCTGAGCGTGGAGTCGCAACACCGCGACGATCCGCGCCGTTATCGTCTCCGCGATGCGGGCCGAAGGCGCCGACGTGCTGGCCGAAGGGCGGCGCCTCCTCGATCTGGCCGAGGGCACCGGCGTGGCGCTGCGGCTCCTCGGCGGCGCGGCGATCGGGCTGCGGACGCCCGATCTTCCCCGGGAGCTCGACCGCGCCTACGGAGATCTCGACTTCGTCGGCCCGCCCGGATCCACCTCCGAGGTGTCGGCGCTCTTCGCCCAGGCCGGCTACGCGGCCGACGCCGCGTTCAACACGCTTCACGGGAAGCGCCGGCTCATCTTCGTCGAGCCGACGGAGCGCCGGAAGTGCGACGTGTTCGTCGGCACCTTCGAGATGTGCCACAGGATTCCGGTCGCCGAGCGCCTCGAGCTCGAGCGGTTGACGCTGCCGCTCGCGGAGCTGCTCGTGACGAAGCTCCAGATCGTGGAGCTGAACGACAAGGACGTACGCGACGCGCTCGGCCTCCTGGCGGGACACGAGGTGGCCGAGACCGACGGCGAGAGCATCAACGCTGCGCGGGTCGCGGCGCTTTGCGCAGCGGACTGGGGCCTCTGGCGCACGCTCACGGCGAACCTCGCCGCGCTGCGCGGGCACGCGGGCGACTACGGGCTTCGGGAGGCGGTGCAGCGTTCGATCCTCGAGCGCATCGCGATGCTGCTCGACCGGATCGAAGGAGAGCCGAAGCCGCGGGCGTGGCGCCTGCGAGCCAGGGTCGGAGACCGGGTTCGCTGGTACGAGCTTCCCGAGGACGTCTAGTGCCAGATCGAGCCGGGCGCCGCCATCTGGGCGGCGACGTCGCTCGTCGACACGATCCCCAGCGGGACGCCGCCTCTGTCGCCCGGATCGAGCACGAGGAGCCTGTGCACCTCGTGCCGGAGGAGCGCGTCGGCCGCCTCCTGGAGCGTCGCGTGCGGCTCGATCGTGAGCGGCTCGTGCATGAGCTCGTCCGCGCGCGGATCCCTGTCGCCGCCGACCAGCGCCAGCAGATCGTGCCCCGTCACGACGCCCAGCGGCCGGCCGTCGGCGGCGAGCACGACGACGGAGCGTGAGCGGCGCTCGGTCATCGCGCGAGCCAGCGCCGTCGCCTGCGTCTCCGGTCGGCAGGCGACGAACCCGCGCGACATCACGTCGGCGACCGTGCGGCGCTCGACGGGCGGCCGGGCGAGGGCCGCGACGAGGTCTGAGACGGCGACGACGCCGACCGGGACGGAGTCCTCGAGGACGACGAGCCGGCCGAGCCGCCGGGCGGCGAGCCTCACGCCCGCCTCGGCGGCGTCCGCATCCGCGGAGATCGTCTCGAGCCCGGGGCTCATGAGCTCCCCGACGGTCATTCGCTTGAGCGCGTCCAGGCTCTGCGCGTCACCCGCGAGCCATTCGCCCGCGAGGAGGTCGGTGTCCGAGAGGACGCCGACGGGCCCGCCGTCCGGCTCCGTCACGACGAGCGCGTGGACGCGGTGCTCGACGAGGAGGGCGGCAGCGTCCGCGAGCGACATCTGCGGGCCGCACGTATCGAGGCCGCGGTGCATGAGGTCGCGGACGGCCGGCACGGCGGAGAGCCTACCGCCTGGTCGGCGCTAGCCTTCGCGGCGCAGTGACCCCGCCACGACGAGCCGGCTTCCGCCCGATCGCCTCGCTGCGCGCACACGAGGAGGTCGCGGAGCAGATCCGGCGCGGCATCGCGCTGCGACTTGTAGGCGCGTCCGGGACGCTCCCGCCGGAGCGCGACCTCGCACGCCAGTTCGGCGTGGGGCGCGCGACGGTGCAGAAGGCCGTCGGCCTCCTCGAGCAGGAGGGGTTCGTCGAACGGCGCCGTGGCCGCGGCGGCGGGACGTTCCTGGTCGGGAGAGCCGCGCCCGACGGCAGCGTCCCCGGTTTCATCGAGAGGCTCCGACAGAACCGCGCCGAGATCGAGGAAGCGCTCACCTTCCGTCTCACCATCGAGCCCTCCGCCGCGGCGCTCGCGGCGCTCGCCGCCGGCGAGGGTGAGCTCGAGGAGGCGGGTGCCGCCGCGCAGGCCGCGGCCGCCGCGACCACGGACACCGACTTCATGGAGCACGACACGGCGTTCCACCTCGCCGTCGGCCGCGCGTCCGGCAACCGCTTCCTCGCCGACTCGGTCGAACGGCTCCGGCTCGTCCTGAACGACGCCCTCGCCGCGTTGCCTGACTCGGACGCGTGGCATTCGTGGTCGAACGAGGAGCATGACCGCGTCCTCCGCGCGCTCGTCCGCCGCGACGCGGAGACCGCCCGGGACGCCATGGCCGCACACGTGCTCCACGCGGACGACGCGATCCGCGCGCTGCTCCGTTCGCTCTGAGCGCTTGACCGCCGCCGGGCGCCACTCGTAGACTCGTTTGGACTTGAACCGAGTCCTTTTCTCGCCCGCTGCGGTAGACGCGTGGATCCAGGCGCACGAGAACGAGCTCGTGGAGCTCGTCCGGGGGCTCGTCGGCTTCGACACGACGTCCGTCGATCTCTCCCCCGGCTCGACGCACACGGAGAACGAGGAGGCGGAGCTCCAGGCGGCGGTCGCCAAGCGGCTCGGCGCGCTCGGTGCCGAGGTCGACCGGTGGGAGCCCGATCCGGCCGAGTTCGACGGCCATCCGATGATGCCGCCGTGGCACCACTGGCGGGACCGGCCGCTCACCGTGGGTGTGCTCCGCGGCGCGGGGGGCGGCCGCTCCCTCGTCGTGAACGGGCACATCGACGTCGTGGCACCGGGCGACGGCTGGACGAGCCCGCCGTTTGCGGCCGAGGTCCGCGACCGCCGGATCTACGGGCGCGGCGCGTGCGACATGAAGGGCGGCGTCGGCGCCGCGCTCTTCGCGCTCGAGGCGCTCCGGGCCTGCGGCGTCGAGCTCGCAGGCGACGTGGTCTTCGAGACGGTCCCCGACGAAGAGACGTGCGCGATGGGAACGATCGCCGCGATCGCGCGTGGCTACAAGGCGGACGCAGGGCTCGTGCCCGAGCCGACGCTGAACAACCTCTGGATCGCGACCCGCGGCCTGCTGCACGGCACGCTCACCGTCCCGGGCCGCTCCGCCCACGCGGAGATGAACCAGCCCGACTGGCGGGAAGGGGGCGGGGTCAACGCGATCCAGAAGGCCGTCTACCTCGTCGGGGCGCTCAACCGGCTCTCGGAGGAGTGGGCGACGCGCGAGGACAAGCGGCACCCGCTTCTCGGGACTCCTTCCATCCACCCGACCGGGATCCACGGCGGCACGTTCATCTCGAACGTGCCGGAGTCGTGCCGGCTCGACCTCAACACGACGTACCTGCCGGCGAACGCGGACGCACGGGGCTACGGGTCGGTTCCGCGCGGAGAGATCGAGCGTGTCGTCACCGAGGCGGCCGCGAGGGACTCCTGGCTCGTCGAGCAGCCGCCCTCGTGGAGCTGGTTCACCGACTATCCGCCCTCCGAGATCGATCCAGAGGCGCCGATCATCGAGGTCGTGCAGGAGGCCGGACGGGAGCTCGGCGTCGAGGTCCGCCCGGAGGGAATCGACACGACCTACGACGGCGCGCTGCTCACCCTCTTCGCAGGCACGCCGAGCCCGGCGTTCGGGCCGGGCGACCTCCGGCGCGCCCATGCGCCCGACGAGTGGGTCGGGATCGACGAGCTCGTCCTCTCTGCCCGCCTCTACGCGCGTGCGATCGTCGCCTGGTGCGGGGAGGCCCGATGACGGCGTTCGTCCGCGCCGACGAGACCGCCGTGTTCCCGCGCGAGCTCGACCGGCCGTACCCGCTGATCGAGCGTGCCGAAGGCGTGTGGCTCTACGACCGGGACGGTGAGGCGTACCTCGACGCGGTCGGCGGCGGGGCCATGGTCTCGAGCGTGGGCGCCGGAGTGCCCGAGCTCGTCGAGGCGGCGCGCAGCCAGGCGACCCGCGTGTCCTTTCTCTACAACCAGCAGTTCACACACGGGCCGCAAGAGGAGCTCGCGCGCAAGCTCGTCGAGCTCGCAGGATCCGACATCGCGCGGGTCCACCTGACGTCCGGCGGGGCCGAGGCGAACGAGACGGCGATGCGCCTGGCGCGGACGTACCACGTCGAGCGGGGTGACGAGCGGCGCTGGCGCATCGTGTCCCCGGCACAGGCCTACCACGGCCCGACGGCGATGACGCTCGGGCTGACCGGCCGCGCGGGGCTGACGGGGCATTTCTCCCCGTACGTCGTCCCGCAGCTGCACATCCCGCCCTCCACCTGGCGCCTCGATCCGAGCGGAGGCGAGGCGCTCGCCGCTCTCGACGCGGTGCTCGCCGAGCACGGGGACGAGATCGCGGCGTTCGTCTGCGAGCCCGTCAGCGCGGCCGCCCTGCCGGCCTACTCCCCGCCGCCCGCGTTCTGGGAGGGCCTCGAGGAGCGCCGCCGCCGGCACGGCTTCCTCGTCGTCTTCGACGAGGTCGTGACCGGGATGGGCCGGACCGGGTCCTGGTTCGCGTTCCAGCAGCTGCCGATCGTGCCGGACATCGTCACGACCGCGAAGGGGCTCGGAGCGGGGTACGCGCCGATCGGCGCCGTGCTCTGCCGGGCACGCGTCTACGAGGCGGTCGAAGCGGGGTCGCGCGTCTTCGACCTGGGCCACACGTGGGACGGCGCGCCGCTCCCCGCAGCGGTCGGGCTCGCGGTGATCGACCACCTCGAGCGCAACGGCCTCGTCGAGCGCGTGCGGGAGCGCGGGCCGTCGCTCCGGGCGCAGCTGGAGGAGGCGCTCCGGGGCTCGGCTCTCGTGGCCGAGGTGCGGGGGCGCGGCTTCCTGCTCGGCGTGGACTACGCCGATCCACGGGACGGCCGCTCGTTCCTCGATCCGGGGCTCGGCGTCGCCCGGAGGATCGACGTGGAGGCTCTCCGCCGCGGCCTCATCGTCTACTCCACCCAGCCGACCGCCGACGGCTGGGCGGGCGACCAGACGCTCCTCGCGCCCGCGTTCGTCTCGACCGACGACGAGCTCGCGCTGATCGTCGAGCGGATGGCCGCCGCGGTTCGCGCGGTCGAGCGCGAGGTGGAGCGGCTCGGTTCGTCCCCCGACGCGGCCGTGAGAGGATAGGCGCCGGTGGAAGCGCTGCTCTGCCAACTCGGCTCGCGGATCGGCGATCCCGCGTCGAATGCCGCTCGGGCCGCGGATGCGATCCTCGCCCATCCCGAGGCGGACCTCGCGGTCTTCCCCGAGCTTTACCTCGGGGGCTACAGCTACAGGAACGTCGAGGGCGTCGCGCGGACTGTCGAGGACGAGGAGGTCCTCACCGTCCGGCGGGCCGCCGCCGAAGCGGGCACCGCGGCCGTCCTCGGCTTCGCGGAGCGAACACCGCAGGGCGTCGCGAACTCCGCGGCGCTCATCGACACCGACGGCTCCGTCGCGGCCGTCTACCGCAAGACCCAGCTCTTCGGCGGCGAGCGCGACGTCTTCGTCGCCGGGGAGGAGCTGGTCGTCGTGCCGCTGGCGGGACGGCTCGTCGCACCGCTCGTCTGCTTCGACATCGAGTTTCCCGAGCCGGCGCGGGCGGCAGCACTCGCCGGGGCCGAGCTCCTGGTCACGGCGTCCGCGAACATGGAGCCGTTCTACGTCGATCACGAGGTCGCGTCGAAGGCGCGGGCGGTCGAGAACCGCCTTCCGCACGTCTACACGAACGCGGTCGGCGCGAGCGACGACCTCGTCTTCGTCGGCGGAAGCCGGGCCGTGTCCCCGCTCGGGGACGTCGTCGCCGAGGGGTCCCGCGACCGGGAGGAGCTCATCGTCGTGACCGTTCCCGACCGAACCGGCGTGGACGAGCGGGTCGACTACCTGACCGTGCTCCAGCCGGCGCCGCGTGTGAACGTGCTGTATCGCGCCCCATCGAGAGGAGGCTTCGATGAGTAACCCTGCCACCACGGGCGGGGCCGTCCCGGAGGCACGCGGGCTCTTCGTCCGCCAGTCGTCGGGACTGATCCGCGAGTTCCGCGCCTACGACGTCTTTATCTTCAACACGCTGGGCTACGCGCTCGGGCTCGTCCTCGCGGTCGTGCCGTCCTTCGCCGCGGGCCTCTGGCCCGAGCAGAACGTGCTGTTGATCGTCACGATCGGGACGGCGCTCACGCTCTTCAACGCGCTCATGTACGGCTACCTGGCGGGAATCCTCCCGCGTTCGGGCGGCGACTACGTGTATCTGAGCCGAATCGTCCACCCCAGCCTCGGCTTCACGGCGAACTGGGGCTTCACGTGGTCGCAGTTCCTCGGCCTGGGGCTCTACGCGGCCTTCACGGTCAACTTCGGCCTCGCCGTGTCGCTCGCAACGCTCGGCCACTCGACCGGAAGCGATCGGCTCGTCAGCTGGAGCGAGCGCGTCACCGAGAAGTGGCCGACGTTCCTGATCGGCATCGCGCTCCTCGCGGCCGTCCTCCTCGTCCTGTCGCTCTCGACCCGCGTGCTCCGCACGATCTTCCTGATCGGCTTCATCCCCGCGATGGTCGGGACGTTCGTGACGCTGTTCGTCTTCCTGACCACCTCGCGGGACGAGTTCGTCACGAAGTTCAACACGTTCATGGCGGAGCGGGCCGACGGCCAGACGTACCAGGGCCTGATCGACCAGGCGAACTCGTCGGGGATGTCCATCGGCGAGGCGAGCATCATCGGCGCGCTTCTCGCGATCCCTATCGGCTACTGGATCTACATCGGCTTCACGTACTCCGCCTACATCGGCGGGGAGGTGAAGCAGGCGTCGAAGACGCAGCCGCGCATGATCCTGGCCACGCTCGGGTTTGCGTATCTCGTCTACATGCTGATCTTCTGGCGGTACTACGACGTCGTCGGCAAGGACTTCACGAACTCGATCGTGTACCTCGACGGCAACACCGACGAGGGCTCCGGCCTCCCCGTCTCGCCGGTGCTCAACTTCTTCGCCGGGATCATGACCGACAGCACGTTCTTGAACGTCCTGATCGGCGCCAGCTTCATCCTGTGGCACGCGCTTCTGCTGTTCGTGATCGCGATGATCTGCACGCGGAACCTCTTCGCGTGGTCGTTCGACGGGGTTGCGCCACGTCAGCTCGCGACGGTGGGCGAGCGGACGCACGCACCCTGGGTGGCGGCGATCGTGATCACCGCCGTGGCGTCGATCCTGCTCGCGCTCTACGTGTTCACGGACTTCTTCACGATCGTCGTGAACTACATCGTCATCTTCTCGATCGCGTTCTGGATGGCGAGCTTCGCGGCGATCCTTCTGCCCTACCGGCGGCCGGACTTGTTCAACCAGGCGCCGGACAGCGTGCGGAAACGGATCGGCGGGATCCCGGTGATCAGCCTGCTCGGAGTCGGCAACCTCGCGCTCTTCACCCTGATCCTCGTCGCATCGTTCAAGACGCCGGCGTTCAGCGGCCCGACCGGCGGCCGGGCGATCGCCTTCGTGGTCGGTATCTACGTCGTCGGCGTAATCCTCTACTTCGTCTCGCGCGCCGTGCAGAAGGCGAGGGGCGTCGACCTCGACCTGCTCTACAAGGAGATCCCGCCGGAGTAGTGCGCCTCTTCTACGCAACCGACGTCCACGGATCGACGCGGTGCTTCACGAAGTTCGTGAACGCCGCGGAGTTCTACGGAGCCGACGCCGTGCTCCTCGGCGGCGACATCAC
>Ga0299913_10005566_pt1 | contig 10773 bp, 11 predicted proteins | sample RVTome_9_FD_201360 | JGI IMG/M metagenome (GOLD analysis project Ga0299913, IMG submission 201360) | Soil microbial communities from uranium-contaminated site in the Upper Colorado River Basin, Wyoming, United States - RVT155D38 (version 2) ... | reverse complement strand
TCGAGGAGCTGCGCCAGGCGGTTCAGCATGCGGGCCCGCTTGGCGGGGCTCGTCTTGGCCCAGGCACCGTCGAAGGCGCCGTGCGCCGCGGTCACCGCCGCGTCCACGTCGGCATTCCCGGCGCGCGCGACGTCGGCAAGCAGCTCGCCGGTGGCCGGGTTGTGGGTCGGGAAGGTGGTGCCCTCGGCGGCGTCCCGGAACTCGCCGCCGATGAGGAGACGCGATTCGACGGCGGCGATGGCGGCTTCGGTCATGCGGAAGATGGTAGCGCGGGCGCCCCGGCATGGGGGTACCGGTATCATGCGGGCCATGCCCGAGACCGCCCCTCCCGAGCCGATGCTGCGCGGCGACCTCGTCTGGCTGCGCGCCTCGGAGCGCGCGGACTTCATGGACGACCCGCCTCCCGTCAACGACCCGGAGATCGCCCACTACATGGGGCTCAAGCTGCCGGTCAGCATCGACGGCGCCGCCGACTTCGCCCAGGTGGTCCTCGCCCAGCAGGGCAAGACGATGTGGTCCTTCGCGATCTGCGAGATCGGCGATCGCACCCAAATCGGCAACGTCAGCCTGCGCAACCTCGACGCGGAGAACGGCAACGCCGAGCTCGCCATCCTCATGACCGACCCCCGCTTCATCGGCCGCGGATACGGGACCGATGCGGTGAACTGCGTGGTGGACTTCGGCTTCGGCGAGCTCCGCCTGGAGCGGATCCACCTCCAGGTGTTCGACTACAACCCCCGCGCCAAGCGCTCGTACGAGAAGGCCGGCTTCCAGACCGATGCCACCCTCCGCCGCGCCCGCTTCCATCGCGGGCAGCACCACGACGTCGACGTCATGTCGATCCTCCGCGAGGAGTGGCTGGCGCTGCCACGCCGTCGTGCCTGGGATCCGGTGCCGTCCTAGCGCTCAGGCCACGCTTGGCAGACGCAGGGCGAACGTCGTCCCCTCCGGCCCGGTGCGCTCGACCTCGATGCTGCCGCCGTTCGCCGCCAGCAGCTCGCGCGCGATCGTGAGCCCGATGCCGCTGCCCGTGGGCTGCGCGCCACCCCGCGACGGGTCCGCCCGGTAGAAGCGCTCGAAGACGTGCGGCAGGTCGGCGGCTGCAATGCCGCCGCCGGCGTCGACCACGCGCAGGACGATCTCGTGCGCCAGCAGCTCGACCGACAGCACGACCTCCCCACCGGCAGGCGAGTGCTGGATGGCGTTGGCGAGCACGTTGCGTAGCGCCCGCCCCACCTGGGTGGGATCGACTTCCAGCATCGCCCCGGGAACCGGGTCGGTGCGCAGCCGAACGTCGCGCTCGCGGGAGTACGGCTCGAACGCCTGGGTCGCCTCGCCGATCAGCTCTTCGGCGGAGAGGCGGACCGCGCTGCGCTGGGTGGCCGCGGCCTCGGCGTCGACGAGCTCGCGAAGCTGGACGATGACGCCGCTCAGGGCACCCGCCGCCGCGCGAGCACGCTCGAGCTCGGCGCGATCAGCCGGCACGACGCCGTCGACCATGGCCTGCAGCTGCGACTCGAGGACCGTCGCCGGGGTGGCCAGGTCATGCGCCATGTCGGCCGCCGCTCGACGGCGCAGCGCCTCGGAACGCTCGAGGCGCCCGGCCATGGCGTTGAAGGCCCCGGCCAGCTCCTGTGACTCGCGGTCCGGACCCGCCGCGGCCCGTGCGCTCAGGTCCCCCGACCCGAGTCGGCCGGCGGCGGAAGCCACGCCCCGGAGCGGTCGGGTGAGACGCTCGGACAGGAGCGCGGACGCCAGGACCAGCGCCGCCACCGCCAGGACGCCGGCGATGAGGAGCGTCGCGTTGAAGACGCCGAGGAACGCGGGCCGGCCGGCCGGCAGCTCGAACACGAGCGTGCGGCCTGCGTCGCCCGGGATCGCCTCTTCGATCAGCTGCGTCTCGACGCCGGGCCGCACCTGACCGACGGTGATGAGCACATCGCCGTTCGCCTCGAGGATCGACAGCCTTCCGCCGGTACCCCGGATGACCCCGAGCAGACCGCGGGCCACGGCCATCTCATGCCGCTGGCTCTGGAACTCCAGCGCTTCGAACTGCTGGGCGAGAACGCTCAGCCGGTCGCGCTGCATGTCGGCCAGCTGGTCCTCCAGTCCGCGGCTCACAACCCGGTTCACCGCCAGGCCGGTGACGAGCAGGACGGCCACCACCACGCCGGACAGCACGAGGGCGAGCCGGACGGAAAGTGGCCGGCCGCTCACGACTCGTCCCGGCTCGCCACGAGCCGATACCCGCTGGCCGGCACCGTCTCGATGAGCCACGGGTCGCCGGCATCGTCGCCCAGCTTGCGCCGCAGGTTCGCGACGTGGACGTCGACGACGCGCCCGTACACCTCGTCCGGCCGGCGCGCCACGGCCTCGACGAGCTGGTCGCGGGTGAGCACGGCGCCGGGGCGGCGGGCCAGCGCCACGAGCAGCGCACTCTCCCCCGGCGTCAGCCGGCCGGAGGAGCCATCGGCCAGGGCGTAGCGCCGGGAGGCCGGGTCGAGCACGAGCCGTCCATCCGCCAGGGAGAGGATCCCGTCGTCGCCGGCCTCGCCCTCCGGCCGCGTTCGACGCAGGATCGCCGCCACGCGAGCGGTGAGCTCATGCGGGTTGAACGGCTTGCCGAGGTAGTCGTCGGCGCCGAGGCGCAGGCCGGCGATGCGCTCCGCGTCGGAGCTCTTCGCGCTGGTAATGAGCACCGGCACGTCGCCCGCCTCCCGGAGGGCGCCGAGGACGGCCTCGCCCTGGAGACCCGGCAACATGAGGTCGAGCACGACGAGGTCGGCTCCGTGCGCGTCGTACGCCGCGATCGCCGCCGAACCGTCCCCCACATCGGTCACCTGGTGGCCATCTCGTTCGAGATAGAGGCGGAGCAGCTCGCGCAGGCGTGGTTCGTCCTCCACGACGAGGATGCGGGCTCCCATGCGCCAATCGTAGTCGTGGGGCGGTTCAGGACATGTCAAGGCCGATGGGGCCGATCTTGACCCGATCCTAACGGCCACCCGCCGATCCTCGATCCAGGCGTCGGCCCCCGCCCGGCAAGACGCGACAGATGAGGAGCACGAAGATGCAGATTGCGAAGCTGCTCGGCGGCGCCGGCCTCCTGATCGTCACCGCCCTGGTGGGCGGGACGCTGATCGGCGGAGTGCTGGCCACCCCGGGCACCACCACCGACGGGACCGGTGCCACGGTCGACCTCCATGGCCCGCTTGGCGACGGCGAGTACTGCGAGGTCTTCCTCGACACGTTCGCCGCGGAGCTCGGCGTGAGCACCGACGACCTGCTCCCGGCCGGCAAGACGGCCGCCATCGCGGCGATCGAGGCCGCCGTGGAGGCCGGGGACCTCGACGAGGATCGCGCCGAGGCGATGACCGAGCGCATCGAAGACCTCGAGGACGCCGGTTGCGGCTTCGGGTTCGGGCTGGGCTTCGGCCGCGGACTGGCGGTCGGCGCGGCCCACGGCTTCATGCGCGCGGACGTCGTCGAGGCAGCCGCCGATGCGCTGGCCCTCGGCTCGGACGACCTCATCGGCCGCATGGCCGACGGAGAGTCCCTCGAAGAAATCGCCACCGATCAGGGCGTCGACTACGAGGCGCTGAAGGACGCGGTCATCGCCGCGGTCGAGGCCGACCTGGACGCCGCCGTCGCCGAGGGGCTGGACCAAGAGCGCGCAGACGCGATGCTCGACCGGATCCGGGCCTGGCTCGACGAGGGGGGCGAGGGGCGCATCGGCCGCTTCGGCCCCGGCGGGCCCAGCCATCGGGGCGGCCCCTGGCACTGAACCGACCCCACCTCGAGGGCCGCTCGCCGCGAGGCGGGCGGCCCTTCGTCATTCGGCGTTGAAGCGGACCATGAGCGCATCGGTCACGCGCTCATAGCCGATGGCCTGGTAGATGTGGTTGGCGGTCTCGTTGGCGAGGTTCGTGTACAGGAAGGAGAAGCGGCGCCCCTGGTCCAGGTTCCACTGGCTGGCCGCCGCCGTCAGGCCGCTCGCGTAGCCGTGACCCCGCTCCTCCGGCGGGGTATAGACCGGACCGATGCGGACGCCGTTCGGCGTCCGCATGCCGGCGCTTGCCCTCTGCCTCAATCCTCGGACCGGGGAAGGCAGTGCATCCACCGCCTGGGTGGCAATCCAGGGGCCGGGCGTCCCTGCAGGGAACCCGTACGGCAACATCATCCAGATGGGCCATGGCAAGTGTCGTCCCGCGGGCGGAAACGGCTGCAATGGAAACATGCAGGATGGCTACGCCTACGGTCGCTGGTCGGGATCGCCCGGATGCGGCGGTCATAGCAACAAGGCACCAACGGGCAACTGGCTGGGATCTTGGTCAGCCGGCGGCACGTACTCCGTCGTGGAGCAGGCAGATCACGACTACGTACTCTCGAGTCCAGATTGGACAGTTCTCATTTCGACCAACGCGATCTGCTGGACAAACCAGTACGTATCGGTCTTCACTGAAACACATGACTTCGGGGATGCCCTTGGAGGTTCTGCGAGCGACCCGCACAACTTCACGGCAAAGCAATTCAGGACCAATCCGGGTGGCGCGTGGCAGGACCTGCCGACGCTCTGCAATGGTCGGGTCAACGCTCCAGATCCACCATTCGAGTGCCTGGCGCAGCATCCTACACTGAAAATCTGGACAGACCGGTGAGACGCATGACCACGCAAAGCGTGAAGCGCTACTTATTCATAGCCGGCATCATGGGTCTCGTGCTGGGAGGAGCAGCCGCATCGATGGCTGCGGTGGCCGGCGAATCTGGTGCCGGCATCTGCGGTCGTAACGTGGCAAAGGCTGCAAGCGTCCAATTCACTGTTCCAAACGGTCCGGCCGTTCTTGAGCGAATCCCTCGTCTCGGGCTCAGCCCTGAACTCGATTCGATCACTGATCCTGTTACGGTCGTGGTGTTCGAGGGGCCGCACCACGCAGTCCCAGTGCTCGTCCCGTTGCAGGAAGGCGACGTGACGGTCGAGCCATTTACATTCAACGACGTTATTTGCGTCGCCGTGCCTGGCGGTGAGGAGATGTACTACTACGACGTCGATCGTACCGGCCTGGACCTAAGCGGCCTCTCGGTCGACCGGCGTTCTGAGTAGCGGTACTGCTGAGCGGCCCGCACGTCCGAAAGTCTCCGGGGCGCCCGTATCGGTCCAGGCGCATGCGGCTACGCTACGGCAATGACGAAGATCGGTTACGCCTGCATGCTCGAGCAGTTCCATCCCACCGAGCTGCTCGACTGGGCGGAGCAGGCGGAGGCGGCGGGCTTCAGCGCCGGCTTCCAGGTGAGCGAGCACTTCCACCCGTGGACGCCTGAGCAGGGCCAATCGGCCTTCGCCTTCGCCTTCATGGGTGCGCTCGGCCAGCGCACCTCGCTGCCGTTCGGCACCGCGGTCACCTGCCCGGGATTCCGTTACCACCCGGCGGTCATCGCCCACGCGGCCGCCACCCTCGGCGCGATGTACCCGGGTCGGACGTGGCTGGGGCTCGGTGCCGGGGAGGCCCTGAACGAGCACGTCATCGGCGGGGAATGGCCGGAGATCGGCATTCGCAGCGCGATGATGTTCGAGGCCATCGAGGTCATCGACAAGCTCTTCAGCGGCAAGGTGGTGAAGCACGACGGCGAGTACTTCACCCTCGAGTCGGCGCGCCTGTACACGCTGCCCGAGGAGCGCGTCCCCGTGTACGTCGCCACCGCCGGCCCGCTGAACGCGAAGCGCACCGGCAGGTTCGCGGACGGGATCATCACCGTGGGTGCCGCCGACGAGAAGATCGCGATGCTGTGGGAGCGGTTCCGCGAGGGTGCACGTGAGGCGGGCAAGGATCCGGACGCGATGCGGACCCAGCTCCAGGTCCACGTCAGCTGGGCGGACTCCCAGCAGGCGGCCGAGGAGCAGGCCCTCGCCGAGTGGCCCAACGGCGGGATGCCGTTCCCGAAGCAGGACATCAAGAACCCGGAGGACTTCGCGAACATCGCGAAGCTGGTGCGGATCGAGCACTTCGCGAACCGGATGCTCATCAGCGCGGACCTCGACGAGCATGTCGCCGCGCTCCAGAACTACGTCGAGATGGGCTTCGACGAGATCTACCTGCACAACGTGGGGCGCAACCAGGCCGAGTTCATCCGCACCTTCGGCGAGCAGGTGCTCCCCCGCCTGCGGCTGTCGTAGGAGCGATGCGGAGATGACCCTGGCCGATACCGCCCTGTCCCGACTGCGCTCGGCATTCTCCGGTGAGATCGTCGCTCCCGGAGACCCCGGCTACCATCGGGCACGGCGCGTCTGGAGCGCCATGTTCGATCGCCGCCCGGCCCTCGTCGTGCGCCCCGTCGCCGCAGCCGACGTGGCGGCCGCCATCCGGTTCTCCCGCGAGCACGATCTCGTCGTGGCAGTCCGCTGCGGCGGGCACAGCATCTCCGGCCACTCGACCTGCGACGAGGGCCTGGTCATCGACCTGTCCGCGATGCGCGGCGTGTCCGTCGACCCGGAGGCGCGACTCGCACGGGTGAACGCCGGCGCGCACCTGGTCGAGCTCGACCGTGCAGCACAGGCCTACGGGCTGGTGTGCCCGTCCGGCACGGTTGGGCACACGGGCATCGCCGGGCTCACCCTCGGCGGCGGCGTCGGCCGCCTGCAGCGGCTGTTCGGGCTCACGCTCGACAACCTCGTCGCCGTCGAGCTCGTCGCGGCCGACGGTCGCCACGTCCGCGCGTCCGCGGACGAGAACCCGGAGCTGTTCTGGGCACTGCGCGGCGCCGGCGCCAACTTCGGCGTCGTCACCGCGTTCGAGTTCCGCCTCCATCCGTTCGGCCCGACCCTGACCCGCGGGATCCGCATCTACCGGCCCGCGGACGCGGTTGCGGTCTGGCGAGCCTTCCACGAGCTCCTCCGCGTCGCGCCACGCCAGATGGGGCTGAACTTCGTCATCGGCCGCGCGCTTCCCGGGGACGATTACCCGGCCGAGGTGCAGGGAGGACCGATCGTGATCGTCGCCTTCAACCACACCGGATCGGAGGCCGACGCCGCGGCAGTGCTCGAGCCGCTCACCGCGACCGCGGAGCCGGTCGTGGCGAGCGGCGGCACCCTTCCGTACCTGGACATTCAGTCGATGTACGACGGCGACTCCGAAGCGGCGACGCGGTACTACTCGCTCGGCGGGTTCGCGAACGACCTGCAGCCGGCGACCATTGCGGGCCTGGTCGACCACGCGGCCGACGCGGTCGGGGAATCCGGCTTTTCGGCCACGGGGCAGGGAGGCGCGATGGCCGACATGGAGGAGGACGCGACGGCGTTCACCGGTCGAAGAGCCTGGCTGCGCGTCACAGCCGAGAACCTATGGACGGACCCGGCCGAGGACGATGCCAGCATCGCGTGGTGCCGCCGTGCCATGGCCATCGCCGAGCCCGATACGGTGGTGGGCCGGTACGTCAACGAGGTGTTCGAGGACGGCACCGACCCGGGCACGATCTATGGCGTGGAGAAGGCGCGGCGGCTGGCCGCCGTCAAGCGGGCGTGGGACCCGGACAATGTCTTCCGCGTGAACCACAACATCGACCCGCGGGCCGCGCCGTCAGCCGCGGACGGATCGCCTCCCGGCTGACGCTCGCCTGAGGGCGTAGGTGGCGCGGATCCGTGCGGTGATCTCGATCTCGCCGGGAACGACGGTCGTGGGCGCCACGTCCATCCTCGCCATCGCCAGGGCCCCGGCTTCGCGAAGGGGGAGGGCGAGGCTGCCGGGGTCCTCCTCGATGCGGAGCGTGGCGCCGAGCGTCAGCCCGGCCGCCGTTGCCACCGCCTCGGCGCGCGCGCGAGCCACCTCCACGGCGGCTGTCAGCGCGTCGTGCGCGGCCGCCTCGGGCTCGGCCAGCTCGAGCGACGTGCCCTGCACCTGGGTGGCGCCGTCGTCGACGAGCGCGTCGAGGATCGTGCCGAGCAGGTCGAGCGCACGCACCCGGATGGTCATCGGTCGCGAGGCCTCGTAGGCGACGAGCTTCGGCTTGCCCCGGCTGTAGTCGTGAATCGGCTCCAGGCGCAGCGAGGGAGCCTGAACGTCCCCCTTCCGCACGCGGAGCTCGGCGAGGCGGGCAAGGATGGCATCCGTCCGTTGGTTCGCCTCGCCGCGAGCGGTGGCCGGCTTACGGTCGCGAGCGCTGACCACCAGCGAGACGACGGCCAGGTCGGGGTGCCGGCGAACCGTTGCCTCTCCTCCGACGACGATCGCCCGCCCGGTCCGCTCCGGCACTACTCCGCCGCCTCCCAGACCGATGCGATTCCCTGCCCGACGCCGATGCACATCGTGGCCAGCCCGTACCGCGCGCCGCGCCGTCGCATATCGTGGAGGAGCGTGGCGACCAGCCGTGCGCCGCTGGCTCCCAGCGGATGACCGATGGCGATGGCGCCGCCGTTCACGTTCACCTTGGCCGGGTCGAGCTTCAGCTCTCGCATGCACGGGATCGCCTGCGCCGCAAACGCCTCGTTCAGCTCGACGACGTCGACCTCGTCGACGGTCAGGCCGGCTCGCTCCAGCGCCTTGCGCGAGGCCGGGATCGGCCCGAGACCCATCGTCGCCGGGTCGACGCCGGCAACGGCCGAGGCGACCATCCGCGCCAACGGCCGCAGGCCGAGCTCCCGGGCGCGTGCCTCGGAGGTGACCAGGAGCGCCGCGGCCCCGTCGTTGATGCCGCTCGAGTTGCCGGCGGTCACGCTCCCCGATTCGTCGCGGCGGAATGCCGGCTTCAGCTTCGCCAGCTGCTCGATCGTCGTCTCCGGGCGAGGGTGCTCGTCCGTGTCGAGCGTCCGCGTGCTTTTGCCCTCCGCGACTTCGATGGGCACGATCTCGTCGGCGAAGCGGCCCGCCGCCTGGGCGGCGCCCCATCGGCGCTGCGACTCCACGGCGAAGGCGTCCTGCTCCTCGCGCGTCACCCCGCAGCGCTCGACGACGTTCTCGGCGGTCTCGCCCATCGAGTACGGGTAGTGGGCCTCGGACAGGCGCGGGTTCGTGAAGCGCCAGCCGAGCGTCGTGTCGTACAGCGTCTGCTCACCGCGCGGGAAGGCGGCGGATGGCTTGGCCATGACGAATGGGGCGCGGGTCATCGACTCGACCCCGCCTGCCACGAAGATCGACCCGTCGCCGGCCGTGATGGCGTGAGCCGCGTTCACGACCGCGTTCATGCCGCTCCCGCACAGCCGGTTCACCGTCGATCCCGGCACCTCCACCGGCAGCCCCGCGAGGAGCGCCGCCATGCGGCCCACGTTCCGGTTGTCCTCGCCAGCCTGGTTCGCCGCGCCGAGGATGACGTCGTCGATCGCGGTCGGATCGATTCCCGAGCGGGCGACCACGGCACGGATGACGTGGGCGGCCAGGTCATCGGGGCGGACCTCGGCCAGCGCGCCACCGTGGCGGCCGAACGGCGTGCGCAGGCCGTCGACCACGACGGGCGTGCGGGCGGGATCGGTTCGCATCAGGCGCTCGATGCTAGCACTCGCCGCCCCATCCGCCGACGCGCTCAGAAAGAGGGTGGGGTGAGGACGAAGAGCACCCGTGCCGCCGCGGGTCCCGGATTCTCGTTGCGGTGCGCGACGCGGCTCGGATAGCGGATCGCGTCACCCGCCTCGAGGCGGTAGGTCTCGCCGCCCACCCACAGGTCCAGCCGGCCCTCGAGCACGATGAGGCACTCTTCGTCGGACTCGTGCGCGTATGCCTCCGGCCCGGTGCCACCGCCCGGCTCGATATACGACTCGATCACCTGGAGCCGGGCGTTCGTCCCGTCGGTGAGGAACTCGTCCCGCGCGCCGAGCCCGGCATAGGCGACGACGCGCCGCGCGCCGTGCTTCACGAGATGGCCGTGGGGCCCGGCGGCATCGAGGAGCGCGCCGATGCTCGTCCCCAGCGCACCGGCGATGCGACGTAACGTTGCGATCGACGGGCTGGCGACGTCACGCTCAACCTGCGAGAGAAAGCTCTCCGTCACGCCTGCCAGGTCGGCGACCTCCCGGAGCGTCATCCCGCGCCGGTGCCGGGCGTCACGCAGGCTGTGCCCGATGAGCGTCTCGTCCGCCGCCGTCACGTCCGGATTGTACCGATGCGTCCCGCGCGGATTGACCACCCGGCTGGCACCCGAGTAGCATCGGCTGCCTTAAGTCCCACTTCAGAGGGCGCAGGTCGTGGCGGAGGCAGGACCGGTCGGTTGGTGGCTGCGCGAGGCGCTCGCCGCCGAGGAAGCTGGGCAACCGGCCGGCGCGCCACCACTCGAGCCGGGCGCCCGTGTCGACGTCGCCATCGTCGGCGGGGGCTACACCGGCCTATGGGCCGCCTGGTGGCTGCTCGAACAGCAGCCCGGGATCCGGATCGCCGTGCTCGAGCAGGCGGTGTGCGGGGCCGGCCCGAGCGGGCGGAACGGCGGCTTCCTCCACGGCTGGTGGGACCAGGCGCCATACCTCGTCGAGCGCTTCGGGCCGGACGCAGCGCTCCGGCTGGCGTGGCTCGTCGACGAGAGCGTCGGCGCCATCGATGAATGGTGCGCGCGCCAGGGCGTGGACGCCTGGTTCCGACGAAGTGGCTACCTTCGGGTGAGCGCGTCGCCCTCGCAGGACGGTGAATGGCGTGCGGCGGTGCGGACGCTCGAATCGCTCGGGGCGGGGGGCCAGTACCTCGAGCTCAGCCGCGACGAAGTTCGGCGGCGCTGCGACTCGCCCGCGATCCGCGGCGGCGCGCTGATGCCGAACGCCGCGACCATACAGCCGGCCCGGCTGGCTCGCGGGATTCGACGCGTCCT
>Ga0299913_10005565_pt1 | contig 10773 bp, 8 predicted proteins | sample RVTome_9_FD_201360 | JGI IMG/M metagenome (GOLD analysis project Ga0299913, IMG submission 201360) | Soil microbial communities from uranium-contaminated site in the Upper Colorado River Basin, Wyoming, United States - RVT155D38 (version 2) ... | reverse complement strand
GCGTTCCGCATCGCCACCGAGATCGGCTATCCGGTGATGGTCCGGCCCTCGTTCATACTCGGCGGCGGGGGCACCGGGATAGCCGCCGACGAGGACGATCTCCTCGAGGTGGCCCGCGCCGGGTTCGCCGCCTCCCCGGTCGGTGAGCTCCTGGTCGAGGAGTCTGTGTTCGGCTGGAAGGAGTTCGAGCTGGAGGTAATGCGGGACCGCATCGGCAATGCGGTAGTCGTCTGCTCGATCGAGAACCTCGACCCCATGGGGGTTCACACCGGCGACTCGATCACTGTCGCGCCCGCCCAGACCCTCTCCGACCGGGAGTACCAGGAGATGCGGGACGACGGGATCCGGGTGCTCGAAGAAATCGGAGTGGAGACCGGCGGGTCGAACGTGCAGTTCGCAGTGGACCCGGAAACGGGGCGGCGTCTGGTGATCGAGATGAACCCCAGGGTGAGCCGCTCCTCGGCGCTGGCCTCCAAGGCCACCGGCTTCCCGATCGCCAAGATGGCCGCGCTGCTCGCGGTGGGGTGCACCCTCGACGAGATCGCCAACGACATCACCGGCGCCACGCCGGCCTCGTTCGAGCCCGCCCTGGACTACGTGGTGGTGAAGGCGCCAAGGTTCGACTTCGCCAAGTTCCCCTCGGCCCCGACCACCTTGGGGACCTCGATGCGCAGTGTCGGAGAGGCGATGGCGATCGGCCGCACCTTCCCCGAAGCGCTGCAGAAGGCCCTGCGCAGCCTGGAGAACGGTCGGGCGGGCCTGGGCGCCGACCGCTTCGAGGCGGCTTTTGACGGGGTTGACGACGAGAGGCTCGCCGAGATGGTCTCCACGCCCCGCCCGGACCGGATTCACGCCATCGGCGAGGCGCTGCGCCGGGGCTGGGACGTAGACGAGGTGGCTTCGCTCTCCTCGGTGGACCCCTGGTTCGTGGAGGAGATGGCCGGGATCGTGGAGATCAGAAGGGGCTTGGAGTGCTCCCAGGGTCCGGAGATCGCCCGGATCGCCAAACGCAACGGCTTCTCCGACGCCCAGATAGCCCGGCTCTGGGGCACGACGCCCGATGAGGTGCGAATGTTCCGCGAGGGCGCCGGTGTCACCCGGACCTACAAGACGGTGGACACCTGTGCCGCCGAGTTCGAGGCTTCCACGCCCTATCTCTACGGCACTTTTGAGGACGACTCCGAGGTTCCCGACGCGGAGCGGCCGCGGGTAGTGGTCCTGGGCTCAGGGCCGAACCGGATCGGTCAGGGAATCGAGTTCGACTATTGCTGCGTCCACGCCAGCTTCGCCCTTCGCGATGCCGGTTACGAGACGGTGATGGTCAACTGCAACCCGGAGACGGTCTCAACCGACTACGACACCTCGGATCGTCTCTACTTCGAACCCCTGACCACCGAAGACGTCTTGGACGTGATCGCCGTCGAGCAGCCCGAGGCGGTCATCGTGCAGCTCGGGGGACAGACCCCGCTCAACCTTGCTGCCGACCTGGCCCGTCACGGCGTGGCCATCGCCGGGACCTCCCCGGCAGCAATCGCCATGGCCGAGGATCGAGAGCAATTCGCCGAGATCTGCAACGGTCTGGGACTTCGGCAGCCGGCGGCCGGCATCGCCTCCTCGGCGGCCGAGGCAGAGGAGGTCGTCGACCACATCGGGCTGCCGGTGATCGTCCGCCCGTCGTTCGTGCTCGGGGGTCGGAAGATGAGGGTGGTCTACACGCTCGAGGAGCTCAGCGAGTATCTGGCGTCGGTAGAGGCCGACCTGGAGCTGGGCTCGGGCCCGATCCTCATCGATCGTTTCCTGGAGTCGGCGGTGGAGGTCGACGTCGATGCCCTCCACGACGGGCACGAGCTATTCGTGGGAGGCGTCATGGAGCACGTGGAGGAGGCAGGCGTCCACTCCGGGGACTCGAGCTGCGTCACCCCGCCGCCCACCATCTCCGAAGAGGCCATGAAAGAGGTGATCAAGGCGACCCGGGACCTGGCGGTCGCCCTCGAGGTGAGGGGTCTTATCAACATCCAGTTCGCGGTGAAGGGAGACGAGGTCTTCGTCCTCGAGGCCAACCCGCGGGCGAGCCGGACCATCCCCTTCATTTCCAAAGCGAGGGGGATCCCGCTGGCCAGGGTGGCGGCACGGGTGATGATGGGCGCCACCCTCGAAGAGCTGCGCCAGGAAGGCGTTCTTCCCAGGGAGGCGAGGGAGCCGAGTTTCGTCGCGGTCAAGGAGGCAGTGCTGCCCTGGGACCGGTTCCCCGAGGAAGACTCGGTACTCGGCCCGGAGATGAAAGCCACCGGCGAGGTGATGGGGATCGGATCCGACGTCGGGGTCGCCTATGCCAAGGCCCTTCTCGGGGCCGGCCGAGTGTTGCCCGACCGGGGACGGGTCTTTCTCTCCTTCGCCGACCGGGACAAGCCGCTCGGGTTGGCGGTGGCCCAGGCCTTCGTGATGCTCGGCTTCGAACTGCTCGCCACCGCGGGCACCGCTCGATATCTCCGTCATCACGCCGTCGAGACCGAGGCGGTAAACAAGATCGGGGAGGGACCCCGTGACATCGGGGAGCGTTTGGAGGACGGGGAGGTGGCACTGGTGATCAACACCCCCCGGGGCGGCAGGGCCCGCTCGGACGGGATGACGATCAGGAAGGCGGCCCGCCGCCACTCCGTTCCCTGCGTCACGACGGTCCACGGTGGTCTCGCCGTTGCCCGCAGTCTCCGTGCCGGGCCCGGGGCCATCCACAAGCCGAGGAGCATCCAGGAATGGCACAGGGCCGGCTGACGGCCCTGGTGGGGCCTCTCGAGTTGGCGACGCCCCTGGTGGCCGCGTCGGGGACGGTAGGGGCGGTCTGGGAGTGGGCCGAGGTCGCCTCGCTCGCCCCTTGGGGCGCCGCCGTGGCCAAATCGGTGTCCCCGGAGGCCTGGCCCGGCCGCCGGCCGCCCCGGCTCGCCCCTACCCGGGTGGGGATGCTCAACGGGATCGGCATCCAGAATCCCGGTGTCGAGGCGTGGGTGGCCCACAACGCACATCGGCTCGAGGCACTTGAGATCGATGTCTGGGGTTCGGCGGTGGCGGGGAGCCCGGACGGCTATGCACGGGTGGCCGGAAGGCTGGCTGACGCCGGCGTGACGGCGGTCGAGATCAATCTCTCCTGCCCCAACCTCGACGACGGGGTCATGTTCTCCTTCGACCCGGAGGCAAGCGCCGCCGTGGTGGATGCGGTGCGCGGGGCCACCACGGTGCCCATAGGGGCGAAGCTCTCGCCCGACAGCCCTGACATCGTGGCCAGCGCCTCGGCGTGTGCCCAGGCAGGTGCCGACTTCGTGGTGCTCACCAACACCGCCGCCGGGCTCGGGATCTCGCTGCAGACCCGTCTGCCCCTCCTCTCCGGTGGCCCCGGGGGCTACAGCGGCCCCGGGCTCAAGCCGATCTCGCTCAGATGTGTCTATGAGGTGCATCGCGCCCTGCCCGAGCTCCCCATCGTGGGGTGTGGGGGTGTGTTGACCGGGGAAGACGTGGCGGAGTACCTGATCGCCGGGGCGTCGGCCGTTGCGGTGGGGACCCTGCTCCTCTCCGAACCCGGCGCCGGGTCGCGGGTGCTCTCCGAGTTGGTCGAGGTACTGGACCGGCTGGGGATGGCAGGTGTCACCGGGCTGACAATGGCGGCAGGATGAACCCGGTGCTCGTTGCCCTGGATCTGCCCGACATGGAGTGGGCGGAGGCCCTGGCCCGCAGGCTCGTCCCTCATGTGGGAGGGTTCAAGGTGGGCTTGGAGCTCATGATGTCGGAGGGACCGGAGGCCGTGTCCCGGATCTCTTCTATTGGCCTCCCTGTGTTCGCCGACGCCAAGCTGCATGACATCCCCAACACCGCCGCTGCCGCGGCGAGGCAGCTCGGCGCACGGGGCGCCCGCTGGGTCACCGCACATGCGGCTGGGGGAGCCGCAATGCTGGAGGCGGTGGCGGAGAGCCTGGGGGAGACGGGAGGCATGCTGGCGGTCACCGTCCTCACCTCCCTGGGGGAGGACGACCTGGCGGGGACGGGAGTGACGGGGACCGTGGTCTCTCAGGTGCGACGGCTTTCGGCCCTCGCCGTCTCGGCCGGCGCCGAGGGAGTGGTCTGCTCGGTGAAAGAGATAGCAGCGGCCAAAGAGGTATCGACCGGTCTTCTCGTTGTCACACCCGGGATCCGGCTCGACCCCTCGCATCGGCATGACCAGCGCCGGGTCGCCACGCCCGGTGAGGCGGTCGCCGCCGGCGCCGACCTCATCGTCGTCGGCCGGGAGATCACCGGGGCTGCCGATCCTGAGACCGCTGCGATCGAGATCGCCGATCTGGTTGCGCGGAGACCGCCGGTTTAGAGGCATCGGCGTCTTCGCAAAGGCTATGGTCGACCCAATATGCCTGGGCATCGTGCCCGAGAGGAGGCAGTTAGGCAATGGCACAGCCACCAAAGTTGACCGACGAGCAGCGCAAGGCGGCTCTCGAGAAGGCGGCCAGGGCGCGCCGGGTGCGCGCCGAGGTCAAGGAGCTGCTCAAGACCGGCTCCCTGACCCTGCCCCAGCTCTTCGAGCGCGCCGACAGAGACGAGTTGGTCGCTGGTCTCAAGGTGGAGTCTTTGATCGCTTCGATGCCGGGGACGGGGAAGATCAAGGCGAAGCGGATGATGGAGACACTGGGGATCGCCGAGAACCGCAGGATCCGGGGTCTGGGAGACCGTCAGAAGGAAGCTCTGATCGAGGAGTACAGCTAGCAGCCGCCAGGGGCGCTTGGTGATCGTCACCATCTCGGGTCGGCCCGGTTCCGGCAAGAGCGTGGTGGCGTCACGAGTCGCCGCTGCGCTCGGCGTGGGTCACGCTTCGGCGGGCGACTTCATGAGGGAGATGGCCGCTGAGCGCGGCCTCTCCATCCTTGAGCTGTCCCGAGTTGCCGGCGAGGACGAGTCCATCGACAGGGAGATCGACGCCCGCACTCTCCGCCTCGCCTCCGAGAATGACGACTTCGTGATGGACGCCCGTCTCGGTTGGCACTTCGTGCCCCACTCGGTGAGGGTGTTCCTCGAGGTCCGCCCGGAGGTGGCGGCGCGCCGCGTCTACGAGGCTGCCCGCGGCACCGAGCACGAGAACGTCGACCTGGAGACCACGCGGCGTGCCATCGAGTCGCGGACCGCTTCGGAGAAAGAGCGCTACGTCGACTACTACGGGTTGGACTACACCGACCACGCCCACTACGACCTGGTGGTCGACACTTCCGAGCTGACGATCGACCAGGTGGTGGAGCGAATCGTCGAGCATGTGAGGGCCCGGGAATCTGGTAAACGGGGGTCGATCAGGTAGCCTGGTCGCTCCACCCCCTTCCGAAGGACGCAATGAAGCTCGAAGACGTCATCGACCAGATCGGCAACCGGTTCGCCACCGTCGTCGTGGCCGCTCGCCGAGCCCGGCAGATCAACAGCTACTTCCACCAGCTCGGAGTGGGCTACGGGGAGTTCGTCCCGCCCCAGGTCCATTCGCTGTCGCGCAAGCCCCTGACCATCGCCATGGAGGAGATTGCCGAGGGCAAGGTGGCGGTGGAGAACACCGAGGAGTAGGTGCTCCAGGGCCGGCGGGTCCTGCTCGCCGTCACCGGGGGGGTCGCCGCCTACAAGACCGCCTACCTGGCCCGTCTCCTCGTCGAGGCCGGCGTCGAGGTCGAGGTGGTTCTCTCGGAGTCGGCGCAGCAGTTCATCGGCCCGCAGACCTACGCCGCCATCACCGGCAGGCACCCTCATCTCGAGCTGTTCGGGGCCGAGTCGGTCTCACCACACACCGACCTGGCCCGTTGGTGCGAGCTGGTCGTGGTGGCGCCGGCCACCGCGTCGACGATGGCCCAGATCGCCAATGGCATCTCCTCGAACCTCCTGGTGGCGACGGTGATCGCGACCAAGGCGCCTGTTCTCCTCGCTCCCGCCATGCACACCGAGATGTGGGAGAACCCGGCGACCCGTCGCAACTCCTCCACTCTCAAGGGGGATGGGCTCCACTTCGTGGGCCCGGGTGCGGGGGCGCTCGCCGGAGGGGACACCGGGATGGGCCGCATGGCCGAGCCCGAGGAGATCATGGAGGCCATCGAGGGCCTTCTCGGAGTGTCCGACTCGTCGTTGCGGGTGCTGGTCACCGCGGGAGGAACCCGGGAGCCGGTCGACCCGGTTCGCTTCTTGGGCAACCGCTCCTCAGGAAAGATGGGGCATGCCATCGCCGACGAGGCCGCTCGCCGGGGCTATCAGGTGACCTTGGTGACCGTCTCTGACCTGCCGGTCGTCCCCGCGGTGAAGGTGGTCCAGGTGGAGACCGCCGCCGAGATGCTGGATGCCGTGGCGGGGGTGGAGGCCGATGTCGCCATAATGGCGGCCGCTGTAGCCGACTTTCGCCCCGCACGCACCGGGGAGCAGAAGATCTCCCGTTCGGAAGGCCTGTCCACGATCGAGCTCGAGGGGACTCCCGACGTGCTCGCCTCGGTGATGGCACGGGAGGAGCGGCCGTTCGTCGTCGGATTCGCCGCCGAGACCGGCGATCTCGACCGCGCCGTCGCCAAGGCCAGGGAAAAGGGGGTCGATCTCCTCGTCTACAACGACGTCACCGAGCCCGGGTCGGGCTTCGGCACCGACACCAACCGGGTGGTCATCGTCGACGCCGAAGGGAAGACTGAGCAATGGCCCCTCCTCGACAAGCGCGAGGTGGCGTCCCGGCTCCTCGATCTCGTGACTGCCGGGCTCGCCGGCCTGGATTAACCTCCCGACCAGTGAGGTCATTCTTCTTCACCTCGGAGTCGGTGACCGAAGGTCATCCCGACAAGATCGCCGATGCGGTCTCCGACGCGGTGCTCGACGCCGCGATCGGCGCCGATCCGACGGCCCACGTTGCCTGCGAGACCTTCGTGACCACCCGGTTGGCCCTGGTGGGCGGGGAGATGACCGCCGAGGCCGACCTCGACATCGAGGGAATCGTCCGCCGCACCATCCGCGAGATCGGTTACGACGGGTTCGATCCCGATTTCGACGCCTCCACGCTGGAGTTCCAGAATCGGATCCACGAGCAGAGCCGGGACATCGCCCAGGGAGTCGGGGGCGAGAAGTCGCTGGGCGCCGGTGATCAGGGGATCATGTTCGGCTTCGCGGTGGGGGAGACCGACGAGCTGATGCCGCTCCCCATCCAGCTGGCCCATCGTCTCGCCGAGCGTCTCGCCGAGGTGCGCAAGACGGGAAAGCTCGACTATCTCCGTCCGGACGGCAAGACCCAGGTGATGGTGCGCTACGAGGGGAACCGCCCGGTGGCCGTGGAGAAGATCCTCATCTCGAGCCACCACCGCGATGGCATGAACCAAGAGGAGATGAGGCGAGATCTCTACGAGACCGTGGTGGCAGAGGTGATACCGGACGACATGCTCTCGCAGAGCCTCGACTTCATCTTCAACCCGTCGGGCAACTTCGTCATCGGAGGGCCCGTCGCCGATACCGGGCTCACCGGCCGCAAAGTGATCGTCGACACCTACGGGGGCTATGCCCGTCACGGCGGGGGTTGCTTTTCCGGGAAGGACCCCACCAAGGTGGACCGTTCCGCGGCCTATGCGGCCCGCTGGGCGGCCAAGAACCTGGTGGCGGCGGGGGTGGCCGACAAGCTGGAGATCCAGCTCTCCTATGCGATAGGCCGCGCCGAGCCTTTCTCCATACATGTGGAGACCTTCGGCACCCACGAACTCGACCCCGAGCGCATCGAGGACATAGTGGTCGAGGTCTTCGACTTCCGCCCGGCGTCGATCATCGAACATCTCCGCCTCTCCCGCCCGGTGTTCCGACCCACCGCGGCGTATGGGCACTTCGGTCGTCCCGGTTTCGCCTGGGAGCACCTCGACAAGGTGGACGACATCAGGAGGGCGGCAGGACTCTGAGCGCGGCCCGGGTCGTGCCCGACGTGCCCTCGTTCGCAGTCGACGACGGCTTCTGGTACTCGATCCCCTCGCATCTCGCCGATGACGTGGCGATCGGCTCGCTGGTGCGAGCCCCTCTCTCGGGACGGCGGGTCAGGGGCTGGGTGGTCGAGATCGGCGACGGCCCCGAACGAGCCCTCAAGGAGATCGCCGGCGTCTCTGGAGCGGCGCCGGTGTTCGACGGCGATCAGCTCCGGTCTCTACTGTGGATGGCGTTTCACTACGTGGCACCGGTTCCGGTGCTGCTGTCCAAGGCGACACCACCGAATCTTCCCAAGCCCGCCCAGGCCTCGACCCCGGCGGTCAATGCGGTGCGGAGTGACCATCCTCTCTCCGAGGTGGCCGCGGTGGCGGCCCGGGGCGGCAAGATCCCCGTGCAGGCGATGGTGGCCGCATGGCAGGGGGGCGACTGGGTGTCCGCCCTGGCCCCGGTGGTCGACTCGGGCCGGTCGGTGGTCGTGGTCGCAGCCACCGCTGCGGAGGTGGCAGAGATCGCCCGGTGGGGGCGCGATGTTCTCGGCGACGTGGTGCTCGAGGTCTCCGGGGAAGACAATGCCGAGCTCACCGGGGCCTGGAGCGCGGCACAAGTCCCCGGTCGTCTCGTGGTGGGAACCCCACGGGTGGCCGTGTGGCGAGTGAGCGCCCTTGCCATGACGGTCGTGCTCGAGGAAGGTCGCCGCGCCATGAAGGAGAGGCAGACACCGACGCTTCACGTACGCGAGGTGGTCCACACCCGCTCCCGGCTAGAGGGGTTCATACCCGTGTTCATGGGTCCGACGCCGAGCGTGGAGATACTCTCGGCAGGGGCACAAGTGAGAAAGGTCGGGTCGCGGGCGTGGGGTCTGGTCGAGGTGGTCGACCGCTCGGCCGATCCTCCCGGCTCGGGCTTTCTCTCCGATCGGGTGATTGCCGCGCTCAAGGCCACGGCGCAGCGGGGAGACCGATCCTTCGTGTTCACCCATCGACGCTCGGGCGCCGCCTCGATGCGCTGCGTGAACTGCCGCGCCATCAGGAGCTGCGAGAGGTGCGGCGCCTTTGTGGGGCGGGTCGAGGAGTGTCCCCGATGCGGGGCCGACCTGGGGCCGTGCCTCCGATGTGGTGCCTCCGAATTCGAGGAGATGGGGACCGTCCCACAGAGGCTGGTGAGCGAGATCAACCGCTCTCTGGGCAAGGGCGCTGCCGCGGTGCACCCCGCCGATTCCCCGGTGACGGTGGGCACGGAACGGGATCTGGCGGGACTGGCTGCGGTGACGCTGGCAGTTGCCGCCGACGCCGACGGGATGTTGATGGGCACCGGTCACCGCACCTCCGAGGAGGCCCTACGACAGCTGGCCCGGGTGGCCGGGGCGGTGCGTCGGGAGCGAGGGTCCCGGATGATGGTGCAGACATCTCATCCCGGGTCGGATCTGGTGCAGGCACTGCGCCGGGGCGACCCGATCCCCTACCTGGAGCAGGTGTTGGCGATCCGGGAGGCGGAGGGGATGCCGCCTTCGACCGAGATGATCGCGGTGGAGCTGCGGGGGAAGGTTCCCGACGGGGTGGAAGCCGATCTGGGCTCGCTGCCGGATGCTGGAGTGCTCGGCCCCGTCCCCGTCGACGAGGGCAAGCGGTGGCTGCTGACCGGGGATTTGAGGATGGCGCGCCGGGAGCTACGCGGGCTTGTCGGCCGCTGGCGGGAGGACGGGGCAACGGTCCGGGTCGATGCCGATCCCATCGATCTTTGACAAGGTCCCTGAGGAGCTGGCTGCCCATCGATGAATGAGGGCCGGTCGCGGCTATCAGAGATAGCGGAAATTTTCGCGTTCTGGCGTCGTGGGACTGGAATCTGTCACAGAGCGAACGTATGTTCGGAGTATGAGTTTTGATCAGTTGACTACTGACGAGTTGGAGCAGAAGTTGGTGGCGAGCCGCCAAGTCCGTGGCCGCTTGGACGCCCACGACCTTGAGGTGCTCGAGGAGTTGGATCGGCGTCAGGTGGCCACCGGGGACGGTTGCAAGAGTCTCTCGGAGTGGGTGGCTGCCCGGTTGGACATCAAGCCGGACACCACGAAGTCGTTGGTGCAGACGATGCGGAGGACGGCTCAGCGTCCCCGTCTCCGAGAGCTGTTGGCCGCCGGTGAGGTGTCCTTCGATCGGGTGGAAGCACTTTCCCGGATTCCCGATGACGTCGGCTTGCTGCGACATTTGGATGTTGGCGGGGTGCTGACCGAGGCTGCGAAACGGGTCCGGATCACCGCCGAAGACGAGATGAGAAACGCTGACGACCAGTTTCTGGTGTTGCAGCCTTCTTTGGATGAGTCCCGGTGGAGACTGTGGGGTGGGTTGGACGGGTATTCGGGAGCGATCGTCGATAAGGCACTCACCGAAGCCGCCGACCAGCTACCTGTCCTGCCTGATGGTTCCCGAGGCGATTCGAGCTGGCGGAAGGCGATGGCGCTCACCGAACTGTGCGTTTCCGAGGATCCGCCGCCGGCTCAGGTCACCGTGTTCGTCGACACCAACCGGGCCGCCGACACTGCTGGTGAAGCAGGTGTGGTGTTGGAATCGGGACCCCGAGTGGGAAGGCAGGCGTTGGAAGCGGTGCTCTGTGACTCTGTGGTCGAGGTGACCGCCAGGTCGGAGGATGGTGAGCCGATGCGCTACGGCCGCTCCCAACGCACCGCACCCCCCGCCCTACGAAGAGCCCTGCTCCACGCCCAAGGTGGCATGTGTGCCGCCGACGGGTGTCTCAGCCGCTACCGCCTCCAGGTCCATCATGTCAACTCGTGGGCTCAGGGTGGGGAGACCAACCCCGAGGACATGGTGGTCCTCTGCTGGT